>ENA-OZXJ01000660-OZXJ01000660.1-human-gut-metagenome-genome-assembly--contig:-NODE-660-length-11015-cov-11.856478_pt1 | contig 11015 bp, 9 predicted proteins | sample MGYA00244854_ERZ654092 | MGnify/ENA primary metagenome ERZ654092 (study PRJEB26926, sample SAMN06165064) | human gut metagenome | biome: ENVO:00009003; feature: ENVO:2100002; material: ENVO:00002003... | reverse complement strand
AATTATTTATTTTCGACACAACGCTCCGCGATGGCGAGCAGGTTCCGGGATGCCAGTTGAATACAGTGGAAAAAATTCAGGTGGCAAGGCAACTGGAAGCGCTGGGCGTGGATGTGATTGAGGCGGGATTCCCCATTTCGAGTCCGGGTGACTTTAACTCGGTGATTGAGATTTCCAAAGCTGTGACGTGGCCTACGATTTGCGCCTTGACACGTGCCGTACAGAAAGATATTGACGTGGCGGCGGAAGCTCTGCAATTTGCCAAGCATAAACGTATTCATACCGGTATCGGTACTTCCGACTCGCACATCAGATATAAATTCAATTCCAACCGCGAGGAGATTATCGAACGTGCTGTGGCGGCAGTGAAGTATGCCCGCCGCTATGTAGAGGATGTCGAATTCTATGCCGAAGATGCCGGACGCACGGATAACGAATACCTGGCGCGTGTGGTGGAAGCCGTTATCAAAGCGGGCGCTACGGTGGTGAATATTCCCGATACCACCGGTTACTGCCTTCCCGGTGAGTATGGTGCGAAGATAAAATATCTGATGGAGCATGTGGACGGCATTCATAACGCTGTCATCTCCACGCATTGCCACAACGACCTGGGTATGGCTACTGCCAATACAATGGCAGGTGTGCTGAACGGCGCCCGCCAGGTAGAAGTTACTATCAACGGTATCGGCGAACGTGCCGGAAATACTTCGCTCGAAGAGGTGGCTATGATTATCAGATGTCATAAGGATATTGATATTGAAACCAACATCAACACGCAGAAGATTTACCCTACCAGCCGTATGGTATCCAGCCTGATGAATATGCCGGTGCAGCCTAACAAGGCAATCGTAGGCCGTAATGCCTTTGCGCACTCGTCGGGCATTCATCAGGACGGCGTATTGAAGAATGTGCAGACTTATGAGATTATCGACCCGCACGATGTGGGCATCGATGACAACTCTATCGTACTGACCGCCCGTAGCGGACGTGCTGCCTTGAAGAACCGCCTGCAGGTGTTGGGCGTGTCTCTGGATCAGCAGAAACTGGATAAGATTTACGAAGATTTCCTGAAACTTGCCGATAAGAAGAAAGATATTAACGACGATGATATTCTGGTATTGGCAGGTGCGGACCGCTCGCAGAATCATCGTATCAAACTGGAATACTTGCAGGTGACGAGCGGCGTAGGTGTCCGTTCGGTAGCCAGCATCGGGTTGAACATTTCGGGTGAGAAGTTTGAGGCCGCCGCCAGCGGAAACGGTCCGGTAGATGCTGCAATCAAAGCCCTGAAGAAGATAATAGACCGCCACATGACGTTGAAGGAGTTTACCATTCAGGCCATCAGCAAGGGGAGTGATGATATGGGTAAGGTGCACATGCAGGTGGAATATGATAACCGTATCTACTATGGCTTCGGCGCCAATACGGATATTATAGCTGCGTCGGTGGAAGCGTATATAGACTGTATTAATAAATTTTAGCGGTTAGTGATTAGCGGTTAGTGATTAACGATTAGTGATTGATAATTTGTAATTAATACTTATTCTGATGAATACATTATTTGATAAAATTTGGGATGCCCACGTTGTACAGAAGGTGGAAGACGGCCCTACACAACTTTACATAGACAGGCTTTATTGCCATGAAGTGACCAGCCCGCAGGCTTTTGCCGGATTGCGTGCCAGGGGAATCAAGTGTTTCCGTCCGGAAAAGATATTCTGTATGCCCGACCATAATACGCCGACGCACGACCAGGATAAACCTATCGAAGACCCCGTGTCAAAGACACAGGTGGATACGCTTGCCAAGAATGCGGAAGATTTCGGACTGGAGCATTTCGGCATGATGGACAAGAAGAACGGCATTATCCATGTGGTGGGTCCGGAACGGGGGCTGACCTTGCCGGGCATGACGATTGTATGCGGTGATTCGCATACGTCCACTCACGGCGCAATGGGGGCGGTGGCTTTCGGCATCGGTACGAGCGAAGTGGAGATGGTGATGGCTTCGCAGTGTATTCTGCAAACCCGTCCCAAGACGATGCGCATTACCGTAGACGGCAAATTGGGTAAAGGGGTGACCGCCAAAGATGTGGCGCTCTATATGATGTCCAAGATGACTACCAGCGGCGCTACGGGCTACTTTGTGGAGTATGCCGGAGAGGCGGTGCGCAGCCTGTCCATGGAAGGACGTCTTACGCTGTGCAACCTCAGCATAGAAATGGGTGCGCGCGGCGGTATGGTTGCTCCGGACGAAACGACTTTCGAGTACATCAAGGGACGCGAATATGCTCCGAAAGGCGAAGCGTGGGACAAGGCGCTGGCATACTGGAAAACGTTGAAAAGCGATGAGGATGCCGTGTTCGATAAGGAAGTACGCTTCGATGCCGCCGACATCGAGCCGATGATTACCTACGGAACCAATCCGGGTATGGGCATGGGCATCACGCAGCACATCCCCGCTACCGAGGGCATGGGCGAGGCCGCCAAGGCGTCTTTTATGAAGTCGATGGAGTATATGGGCTTCCGACCGGGTGAACCGTTGTTGGGCAAGAAGATTGATTACGTGTTCTTGGGTGCTTGTACCAACGGCCGTATCGAGGATTTCCGTGCATTTGCCTCTATCGTGAAAGGCCGTAAGAAAGCGGCGGATGTAGTGGCATGGCTGGTTCCCGGTTCGTGGATGGTAGATGCGCAGATACGTGAGGAAGGCTTGGACAAAGTGCTGGAAGAGGCGGGATTCGCTATCCGCCAGCCGGGATGTTCGGCTTGTCTGGCGATGAATGATGACAAAGTGCCTGCCGGGAAGTATGCGGTATCCACCAGTAACCGTAACTTTGAGGGACGTCAGGGGCCGGGTGCACGCACATTGCTTGCCAGTCCGCTGGTGGCTGCGGCAGCGGCGGTGACGGGGGTGATTACAGACCCGAGGGAGTTTATCTAAATCAAGGTTCACTACAGAGGGAGAAACTGAGGGCCTATGTCCTCTGCAGTGAAGAAAGAACAATCAAATAACAGCAACAATGAAACAGAAATTCAATATCATCAACAGCACTTGTGTACCTCTTCCGTTGGAGAATGTGGATACCGACCAGATAATCCCTGCACGTTTCCTGAAAGCCACCACGAAAGAAGGCTTTGGCGAGAATTTGTTTCGCGACTGGCGGTATGACAAGCAAGGCAACAAAATAGAATCTTTCGTACTGAACGACCCTACCTACGGCGGACAAATCCTCGTAGCCGGCAAGAACTTCGGTTCGGGAAGCAGCCGCGAGCATGCGGCATGGGCCATTGCCGACTATGGTTTCCGCGTGGTGGTGAGTAGCTTCTTCGCAGATATCCATAAGAACAACGAACTGAATAATTTCGTGCTTCCCGTGGTGGTGAGCGAACCGTTCCTGAAAGAACTTTTCGACTCGGTTTTCGCCAATCCCAAAACGGAAGTGGAAGTGAACCTGCCCGAACAGACCATTACCAACAAGGCCACGGGCAAGAGCGAGCATTTTGAAATCAATGCCTACAAGAAACACTGCCTGATGAATGGATTGGACGATATAGATTTCCTTGTAGAGAATAAAGACAAAATAGAATCCTGGGAGAAGAAACATGAAGCATAATCATCCGAAGATAGAAATCATGGACACCACGCTCCGCGACGGCGAACAGACCAGCGGAGTATCTTTCGTGCCCCATGAGAAGCTGATGATAGCCCGTTTGCTGCTTGAAGACTTGAAGGCGGACCGGGTGGAAGTGGCTTCCGCGCGGGTGTCTGAAGGGGAGTTCGATGCGGTGAAAATGATATGCGACTGGGCCGCCCGCCGCAATATGCTGCCGAGGGTGGAAGTGCTCGGTTTCGTAGACGGGCATACGTCGGTGGACTGGATACACGCTACCGGCTGCCGCGTCATTAACTTGCTGTGCAAAGGCTCGCTGAAGCATTGCTCCTGCCAGTTGAAGAAGTTGCCCGAAGAACATATCGAGGACATTCTGGCAGTGGTGGACTACGCAAACGTGCAGGACATGGAGGTGAACGTCTACCTGGAAGACTGGAGCAACGGAATGAAAGATTCGCCCGAATATGTGTTTCAATTGATGGACGCATTGATTCGGACCAACATAAAGCGGTATATGCTGCCCGATACGTTGGGGGTGCTGAACCCGTTGCAGGTCATTGAATTCATGCGGAAAATGGTGAAACGCTATCCGCACGCGCATTTCGACTTCCATGCGCACAATGATTACGACCTTGCGGTGAGCAATGTGCTGGCAGCCGTGTTGAGCGGTTGCAAGGGGTTACACACCACCATTAACGGTCTGGGCGAGCGTGCCGGGAATGCGCCTCTTGCCAGCGTGCAGGCCATCCTGAAAGACCATTTCAGCGCTGTAACCAATATTGACGAGAGCCGCCTAAATGATGTGAGCCGTGTGGTGGAGTCTTATTCGGGCATCGTAATTCCCGCCAACAAACCGATTGTGGGTGAGAATGTGTTTACGCAGGTGGCGGGCGTGCATGCCGACGGAGATAATAAAAGCAACCTGTACTGCAACGACCTTTTGCCCGAACGTTTCGGCCGTAAGCGGGAGTATGCGCTGGGCAAGAACAGCGGCAAGGCGAATATCCGCAAGAATCTGGAAGACCTGGGGCTGGAGCTGGACGAGGATGCCATGCGCAAGGTTACCGAACGTATCATCGAGCTGGGCGATAAAAAGGAACTGGTGACGCAGGAAGATTTGCCGTACATCGTTTCCGATGTTTTGAAACACGGCATGATGGACGAGCGGGTGAACCTGAAAAGCTACATCGTGAACCTTGCCTACGGACTGAAACCGATGGCTACGTTGAAAATAGAAATCAACGGCAAGGAGTATGAGGAGAGTTCCAGCGGCGACGGTCAGTACGATGCCTTTGTGCGTGCGTTGCGCAAGATATACAAGGTGACTCTGGGGCGCAAGTTTCCGATGCTGACGAACTATGCGGTGACCATCCCGCCCGGCGGACGTACCGATGCCTTTGTGCAGACGGTTATCACCTGGAGTTTTGAAGACAAGGTGTTCCGTACCCGCGGGCTGGATGCCGACCAGACGGAAGCGGCCATTAAGGCTACGGTAAAGATGTTGAATATAATAGAAGCTGAATACGATAAATAAGATGCCCAACCATGATTGATAAGAGAATAAAGGATTATTTCGAAAGAAAACCCAATGTAAGCTATCTGTTTTTTGCTTGCATGATATTTTTGTTTCGTGTTTTCTTGAATTGGTATGCAAATGAGCTGCAGCTCGTCACTCTTATGGATGTGATATGGACGCTTATGCTGACTGCGGGATTTGTGACGGGTGACCGTGTTCGCCGCAAGAATAAAGCAATGAAAGATAAGATAGAAAATGAATTGAAAAAGAAATAATAATTATGGACTTTAAAATTGCAGTATTGGCCGGTGACGGTATCGGCCCCGAAATATCCGCCGTAGGTGTGGACGTAATGACCGCCGTTTGCGAGAAATTCGGTCACAAAGTAAGTTATGAGTATGCCGTGTGCGGTGCGGACGCCATCGACAAAGTGGGCGACCCTTTCCCCGAAGCTACCTATCAGGCTTGTAAGAATGCCGATGCAGTGCTCTTTTCGGCAGTAGGCGACCCGAAATTCGACAATGACCCCACCGCCAAGGTGCGTCCCGAACAAGGACTGCTGGCTATGCGCAAGAAGTTGGGGCTGTTTGCCAATATCCGTCCGGTGCAGACCTTCAAGTGCCTCTTGCACAAGTCGCCGCTCCGTGCGGAACTGGTGGACGGTGCGGACTTCATCTGCATCCGCGAACTGACGGGCGGTATGTATTTCGGCGAGAAGTATCAGGACAACGACAAGGCCTACGACACCAATATGTATACCCGTCCGGAGATTGAACGCATCCTGAAAGTGGGCTTTGAGTATGCCATGAAGCGCAACAAGCACCTTACGGTAGTGGACAAGGCGAATGTACTTGCCTCTTCGCGCCTGTGGAGACAGATTGCGCAGGAAATGGCCCCGGACTATCCGGAAGTCACCACAGACTATATGTACGTAGACAACGCTGCCATGCGCATGATTCAGGAACCGAAGTTCTTCGACGTGATGGTGACCGAGAATACCTTCGGCGATATTCTGACCGATGAAGGCTCCTGCATCAGCGGCTCCATGGGCTTGCTTCCTTCGGCTTCCACGGGCGAAAGCACGCCGGTGTTCGAGCCTATTCACGGCTCATGGCCGCAGGCTAAGGGCCTGAACATAGCCAATCCGCTGGCACAGATTCTTTCCGTAGCCATGCTGTTTGAGTATTTTGACCTGAAGGAAGAAGGCGCGCTTATCCGCAAGGCGGTGGATGCTTCGCTCGACGCCAATATCCGTACCCCGGAAATCCAGGTGGAAGGCGGCGGCAAATACGGCACGAAAGAAGTGGGTGCGTGGATTGTGGACTATATCAAACACTAATCTTTATTAAGGAAAGAAAGGGCGAAACGTTTTTTTCCTACCTTTGCGAGGAGATGCGTCAAGAGTACGGCGATAGCGAGCCTGCTTTTGCTGTGTCTCCTCATTTGTGTCTTATTCTGTATAAACTCGGACGAATTATGGCGAAAATAGCGAATAACTTGACGGAACTTATCGGCGGTACGCCGCTGATGAAACTGGCGGGGTACAGCCGGAAGTACGGATTGCAACGGGAGGTGGTTGCCAAACTGGAGTCCTTTAATCCCGCAGGCAGCGTAAAAGACCGCGTAGGGCTGGCGATGATTGAGGATGCCGAAGCGCGCGGAGCGTTGAAGCCCGGCGCCACCATCATAGAGCCTACCAGCGGCAATACGGGAGTAGGACTGGCAATGGTGGCGACCATTAAAGGCTATCATCTGATACTGACCATGCCCGAAACCATGAGCATCGAACGCCGCAATCTGCTGAAAGCCCTCGGAGCGGAAATCGTGCTGACGGACGGACTGGCAGGCATGGCGGGCTCTATTGCCAAGGCGCAGGAACTGAGGGACAAGATACCCGGTGCCGTGATTCTGCAACAGTTCGAGAACCCTTCCAACGCCCGGATACACGAACTTACTACGGGCGAGGAAATCTGGACGGATACGGACGGACAAGTGGACGTGTTTGTAGCGGGAGTAGGTACGGGCGGCACGATTTGCGGTGTGGCGCGCGCCTTGAAAAGGCATAATCCGAATGTCTACATTGTGGCTGTAGAACCCGCATCGTCTCCCGTGCTTGAGGGGGGCGAGGATGCTCCTCACCGCATACAGGGCATCGGGGCAAACTTTATTCCGGCCCTTTACGATGCTTCGGTTGTGGACGAGGTGATTCCCGTGCCGGATGATGAAGCCATTCGCGCCGGACGCGAACTGGCATCTACCGAGGGATTGCTGGCGGGAATATCTTCCGGAGCGGCTGTCTATGCGGCACGTCTGCTGGCGGTGCGTCCCGAATTTGCCGACAAAACGGTGGTGGCCTTGCTGCCTGATACGGGAGAGAGGTATCTCTCTACGGAGTTGTTTGCTTTTGACACCTATCCTTTGGATTAAATGCCGGGGACGGACGTTTGTTTCACCCGGTGGTAGCGGTCATACCGACGGGTGGTAGCACTTGTACCGTCACGTGGTATTGCCCGTACCATCCTTTGGTACTCTTTGTACCCTTGCTTGGTACTTCCTGTACCGGCTGGTGAAACCGGTACGGGGTGCATTAATAAATTTAGAATCATAAGTATGAAGAAACTGATTTTTCTCGCAGTATGTTTATTGGCAAGCGGTATGCCTGCATTCGCGCAAACCTATCAGGAGCTTTGCGACCGTGCCGTAACTTATACGGAGCAGGATAGTCTGCCGCAGGCGGAAACGTACATCCGCAGAGCCTTGAAGCTGGAGCCTGCGAATCCTCATAACGCCCTTCTGTTCTCCAACCTCGGTACGATACAACGCCGCCAGCGGAAGTACGAAAAGGCTTTGGAGTCCTATAACTTCGCCCTGAATATCGCTCCGCGGGCAGTGCCTATCTTGCTGAACCGTGCGACCATTTATATGGAACTGGGGCGCAACAACCTGGCACAAGCCGACTATTCGCTGGTGCTGGATTTGGAGAAAGACAACGAAGAAGCCCTGCTGATGCGCGCTTATATTTATATGCAACAGCGTGACTATAAAATGGCAAAGGCGGATTACGAACGCTTGTTGAAAGTGAATCCTACCAGCTACAACGGCCGTCTCGGCTTGGCTACTTTAGAGCAGAGAGAGGGTAAATACGAAGAAGCACTGAGGCTATTGAACACTATGATTGCCGCCAAAGGAGAGAACCGGCAGTTGTCTCCTTCCCAATATGCCATGCTTTATGTGGCTCGTGCCGGAGTAGAAAAAGACTTGCACCATACAGATATGGCACTGGTAGACCTGGAAGAGGCGATAAGCCTGGATAGCTCGCAGCCTGAAATATACCTGATGCGCGGTGAAATCTACCTCGCCCAAAAGAAGAAAGACCTTGCCAAACGCGATTTCGAGAAAGCCATATCGTTAGGAGTACCGCAATCTGATTTACGCAACTTCTTACAACAAACGGGGAAATAGGGGGTAGTGGTTAGTGATTAGCGTTTAGTGGTTAGTGATTAAGTTATGTACCATAAACAGTTAACTGCTAATTGCAAAACACTCACTGCTCACCACTAATCCTTAATCGCTAATCACTAATCACTAATCGTTACTCACTATATTTTCGTATTAGGTTGATAAATTCTTTGCCGTATTTCTTTTTTTTGTGTTCTCCGATGCCGCTGATGTTGCCGAACTCTTCGAGGTTGGTGGGGCGTGAGGTGCTGAGCAAGTGGAGAACCTTGTCGGACAGGACGATATAGGCAGGCAGGGCCTCTTCATCGGCAAGACGTTTTCTTAATTTGCGCAATGCTTCAAAGAGGGCTTCGTTCTCTGTATTGGGAAGTCCTAAGGGTAGCTCTTGGGCGGGGACGGTTGCTTTGCGTTTTCTGCCACGTTTGGTTTCGTTTGTTTCTTCCCGGCGTATCACTACCAATCGGGCGGTGGCTCTGCCGAAGAGGACATCGCTTCCTGCGGAAGTTATTTTCAGATGATTGTTTTCGTTGTAGGCAATCTCGAAGTATCCGAGTTGCAGCATTTGTAATAAATAATCATGCCAGTCGCGGGCGGGAACATCACGTCCGGCGGCAAAGGTTTTCAGTTGCTGATAGCCTTTGCCTACGACTTCGGGCGACATGTTTCCTCTGAGAATATCCACTAAAACGCCTGTACCGATTTGCTGGTCTGTGCGGACAATGGCGCTCAGGGCCTTTTGTACGATGACAGTTCCGTCAAAGCGTTCGGGCGGGTTCTTGCAGACGTCGCAATTGCCGCAGTCATGGTCTGCTATTTCTCCAAAATAACTTAACAATATGCGGCGTCGGCAGATGTCGGATTCGGCGTATTGCTGCATGCGTTGCAGTTTCTCCAGGTTGATATTCTGCTGTCCGCTCTCGGTAGCGAATTTGGTAAGCAAAATCAGGTCTGCAAGCGAGTAGAACAGTAGCGTGTCACTGGGCAGCCCGTCTCTGCCGGCACGCCCTATCTCCTGGTAGAAACTCTCGATGCTCTTTGGTAAATTATAATGAATCACCCAACGAACGTTACTCTTGTCTATACCCATGCCGAAAGCGATGGTGGCGCACACTACCTGCACGCGGTCGTTGATGAAATCGTCCTGCGCTTCGTCCCTGAGGGAGGGGGAGAGTCCGGCATGGTAGACGGCGGTGCGGATACCATGCTTCTGGAGCATCTGCGCCACGGATTCCGTCTTGCTACGGCTCATGCAATAGATGATGCCGCTTTCTCCGGGATGGCGGGCTATGAAGTCAAGAATTGTCTTGGATTTTTCCTTCTGCTGGTAGCCCCGTTTTACGGTGAGGCTCAGGTTGGGACGGTCGAACGAGGAGATGAACGTCCGGGGATGGTTCAGGTGAAGCTGCCTGATGATATCTTCGCGCGTGATTTTGTCGGCGGTGGCGGTCAGGGCGATGATGGGCACGTGCGGGAACTGCTGGTGCAGAATCCCCATCTGTGCGTATTCAGGCCGGAAGTCATGCCCCCATTGCGAGATGCAGTGCGCTTCGTCGATGGCGAAAAGCGAGATGTGCATGTCCCGCAGGAGATAATTGGCTTCTGCAAGCAGCTTTTCGGGCGAGATATACAGCAGTTTCAGTCTGCCTTCCATGCAGGCACGGCGCAGGGCGGCATTCTCCGTTTCGTCATTGCTGCTGTTCAGCGCACCGGCGCTGATGCCGTTGGCGCATAATGCCTCCACCTGGTCTTTCATCAGCGAGATGAGCGGCGAAACGACTACCGCGGTTCCTTCGCGCAGCAGGGCGGGAAGCTGGTAGCATATTGATTTTCCACCGCCGGTGGGCATTAACACAAGTGCGTCGTTTCCGTCCAGGATGTGACGGATAATCTCTTCCTGCAGGGGACGGAAACTGTCGTATCCGAAGTATGTTTTAAGCGTTTGTAGCATAAGCAGTGCCGGTATCTTTTTATCAGGGGACAAAGGTACGTTAATTCTTGCATAAAATGCAAAAGGAAGTGGCGTTCAGTCAAATAACTTAATAATTAAGCAACTGTGTTAAATAAGCTTGTAATTAAACGTATCCTGCTTCTTTTCAAGCTTTTTCGTTGTTTGTATATTAAAAATATGTACGGGAAAAGTTGCGTATTAAAAAAAAATGTTAGACTTTTGTGTAATCTAAGGGAAACTCCTTTAGATTTCCGTATTTAAACAACCCTAACCAGTTAATTCAATGAGTGATTTAGAAAAGAATGCACAGGAGGAGGCTACAAAGAAGCATCCCTATAACCTGCGCGAAAAGAAAGAAAAGAAGGCTGCCTACCGTTCCTTGATACGGCCGGAACTGGCAGACGAGCTGTACGACAGGATACTGAATCCTCAAATCCGCAACTAAGCTCTTCAGCGTCCTTCTTGCGTCTAAACGTCCT
>ENA-OZXJ01000658-OZXJ01000658.1-human-gut-metagenome-genome-assembly--contig:-NODE-658-length-11028-cov-8.865397_pt1 | contig 11028 bp, 8 predicted proteins | sample MGYA00244854_ERZ654092 | MGnify/ENA primary metagenome ERZ654092 (study PRJEB26926, sample SAMN06165064) | human gut metagenome | biome: ENVO:00009003; feature: ENVO:2100002; material: ENVO:00002003... | reverse complement strand
CGCTTTTTTCGCTTCTCCATTTATAGCCCCTCAGTCGCTGCGCGACAGCTCCCCCGAGGGGGAGCAAGCGCTCGCCCGCAGCGCCACGCTTTCGCAGAAAGCGGCGCTGCAAATGCTGTTTCCCTCCACGACCCCTCCCGTGAAAATGCAATGCCGGAGCGTCCGCAGACGCTCCGGCATTGCTCTATTTAAAATAATTTTTCCGCTGACTATGGCCAGAGCGCAAGCGGAGGCCATTCCAAATCGTCACGCCCCGTCAAAGCTGTCCCCATCAGCGGGCAGGGCAGCGGCTTGCGCGCCTGCGCTGCCGGTGTCTGCTGCCCGGGGGACGCCTTTGTACACCAGCGTCTGCTCCAGCACCTCGGCACAGACCGGTGCCGAAAGACTGCCGCCGGCGGTGGTCCAGCTGTGTGGCTCATCCAGACAGACCAGACACAAAAACTGCGGGTCATCGATGGGCGCTACCGCCACAAAGCTGGCAATGCGCGCCTTCTCGTCGGCGCTGTCCAGCTTCTGGCTGGTGCCGCTTTTGCCGCCCACCCGGTAGCCCGCGATCTGCGCGTTGCGCCCGCCGCCGTACAGTACCACCGCCTCCATCATCTCCCGCATGGTGGTAGAGGTGGCGGGCTGGATGACCTGCCGCCTGCAGACCGGCTGGTTGTGCTGCAAAACGCTGCCGTCCGGCGCAAGGATGTCCGATACCAGATACGGCTGCATCAGCTTGCCACCGTTCACCACCGCGCAGACGGCAGCAGCCATTTCCAGATAGGAAATCTTACTGCTCTGCCCGAAGGCGCAGGAGGCAAGCTCTACCGGCCCCATGCGGTCGGCGGTGTAGTACAGGCTCTTTTTCGGCTCGGCGGGTAGGTCGATGCCGGTGGGCTCCCGCAGACCGAAAGCGGCAAAATAATCGCAGAAAGCCTGCTTGCCCAGCCGCGCCCCGATCTGGATAAAGCTCTGGTTGCAGGAGTTTTCCAGCGCCTGCGTCACGGTCTGGCTGCCGTGACGCTTGTGGTTGGCGCAGTGGAACCGCGTGCCTGCCACTGAGATGGAGTCTCCGCAGTAAAAGGTGGAGTGCCGGGTAATGGCTCCGGCATCCAGCGCCGCCGCGCAGGTGATGAGCTTAAACACGCTGCCCGGCTCGTATAAGTCACTCACTGCCTTGTTGCGCCACTGGGTCTGCTGCGCCAGCTGCAAGGCGGCAGCGCGCTCTTTACCGGAAAGGGCGTCCACGGCGGCGCGCGCGGCCTTGTCGGCGATGACCCGGGGCTGGTTGGGGTCGTAGGCCGGGGTGGTGGCCATGGCCAGCACTGCCCCGGTGTTCACCTCCAGCACGATGCCCACGCTGCGGGCGGCTACATGGTGCTCCTGCACCGCATAATTCAACGCATTTTCAAGATAATGTTGAATATTTGCATCGATGGTCAGCCGCAGCCCGCTGCCTTCCACAGGGACAAGCTCGGTCTCGTAGCTTTGCGCCAGCGTGTAGCCCCAAGCGTTCACGGCGGTCAGCACCACTCCGTTCTGCCCGGTAAGGGTGTCGTTGTATTCGAGTTCCAGCCCACTGACCCCGGCGTTGTCTACGTTGGTGAACCCCAGCACTGAGGCCAAAAACTCCCCCTGCGGGTACCAGCGCTTGGAGTCCTGATTGATGCGCACGCCGGTAATACCGTTCGCTGCGCAGAAATCCCGCACGGCATCGGCAGTTTCCCGCTCCACCCGGTAGCGCAAAAGGCAGTCGTTGGAGCGCCGGTCGTTGAACTTTTCCAGCAGCTTGGCCTCGTCCAGCTCCAGAATCTCCGCAAGCCCCTTGGCGGCAAGGGCAAGCTTTTCCTCCGGCATCTCCCGGGGGCTGGCGCGCAGGGTCCAGCAGCTGCTGTTGGCGGCAAGCAGCGCACCATCGGCGCTGTATATCTTGCCCCGGTCGGCGGGCACAACGGTGTCTCGCAGCTGCTGCCCCAGCGCCCGCTGGGTGTACCAGCCGCCGGTGCATAATTGCAGCCAGAACAGCCGCCCGATGAGCCCTGCAAAGCAGACGGCGCACAGGCCCACTGCAATGAGCCGTGCCCGCAGACGGAACGCCCGCTCCGGCAAAGTGCGCAGGGCGTCTGTGGGTTTTGAGCCGCACATGGCAGCACCCCCTTTGCGGGCAGTTTATGCGCCCGGGGGCGGTGCGTATGACTAACCGCCCCCGCATCCGCGTACAATAACAGAAACGGAGGTGACAGGGATTGCACAGAACTGCTGCCCGCAAAGGGCTGCTGCGGCCGCTGCCGCCCATGGACCTGCCCTTTCTGGTGCTGGTGCTCACACTGGTAGCCTTTGGGCTGGTGATGCTGTGCAGCGCCAGCAGCGCGGTGGCACTGTACCGGCGGCAGGACGCCTTTGCCTATGTGCGGCCGCAGCTGCTGTACGCCGCCATGGGACTGGTGGCCATGTGGACGGCCAGCCGGGTGGACTACCACATCTATCATAAGCTTGCGTGGCCGCTGTTGGCGCTCTCGCTGGTGCTGCTGACGGCGGTGCTGTTCATGCCGGAATATAACGGCTGCAAGCGTTGGCTGGTGCTGCCGGGGCTTGGCACATTACAGCCCAGTGAGATCGCCAAATTTGCGGTGGTACTGGTGTTTGCTCACATCATCGCGCTGAACCACGACCGCATGGACAGCTTTGCGGTGGGGGTGGTGCCCTTTGCGCTGGTGCTGGGGGTAGTGGCGGTGCTCATGTTGCTGGAGCCCCACCTTTCCGGCACGGTGTTGATTTTAAGCATCGGCGCGGTGCTCATGTTCGTGGGCGGCACCGGGCTGCGGTGGTTCATGTTGGCAGGGGCGGGCGGCGCTGCCGCCATCGGCACGGCTATCGTGCTCATGCCGGAGCTGGTGCCCTACGCCGCCGACCGTCTCAACTCGTGGCTCGACCCCTTTGCCGACCCGCTGGGCGACGGCCACCAGACCATCCAGAGCCTGTATGCCATCGGCTCTGGCGGGGCGGCGGGGTTGGGGCTGGGTAACAGCCGCCAGAAGCATCTGTTCGTGCCCGAGCCCCAGAACGACTTCATCTTTTCCATCCTCTGCGAGGAACTGGGCTTTCTGGGCGCGTGTGCGGTCATTCTGCTGTTCAGCGCGCTGCTGTGGCGGGGCATCACGCTGGCAGCCTATGCACCGGACCGTTTCGGGGCACTGCTGGTGGTGGGCTTTGTGGTGCAGGTGGCGCTGCAGGCGGTGCTGAACATCGCGGTGGTCACCAACACCATCCCAAACACCGGCATCAGTCTACCCTTTTTCTCCTCCGGCGGCACCAGCCTGATGATGCTTCTGGGCGAGATGGGCATCGTGCTTTCCGTCTCCCGGGGCGAAAGCTGATAAAAGGCTGCATTTCCTGCCGCAATGGGGTAGGAGCGGCGCGGAAATACCGAAAAAAAGCGGACAAATGACCGGACAAATCCCGCAGAGGGCGGGAAAGCCGTTTCCGTGCGTTTTGTTGACCAAAGACCCTCGTTTTGCATACCATGGGGTATCTTTTGCAGAACGGGGGTCTTGGCATGGCTGGGGATTGGATCATTACGGGCGGGCGGCCTTTGCAGGGCAGGGTGGAAGTGCCTGCGGCCAAAAACAGTGTGCTGCCGCTGCTGGCAGCTTCGCTGCTGTGCAGCGGGCCGGTGCGGCTGCAAAATGTGCCGCGCCTGACGGACGTAGAGGACTGTCTTGCCCTGCTGCGGGGCGTGGGCTGCACGGCAGGCTGGCAGGGCGCAGAACTGGCGGTGCAGGGACAGCCTATGCGCACCGACCTTGCACCGGAGGCCGCAGGCCGGATGCGGGCATCCATCCTGTTCTGTGCGCCGCTGCTGGCGCGGCTTGGGCGGGTGAGCACTGTACTGCCCGGGGGCTGCCGTATCGGGGCAAGACCCATCGACCTGCATTTGCAGGGGCTGGCGCAGATGGGCGTGCGGCAGCTGCCCGCAGCGCCCGGACAGCTTACGCTGTACGCCCCGGCGGGGCTGCGGGGCGCAGAAATTTGTCTTAGTTTCCCCAGCGTGGGCGCTACCGAGACGCTGCTGCTGGCCGCCGCCACGGCGCAGGGACAGACCGTGCTGCATGGCGCTGCAAAAGAGCCGGAGATCGCGGATCTTGCCGCCTTCCTCAACGCCTGCGGCGGCTGCGTGGAGGGGGCGGGCACCGACACCATCCGGGTGCAGGGAAGGCGCTGCCTTGCGGGCTGCACCTTCATGCCGGTGGCAGACCGCATCATCGCCTCTACGCTGGCTTGCGCGGCAGCAGCGGCGGGCGGCAGGGTAGAACTGGCGGGCTGCGCACCCGGGCTGTATGCCCCGCTGCTGGAAATTCTGGAACAAATGGGCTGCACCGTAGAGCGGGCACGCGATGCTGCCGCCATTTCGCGGTTCGGGGCACTGCGTGGCGCGGGAAACGTGCACACAGCACCCTACCCGGGCCTTGCCACGGACGCCGCCCCGCTGCTGGCGGCGGTGATGCTCTACGCACAGGGGGAAAGCCGCCTGCAGGACAGGGTGTTTGAAAATCGTTTTGCCTGTGCCGAGGGCTTTGCGGCGCTGGGTGCGAACGTCCGGGTGGCAGAGCGCACGTTGTATGTGCAGCCGGGCGGGACGCTGCGCGGGGCAAAGCTGACTGCACCGGACCTGCGGGGCGGGGCGGCGCTGGCGCTTGCGGCGCTGGCTGCCCGGGGCAGCAGCCGCCTTGGCGGGGTGGAGTTTGTCCGGCGCGGATATGCAGACCTTGACCGGCTTTTGGCGGGGCTGGGCGCACAGATTTGGCAGGAAATACCCGCCCGGAGTGGGGTTGTGAAAAAAACACCCACGAAAAAGCAATTTTGTCTTGCAATCGGAGCAAAAAAATGATACGATACAGTTATATAAATATCGTATGATAATTTCTGTGCGGCATTTGCGCAGTTCCACATAAAAATCCGATGGAGGACAAAGTTATGGCATTGATGCTCGATGAAGAACTGGACGAAAACGTTACGACGATCAAGGTGATCGGTGTGGGCGGCGGCGGCGGCAACGCCGTGAACCGCATGGTGAGCGATGGCCTGCAGGGCGTGGAGTTCATCGCAATGAATACTGACCAGCAGGCACTGGCTAAGAACCATGCCTCGGTCAAGGTGCAGCTGGGTTCCAAGCTGACCAAGGGTCGCGGTGCGGGTGCAGACCCGGAAATCGGCCAGCGCGCCGCTGAAGAAAGCAAGGACGAGATCGCCAATGCCCTCAAGGGCTCCCAGATGGTCTTTATCACTGCCGGTATGGGCGGCGGCACCGGCACCGGTGCGGCACCCGTTGTGGCCGAGGTGGCACACGATCTGGGCATCCTGACCGTTGGCATCGTTACCAAGCCCTTCTCCTTTGAGGGCAAGCGCAAGATGGGTCTGGCCGAGCAGGGCATTGCCAACCTGCTGATGCACGTTGACAGCCTGATCGTCATCCCCAACGAGCGCCTGAAGATGATCAGTCAGGAAAAGATCACCCTGATGAATGCCTTCCAGGCCGCCGATAACGTGCTGCGTCAGGGCGTTGAGTCCATCTCTGCCCTGATCAACGTGCCCGCCTTCATCAACCTGGACTTCGCCGACGTGCGCTCCATCATGAAGGATGCCGGCTACGCCCACATGGGCGTGGGCAGCGCCAAGGGTGCAGGCAAGGCCGAGAACGCCGCCAAGGCTGCTATCTCCAGCCCGCTGCTGGAGACCAGCATTGCCGGTGCGCACGGCGTTATCATCAACATCACTTCCAGCCCGGACATCGGTCTGGAGGATGTGGAGACCGCCGCAGGCCTCATCACCCAGAGCGCACATCCCGATGCAAACATCATCTGGGGTACTGCCTTTGATGAGAACCTGTCCGACGAGATGCGCGTGACCGTTGTGGCCACCGGCTTTGACAACAAGAGCGCCAGCGACCTGCGCAACAGCATCAACAACGCCATGGGCGGTGCACAGTCTGTGCCGTCTGCGGTGTTCAGCAGCGATACCGGCGCAAGCGCAGCCCCGGCATCCAATGCCGCCCCGGCTGCTGCTCCGGCTGAAAAGAAGGCCGTGGAAGAGGAAAGCAGCGACAATCGTTACTACGACGAGCTGCTGGCTATTCTGAACAAGCGGAAGTAATTACAGGCTACAATGGGGCTGGCAGCTGCGCCCATGCGGTCAGCGAAAGCCCCGTGCAAGGTGTGCATGGGAGGGCATCATGGTGCAGACAGAGCGGGAGACCGGTGCCCTGCGCGGACAATTTGCCCGGCAGGCCGCTGTACAGGCATCTGCCGCAGCACAGGCGGAAAGCGCCCGGGCACAGGCAGAGCAGCTGAGCCGCAAGCTGGCTGCGGCACGCGCCGAGGTGCGCCGGTATCAGACCCGGATGTTCGCCTTTGAGCGCACCCTGCTTGCCCTCAAGCACGATAATGCAGAGCTGGAAGCCGCCTGTGAGCAGGCGTGGGAGCAGCTGGAACAGGCCAATGCCCGGGCAGAAAAGGCCGAAGCCGCCTGCCGCAGAGCCGAGGCTGCTCTTGCCGCCATGCAGCAGACCGCCCCGGAAACACCTGCGCAGCCGGATACAGCCCCCGAGGCTGTGCCGCAGTGCGAGGCTGCACCGGAACAGCCTGCACCGGAAACGGAAGAAAGCCTCTGCGCCCCGGAACAGGCACTGCCCCCGGAGCCTGCACAGCCTGCATGGCAGCCGGAGACCCGGCTGGAACAGATGGCTGCGGAGCTGATGGGCTGGTTCGATGCCATGATGCCCCAAGAATGAATCTTAAAAGGACTGCTGCGTGTTTTGCGCAGCAGTCCTTTTTCTTTCTGCGTGGGACGATTTGAAATGCGCTCCGCTTTGCTCTGCGCATCATCAGCGGAAATAAGGTTTATATTTCGCGGTTGCCGCGCTCTGCGGAGCGCGGCAACCGCATTTTCACAGGAAGGGCTGTAACGACAAACGGCTTGCTTTCGAACAACGTTTGCAAAGGGTACTGTAAAAATTGGATTGCATTTATACAACCGGGAATGAAAACGTTTGCAGAAAATACCGGAAAAGGCAGAAATGTTGCACGCAGCCTTGCATTTTGCTGTAAAATCCAGTAAAGTATAAATGAATGTAAAAAAAGCGGATGCCGGGGAAAGCCCGCTGTATCCGGTCAGTGCAAGCAGCGTACCCGGAACAAAGCCGGAGCAGATGGATGCGCCGCAAAAGGAGAAACATGGCCATGAACGAGAAACCGAAGATCCTGATCGCGGATGATTCCGAGATCAACCGTGCCCTGCTCAAGGAGATACTGGGCGATGGCTATGACTATCTGGAGGCGGAGGATGGCGCAGCGGCAGTGGAACTGATGCGGCAGCGCACGGATATCTCCCTGCTGCTGCTGGACCTGATGATGCCGGGCATGGATGGCTTTGACGTGCTGCGGGTGATGAAGTATCACACATGGCTGGACGAGATCCCGGTCATCGTCATTTCGGCGGCAGAGGATACCGCCAACATTGAGCGTGCCTATGATCTGGGTGTGGCAGACTATATCCGCCGCCCCTTCGAGCGGATTATGATCCTGCGCCGGGTGAAGAATATCCTCATGCTGTACGCCAAGCAAAAGCGGCTCACCCGCCTTGTTACCGATCAGGTGTACGAAAAAGAGCACAACAGCGTGCTGATGATCAGCATCCTGAGCCATGTGGTGGAGTTCCGCAACAGCGAAAGCGGGCTGCATGTCCTGCACATCCGCACCCTGACCGACCTGCTTTTGCATCAGCTGGTGCAAAAGACTGATCGTTATCAGCTGGACGAAAGCGATATCGCCCTCATCAGCACCGCTTCGGCGCTGCATGATATCGGCAAGATCGTCATCCCGGAGGAGATCCTGAACAAGCCCGGCCGCCTGACTGCCGAGGAGTTTGCCATTATCAAGAACCATACCGTGGCGGGCGCACAGATGTTGCAGGATCTGGGACAGGCGATTGCGCGGGACGAGCCGCTTTTGCAGGTGGCGCACGCCATCTGTCGCTGGCACCACGAGCGCTGGGACGGCAATGGCTACCCCGACCGGCTGAAAGGGGATGAGATTCCCATTGCGGCGCAGGTGGTGGCACTGGCGGACGTGTACGACGCCCTGACCAGCGAGCGCTGCTATAAGCACGCCTACGACCACGACACCGCGCTGCGCATGATCCTGAACGGCGAGTGCGGCGCGTTCAACCCGCTGCTGCTGGACTGCCTGCGAGAGTCCTCGGAACAGCTGCGCACCGAGCTGACCCGCTCGGAGTGGGACAGGGGCTTCCGGCAGGAGACCCACCGCCTTTCCGAGGAGATTTTGCACCGGGAGGCGCTGCCCCGGGAGAACCACTCCCAGCTGCTGCTGGAGCAGGAAAAGGAACGCACGGATTTCTACGCCGCCCAGTGCGGCGGCATCCGGTTCGACTACGACCTGCTGGCTGGCAGCGTGACCGTGTATGACTACCATGCCGAGCCCTTGCAGCAAAAAACGGTAACCGATTTTGCGCAGGGCAAGGGACTTGGCTTTTTGAACGAGCAGGATCGGCGCAAGCTTTCCAAGGCCATCAGCCGCGCCACGCCGGAAGCGCCGGACGTGGTGCTGCCGGTCATGGTGCAGCGAGATGGGAAGCCGCACCTGCACCGGATGGCGCTGCATACCATCTGGAGCGGTGCCGGGGTGCGCCGCTGCGTGAACGTGCTGGGGCACCTCACCGATGAACAGCACCGCGTGGAGCATCAGGCAGAGCTGCTGACCGCCATCGACCCGGAGGAAGATCCCGCCCGGTTCCTACGGCGGCTGCAGGGCATCTTTGATGTGGTGCGTCTGGTAGACCCGGAGCACCGCAAGGTGCTTGCGCTGGACAGTGACGGCATCCTGACCGAAAAGCCCGGCAATTGCCACATGGTATGGAACAAGGATACCCGGTGCGAAAACTGCATTTCCGCCAAGGCCTATGCCCGCAAGACCATCCTGAATAAGATCGAGTTCAAGGACGAGGAAGCCTATTTTGTCATTTCCAAGTATATCGAGGTAGGCGGCAGGGGCTGTATGCTGGAACTGGTCACCCGGCTGACGGATGGCCGCTGGCTGGATATGGGCGGCCACCGGCTGCTGCTGGACCGCTGCAACGGCATGGAGCGCAGCGCCTTCGTAGACCCCCTGACCGGAGCCTACACCCGCCGCTATTTTGATAAGTTCCTTGCCGGGGGCGAGATGCACGGCGGTGTGGCGATGATCGATGTGAACCAGTTCAAGTCGGTCAACGACAGCTTTGGACATCTGGTGGGAGACGAAGCATTGCAGACCGTGGCCGCAGCCATGCAGAGCTGTCTGCGTCAGACTGATATCCTGATCCGCTATGGCGGCGATGAATTTCTGCTGCTGATGCCCCAGAACTGCCCTGACGGCGTAGAAAGCGTCATCCGACGAGTGCAGAACGCTGTGCAGGCAGCGCGGGTGCCCAGCCACCCGGAGCTCCGGCTTTCGGTAAGCATTGGCGGCGTGTGCAATGTGCAGCCCTTGACCGAGGCCATCCGGCAGGCCGATGCCCGGATGTATTGCAATAAAGAAAACGGTGAGCCGGTGTTATAACCGCAGCTGACAACAAAAAAAGAGACAGGCGACCTTTCCGGGAAGCCTGTCTCCTCTTTTTTTCAAAGAAATCTTTTATTTCCGCTGCCGGGCGGCGATCTGTGCGGCAGTGGGCGGGATATCGCCCTGCGCGGCCTTTTCCAGCTGGCTCAGGCGGCGGTCCAGATCGGTGAGCCGCTGCGAGACGATGTCCGGCAGATCCTGCTGGTCCAGATCGTCGGCGGGGTTCACCGCCTTGTTGTTGATACGCACTACCTCGGCGGGTACGCCCACGGCGGTGCAGTTAGCGGGCAGGTTGCGCAGCACCACGCTGCCCGCACCGATGCGGGCGTTATCCCCGATGAACACCGGGCCCAGCACCTTGGTGCCCGCGCCGATAAGCACGTTGTTGCCCAAGGTGGGGTGGCGTTTGCCGGTATCCTTGCCGGTACCGCCCAGCGTTACCCCGTGGTAGATGGTGCAGTTATCCCCGATCTCGCAGGTCTCGCCGAACACGATGCCCATGCCGTGGTCGATAAACAGACACTTGCCGATGGTGGCACCCGGGTGGATCTCGATGCCGGTGCGGTGGCGGCCATGCTGGCTGACCCATCGTGCCAGAAAAAAGTGCTTGTGCTGGTACAGCCAGTGCGCAATGCGGTGGTACACCAGAATGTGGAATCCCGGGTACAGCAGCATTACCTCCAGCACGCTGCGTGCGGCGGGGTCCTTGCGCTGGATGTTCCGCGCGTCCTCAAGTAAACCCATGCGGAAAACCTCTCTTTCCCATAAACACCCGCCCACGCGGCGGGGCTCTCCCTTTTACCGTATTATAATAGCACAGCAGGAGACGAAAGTACAGTGCTGCACTAGGGATTGTGGAACAAAATGGCAGTTATTTTGCCGCGTGACTCGGGTTTTGGGTAGAGTGTCCAAAATTCGGCGAGAGATACCAGAAACCTTTTAGCACCTGTTTTTGCGCACAGCCATTGACACATTTTGCGGTTCTATGATAAAATAATACGAATGAAAACGCAACCATCAAGAAAAGGAGAAACACCATGCTGTGCAGCGCCCAGAACCCGAAACTGAACAAGCAGTTCGCGTCCGGTTTTGCCGTGGCTTCGTTGTTTCCTTTTTTTGCGCAATGAGCTTTTCCCTTTGCGGGGAAAAGTTTTTTTTTGCCCGTTTTCGGGCGCCTGACACACAAAAATATCATTACAGGAGGGAACCGCGATGCTGCTGACAAACGCTGTGAACACCGAGGGACGGCCGCTCGAGATCTATGTAAAGGATGGCAAAATCGCTGCCGTAGGGCAGGATCTTTCCGCCCTTGCCGCCGAGAACGAGACGGTGGTGGATGCCGGTGGGCTGACTGTGCTGCCCGCATTTGTGGATCTGCACTGCCACTGGCGCACCCCGGGCTTTGAGTACAAGGAGGACATCGAGACCG
>ENA-OZXJ01000651-OZXJ01000651.1-human-gut-metagenome-genome-assembly--contig:-NODE-651-length-11103-cov-5.244660_pt1 | contig 11103 bp, 9 predicted proteins | sample MGYA00244854_ERZ654092 | MGnify/ENA primary metagenome ERZ654092 (study PRJEB26926, sample SAMN06165064) | human gut metagenome | biome: ENVO:00009003; feature: ENVO:2100002; material: ENVO:00002003... | reverse complement strand
GCCACGATATGCTCATCGTTGCCACCCGCAACGGTCAGGCCATCCGCTTCAACGAGGAGGATGCCCGCCCGATGGGCCGTAACGGCCACGGCGTGCGCGCCATCCGTCTGGCGGAGGGCGATGAAGTTGTCGGCGTGTGCATCTGCCGCGAGGGCGGCACGGTGCTGACCGTGACCGAGAACGGCAAGGGACGCCGCTCGGATATCGACACCTACCGCATCACTGCCCGCGGCGGCAAGGGCATCCGCAACTACGATGTGAGCCGCGACAAGGTTGCCGCCGTGAAGATCGTGGACGATGTGGATGACGTGCTGCTGAGCAGTCAGGAGGGCATCATCATCCGTCTGCACGCCAACGAGATCCCGCTGCAGAGCCGCTACGGCTCCGGCGTGCGGGTGATGCGCTTGGGTGAGAACGACAAGGTGATGGTACTTGCCCGCACCGACCACGACGACGAGGCCCAGACCGAGCAGATCGACACCTCCGATGCCGATGCCGAGCCCACCGCAGAGCAGCTTGCCGCCATGGAAGCTGCAGATGCTGCCGCCGCTGCAGAAGCCCCGGAAGCAGACGATAAGGGCGAAGAGTAAACCTTGAAAACACAATAAGATTTGAAAGAAGCCGCCGCGCAGAGATTTCTGCACGGCGGCTTCTTTTCAAATCCATCCAAACCATGTATAATAGAAATAGCGTGTGAGGAATAAAAATAAACACAGAAAGTGGTTTAAGGAACATGACAGAGCAAAAAAAATCCCCGGAGATCAGCATCATCGTGCCGGTGTATAAGGTGGAAAAATACCTGAACGAATGCATTGATTCCATTCTGGCACAGACCTTTACGGATTTTGAGCTGATCCTGGTGGACGATGGCTCCCCGGACAACTGCCCTGCCCTGTGTGATGCTGCGGCAGAAAAAGACAGCCGCGTGCGGGTGATCCATAAAATCAACGGAGGTGTAAGCACAGCTCGCAATGCGGGTTTGGCAGCTGCACAGGGAAATTGGATCGGCTTTGTGGACCCGGATGACTTTGTAGACAAGACTTACTACGAAAAAATGCTGCGGGCAGCAAAGCAGGCAGGTGCTGAACTTGCAGTCTGCAACGAAGTTTTTATGGAAGAGGATGGAAGTCTTTGTGATTATCAGGAACAGCCTTTACGTACAGAAGTGCTTTCCCGTGAGGAAGCAATACACCGCATCCGCCTTACGCCGTTGATTCAGGCAGCAACAAGACTGCATCGGAGAGATGTGCTGGAAGGAATCGTTTTTCCTGTGGGCAAAAACTATGAAGATGCATTTACCACACCGGAAATCATTGAACATGCAACAGCTGTGGCTTGTATAAAGGAAAAACTGTACCATTACCGGCTGCATCCGGCAAGCATCATGCATGGAAAGGTCACCTTGAAAAATCTGGATGAGATCGATGCAAACTACGGCCTTCTTGCTTGTGCACTCAAGTATGGAAAAAAAGACACAGCATTCCTGCAGTATGTACTGATGAAACGCATGCTCCGAAACACAAAAAAAAATCTGCCACCCAAACAGAGAAACAGTGAACGGGTTCAGCAGGCGGAAGCGTGCTTGAAAAAAGCAGGCAGAGAGGTTCGTCAACAGGGGGCCTGTACCCTGCGCAACGCAGCAGAAACCGCACTCTGCATTGCAAACCCGCAGTTCTACTTCAACTTCAAGTACCGGAAATAAAACTGAATTCCGAATGGGAGAAATACTGTGAGTGAAAGAACAGAAAGTGGAAAACCGGAGATCAGCATCATCGTGCCAGTGTATCAGGTGGAAAAATATCTGAATGAGTGTATTGATTCCATCCTCGCTCAGACCTTTACAGATTTTGAACTGATCCTTGTGGACGATGGCTCACCAGACAACTGCCCTGCCCTGTGCGATGCAGCAGCAAAAAGGGACAGCCGCGTGCGGGTGATCCATAAGCAAAACGGCGGTGTAAGCACAGCCCGCAATGCGGGTCTGGATGCAGCACAGGGAAATTGGATCGCATTTGTGGATTCGGATGATACGGTGGAACCGGAGTATCTGGAAAAAATGCATAAGGCAGTGCTGGAAACGGGTGCAGATTTTGCAATCTGCAGCAGTCAGTGCATTGATGAAACGGGCAAAACGCTTGCGGGCGGAGAACATCGCCTTTTGAACGAGTTTTTGCCGCAGGAGGAAGTTCTGCGCCGGATGGTGGTGTCGGATTTTCAGGTTCCGTGGAATAAGCTTTATCGCCGAAAACTGCTGGAAAATCTGCGCTATCCAGAAAACAAGGCGTTTGAAGATACCTGTCTCATGCCGGTCATTTACGCAAGAGCGGCTTCTGCCTGCGGTGTATGGGATTTTTTATACAATTACCGCATCGTTACCGGCAGTGCCATGCACCGCAAGACTACCTTGAAAACACTGGACTGGGTGGAAGCATGGTACCGCCTGTTTGATGTGCTGTACCAAAACGGCATCCGGGATGCTTTGTGTGCAGCCTATCGCCCGATTTTGACTGCCGTGTGGGACATCTGGCTGCACCTGACACCGGAAGAGCGCAAAAGCCCCCGGATGAAGGAAGCCTTTGCGTATGAGCGTACAGCCCGCCATCGGCTGATGCAAGCCCGCGGCGTAACACTAAAAAATTTGTGGGCGGCAGTGGTCTGCGCTGCATCGGCCTGCAGTTATCTGGATCTATGCCGCAAAAGGGCGGAAAGACGGCAGAAAACGACCTGAAGCAATGAGGAGTTTATTGTGCAGGAACAACATAAAAAACAGCCGGAGATCAGCATCATCGTGCCGGTATATAAGACAGAGCGTTTTCTGAGCGCCTGCATCTCTTCCATCCTTGCCCAGACCTTCACGGATTTTGAGCTGATCCTGGTGGACGATGGCTCTCCGGACAGCTGCCCTGCTTTGTGCGATGCCGCAGCGGCAAAGGACAGCCGCATCCGGGTCATCCACCAGAAGAATCGTGGCCTGAGCGTGGCACGCAATGCCGGGCTGGACGCGGCAGAGGGCGAATGGATCGCCTTTGTGGATTCAGACGACATCATCACGCCGGACTTCTGCGCAAAGCTTTACCATGCGGCGCAGGAGGCCGGTGCACAGATGGCCGTGTGCAATTACCGGCAGGTGGACGAAGCCCTGACCCCCATCCGGAAGCAGTATCTGCATGTGCGGCGGGAGGTGCTGACCCCGGAGCAGGCGTTGGAGCACAGCACCCTTCTGCCCTACATGGTGGTGTGGAACAAGCTGTACCACCGCAGCATTTTTGCGCAGCTGCGCTTTGCAGAGGGCAAGCTGAACGAGGACACCCTGCTGATCGCCTACGCCTACGAAAAAGCGGACAGAATCGCTAATATCCCGGATGCGCTGTACCTTTACCGCAAGGTGGCGGGCAGCATCGTCAACAGCAAAGTCACCCTGCGCAATCTCGACCGTGTGGAAGCAAACTATACCGTGTTCGAGTGCGTCCGCCGCCATGGCATCACGGGTTCGCTGTGTGAGCTGTACTGGGCACTGCTGCACTCCCTGATCGATGTGGGAATGCACCTGACCGCCGAAGAGCGCCGGAGTGCCCGGATGCAGCAGGCGCGGGAGTACGAGCGCTGCGCCCGCCGGGCCTTGCGTCAGGAACATGCTGTTACCCTGAGGGCACTGGGCAACACCCTGTGTTTTATTATTTCACAGGACTGGTATTTTGCCCGCCGATGGAAAAATACCGTGTAACCGCGCAGGTTTGTCTGGACTTCCCTGCAAAGATATGCTACAATGGCAAAACAATCACAAATACCCGTGGGGGAGTAGCAGGCGCTTTTGCAGGGCGCAGCAAGTCAGCATGATGACCGTTGGTTCCGGTCTGGCTTGCTTTCATTTGCGAGACTCATGTGTTTTTGGCGCATAGAACAGCGCCCGTGCACATGGAGTTGGTTTCAAAAAAATCACCCGGTCCCGGACGTACATGTGCGCCCGGGACCGGGTTTTGTATTGCCCGATATTCTGGTCAGATTCAGGAGGCAGACAATATGGAATGGAGCTTTGTATTTTTCCTCAACAGTGCCCTGCTGGGCGTGGGCCTTGCAATGGATGCGTTCTCGGTGTCCATGGCAAACGGCCTGCACGACCCCCGCATGAGCAGGAAAACCATGTGCAGGATCGCGGGCACCTTTGCCCTTTTTCAGGCCGTGATGCCCATGACAGGCTGGGTGTGCGTGCACACCATTGTGGAGCTGTTCTCTTCGTTTGAAAAGTTCATCCCGTGGATCGCGCTGGCTCTGCTGGGCTATATTGGCGGCAAAATGCTGGTGGATGGCATCAAGGGCGAAGAGGCCGAAGAGGCCGCAGAGCTGAGTGCGGGTGCACTGCTCATGCAGGGCATCGCCACCAGCATCGATGCGCTTTCGGTGGGCTTCACCATTTCGGAATACGGCTGGCTGATGGCACTTGCGGCATCGCTCATCATTGCGGTGGTCACCTTCTTTATCTGCATGGCGGGCCTGCGCATCGGCAAAAAGTTTGGCACCAAGCTCTCCGGCAAGGCATCCATTCTGGGCGGCATCATCCTCATTGGCATAGGTCTGGAAATTTTTATTTCCGGGGTGTTCTGAAATTTAGACAGCATAAAACAAAAGGGCACGGCGCTGCAATGCGCTGTGCCCTTTCGTTTTATAAAATGTTCCACATAGAACAATTACTTTTCCGGCTCAAAATAATCGGCATATTCCTCGGTCAGCTTGGAGCCAAGCCGCCGGATGCCGCCGTACAGGTGCCGTTCCACCAACGGCTCAAAGGCAGCAAGGTCGCACCGCTCGATGGCGTTCATCAGGTTGCGGTGGTCTGCGATCACCTCGGCAAGACCGCCGGTGGTCATGGTGTCCAGCATCCGGAAGCGGCTGTAGTCGGCGTGGGCGTTCTGCAGGGTGCTCCACAGGTACATTTTATCCATGGCGGCAAACCATGTCCCGTGCAGGGCACGGTCGGCTTCGTACAGCTTGTTGTAATCCGGGCTCTCCATGGCCGCAAGGGCCTCGTAGGCTTCCACCCGCCTGCGGATCAACGCCCGCTGCTCCGGGGTGCACCGGGGCGAAAAATCCCGCAATACGCGGGCTTCCACGGCGGTGCGCTCGTAGATCAGTTCGTCCACGATGCGGCGGTTCAGCCGGGTAACGGTGGTGCCCTTGTAAGGCACGATCTTTACCAGCCCGTTTTCCTGCAGCTTCTGCAGCACCACCCGGATCAGGGTGCGCGGTGCGCCAAAGCGGGCACAGAGCGGATTTTCGCTCAGCGAAGAGCCGGGGCGGATGGTCAGGTCAATGATCTCCCGCTCCAGCACAGCATAGATCTCAGCATCAGTTTTGTATTGTTCCATACCTCTCACCTAATGAAAATGATGTATTCCTTTAGCGGGCTCGCCCTCTCAGTCAAAGCCTGTCGGCTTCGCCAGCTCTCCCAAAGGGAGAGCCTTTGGCAGTGCACGCGGACTGTATCTCTATGCCAAGGCCTCTCCCTTTGGGAGAGGTGTCACCGCAGGTGACGGAGAGGGCTAGGATGCTGACCGTATACAACAATCTTATTCTAAAAACTCTTTCCACAGTGCGGCGTCCGGCAGCGGCAGCATAAATGCCATGGGCTTTCCGGTCTCCGGGTGCAAAAACTGCAGGCCGCAGCTCTGCAGGGCAATGCTGCCTTTTACGCGGCTTCCGTATTTGCCGTCTCCGGCCAGCGGATGCTTCCGGGATGCAAACTGCACCCGGATCTGATGGGTGCGGCCGGTGTGCAGAGTGATCTCAGCAAGGCTCATCTCTCCTGCCGTTTTCACGATGCGGTATTCCAGCACGGCTTCCCGCACGCCCTTGCGCGGGCGGCTGACCGGGAACACCCGGCCCCGGCGGCTGTCCTTGAACAGCCAGTCCCGCAGGGTGCCTTCGGCGGGCAGTGCTTCGTCCGGCCCGCCTGCAATGACGGCACGGTACTGCTTGATGAACTGCGGCACTTCCGGCTTCCCTTCGGCCCTGCCATCCTGCACAGCGTAGGCGTTCTGACTCTGGGTGATCTGACGGCTGAGTGCGGCCGCAGCCCCGGGTGTTCTGGCAAACACCATCAGGCCGGACACACCCGTGTCCAACCGGTGCACCACGCCTACAAAGGCATCCGGCTGGCTCCACAGCTGCCGCAGGGCTGCGGGCACGCCCTCTTCGCTGGAAAGTCCGGCGGGCTTGTCCAGCACCACAAGGTCGGCATCTTCGTACAGGATGTTCACAGCCTGCCCTCGGCGATCAGGGCCTTGAGCTTCAGGATACCGGCAATGGTCTTGCCGTCCCGGATCTCGCCGCTCATGACCATCTCATAAGCTTTATCCAGCGGCACACGGTCAGGGGTCAGGAATTCATCGGCATCCAGATGCATCTGGGTCTTGTGCAGGCCGGTGGCGACCCATGTATAGATCACTTCGGTGTCATAGCCCACGGTGGGGAAAAACTGGCCCAGAGAGATATAATTGTCCGCGGTCAGGCCGCACTCCTCGCCCAGCTCCCGCTTGGCGGCTTCAAAGGGGTCCTCACCCTTTTCCAGCTTGCCGGCAGGCAGCTCCCACAGCTCCTGCTGCATGGCGTAGCGGAACTGGCGCACCATGCAGATGGTGCCGTCCTCAAAATAGGGCAGGATGCACGCACCGCCGTGGTGATGCACCACTTCGCGTTCGGCGGTCTTGCCGTTTTCCAGCAGAGCAGTGTCTTTTGTCAGGGTGATCACCCGGCCCTCGAAGAGCACCTCACTGGTGAGTGTTTTTTCGTAATGCACGGTCTTCTCCATTTTATTACCCTCTTTGCCCGGCACAGCGCCGGTTTTCTATGGCTTCAGTTTACGGCAAAATGAGGTTTGTTGTCAATAAAGAGATGATAAATATAAGAGGATGGGACGATTTGAAATGCGCGCCGCGTTTGCTTTGCGCATAATCAGCGGAAAGAATATTTATAATTTCGCAATTCTGGAAAATCTGCGGAGCTTGTCGGGGCAAAGCCCCTCCATCTGCTAACGCAGACCGCTCTGCCGCTTGAAAGCCCCACTGGGGCTTTCATTGCTGCGCAACCGCGGTCTGGCTGTTTTGCAATCATGATAATTTTTCCGCTGAATATGCCCAGAGCGAAGCGGAGGGCATTCTAAATCATCAGAGTGTCAGCCCAGCAAAATTTCCACCGCTTCCCGCAGGGTGGACACTTCGCCCACATTGCCCGGGAAGATGATGTACGGCGTGCCGGGGAACAGGCTTTCGGCACCGGTCTGCCATACCGGGATGCCCGGCCGGATCTGGCCCAGCACCTTGGCGCATTTCACGCGCAGGGCCTTCACGCCCACGTCGCTGCTGGTGATGCCGCCCTTTGCCACCACAAAAGCCGGGGAAGCGGTCAGCCTGCCCACGCAGCTTTGCAGTGCATCACTGATGGCAACGCTGCGCACGAGGGCTGCTTCCGGGGTGTCGTCCGGCAGGGTGAGCACCACGCGCTTTGTGGACACGCAGCAGGTGATGCCCTTTGCGATCTGCTGTGAGCAGTGGGCCACGATGGCGGCTGCTTCCTTTTCCAGCTCGCCCGGCACCAGCACCTTGTCGCTGTCCATCTCAATAAACTCGATGCCCTGTACTTTTTTCAGTTCTTCCAGCTGGGCCGTGGTCTTTTTGGTGTGGCTGCCCACCACGATGATGCCGCCTGCCTTGCTTTCCTGCGTGACCATCTTTTCCCGGGTGAGCAGCGGCTGGTCGGAAATATTGCCGATGGCCTTGACCAGTGCGGCCGCACTGCGGATGGTGAAGTGACGGCCCTTTGCCATGGCGCGGTACAGTGCCACTGCAAACACCTTCACATCGCAGTCCGCCACTGCGTTCACGATCACATGGCCGTAATCGTGCACCGCCAGCAGCTGGGCCTCGATGCCGTCAAAGTCCATGGCGCGCAGGCTTTCCAGCGAGATGCAGGTCACGTCTCCTGCACGGACTTTGCCGCCGGTTTTTTCCTCAATGTATTCGCACAGGTTGCTGGCGTGGTAGCCAAAGGTCTCGTCCTTGGCAAATTCGGTCTGGCCGCAGGGCACAAGCTCTGCGCCGTAGCGCACATAATGCACGTTGTCCAGTGTAAAGCGTCCGCCCTCGCGGAAGTAGGGGCACAGGATGTCGCCATCCATTTTGTAACCGTTCTCAGCCTCCGTCACCTCGCGCAGCAGGTCGGTCTCCAGCGGGTAGTGGCCGCGCAGGGTGGAGTCGCCGCGGCTGATGATAAGGTAGTCCATGCCGAACTCGCGGGCCACCTTGGCGGTGTTCTCCGCGATCTCGCGGTGGGCCTTGGTGGTCTCGGCCACGGTAAAGCCGCGGCTGTTGGTCAGAATAAAGAAGAGCTTTTCCGGCGCAGCAAAGCCCTTGCGCAGGCTTTCTACCGTCCAATCTGTATAAACATAGATATCATGTACCGTCTGTACGCCGGTAGGGTCGTCGTCCAGCACAATGATCTTGCGGTTGCTGGCGGCAGCTTCGGCGGCAAGGGCGGCGTTCAGTTTTTCCTCATCCACCTGCGGAAAATTGGCCAGAACATCGGCACTGCGGATCTGTTCCATCTGAAGCTCCTCCTTTATTCGTACAGCACCTGTGCGATCAGCACCAGCGGCTCGTCGCCCAGGCAGGCGATCTGGTGGGTGTCGCCGGGCATGGCGGCAATGATGTCGCCCTTCTCCAAGATCTGCTCCTCGCCGTTGATGATGTGGACAGCGCGGCCGGAGACGATGACCATGCTTTCCATCTCGTGCTCATGCGTGTGCCTGCCAATGGTCACGCCCGGTGCCAGCGTGTGGCGCACGTAGGCGCGGCCCTTGCCCAGCATTTCGGCAGGCGCATCCAGCAAGCGTTCCATCATCACGGTGCCCTCGCCGCCCATGCAATGGGGGATCGGAGTGGGTTTCATCTCAGAAGCTTTCTTATACAACATCCCATGTTCCACCTTTCAAGTCATCTGCAGCAGCATACGGCAGAGTGTTTTTAAACATCCTACCTTTCAAGTCAAGTCCATTATACATGAGCGCAAGCGGAATAGCAAGATTTTTTCCTGAAAAGCTGTTCAATTTTGTGCAATGCGTTTTGTGCAATCTGGCTGATATCCCGCCGTTCCTGCCCCGTTGGCATACAAAAAAGCTTCCCCGCCGCAGGCACGCAGCCCACGGAAAGGGAAGCTTTTGTCTGATTCAATTTCGGGTGCATCTGACGGAAGTAGTACACCGCAGCATAACACTCCGCTTTCCCTTTTTCGGATCCCGAAATAAATTGGAACTCTGCACATGTTCAAGCTGCAGTTTTTATGTTTTTTTCAGAGAATCCGTTTTTTGTTGCCGGAGCAGCGTTTCTTTTGTATAATGGCAGTGATGGAAGGCCGATGCCTTTTGCAGATTTTTGATCACGACGTTTCAAAAGCGAGGTGTACTGATTATGGAATGGGCAAAATTGCTGTCAACTGAAAAACTTTCTTCTGAACCTCCTGAGCCCGATTCGTTCAAGGAGTATCCCATCAATGCATTTGAAAAGGACTACAGCCGGATCGTTTCCAGCGCTGCATTCCGCAGGCTGCAGGATAAAACGCAGGTGTTTCCTCTGGATAAGAGTGATTTCATACGAACCCGCCTGACGCACTCGATCGAAGTCTCCACGATCGCCCGGCAGCTTGGTATCATGATCTCCAAAAACACAACACAGTACAAGCCAACTGATATTGCCGTGCCGGAGGATGCCGAAGCCATCGCATCAGTCCTGCTCTGCGCCGGCCTTTTGCACGACCTCGGCAATCCGCCCTTCGGGCATTTCGGCGAGACCGTGATCGGCGACTGGTTCAAAGAGAACCTCGACCATGTAAAATACAAAGGACAGCCCCTTCGCAGCTGGTTATCCGCGCAGATGATCGCTGATCTGGAAAATTTTGAGGGCAATGCACAGGCGCTGCGGATCCTGCTGAAAGCAAAACACGGTTCCAGCCTCAATCTGTCCAAAGCGATCATCAGCACGCTGGTAAAATACCCCACCGACTCCTGCTCCGTTGATAAAGGCAGTGCGGATATCCGAAAGCACAAACTCGGCTTCTTCGCTGCAGAACAGGAGACTTTTGAGCAGATCTCGGAAGCGGTTGGGACCACCACTCCCGACAAAGGCATCGTGCGCCATCCGCTGACCTACCTGCTGGAAGCAGCCGACGACATTGCATATTCTACTGCCGATCTGGAAGATGCCTTTAAAAAGGGCCTGTTCACCCTTGACCAGTTCATTGAATATTACACAAATTCTTATGACCATTCAAAGATCGTTCCCCACAGAAGCCCTGAGTACTTCTCCGATGAGCGGATCCAAGAACTTTCCGCGCTGCGCGGTGCAGACCACACCCCAGAAAACGACAGCGCTGCATTTAAAAAATGGCTCACCCAAACGCGTCAGTGGCTGATGTATGTAGCCATCTACCGTTTTTCCTGCAAATATAAAGAGATCATGGCCGGGACCTACTGCGGTGATCTGTTTGAAGGAACCAATCACGCCATCACCATTGACATCCTGAAAGGGGCCATGCGGAAATTTGCCTTCGATACGCCCGGTATCCTGAAACTGGAGCTGTCCGGACAGGTCATTCTCGATTTTCTGCTGGATCATTTTGTTCCCGCCGTGCTGTACTATGACTCTGCATACTGCACCGACGGGCAGGCACCTTCCAAGGCCGACAAAAAGCTTCTCGCCATTTTCTCCGGCAATTACAAGCAGGATTACCAAAACACCCGAACCGGCACGGAATCTTTTGACTTGTACCTCCGGCTGCTGATGGTCACCGACTATATCAGCGGCATGACAGATTCCTATGCCCGCACGCTGTACCGCGAGCTTAGCGGTATTGAATAACGCTGCCCTGTTCAGATCCCACGTGCCCGGTTCGTCTGCCGCTTATGGGCTACGGCATGATCGTTCAAAAACTGCTGATACATCACTCTGGAAGCCTCGCACAACTTCAAATCAGGTGCCAGCTTTTTTACGAAGACACTGCTTGCGAATGCGAACGCCTTTTGAATTGCAAAATGATTTTTCAGTTGCTATACTGGGC
>ENA-OZXJ01000637-OZXJ01000637.1-human-gut-metagenome-genome-assembly--contig:-NODE-637-length-11221-cov-9.671413_pt1 | contig 11221 bp, 7 predicted proteins | sample MGYA00244854_ERZ654092 | MGnify/ENA primary metagenome ERZ654092 (study PRJEB26926, sample SAMN06165064) | human gut metagenome | biome: ENVO:00009003; feature: ENVO:2100002; material: ENVO:00002003... | reverse complement strand
AAATGCTTGAACAAGACAGAATTATAAAGATTAACATCGAGGAGGAAATGAAGTCATCGTACATTGACTACTCTATGTCGGTCATTGTTTCACGTGCCCTTCCGGATGTTAGAGATGGTTTTAAACCCGTTCACCGAAGAATTCTTTTCGGAATGATGGGATTAGGAAATACCTCCGACAAACCTTATAAAAAATCAGCCAGAGTTGTAGGTGAAGTATTAGGTAAATATCACCCTCATGGCGACTCGTCCGTTTACGGAGCTCTTGTACGTATGGCTCAGCCTTGGGCAATGCGTTACATGTTGGTAGATGGACAAGGTAACTACGGTTCAGTAGACGGTGACAGTGCTGCTGCCATGCGTTATACAGAGTGTCGTTTGCGAAAAATTGGTGAAGACATGATGACAGACCTTGAGAAAGAGACTGTTGACATGCAGAACAATTTCGATGACTCTTTGCAAGAGCCTACCGTCATGCCGGCCCGTATTCCGAATCTTTTGGTAAATGGTGCATCTGGTATTGCCGTAGGTATGGCTACCAATATGCCGACCCATAATCTATCTGAGGTTATTGACGCTTGTATTGCATACATTGAAAACAATGACATCGATATAGAAGAGCTGATGACGTATGTCAAAGCTCCTGATTTCCCGACCGGAGGCTATATATACGGTATGAGCGGTGTTCGCGAAGCCTATCTCACGGGACGCGGACGTGTCATAATGCGTGCTAGAGCCGAAATTGAGACTGGTTCGACGCACGATAAAATCGTTGTGACAGAAATTCCCTATGGTGTCAACAAAGCTGAATTGATTAAGAATATAGCCGATCTGGCCAACGAAAAGAAAATTGAAGGTATTGCCAATGCTAATGACGAATCCGACCGTGAAGGTATGCGTATCGTTATTGATGTAAAACGTGATGCAAATGCCAGCATTGTACTCAACAAGCTCTACAAGATGACAATGCTGCAGACATCTTTTGGTGTGAACAATGTTGCATTGGTACATGGCCGTCCACGTCTGTTGAATCTGAAAGATTTGATAAAACACTTCGTTGAGCACAGACACGACGTAGTCATCCGCCGTACTCAGTATGATTTGCGCAAGGCCAAAGAACGTGCACATATTCTGGAAGGATTAATCATTGCATCTGATAATATCGACGAAGTAATCAAGATTATCCGTGCTGCTAAAACCCCGAATGATGCTATATCAGGTTTGATGGAGCGATTCCAACTCAGTGAAATTCAGTCACGTGCCATTGTTGAAATGCGTTTGCGTCAGCTCACAGGATTGATGCAAGACCAGCTGCACGCCGAATATGAGGAAATTCAGAAGCAGATTGCTTATTTGGAAGAAATCCTTGTCAATGACGAACTCTGCCGCAAAGTCATTAAAGATGAACTGATTGAAGTAAAAGAGAAGTATGGTGACGAACGTCGCTCGGAAATTGTCTATTCATCAGAAGAATTCAATCCGGAAGACTTCTATGCAGATGATGAAATGATTATCACCATCTCGCACATGGGATACATCAAACGCACACCGCTGAGCGAATTCCGTGCGCAAAACCGTGGTGGGGTAGGCTCCAAAGGTACCGAAACCCGCGATGCAGACTTTGTAGAGCATATTTATCCTGCAACCATGCATAATACCATGATGTTCTTTACACAGAAAGGTAAGTGTTACTGGCTGAAGGTATACGAAATCCCCGAAGGTACTAAGAATTCGAAAGGTCGTGCCATCCAGAATTTGTTGAATATCGACTCTGACGATGCTGTAAACGCCTATTTGCGCGTGAAGAACCTGAACGACCAAGAATTTATCAACAGCCATTATGTATTGTTCTGTACTAAGAATGGTGTCATTAAGAAAACATTGCTTGAGCAGTATTCACGTCCTCGCCAAAATGGTGTAAATGCTATCACTATCCGTGAAGACGACCGTGTAATCGAAGTGCGTATGACAAACGGCGACAATGAAATCATCATTGCCAACCGTAACGGACGTGCCATTCGTTTCCATGAAAGTGCTGTGCGCGTTATGGGACGTACTGCCACCGGTGTACGTGGTATGACATTGGATGAAGACGGTCAAGACGAAGTAGTAGGTATGATATGCATCAAAGATCCTGAAGCGGAAACAATTATGGTTGTATCGGAACAAGGATATGGCAAACGTTCGGATATTGAAGATTATCGCAAGACCAATCGTGGAGGTAAAGGTGTGAAAACAATGAATATCACCGATAAAACGGGTAAATTAGTAACTATCAAGTCTGTTACAGATGAAAATGACTTGATGATTATTAATAAATCCGGTATTACCATCCGTCTGAAAGTCGCCGATGTTCGTATCATGGGACGTGCTACACAAGGTGTGCGTCTAATCAACCTTGAGAAACGTAATGACGAAATCGGCTCTGTATGTAAAGTCACTTCAGAAAATGAAGAGGAACTTATAGAGGAGGGGGAAGAAAATACCCTTGAAAGCCCTCAGAACGAGGTAAACAATGAAAATGAAGAATAGACATAATATTAATTTAAATTTTCTACAATCATGAAAAGAGTATTATTTTCAATGGTTTTACTACTTGTCGCAAGCTTTACTTTCGCCCAAGAAAAGAACGTAAAAGAGGCTAAAAGTATTGCTAACGGAGTAAATCCTGACTTTGCCAAAGCAGAGGAACTGATAAATCAGGCTTTAACCAATCCCGAAACAAAGGACAATGCCGAAACGTGGGATGTAGCAGGTCTTATCCAAAGAAAAAGAAGTGAGAAAGAAATGGAAAATGCCTATCTGAGAAAACCTTATGACACTCTTCAGGTATATAATAGCGCATTGAACATGTGTAAATTCTACTTCAAATGTGACGAATTGGCACAAATTCCCAATGAAAAGGGCAAAATCAAGAATAAATATAGAAAATCTAATTCTGCTACAATTTTAGCAGAACGCGGTAATCTGATCAATGGCGGTATCCAATTCTTTAATTTGGCCTCACAGAAAGAAGGCGATGCAGCCAATGAAGACAATAAAAAAGCATTAGATTTCTTTGCAACATACATTGATATTGCTATCAACCCGATGTTTGAAAAGGAAAATCTATTACAAACAGATACTGTATTACCCCAAATAGCATATTATGCAAGTTTAGCAGCTGCTAAGATGGAAGATTATCCTAGTATTTTGAAGTATGCTCCTTATGCGCAAGATGATAAAGAAGTTGGGAAATACGCAATGGAATTTATCTCTACTGCATTGAAAGCTGAAGGTGATACTGTTAAATGGATTGCTTCTTTAAAAGAAGGTATCCAGAAATATCCTGAACATTCATTCTTCTTCGGTCACTTGATTGATTATTATAGCAATAACAACAAATATGACGAAGCTATGCAGTTTGCTGATGATATGTTGGCTAAAGATCCTAACAATACATTCTATTTGTATGTAAAAGGCTACCTTTATCACAATATGAAGGACTATGATAAAGCTATTGAATTCTATAAAAAAACTATAGAAGTAGATCCTAATTATGCAGAAGCATACTCTAATTTAGGCTTGATTTACTGCTTACAAGCACAAGATTTCTCAGAAAAAGCAACTACAGATATTAATGATCCGAAGTATAAAGAAGACCAGGCTACTCTGAAGACTTTCTATGAAAAGGCAAAACCTTATTATGAAAAGGCAAGAGAACTGAAACCTGATCAAAAAGATTTGTGGTTAAATGGTCTATATAGAGTGTATTATAATTTGCAAATGGGCCCTGAATTCGAAGAAATTGAAAAGTTGATGTAATACTTTATAATAAAAGCCTAATTAATAATTTAATTAGGCTTTTATTATTGTTATATCATTAAGTAAAGAATGTTATTTCTTAAGTAAGGGAGAGAAGAAATTAAAATTAGATTAAATTATTCCAGCGCCATATTAAACATAATGCTGATATTGGATAGAAACCATATATACCTATATTCAACACCTAATTCGGTCTTCCGTAAATTACCAACAATGGTGTATCAGAATGGAAAATCATCTTTCTGGCAATGCCAGGGTTAAATAAGCGCGAAAATATATTTCTTTTATAAGAAGTTAATGTTATAATATCAATATGATTACTTTTGATATAACTGTCTAAACTACTAAGCAGATTATCGTTCTTTACCACATCATAGTATATTTCCAATTGTGGATATTGTTTTTGAAAATATTCCTTAATACCAGCCAGTTTTATTTCATTCCATGTATTCTGAACATCTGAAAGATGTATCAGAGACACTGAAAACTTAAATGATTTCAGATTATTTATTAGCGAATCAAAAGCTATTAAATCACGTTGATCAAAATTAGTAATGAATGCAATACGCTTAGCCTCAGAAAATTGCTTGAATGGAGTATTTTCAGGAATGGCCAATACCGGTACACGGCTACGTTCAATCACTTCAGCCGTTACACTACCGATCAAATCAATATCCTTCTGACTTTTACCACGAGTTCCCATTATGATAATGCGTGGTCGATATTCCTTGGTATAGCGGAGTACCTCTTCTTCAGGAATACCTTCACGCAAAACACAAGTATATTTAATATCTGGAAACTCGCCGGAAGCTACCTTCTCTTTTACTTTATCAGATAATGCATTCAAATCAGCATGAACTTTTTGTAAGATACTCCTTACATTCTCCTCATCACTTAGCTGATAGTTAAATACGTCTCCGTATGGCAAAGAAGTTGCATATATAGGAGTAAAATAAACATGTAGCAAAACAACTTCTGCACCTATATTCTGAGCGAAATTGAAACCGAACTCGCAAGCCTTCAAAGAATAATTGGAAAAATCCACTGGAATCAGCACTTTATTACTAACCTTCTCCAGTTTAGGTGACTTCCCCCCCACTACCTCTTCAGATAACCACGCAGAACTTTCAGTAATTTTCAGAGCATGAGGTAAGTCACTCTCCTTAATACGTACACGTACGCCAGAAGAAACAACCGGTTGTATCTGGTTTACATTGTGAATATAAGTCTCAATACCTTCATTTTCAAGAACATTTTTCAATATTTGAGCTTTCGCGTACGTTAAGATTGCCAAAGTAACTAATTTATCTTCCATATATCATTGATTTTGAGATTAAAACAAACAAGAAATCCCAATTGTTGTCAGCAATTGGGATTCTATCTAACTTTCTCTTCTTAAGCTCGAACAGCTTCTTCAGTCTTACCTGCCATTTCATCTAAAATTTTTAAAGCTCGCTCTAAAACAGTAGTATCATCAATCATAACCAATCCACCATCTGGTCCAGGTTCCAAGTGAATCCCAACACTTTTCCCCTCCTTAAAATTGTGTCCACCGAAAAAATTTCTTACAGTGTCAACATTCAGTCCAAGTTCATCGGCTATTCTATGCATACTACCACTAGGCAATGAGTCTTTAATCTTACGTAATTCATTAAATGTTATTGTTCTCATATTCATAAATTTAATGGTTAATACTCTGTACTTTTTATTATCACGCTATAAACTTAAGGAAAAAAAAGGATAAAACAAACTATTTCTTTATCTTTTTTCAAAAAGAATATTGCCTCTCCAAAAAATAATCATTTTCAAGTATGCAGAATTATAAGTACAGAGAAAAAGCTCCTAAAAATAGACAGAAACAGCTCGTATAAAGCAGAATTATCGGGTTTATACGAGCTGTTTTTAGAATACAGGGAAAATTTAAATACCTTCTATGGCAGAAGCAGGAACCCACCCTACTTTACCATCTTCCAAACGAATTTCTTTCCATTCACGCATAGAGTTGTCTTTTATCTCAACTTTACGTCCCTCATGAAGAATGAACAGACTTGTACCACTTTCACTGGGAGTACTACGCACTGTGACACTAGGTGCCAACACTATAGCTTCGTTACGTTCCATCAGTTCGCCTTTTTGCTGAGCAGCAAACACATTACTCAATATAACAAGAACCAGGAATACTATTCCTGCAATAAATCCCACTTTCTTTCCCATAATCTGTTTTGAAAAGAAAAAGAGATAGAACGAAACGAGTAATAGTATAAAGAACACAATCCCCAACTTAGCCCATGCGTCTACGCTAAGACAATTAATCAACGATTTAGTCCAAGATACAAAGAAAACCTCAGGAATTGGGATTACCTTATCGATTGTCTTAGAACGTGCTATCTCCAAATTTGCACGAATATCAGCATTACCAGGTTCCAACAACAAGGCACGCTCATAATTCAATATAGCTCTTGCTATATCATCTGCCTTATAATAACTGTTGCCAAGATTATAATAGACCTCTGCAGCCTCTCCCTTCTTTAACAGATTCTCATATATTTGAATGGCAGAAGCATAATCATTCCGTATATAAGCGCTGTCACCTTCAGCCTTTGTCACATTGCTTTCTTGCCTTGCAGCAGAGAATTCCGCATGTGAACCGACGGATGTAGAGTCACTAGCAGTCTGTAATGTATCTACAGATGCAGAATTCTGCCCATAGGCAGTAATTGCCATCACTAGACTAAGAGTAAAAAACAATATTTTATTCATTACCATTTCCTCCTGATTAATGTTTTATCGAGTTTTCCATTTTACTGATAACTTCCAAAGAAGCTGAATATACCTTATCCATAGCCTGGTTATCATCACCCGGAGCAAAACGGGCAAACTCACAGTTATTCAATGCATCGAGGAATTCCTTTATCAACGCATCATTCACACCATAATTACGAAGTTCCTCTTCGATATTATCCTTAGACAAACGGGATACCGGAATGTTCAGTTTATCACTGATATACCCCCAAAGAGCCTTCAAAACCTCATCATAAAACGCATCTTTCTTATTCTCAGCCAATAATTTACCAGCTTGTTTCATACGTTTTACCGCCACTTTATTGGCTTTCTTGGTACGCATCTTTGCTACATTTGCATTGGCTGCTATTTGCTTACGATAGATGATAAAGAATGTAATGAATGCAATACCCGGTATCAAATAAAGCAACCAATACGTCAACGAACCGAAGAAGAAATCACCTTTGGGAGACAGAGTTACGTTATTCTGCTTGATAAAACGAATATCCTCGTTCAATACTTTCAGTTCTTCCTTGCTTGTAAAGTTTGCAATAGTCTGAGCAGCATTGCCTGCTCCCTTTTCCACATGCAATTCATACTCTTCCGTAGTCAACGTTTTATACGAACGGGAATTAATATCAAAATAACTGAACTTTACGGCAGGAATCTTATAAGTTCCAGCATTACGAGGAATTGCCAGATACTCAATGACCTTACTACCGGAGAGGCCCGAATTTGTCAGACGGAATTTATTGTCCACCTTCGGATCATATACTTCAAAATCCTCGGGGAATTTAACTTCCGGATTAGAGAGCAATTTCAGATTACCGGTACCAGAAATGACAAGTTTGACAGTAACAGCATCATTGGTCTTGACATTTGTACTATTGATAGAAGAAGTTATATTGAACTCTCCCACTCCTCCCGAAAAATCGGCTGGCTTACCTGCCGGCAAGGGCTTTACGTCAATTGTCAGTTGCGGAGTCAAAATTGTCTTTTTAACTTCTACGTAATTGCTTCCTCCATTGAAAAACGCCTCAAACGGATCGGATACTTGTGTAGCCTTGGCTATAGAAGCGTCAAAACGTGCTGCATCAATTGTCAGCTTACCGGCTTGTTGCGGGAACAACACAAACTGACGATAGATTGTAGACTGATAATTTCTACCTTTATAATGCTCCAATCCCCATCTTCTGTCATTAGGCAATTCTACTTCCTGAGAATGGAATCCTTTGAAGTCAGGCAATTTCACATTATCAAACATACGTAAGTCCACCAAGGTATATATCTTGTATGTCAGCAGAAAAGCCTCTTGTTCATACACCGTCATCTTACTGGCAGTAGCTGTAATAAACAAATCACTATTCGATACAGATGTCCCGGAAGAAGCGCGGCTGGCAGTGCCCTCACTCTGTTTGCCACCATTTCCAGAAGCTCCACTAGCAGCCTGATCTGCCGGAAGAACCCTTACTTGTACAGAATTCGAAACCATTTGGTTACCATCAGCAGTGATAGTGGCTCCTGGAATGGTAAAATCACCTTCTGCAGTCGCCATTAAAATATAAGTGAATGTAATACTGCTGGTTGAAGTCGTCTGCCCATTAATCATCTGCACGCTACTCTGTTGCGAGCGGCTGGGCCCCATCAACACATCAAATCCCTTCATAGAAGGAGCACGAAAATCCCTTACCTTTTGTGTAGTCACCGTATACGACAGTCTGAACTGGTCTCCTACCGCCACAGCGTCAGGAGCAGACGCAGTAAACGATACCTTGCCATCGGCAAAGACATTCATACCGACTGCAATCAGTGCTATCCATAAGAAAACTATTTTTCTCATATATTATTTCCTATTATGTTTGTTACCAATCTTTTTCCAGACGACCTCCTTGAAGTACCTGCTGCTTTTTCACTTTATCCTGCACATCCTTCTCGTCTTGCATGACAGAGTTCAATAGCTGCTCGGCATTTTCCTTAGACATCTCATTATCTTTCTTTTCCGGCTGAGAAGGTTGTTGTTGCTGGTCTTGATTCTGTTGCTGGTCTTTCTGCTGATCCTGCTGTTTATCCTGCTCCTTCTGTTGGTCCTGTTTATCCTGATCTTGATTCTGATCCTGGTTCTGCTGCTGGTCTTGCAACTGTTTCTGTGCCAAAGCAAGGTTATAGCGCGTTTCATCATCTTTCGGATTATTGCGTAACGACTCCTTATAGGCTTCTACCGCTTTTGCATAATCCTTCTGAGAATGAAAGATGACTCCCATATTATGATAAATCTGTGCTAAGTTCGATTTGTCTTTTTCTATCTTGGTAGCTCCCACATATTGCTCCATCGCTTCCTGCAGCTTGTTCTGCTGGGTCAATGTATTTCCCAGGTTGAACATGTAAACCGTTGACTTCGGGTTTACCTCCAAAGCCTTCCGATAGTTCACTTCTGCATCCACATATACGCTATCCTTAAAAAAACGGTTTCCCTTACGGATATAATCGCGTTCCGCCTTCTGTGCAGAAGCTGAAACTGCCACTAACAGCAGCAAAACTATTCCAATATATTTTTTCTGTAACATACGCATCATTTCTTATTAGAGAATAAATGAATGTTGCGGAACAGAGGATTCTTGCGCTCCAATATCAACATCTCAGCCAGTAACAACAGCAGAATAATCCATGCCACTGCCTGAAACTGTTCATTGAATTCCGTGTACACCTGTGTTTCCACATCTGCCTTTGCCATCTTGTTGATTTCCTGACTAATCGCTTTCTGTGCACCGTTGGTATTGTCTACGCGCACATAAATACCATTTCCTGCCTGAGCAATTTCCTGACACATCTGCTCATTCAAGCGAGTAACGATTACATTACCTTCACGGTCACGACGATAATCATTAGTACCCTCTATTGGAATGGGAGCACCCTCAGGCATACCTACCCCTAATACATTGACCTGGATACCTTTCTCTGCAGCAGCCTTAGCAGCTTCTACGGCACCACCTTCATGGTTTTCACCGTCGGTGATGACAATAACAGTACGTCCCACTCCTTCTTGAGGTGTAAAACTCCGGGCAGCCAGATTTATTGCAGCTCCAATTGCCGTACCTTGCTTGGAAATCAGCGAAGGATCGATGGACTCCAAAAACATCTTGGCAGAAATATAATCACTCGTAATAGGCAACTGGGTAAAAGCGTCACCTGCAAAAACAATCATACCGACCTTGTCATTCTGCATCTTATCTACCAACTGCGCCACCAGCCGTTTTGCCTTCTGCAAGCGGCTTGGCTGTACGTCTTGTGCCAGCATGGAATTGGATATATCCAACGCAATCATCACTTCCACTCCCTGGCGTTTTACCGTCTCCAGTTTGGAACCAAACTGCGGACGTGCCAGCAGTACCGTGAACAACCCGATAGCCGCAAAAACCAACCAAAACTTCACATCCGGACGATATTTGGAAACATCCGGCATTAGCTGTGCCATCAGTATAGGGTCACCAAATTTACGAATGGCTTTCCTCCTCCGATAATTGGAGTACAAGTAGAAGGCCGCCAATAAAGGCAGCAGCAGCAACAAGTACAAATATGCAGGTTCTTCAAATCGAAACATCTTTTTATTTACAATTTAGCAATTTACAATTTACAATTTGGCTACGCAATGACTGATACACTAAAAGACATTCTCCTTTTTACGGTATCTTCTTCAATATAGAGTTGCGTAACAGTACCTCCAGTAATACGCACAAGAAAGCAGCCAACGCAAACCAGCGGTACTCTTCCTGGCGCTTGCTGTATTCTTTTACATTCAATTTTGTTTTCTCCAGCTTGTCTATCTCTTCGTACACTTCCTTCAACTTCGAGTTGCTGGTGGCACGGAAATAGTTACCTTCCGTTGTTCCGGCAATCTGTGTCAAAGTCTTTTCATCAATTTCGACGGGCATATTGACATATTGCACTGTTCCGCCTACCGGATAAGGATAAGGAGCCATACCATTGGTTCCTACCCCAATAGTATAAACGCGAATGTCAAAACTCTTGGCTATTTCAGCAGCCGTCAAAGGAGAAATATCACCTTTATTATTGACACCGTCCGTCAGCAGAATAATGACTTTCGACTTTGCCTTGCTATCCTTCAAACGGGTAACGGCATTGGCAATACCCATACCGATTGCCGTTCCGTCTTCAATCAGCCCGCACTTCATATCTTTAAGCAAGTTCAACAATACGGCATGGTCTACTGTCAACGGACATTGCATAAAGCTTTCTCCAGCAAACAAAGTTATACCTATATTGTCATTCGGACGTCCGTTAATAAACTCTGCCGCCACATCCTTCGCCGCTTCCAACCGGTTAGGTTTCAGGTCTTCGGCCAGCATACTGGTAGAAACGTCCATAGCAAGCATGATATCAATACCCTCAATCTCACTGTTCTGCCAGCTATCGGTGGTTTGCGGACGTGCCAAAACAAGAATAATCAGTATCAAGGCAATTATCCGCAATACAAACGGTACATGCAACAAATAGTTCTTATAGCTTTTAGGGGTATGAGCATACACACGGGCATCCGAAATCTGAAGCGTAGCTTCACTATTCTTCCGCTTCATAATATACCATACTATATAAGGTATAAGCAACAGCAGCAAAAATAA
>ENA-OZXJ01000589-OZXJ01000589.1-human-gut-metagenome-genome-assembly--contig:-NODE-589-length-11769-cov-10.826788_pt1 | contig 11769 bp, 7 predicted proteins | sample MGYA00244854_ERZ654092 | MGnify/ENA primary metagenome ERZ654092 (study PRJEB26926, sample SAMN06165064) | human gut metagenome | biome: ENVO:00009003; feature: ENVO:2100002; material: ENVO:00002003... | reverse complement strand
CCCTGCGCCAACAGTCTGGACGGCGTGTCCGACCGTGATTTCTGCATCGAACTGGCAAGCGCCATCTCCATCTGCATGATGCACCTGTCCCGCCTTTCGGAGGAGATCATCCTGTGGTGCAGCTGGGAGTTCAAATTCATCGAGCTGGACGATGCCTTTACCACCGGCTCGTCCATTATGCCCCAGAAGAAGAACCCCGACGTGACCGAGCTCATCCGCGGCAAGACCGGCCGGGTGTACGGCGACCTGAACACCCTGCTGGTGATGATGAAGGGTCTGCCGCTGGCCTACAACAAGGATATGCAGGAGGACAAGGAAGCCATCTTTGATGCAGTGGATACCTTGGAACTCTGCCTCAAGACCATCACCCCCATGCTGGATACCATGAAGACCCTGCCCGCCAATATGCGCCGCGCCGCCGCAAAGGGCTTTATCAACGCCACCGACTGCGCCGACTACCTGACCAAGAAGGGGATGCCTTTCCGGGATGCCTACAAGCTGACCGGCTGCATGGTGTCGGACTGCATTGCCGCCGACAAAACGCTGGAGGAGCTGACTTTGACCCAGTTCCAGAGTTACAGCCCGCTGTTCGGGGCCGATATCTATGATGCCATCGACCTTGTGCATTGCTGCGAGGGACGCACCAGCTACGGCGGCCCCAGCGCCGCCAGCGTAGAAAAGCAGATCGCACTGGCAACGGCGCGGCTGGACGCATGGGAGGAGGAGAACGCATGAAGGTAAAGGTATTTATTGATGGCTCTTCCGGCACCACCGGCCTGCGCATCGCCGACCGTCTGGCCGAGCGCCCGGAGATCGAGCTGCTGTCCATCTCTGCCGAAGGGCGCAAGGACGTGCACGAGCGGGCAAAGGTCATCAATTCTGCCGACCTTGCCTTCCTCTGCCTGCCGGATGCAGCTTCTAAAGAAGTCATGCCCCTGCTGCGCCCGGACGTGAAGGTGCTGGACACCTCCACCGCCTTCCGCACCGACGCCGCATGGGACTACGGCTTCCCGGAGCTGAAGGGACAGAAGGAAAAAATTCAGAACTCTTACCGCGTGGCAGTGCCCGGCTGCTATGCCAGCGGCTTTATCAGCATCGCCCGCCCGCTGGTGGAGCTGGGGCTGGTGCCGCAAAGCTACCCCTTCAGCTGCACCGGCATCTCCGGCTACTCCGGCGGCGGCAAAAAGATGATCGCGGACTACGAAAGCCCCGACCGCCCGGCGCACAGCAAGCTGGATGCGCCCAAGAGCTACGGCCTGAGCCTTGGCCACAAGCACCTGCCGGAGATGCAGAAGATCAGCGGCCTTGCGCACACGCCGATGTTCGTGCCGGTGGTGTGCGACTACTACTGCGGGATGCAGGTGCTGGTGCCGCTGGATCTTGGCCTTGCGGGCACTACCGCCGAGGCCGTGGCTGCCGCCCTTGCGGATTACTACAAGGACGCCGCCACCGTCAAGGTGCACGGCCTGAACGAACCGCTGCCGGAAAACGGCCTGTACTCCAACGCCATGGCGGGCACCGACCGCATGGAACTGTACCTGACCGTGAACGCCGCCGGAGATCAGATGATGCTGGTCTCGCTGTTTGATAATCTGGGCAAAGGCTCCTCCGGTGCCGCCGTCCAGTGCATGAACCTGATGCTGGGTCTGGAAGAGACCAAAGGGTTGGAATAAACTTGTTTTTCTTTGTGGGAAAGGAAAATCGTTATGCAGTATAAGGAAGTTGCGGGCGGCATCTGCGCGCCCAAGGGCTTTGCCGCCGCCGGTGTCCATTGCGGCATCCGGGCAAATCACAGCGAAAAATACGATCTGGCGCTCATCAAGGCCGAGGTGCGCTGCGCCGCTGCGGGCGTGTACACCACCAACAAGGTCTGCGGTGCGCCCATCAAGGTGGACCGCGCCCATCTGGCCGATGGCTATGCACAGGCCATTGTGGTCAACAGCGGCAACGCCAATACCTGCGCCGCCAACGGCGTGGCACTGGCCGAGGAGTGCTGTGCACTGGTGGGCAAGGCGCTGAACATTGACGAAAAGGACGTTCTGCCCGCCTCCACCGGCGTCATCGGTCAGCCCATGGTCATCGACCCCTTTGCCCGGGGAATCCCGGCGGCGGCGGAAAAGCTGGCTGCCACCGCGCAGGGCAGCACGGACGCCGCCACTGCCATCATGACCACCGACACTCATAAAAAGGAGTACGCCATCCAGTTCGAGCTGGGCGGCAAGGTGTGCACCGTGGGTGCCATCGGCAAGGGCAGCGGCATGATCGCCCCCAACATGGCTACCATGCTGGCGTTCTACACCACCGACGCCGCCGTCTCGCCCGCGCTGCTGGAAAAGGCGCTCAAGACCGTTGTGCCCGGCACCTATAACCAGATGAGCGTGGATCTGGACACCTCCACCAACGATACCCTCATCATCATGGCATCCGGTCTTGCGGGCAACCCGGAGATCTGCGAGGAGAACGCGGACTACGCCGCCTTTGTGGCAGCGCTGACCGCCATTGCAGAGCATATGTGCGCCGAGCACGCCGGAGACGGCGAGGGTGCCACCCACCTGATCACCTGCGAGGTGACCCACGCGCCCGACCTGAAAACCGCCCGTGCCGTCAGCCGCAGCGTGGTCTGCTCCAACCTGTTCAAGGCGGCGGTCTTTGGCCGCGATGCCAACTGGGGACGCATCCTGTGCGCCATCGGCTACACCCCCGGGGATTTCTCCATTGATAAAGTCTGCGTCTGGCTTTCCAGCAAGGCGGGCGAGGTGTATGTGTGCGAGAACGCCGCCTACCACCCTTACAGCGAGGACGAAGCCGCCAAGGTGCTGGCTGAGCACGATATTCTGGTCAAGGTGGATATGGGCACCGGCGATGCAAGCGCCAAGGCATGGGGCTGTGACCTGACCTACGACTATGTGAAGATCAACGGCGATTACAGAACCTGACAGGAGCGCGAAACAGATGAAAAACGAAGAAATGGCGCGGCTTTTTTCGGAAGCCACCCCTTATATCCAAAAGTACCATGGCAAGACCATGGTCATCAAGTATGGCGGCAACGCCATGATCAACGAGAGCTTGAAAAACGCCGTGATGAACGACCTTGTCACCCTGACGCTGCTGGGCGTGCGGGTGGTGCTGGTGCACGGCGGCGGCCCCGCCATCAACGAGATGCTCAAGAAGGTGGGCGTGGAAAGCCACTTTGCAAACGGTCTGCGGGTGACGGACGATGCCACCATGGAGATCGTGCAGCAGGTGCTGGCAGGTAAGGTGAACAAGGACCTTGTGGCAAAGCTGCGCGGGCGCGGCGTGGGTCTGTGCGGCATGGACGGACAGATGCTCCGCTGCACCGAGCTGGACCCCCAGCTGGGTCATGTGGGCGAGATCGTCCATGTGGATGCGACCCTGATCGAAAGCCTGCTGGACGGCGGCTTTATCCCGGTGATCGCCACCGTGGGCATGGACGACCTTGGGCAGGCGTACAACGTCAACGCGGACACCGCCGCGGCCCAGATCGCCATTGCCCTCAAGGCGGAAAAGCTGGTGTCCATGACCGATATCGCAGGTCTGCTGCGGGATAAGGAGGACGAGACCACCCTCATCCCCGAGGTGGAGGTGACCGAGATCGAGGGCTACAAGTCCGCCGGGATCATTGCGGGCGGCATGATCCCCAAGATCGGCGGCATGGCGGACGCCATCTATCAGGGCGTGCACGAGGCTGTTATCATTGATGGCCGCGTGCCGCACTCCATCCTGCTGGAACTGTTCTCCGACCGCGGCTCCGGTACCCGCTTCTACCGCCGCAGCCACCGCGAATAAAAAGATTGCGCAAGCGAAAAAGCAGTATTATAATAGAAAAAACGCTCCCTCCGGGGGAGCAGCGCATGCGCGGAACTTCTATTCACAGGAGGTACACCTATGGATTCTGAAAAAGTCATCAAGCGGGACAACGAGTACGTCCTGCACACCTATAACCGCAGCCCCATCGTGCTGGAAAAGGGGCACGGGCTGTACGCCGAGGGCCCCGAGGGACAGAAGTATCTGGACTTCACCAGCGGCATCGGGGTAAACAGCCTTGGCTACTGCGACCTTGCTTGGGCAGAAGCCGTGTCCCAGCAGGCACACAAGCTGCAGCACACCTCCAACCTCTACTATACCGCGCCCTGCGGCAAGCTGGCGAAAAAGCTGTGCAAGCGCACCGGCATGAGCAAGGTGTTCTTCGGCAACTCCGGCGCCGAAGCCAACGAGGGCGCTATCAAGGCCGCCCGCAAGTACAGCGTGGATCATTACGGCAAGGACCGCTACAACGTCATCACGCTGGTCAACAGTTTCCATGGCCGCACCCTTGCCACCCTGACCGCCACCGGGCAGGAGGTGTTCCACAACTACTTCGGCCCCTTCAACGAGGGCTTCCAGTACGTCCCGGCGGGCGATATCGAAGCGCTGCGGGAACTGGTGGACCGCCACACCTGCGCCGTGATGATGGAGCTCATTCAGGGCGAGGGCGGCGTGATGGCGCTGGACCCGGAGTATGTGCAGGCCGTGCGCGCTTTGTGCGACGAAAAAGACCTTGTGCTCATCGTGGATGAGGTGCAGACCGGCGTAGGCCGCACCGGCACCTTCCTGTGCTGTGAGCACTATAACCTCAAGCCGGACATCGTCACCCTTGCCAAGGGGCTGGGCGGCGGCCTGCCCATCGGCGCGGTGCTGATGAATGAAAAGGTAGCCGAGGGCATGGGCCCCGGCACCCACGGCTCCACCTTTGGCGGCAACCCGGTGGTATGCGCCGGAGCAAATGTGGTGGTGGACCGTCTGGACCAGAGCTTCCTTGCACAGGTCAGCGAGCGCGCCGTACAGCTGCGCACCGGCTTGGCAAAGCTGCCCCACGTCAAGAACATTTCCGGCATCGGCCTGATGGTGGGCATCGAGTTCTTTGACGTGCAGGCTGCGGATGTGCTGGCTGCCTGCCGCGAAAAGGGCTTGCTGGTGCTTACCGCAAAGACCCGGCTGCGTCTGCTGCCGCCGCTGACCGTCTCGGAACACGAAGTAGACATGGCGCTGGAGGTGCTGGCCGAGGTGCTGGGCACGATGGAGCCGACCGCTCCGAAGGAGCAGGCATGAAAAATCTGCTGAAAATGAGCGACCTTTCCCCCGCCGAGCTGACCCATATTCTGGATGTGGCAGACCAGCTGAAAGCGGACTGCAAGGCAGGCCGCACCGCCCCGCTGCTGGCGGGCAAAAGCGTGGCGCTGCTGTTCTCCAAGGCGTCCACCCGCACCCGCACCAGCTTTGAGGTGGGCGTGTACCAGATGGGCGGTCTTGGCAACTACATGAACACCGCCGAATTACAGGCCGGGCGCGGCGAGCCTTTGCGGGACACCGCCCGGGTGCTGGGGCGCTACTACGACTGCGCCGTCTGGCGCACCTACCGCCAGCGGGACTTGGAGGAACTGGCAGAGCTTTCCGGCATTCCGGTGATCAATGGCCTGACCGACTACGCCCACCCCTGTCAGGTGCTGGCAGACCTGATGACCATCCGGGAACGCCGGGGCACGCTGGCAGGGCTGAAACTCTGCTTTGTGGGCGATGGCAGCAACATGGCCAACAGCCTGATCGTGGGCGGCTTACTGGCGGGGATGCAGGTATCTTGCGTCTGTCCTCCGGGCTACCGCCCGGCAGCGGATGTGCTGATGTTTGCCCACAAATACGGCAATGCCTTCCACCTGACCACCGACCCCGCCGAAGGTCTGCGGGATGCGGACATTGTAGCCACCGCCGCGTGGAACACCACCGCCCCCGGCACGGCTGAAAGCGAGCAGCGTCTGCGGGATTTTGTGGGCTTCCAGCTCACCGGCCGTCTGCTGGAAAACGCAAAGCCGGGCGCGCTGGTGCTGCACTGTCTGCCCGCCCACCGGGGCGAGGAGATCTCCACCGCCCTGTTCGAGCAGCACGCGGACGAGATCTTTGACGAAGCAGAGAACCGTCTGCACGTCCAGAAAGCCGTGCTTGCGGTGCTGCTGGCGGGCAAGTAAAACGGTTTTGAATGCCCGCCGCGTGTGCTTTGGGCATAAAGAGCGGAAAGAATATTTTTATAGCAGTTCCGAAACGCCTGCGGGCGTTCCGGAACTGCTTTTTTATGGGGGGGGGAAGCATACCCCCACCCCGTATCGTGATTTTGCCCATAATTTTGCGCCATTTTTTGGCAGGTGCTGCCCGCAAAAGCGCTTTATTTCCTTGAATTTTGGTGCTATACTCAACTTGGCGTTTTTGTCCGTTCCGGCTGTTCCGTTTGGGGGTATAGCCGGACAAATCAACCGACAAAGGAGAGGATATCATGAAAAAACGCATCGTGAGCATGATACTGGCACTCAGTATGATGCTCTCCATTCTCCCTGTATCCGCATTTGCAGATGCAGGGGCAGGGCTTTCTTCCGCGGCGACGGAAGAGACCAACAGCATCACTTACAGCTCGGAAAACGAGTATGAGGATGTTGGTACGAACTCTGAAACAAAAAATCAGGTGGTCAAGATCAAGATCGGTACGAACGGTCTACCCAAGGCAGCGTCCGGTACCGGCTGGAGCTTTGACGAAACTACCGGGCTGACCATCACCGGTACCGGCAGTGAAGATACCGAGTACATTCTGGACGGCACGGTCAGCTGCAATGTGACCGTCAAGAATGCTAATAGTTACACGGTTTATCTGCTGGATGGCACTGTCACCGGTACACTTTTGATAGAAGCTGGCAATATGTACGGCGTCTGCGTTCTGGGCGGCAGCTACGCCGATGTGCAGCTGAATCAGGGCACCATTGACGGCGGCACCTACGATAAGCTGACCGAGAACGGCGGCAATGTCCGGGGCGGCTTTTTCCGCGATATCTCCGGCTTGAGCACCGACACGCAGCGGGAGGCACACAAGTTGATCCTGCCGGAGAACTGCACCCTGAACGGACAAAAGGAAACAAAAATCTATATCATCAAGAAGTATAACTATTCCGGTGACGGGAACGATCTGGAGCTGGTGGTGGAAAGCGACACTGGCTGCAATGCGTGGGCGGTAGCCTCTACTGGCGGCAGTGTCATGGCACTGCCCGCAGGCACCCAAAACTACGCCTTCACATACTTTGACTCTACGATTGCCACGATCAGCATCAGCGCAGACGGAAAAACGCTTTCCGCCAGCTTTAACATGATCCCGGCGCAGGACGACGCACCCATGAAGCTGGTTCCTGTGGTACTTGGCACCACAGAACTGCGCTTTAACAATGAGGGTCAGCCCGATCTGACCGACGTGACCTATGTGGACAGTCTGGACGAGGACACGGACGCAAAGCTGCACCGTGTTTACATGGGCAACGGCTGGGGTTATAACTGCTACCCCAACGACAGCAGCAATGAAAGCACTTTGCAGATCCTGGATCGGGGCGGCGCGGACTTCAACTTCAGCGCGCTGAGCGATGTGCCTATCAACTGCTATGTCGAGATCACCAATGCCAATGTTACCGGCGGTGAGTTTGGCAAAAACGGCCGACTGAATATCACCAGCGGTAAGATCAGCGGCGGCAGCTTCCACAATGTCAGCGTGGGCATCAACTCGATCAATGGGAACAGTGCGGTCGAGATCACCGGCGGCACCTTTGATTCCCTGTTCTGCAATGGCTCTTGCTCTATTGCCAATGCGGTGATCCAGAGCTGCAATTTCAATACCTATGGCAATAACACCTACACCATTTCGGATACGGTTCTGGGCGAACTGCCTGACGGCATCCAGAAGCTGCTGCCCGCAGGACAGCAGCTCAGCACACTGGTGGTGCGTAACGGCGGTGTGACTGCGATGAACGGCAGAACTCTGCCTCTTTCCACCAATACCATCTATCTGGTGGGCGCAGGCAGCGCAGAACTTACCCTGAACACCGATGTACTGAGCATCAACGATGCACCGGTCGAAAACTACAACGCCAACACCTCTGCCGACGGCAAGGTGCTGCGCATTACCGGCAAGAATGACGGCGCAAAGATCTTTGTGAATAAGTCCACCGATCCAAGCGACCTCAAGCCCCTGCGCATTACCGAAAAGGGTCTGCCCGACCTGACCGGTGTGACCGGTGTGCCGATGAGCGGCGAGGGCATGACGGCTAACCTCTATGAGGGCCTGGGCTGGAAGTACGCCACCATGGAAGAGAACGGAAGGACACGCGCGGCGCTTTACATCACCACCCCGGACGGCAACCCGGTGGATCTTTCTTCGGATACCATCAACCCCTACCATAAGGCCATTGCCGTGGAGCAGATCACTTTTGCAAATGTGACTGTCACCGGCATCGTGGCAGAGGGCTCTGTTGGTGCGGAGAACACCATCATTCAGGACGGCACCTTCCAGAAGGATGTCTACATGGATGAAAACAGCACCATCGCAGGCGGCACTTTCCAGGATGTCGTCCGCGCTTATGGCAAGATCACTGGCGGCTCATTCATCGCTGAGGTCCAGCTGAACCAGAACAGCGAGGTCACCGGCGGTGTGTTCCACGATGTCCAGCTGCCGAGCTATGCCACGGAGAAAACGGTCATCCAGAATGCCGTGATCCTTGGCAGCCTGAAAACGGACAGCGACAGCAAGGCTGCTATTTCCAATACGGTGAGCTGCGGCTATATTGAAAGCAGATTCCTTGCCGCCGGTCAGCAGCAGAGCAAGCTGATGATGACGGACGGCACTGTGGAACGCCTCAACGACTATGCCGCAGCAACAGACGCGGTTTACCTTGTCGGCAATACTGCTGTGACGCTCACCTTCAGCACAAAGGTCACGAATATCAACGGCGAGGATGTCAGCGCGTACAACGGCGCACAGCTTTCCGCAGATGGCAAGACCCTGACCCTGACTGCCAAGAATGACGGCGAGCCTATTGTGGTGAACATGACCACCACCGGAAAGCTGCCCTTCTCTTCCCTGAGCAAGAGCGACTTTACCGTTTCCGGGACGATCATCGAACCTCAGACCGTTACCAGCAGCAAGGATGGCGTGGGCAAATTGAGCCTCGTCTATGTGCGCACCTACGATAACGCAGTATTTGCAACCTACCCGGCAGCAAATGACCTATATGGCGTCTACAAGCAGCGCATCGTAGCGCAAGAGGGCGACAAGTACACAGAAGGCTCGCTTGATATCGGCGAGGTGGTACGCAGATATCAACCGAAGCTCGACGACTTTGAGTATGACCCCAAGACCCAAACTGCAACCTATAAAGGCCCGATGTATTTTGACGATGCACCGCTGTATTCTATCCGGTATGTCCCGGAGGATGGCTCGTTCCCGTCTGTGACGAAGCCCACCAAGGCAGGCACTTACAGCGTTGACATCGTGGTGGATTATAGTGACCACTACTATAGCACCCAGTACGAAGTGGACACCTATACTGTGTCTGAGTCGAAGTACACTCTGACCGTGGACGACAAGTCTACCGAGCACGTTGCAGGTGAGAAGCTCAGCTTCACCGCAGACGAGAAGGACGGTTACACCTTCACCGGTTGGAAAGTGACCGGTCTGCCCACTGACGTGGACACCACTAAGGCGACCATCTCCTTCACGATGCCCGCAAACAACGTCACGCTGAAAGCACAGTACACCGAGAACGCTCCCAAGACCTATAAACTCGATGTCACCGATGCAAAGGTTACCCTGAAGGACGGCAGCGATGTTGCCGACCTGACAGCTGTGTCCGTGGGTACAGAACTCAAGGCTACCGCAGACGAGGACACCGAGACCAGCGTGTTCAAGAACTGGAGCTGCACCGGTCTGGACCTGACCGAGGAGCAGAGCACCGCACGCGTGGTGTACTTCACCATGCCCGACCATGATGTGAACCTGAAGGCGGAGTTCGTTACTCCTACGAATAAACTCGAGGTCACCGATGCAAAGGTCACCCTGAAGGACGGCAGCGCTGTTGCCGACCTGATGGCTGTGCCCGTGGGTACAGAGCTCAAGGCCACCGCAGACGAGGACACCGAGACCAGCGTGTTCAAGAGCTGGAGCTGCACCGGTCTGGAGCTGACCGAGGAGCAGCGCACCGCACGCGTGGTGTACTTCACCATGCCCGACCATGATGTGAATCTGAAGGCGGAGTTCGTTACTCCTACGAATAAACTCGAGGTCACCGATGCACAGGTCACTTTGAAGGACGGCGGCGCTGTTGCCGACCTGACGGCTGTGCCTGTGGGCACAGAGCTCAAGGCTATCGCATACGAGGACACCGAGACTAGAGTGTTCAAGAACTGGAACTGCACCGGTCTGGAGCTGACCGAGGAGCAGCGCACCGCACACGAGATATACTTCACCATGCCCGACCATGATGTGGAACTGACTGCTGTGTTTGAAGTTCCTGCTACTCCCGATCCGGATCCCACTCCTGATCCTAAGCCGAACCCCGACCCCACCCCCGCACCCGGCGGTGACAGTGACGGCGGCGGTGCAGCCATTGTGGCAGTAGCCGCTGTGGGCGGCGCAGCCATTGGCGTGGGTGCCTATATCGCAGGCACCACGGCCTACCTGAAGAGCGTCCTGCCCGAGGGTATGGCCATCCCCGCTAACCGCCAGCAGCTGGCAGTTGCACTGTGGACCGCCGCAGGCAAGCCCGCTACCCAGAGCACTGCACTGTTCAACGATGTGGCAGCAGATGCCGCAGAGCTGCAGGCTATCCGCTGGGTCGTGGATACCGGCCTGATGTCCGCACAGGACGGCAGCTTCAAGCCCGGCAGCCGCGTAGGCCGCATGGAAGTGATCCGCACTTGGAAGACTTACCAGCAGCGCGGCTAAAACCGCTGCCCCTTAACCCCTTATAACCCCGCAGGGACTGCTGCACAGCGCTGTGCGGCAGTCCCTTTTTTGCGTCCCAAAAGGGTGCGCAAGGGCTTTTTTGGGGTTTTTCAGGGCGATTCGATGCATTTCAGGGGCCATTCACGCAGAATTGCTCTACTTTTGCCGCCGTTCGTGGTATACTACAGGCACAGAGCAGTGCTCTGTTCAATATGCCATTCCCGTAATTCCTATAGAGCAGAAAACCGTCCGGTAACCGCAAACCGGGCGGTTTTCTGTTTTTTGCGGGTGCGTGTGGTGCACGGGTCGTTTCAGCGCATTTGCGGGGCGATTCGTGCCCAAAACCGTCCAAAGCGGGCAAAACGTGGTACACTGGGTACAACAAAAGCGCCCGGCTTGGAGGGCGCTTGAGAAGGAGAGAATCTTATGCAAAAACGGCTCATCAGCATGGTTCTGGCGCTGAGCATGGCACTGACCGCAATGCCGCTGCCCGCCCTTGCCCAGAGCGCCCCGCCCGACACCGCCAAGGCAGCCCGCTGGGCTGTGGAGTCCGGGCTGCTGCCCGACATGGGTGAGGGCGCCTTTACGCCCGGCAAGCGTGTGACCAAGGTACAGGTCATCCGCGCATGGAACCGGCTGAAAAAGCTGGGTCTGGCGAAATGACAATTGCCATCTCCTGATCGATCCTTTCCAATAAGTGCAGCAAGGCCGTCCGGCGAATGCCGGACGGCCTTGCTGCGTTGTGTAGGAGGGGATTCCCCGCAGCGCCGCCGCTTCCGCAGGAAGCAGGCGCTGTAAATGCCGTTTGCCATTACGACCCCACCCGTGAAAATGGGATAGCGGAGCGTCCGCAGACGCTCCGCTATCCCGAAAATTAAAATAATTCTTCCGCTGCAACGACGACGACCGCCGCCAGTGGCGGAAACAGGGAGGAGTTGTTGGGGCAGCGGCCAGCAAGACGCACGTGC
>ENA-OZXJ01000576-OZXJ01000576.1-human-gut-metagenome-genome-assembly--contig:-NODE-576-length-11960-cov-9.021840_pt1 | contig 11960 bp, 3 predicted proteins | sample MGYA00244854_ERZ654092 | MGnify/ENA primary metagenome ERZ654092 (study PRJEB26926, sample SAMN06165064) | human gut metagenome | biome: ENVO:00009003; feature: ENVO:2100002; material: ENVO:00002003... | reverse complement strand
ACGAGATAGGAGTCCGTCTCGTGGGCTCGGAGATGTGTATAAGAGACAGAAATAAAATCTTTAAATAAAGATCTATCACACTTCATATAGATGATACACAGAATCGATTTGGGGAATAAATAATAGTCATGCCTAAATACATGACTATTATTATCTATTATTTGTTCTCCATTATTATCATATCTATATGATATATAATCTATTCCATCCTTAAAATTAAAAGATGATATTACATCCTTAATCCAATGTTTAAAATCATACTTACATTCTAACAATTTATGAACATGTTTTGCGTCAATCATTTTTCTGTCGTTTATTAACACAAAAGGAATACAAGTATTATCCATAATAAAAAAATAGGCCCAAAAGAGAATGTCAGATCCCACTATGACAAACCCTAATGAGCCAAAAATATCTTTCAACATCAAACAACCAGAGGTGGGATCTCGTTGTTCATTGTTTCTGGAGCAAAGATAGGAACAGGATTTTAAATAGCAAATATTTTAATACTTTTTAAATCAAACCAGGGCCCGCATCACTGCGAGCCCTGATCTACACTAATCTAAACTAATACCATGAAAAACTTAAATCTAAAAACTAAAGAACACACAAATGTATGAAAATGTATGGTTTTCACAAAGAATCTGTATCCTGTTCTTTTGTGTGATTCAAGACATGGGATATAGTTCTGATACTTAATCCGGTTTGATTTTGTATCAGATTATAAATATAGGATTTTGAAACTACAGTTCTTAATTGACCTAAATCATTCATAATGTTTTTATACATAAGATGAATGCTGTTGTTACGTTTGATGGTACTGATTCTTATTTCCTACTGTTATTAGTTACGTCCGGTTCTTACTTTTTCCTTATTTCCATAATCCCTTCCTGAAACTAATATTGCAAACTTAATAAAAATAATTCATAAACAATGAAAATCTAACTTTTCTTGTATGTTATTGATATACGTACATATATGAGAAAAGTGAGACTTTCACAAGCCTCACTTCCCAAATTATAACTATGAAAAAACTATATATGTATACAAAAATTACCTGCATTCTAATTTGTTAAGATCATCCAATTCAGACTTGCTTACGATCATATCTTGCGTCAAGCCAGATCTGTTTTGGTATGGAGCGTAATCAGTTTCTACCGTCTTAGCCTTCTGGGTAGAATCGTATTTCACCTCCGATTCGGTTCCTGTCAGATTTTGGTAGATAGAGCCGGAACTACTCTCGCTTACTTTAGACCATATCTTATTACCTACTCTTATAAAATTATCATAAATACCTTCGGCTGTTATAACACCATCTTGCTCTACGATATTAGGGCCCGATTTTTCTTTTAACAGATACGGGTGCCTGGTGTAAAAATAGTGTTCAAAATCATTCCCGGCATACGAAGAGTCGTACTTCTCCAAATAAAACAATTCTGATAAAGAAGGGTCGGTACTGGTCATGCTATAATCAAACAACATCAACCTGTCTTTTCCAGATAAAGATAATTCTATTGATTTCAAAATATCAGGATCATCAGAAATAAGGCCCAAAGATGGACCAGGTTTGAAGTCAAGATACTTATAGGCATTATCATATAATTTTGTTTTATGGAGTTTGTTGTCAAGGTAAGATTGGTATAAATCGAATAAGGATAATGGGTTTTCGCTATCTTGTTTTTTGTTCATGTATCGACTATACTCCCGATCCACATCCACGTAAGGAACGTCAAGTACCGCCGGGTGTCCAAACGCCATCCTGGTCATTATCATGTCCTCCGTGTTCTGAGAATCCATGAACGATCTGACGTATTTTTTAATGGAAGCCATGAGCGTATTATTATCTACGTTCCGTACTTTCTCTTTATCCAAAACGCCGTTCTTAAAACAAGATTCAGGATATATTTTAGTAGAAAAATGAGTTAGGTTGTGCTTGGCTAACACTGTTGATATTTGATACATCTCGTTAATATCATCTTTGCTGATCCTTTGATATAGATTATCTCCTACCTTAAGCAATGAATGTTTCTCAAACGCTTCTACTGGGTCTATATTGGATTCAGAATAAACGATATTCAAATTATCCATATACTCCGGCAATAATTCAGAATAATAATCTGTGCTATCACCAAGAACATCATCTATAGAAGATGCCAGCGTTGGAGCATAATTTACATCATTATGCCTGGCCACATAAATATCAAGATCCAGCATCAAATTATCTATCTTATTCAAAGATTCTTCTGTGCCATCATAAGTTTCCGATGTCCCTATTATATCTATGCCAAACCACGTACAAGCCTCTTCTATATCCCATATCATGCTTCTTAAATCGGATTCGGTGTCGGCATTAGCCCTATGTAAATAAGCTGATATACGAGCTCTTAGGAACTCTATTTTGCCAGGATTGTAATAAGACAGATCTTGTAACTTAGACAAGGATCTTCTCTTGCCTTCTACCACATCATCCCCTTCTATGTTTATTACCGGAATCTTATTCGTAGATGAGAACTCATCAAACATAGATTCGGCAAATTCTTTATCAGAAACGAATTTCTCAACCAGTTCAGGATAGGAATTTCTCAACGATTCAAAAGCAGATGAAAATTCAGAAAAGTTTTTTATGCCGGCTACTGTTTTACGCATAGCATAATAAAGCTCAGAAGGATTATATGGTACCTTTTTACCAAATTGGTTAAACACTCCCTCCTTGTAAACAATAGGACCATACTGATAGTCAATAGACATAAAATAATTATCTTTTTCCCTATCATGTTCGTTAATAGAAGAATCTATTAACTTTCTCATGGAAGTCAAAACCTCGTTTAAAACAGAAGGATCGGATAAAATACGACTTATCTCTGTTTCATCATACAAACCGGATCTCCTTAATTTCTGCTCATTCAGTATCAAACTGCCATCTACATAAAAATCGAAGAGAATAGCATTAGACAATGAAGACGCATTGAAAAAATAATGAGTAGACAAAAGGAAATCCCTTACATCCTTAATGTCCTGAGCCGTTAAAGGATCAGCAAAATAAGTCTGACGCTTCATATACGACAGCACGTCTTCTAAAAGAGGTTCGCCATTGGGATCGGTATTAAATATCTCCCCTGGAGCCGGATTATTCCAATGACCGTAATACGACAAAAAACCAGGAGTGTAAGCCTTAGCCCATACCTGAAGAGCCCGCTCGCTGTTTCCTAATACTTTTAAAGCACTTTCGTAAAGGACGGAAGGCTCCCCGTTAGGAGCCTTAACCCGTTTTATTTCATTTTCCTTTTTTTCTATCTGACATTTGACACCCATAGTGATAAATATTTTAGACAAAGATAGTATAAAAATAGAAATTATGAAACTTCTATTTCATAATGCGAAGCCTCTGTCTCAACTATCAATCTTCCCTCTCCTTCGAACTCAACGCTATCATTTCCTGGACCAGTAACAAAAGGGAAATCAGATACGGATGTTACATAATCTCCAGAACCACCGGAAAAAGACTGACTTTTACTTTGTTTGTAATTGATAGTCAATTGTGTTTTACCTGGCTGAAGAGTTCCAGATAAATTTTTAGTATAAGTGGTGGTAGTCGTAATATTCCCATTTTTATAGCAATACATTATAAAAGTAGTAACCGGACTCTTTTTAATATTACTATCTGGATCTTCATGATAAGATTCATTTCCTCCAAATATGCTATTAATATGACAATAAGGACCAACTCTTTTATTTGAAGTTTTAGCCTTATTCTCTACTCCCTTCAAAGATATAGTAACCTTGCTCTTGTATTCAATATCCCTCCAGTTGCAAACTCCTTCACTTACGTTTCCAACAAATCTGTCATCAACATAAACCTCTATATCCCCCTGCTGATTGGTCTTCAACTGGTAAGAAACAAGACTTGAAGTATCTTCGTATCTCCTTCTCATACTCAACACTCCTTATTTAACTCATTTATAGAATCTGAATTATCAGAATTTTTTACAAGATTCTTATTCCTGTCTATCTCTTCCTGACTCATGTTTCTTATCATGTTCTGTATTTCTCTTCCAGATTGTAATAAGGAACGTATAAATTCACTGGAACTTATTTTAACTCCAAGATCGGGTTTAGCCCTGAACGCCTCACCGGTGTTGATGTTGTACAAATCATACAAACCTGAGTTCATGTAGAATTTGTATATCCAGTTTCCACCAGCTTTTTTGTATCCTAATTTGGTTAGCTCAGTTACACTCATGCCAAATTTAATGCCATTACGAGCTATTATCTTCTCTGGTATAGATTCTACCTTAGCCGGAACAGATGTATATGCTTCGTTACCGCCATACAAGAAATAAGGAGATGTTACCCTTGATATCGGAGGAAACACTTCTTCGGCTATATAAGGTTTATCTTTTACAGCCTTAGACTCTTGCTTTGGATTGGATATTCTAATAAAAGGATTGTAAGTCATAAAGGTTAAACCGTATTCCACCTTATATCCCGACACGTTATTGAGGCTCCTTATAGCTTTAACTGTATGATTATGGGCAATAGTATCTATCCCATATCTGGATTCCATATCAGTCATGATATTATTAACCTCATCTCCTTCTACATAAATCTCATCTCCTTCTTGAATAGAGGTTATGCCGGCAGCCCTTCTAAGTAACCATAAAGTAACTTCGGCAATATCAGAGAACTTATCTCCGTTCTTCCTATAGTTATCTACTCTTCCTCCTTCAGATCCAGGTAAATAGACATCTCCCTCAGCTTTGCCATCATCTCTGGGTTGTCCTTCGCTTTTTCCATCTCCCTTTTTATCGCCATCTTCCTCAGTGCGTACTGCACCGCCTTCTGCACTTCCTTCTTTCCCATCATTTAAAATATTATCTGATTCTGACTCTATAGACTCCACAACAGCATCATACTCTGGAATGCCACTAAGGAAATCTGCTACGTTATTCAAAAACTCTATTTTTTCCTCGTTTGTCATATCAAGACTTTCCACGGGCCCCCATATGGCAGGCAAGTTGTTTGATTCTATTGCAGTAGAAACATCTTCTACAGTTTGGTTATCCACCGTAGACAAAACTTCAGAAACCAAACTATTGATGTCAGATTCCATTTTTTCTACTTCCTCTTTTGTGCCATATTCTTTTAGGGTATCCATGCCATTGACTCTAAGAGAATAATTCAAAGCCTTGCTTGGAACAAAATTAATATATTTCAAAAAGTTTTTCAACTCTGATATAATTTGTTCGTCAGATCTTGGACCAACATAATCCGCTACTACCTGATCCGTTTGAGAACGAAGCCAAGAAACATATTCTTCTAAGGTCTTACCTCCCTTTTTAGAAGGAGTGGATATTTTATCACCTACTGTTCCTTTAGGTTCTAATCCCATTTCCTCCTTAAGACTTTTTGGATTACCTCTCTCACGAAGAAACCTCAAATCGCCTCCTACAATCTTCCTTGCTATAAAATCAAAAATATTAGCATAAGGCGGCAATCCTTCTTTTTCTATATGAGATTCTATTTCGTTTAACATAAGAGAGAAGTTTTTCCTGGAGGTACGCTTCTTGCCAGGTAAAGACTGCGCAGCTTGTGCCGCAGGAGCCGGCTGAGCTGGTGGCGCCGGCCGAGTCCCCCGGACAGGGTCTTCCTCTGGCATTTCCTCTTCGTAAATATCCACATCTTCCTTGGAAGTAACGGTCTTACCCTCATCGGAGAAAGGGAGATCATCTTCTATAAGTGATTTAGGTCTGGAAGATGATTTACCAAACTGAATCCTGATCTTAGGAGCAACAAACATCTCACCTTCGAAATCTATTCCAGATTCTACCTCAGACGTCACAATGTCTTTCACACTCCTACTTTCATCTTCTACCCACTTAACAACATCAGGAACCATAGATAATTTTTCTATAGCCTCACGAGCTTTTCTAAGCCCTGAAATAGGATTCAAATACGATACTTGATACGAAGCTGGATCAAGACCTAACTTGGTTAGATACGCATTAAGATCTTGTATGTCATCTTGACCCATCTGTAACAATTCAGAGTCACCGGATTCAAGCAGCATATCTATAAAAGAAATCCATTTCTTTCCTTCCTCTGATTCCACAGAACGTAGACTAACCGGGAAAAGATAATTAAGACCGTTTTTGCCTTTGATGACAACTACCGGAACTCTTACATTTTTGTAATTGTTTTTCTTATCGTTTAATATAGAATAAGCAAATGGGAATCCTGTGTATTTAGAACCGTTCTTAAGCACGACTTTGCCATTTAAGACATACCCCACATCAGATACTTTTTCAGCTCCTTTTTCGGTAATAGGGAGATTTTCTACCTGACCATATCCTTGACCGTTTACTCTCATGTTAAACACCGGTCTTCCAGGAAGGGTCTGGGCAACAACATGCGTGCCGACGCCGATGGTAGCTGACCGGCCGGCGTCCTTCTTCCACTTGTTAAAAGCCGTTCTTCTTATTTTACTTATACCATCTATGCCCCCTGTGTCAGCTTTTACAACAGAAACGAATCTGTTTCCACTCATAACCTTGATAACCATATTGGATACCAGCTTATTTTCAGCAGATTCTATTCTTTTTTTATCACCGGACTGAACAGCATCATTGTATTCGGCAAAAAGAGACTGATTATAGGTATCATTTGCATCTATCTCAAGATTAACCTTATCTCCTTTCTTCAAAGAAGATAATGCTTCCTGATCTATTTTATCTACTTCATTCTCTCCGAATCCAACACCTGTTCTGTACGGAACCAATTCGTCTGAATCAAGACGCTTATAAACCAAAGAATATGAATTACCCACGTCCTGAATAGACACATCTGTGTAACGGTTAAGAACACGAGCCGATTCTTTGTCTATAGACCATCTTGCATGATAAGGCAATTCCATTATATTAGCTGTTTCTCCACCTATGTTAAGGGAATACCTTTTAGTGCCATTAGCGTTCGTTTCAGAACTTATTTGAATAGGAACCAATGATTTTATCGAAGATACAAATTTGTCAGCTCTAAGACCTGCAATTTCATACCTTTCATTGCCATCATTGGATATTATTCTTACCATCAACGTCTCTGGATTCTGGGCACTATCTATGTTGGCTCCCGGCGTATTATCGGATTCGTCTAATTCATTTACAAGAGAATCTATATTAACATCATCTTCCCCAAAATTACTCAACGTAGATTCAGAGATACGACCTTTATCAATAATCCTGTTTTGTTCGATATAAGGAAGAAGATCCGTGATGTTTCCAACCTGGCCAAGATCTTCTATGGTAAATACCGAATCGGCAAGCTTATCTTCGTCAACTTTCTCCCCTTTGTCCCGTCTGTTCATTATATCCACATACGAAGAAATAGCATCATCAAGTTCCTGTCTTTGATCTGGTTCCAAATTTGATTTAGCCATATCAATAACGGTCTTGTTTTCCTCATACACAGATCTTGGACTTGTAAGCCTATCAGCCCTTTCGGATAATGATTTTATGAGATTAATAGGACTGTCACCTAAAGACGACACATAATCATCAAAATCTTGTTTGTGTTTATCATACACATCTTTTTCCCTTGCAGTAAGAAGATCAGCATTTCCTGTATATAATTTATCAATTATAGACTGCCTCACGACTGGAACCATAATAGGGTTATCCATAGCAGCTTCATAATCTTCATCCGATACAGATTCCGTAAGCGGCGACTCTTTTATATTATCTTCCGCTTCCTTCACCCTATCTTCTCTTACTTTATCAAGTGCGTGCATAAATGCCTTGATAGTCCAAGCTTCGTCTTCCGAAATCTTACCTTCTGACATAGCCTGATCTACCACCTCGTCAGTATCATATTCACCAACTTTATTAGGCTCTGCAAAATCAGGAACCTTGTCATCCTCCTTATAAGGAGTAGACCATAAAGAAGACAACGCTTTTAAAAATCCTCTGTTTTCCTCGGCTAAGAATCTTTTATCAAGCATCTTAGACAAGAAGTTATTCATATTCCTATAGTCTATCAAACTCCTACGGTATTCATTTACCAAGGATCTCATGGCTTTATCTTTAGCTGTAAACTCCTTTTCTTGTCTTGATTTTACATTGAAATAATCATCAAAAGCCACGAGCGTATCATAAGCCTCTATTACATCTTGTGAGCTTATAGGAGAAAGAGGTGATGATAAAACAGATTCGGTTTTACTTACCAACTCTTCTATCGAAAACTCTTTTCCTATTAACGTTGATAACTCAGACAACGAATTATTGTAATTGGTTCTAAGATCTTCCAATTCTTTGGTTTTTCGTTGTATAGATTCAGCTTGTGGGTCTTTTCCATCTACGTTACGAGGACGGGTGGCAAGATCTTCTATTTCGGATTCAAGTTCTTCTATCCTTGATCGTATGCCACGGATAGCCATCGCCCGCTCCCTCGCTCTGTCCGACAGCCGGGAGAACGTACTTAGCGCATCTGCCACGCGAGGCTGCCCCGAAAGCGTTTCTATGACAGAAGCTATGTCTTTCATTCTTGATTCCGATTGAAGACCAAGAAAAGCATTACGAGCCACGTATTTCCTAAACTCAATCTTAGAATCATCACCTATAAGATCTTCGGCAAAACTCTGGGCAGATCTGAAATCCGAAAGACGATTATTATAATTATCAATAATAGAGTCCTTGTATTTCTTTGCCTCTTCCAAAGACATTCCATTAGCTTCGGCTATTTCCGAAATAGGCATCATATCAATCATCTGCCGGAAATTTTCAGCCGAATCCTCTAAGGTTCCCATTTGGTTGTCAATAGACATCTTTTCAAACATAGCATCATCAAGCTCCTTACCAGTCATAGACTGGGCATCGGAACGAACTTGAGGCCCTAAACTCATTGATTTTTTCAACGTATTCAAAGCCGCCGTGTTAAGATTAGAAGATGCTTTGTTATATTCATTCACTTGCCTTTCCAGCAAGATCTGACTATTACTATACTCTTTCACCCCAAAGAAGCCTTCTCTCATACCAAACAAAGAACCGATAATAGCACCGATTCCTATTTCAGTCCATCCTTCTTTAGACGTATATTGCTTTTTAAATCCTTCAGAAATAGCATCAAGAACATCGACGGCTCCATTCATAGCCACATTGTCATATCTTGACTTAACATATTCTTCAGCCGTGTTCTGGACAGCACCTTGAGACCCTTCTTCCCATAAGCCTTCAGACACCGGTCTTTTCATGATATTGAAAACATTACCAGCTATCTTATGTCCTATGTTAGGGTTGGTTATCTTAATAGCCATCTCTCCTGGCTTTGTAACTTCCGTCCCTAATCCAAATAGATGCTTATTAAGTTTCTTTTCCAGTCCTGGTATAGCCTTTCCTCCTAATCCTATGTATTTACCAAACAAGAGCCAGTTGGACAATCCTACTATACCCATATTAGCTGCAAATATCGCACTACCTACATCAGCATTAGAATTACGAAAAACAGCCATTTCCTCAGCATTAGGATCACGACCATAAATTTTACGATAATAATCCTTGAAGTCGGATTCGGATTGTTTCATAAAAGAATTTGCTTCAACCGATGACTCAAAGCCGGCACTGGTAGCCAACAACGTCATGGTCTTAGCAGCCTCTCCTACATTCCTCCCGGTAGCAACTCCTTTCCTTACATAGTCGTTAAACACACTTTTGAGACTTCCTATACCTCTATTGGCAGCTTGTCTTGCTGCCAGCTTAGCTCCGACTCTTCCACCTAATTTTGCGCCTATGTTACCTAATGAACCAACTCCCAGTCCTCCGGTCATGTATGCTGATATCATGGCTCCTACGGTAAAAGACATTCCGTTGCCAAGGACGTCATTCCATAAAAAATTACCAGTATCCTTAAAAAGCTTCTGACCAAAATTGTAATCTTCTACTTCTTTCTTGTAATAATGTGGAAGAAGCATGTCTATTCGCTGATCAAGATCACCAACAAACTTATCCATGTTCGTATTCAAAGCTGCCTTATAACTTCCCTCAGATGCCATATTAATAAGCTTGTCGGGTAATGATATAGTTCCCTGGGCCCCATACAATGCAGACTTTAAGGCAAATTTACCTACACCATTCCAAAACTTACTCCAACCACTTTGCCTTCTGGCATAATAATCCTCATTATTTATACCTGGGATATAATTGGGATATTTTGTGCGCCATACCCCATCATTACCCATCTGATGACTTTCACGGATACTTACCTTCGGTCCATAGGGATTAAGAGGCGGCGGGGCAGGTGTAGCCCCCCTGTAGCTGTTACGAGCCAGTGCCTCCGAATAGCTGTTGCTTATCTCCTTGGCTATATACGGTTCTTCGTATTCGGCAGCAGCTATCCTTGATGCATAATCTGGAAATTCAGGTTGAGCATACACGCCCTCTCCCGGCATATAATTAGGAACCAGAGGCGTTGTCGTCTCTGGTAATGTAGCCGGAGTGTAATTTTCTTCTTCGGCTAATTTCCTTTGCCTTGCCACATCTTCGTAAGTGGTTTTAGCAGCAGGATTATATCTATTTACATTACTGTCTGTTGCCATAAAGCTTTTGCAAAAAATCGTTCAACTTACTAAACTTATCGTTATTGTTGGGCGTAATATCCATCCCTCTCATGTACGGATCCCTCATCTGATCAAGACGCTCCTGAACAGCTTCCTTCACGTATTTTACAAAGAAATACTGAGGACACTTCTGGTGAATGTTATTCCAGTAATCCGCATACTCATCATTACCTGGATCCAAAGGAACAAAATCCGAGAATAACAATGCAGGATTTTTAGAATTTTTAGTCCTTTTGTCATAGAAATTGACCGCTACCTCTCTCGAACCCCTATCATCCATTCCTTCCAACTGAACTGATATATTATCAGACATGTCAATAAAATTATCAACAAGGGTTTTAACAACATTCATTTCTTCTGGCTTAAGGTAAGAACCATGTATTTTTACTATATCATAAAGATCATTCTTGACATCAGCCTTAGAAGCCAAACGGGGAAGACCATTACGTATAAGATACTTATCATAAGAATAACCTTCCTTCTTTCCCGTATCTACAAAATCACAGGTTCCAAAACTTGATTTGTAACCATCTACCGGATAATTGCGCTCTTCAACTGAAGGATCTATGCCTGCCTTAAGAAGCTCATCATTCGTAATCTCTACCCTTTCTGTAACATAAGAGTCTCTACCGGATCCTACTTGAGCAGTCAAAAATCTTCTGACAGTGCCATTATCTATCTCGGCGTCCATGTTGATGGTATTAATAGCAGTAGGATCCAGATTGTTTACCTTTCCTGCCATGTAACCAGACAATCTTCTAAACTGAGCCTTCTGTAAAGACTTTTCCGGTGAATCAGCATTCCAATTGTATCTTTTGTAAGAATCAAGGTAATGATACTGAGATAACTTATCAGAAATCTGATCGGGAGACACGGACATTTTTATCTCATCCTGCATCTGACCTGCTATCATATCAGACACCCTACTGTTTTTCTCAGCATATCTTAGCTGGGTAATAGTTAACGGTTCACCTTCCTGATAATCTTTTAAATCTATATCACCGTCCTTATCTATGGTCATATAATCAGATATATTAAAATCAGGATCGCCATTGAGTTTCTTCATTCCATTAATAAGAGCCAATGTACCAGTAGAAGAACCATTGCCCTCGCTTGTAATAGCATCAGATATGTTTTTCCCCAACTTACCGGCACTCGCCTTAGCTCCTAATGACGGAGATATAGCACTAAGAATGTCTATCCCTCTTGAAGGATCCATCATATATTCTCTAAACCCTACGGCATCGGATACACCAGTTGTTATGGCTGTGGCGAGTAGGAAAGCTCCAGCCTTATCATCAGTATCAGTACTGTCTCTTATACACATCTCCGAGCCCACGAGACGGACTCCTATCTCGTA
>ENA-OZXJ01000574-OZXJ01000574.1-human-gut-metagenome-genome-assembly--contig:-NODE-574-length-11971-cov-24.326788_pt1:0-5000 | contig 11971 bp, 5 predicted proteins | sample MGYA00244854_ERZ654092 | MGnify/ENA primary metagenome ERZ654092 (study PRJEB26926, sample SAMN06165064) | human gut metagenome | biome: ENVO:00009003; feature: ENVO:2100002; material... | reverse complement strand
ATTTTTCGCCAGACCTCGACCCTCTCCAAATCTTTTCATATTCCGAATTCGTGCTACCCTTATGTTGGTCTTTCTTCCCATAGAATATTTTGGGGGGTTTAGTTTTTGAAATTTTTACACTTCCTATGGTACACTTGGTGGGAAGTGTAGGGACTGAGGAGGGAAGCAAGGTTGGAGGGTACTGATGGGTCCTACGGTAAGTCACTTTGGGTCGAGGTTGTCAGAATGGAATGAGCGTTGGAATGTACATTAGGCTAGAGTTCCTCTTTCTATTTATTTGAGTTTTGAGGGGGGTTGAAAATTTTACACTTTCGACATCTTAGGGTAGGTCGAGTCAGTGTGTAGGGACTAGGGTGGGAAGCAAGGTTGAGGGTCATTAGAGGGTCCTATGGTAAGTGACTTTGGGGTGAGGTTGTCAGAATGGACTGAGCGTTGGAATGTAAGTTAGGCTTATGTTCCTCTTTCTTATTAACTAGGTTTTGATAGGGGTTAATATTTTGTGCACCATTATTTTGTATGGACCCACTCAGTACATGAGGAGGGAAGCAAGGTTGGTGGTTCATTGGACCTTACCATAGGAAGTGACTTTGGGTTGAGGTGGTCAGAATTGAATGTCCTCTTAAATCCGTGCTACACTCAAGTTCCTCTTTCTTATTAACTAGGTTTTGATAGGGGTTAATATTTTGTGCACCATTATTTTGTATGGACCCACTCAGTACATGAGGAGGGAAGCAAGGTTGGTGGTTCATTGGACCCTCCCATACAAAATGACTTTGGGTCGACCCTCTCAGAATTGAATGCCCTCTTAAATCCGTGCTACACTTATGTTCCTCTTACTTACTAACTAGTTCTTTTGGGACTTTGTGTTTTTCAAATTTTTCACAAACTCACTTTCCATAGTAACCAGTCAGTACTTGAGGAGGGAAGCAAGGTTGGTGGACATTGGACCCTACCATAGGACCTCACCCCAAAACTCGACCCTCTCCAAATTCAAAACCCTTTCAAATTCGTGCTACACTTTACTTCCTCTTCCTTTCCCTTTCACCCTTTTCGGACTTTGCATTTTTCACATTTCCCACCTCCCACAGTACACTTCCTCAGTGGTCCAAGGATCGTGATGGGAAGCAAGGTTGATGGACATTGGACCCTCCCATACAAAATGACTTTGGGTCGACCTCTTCCAAATTCAAAACCCTTTCAAATTCCAACTGAGGACAACTCCCTCTTCCTTTCCCTTTCACCCTTTTCGGACTTTGTGTTTTTCAAATTTTTCACAAACTCCCTTTCCATAGTAAGTCCACCCTAGTCTCTAGGGACTGAGGAGGGAAGCAAGGTTGGAGGACATTGGACTCTACCATTAGACCTCACCCCAAAACTCGACCTCGTCCAAATTCAAAACCCTTTCAAATCCATACTGAGGACACTTCCCTCTTTCTTATTTTGCATTCTTTCCAACTTTGACATTTTTCAAAATTTCGCAAAGTCCACTCCCATAGTAAACTTGACCCACTCTCTGTGGACCACCAACCTACTGAGTCACTCGGTCCACAGGAGGGTACTATAGGACTTGTGTACAATTTCGACCTCGTCCAAATTCAAAACCCTTACAAATTCCAACTGAGGACAACTCCCTCTTCCTTTCCATGAAACCCTTTTCACACTTTTCATTTTTCAAAAATTCGCAATCTTTCCATACTACCCACTCAGTACTCGAGGAGGGAAGCAAGGTTGGTGGACATTGGAGCCTCCTATGGCTACTCTCCTGAGGGATGCCCCAATGATTCCATCTCCCGTTCTGACCCTATGTCCCATAAGGTTTGGGGGGTTGTCATTCACTTTGACAAGTTACCCTTGACTACTTTGACAAGTTCACAGTGCAGTGCAGTGCATTGCACAGCATTGCACAGCCTTCAACCCTAACCCTTTCAGCAAGGCGAATTGCACGCCTTCTCGCTCCCACTTCAAAACATTCTTTGCTCCTTTTCCATTCACGAAACTCCTCCCATTCGCCCCAAACACATACCATTCAATTCTCCTCTTTGAGCCCTTTCCAACCAACATCACTTCTAAGGGATCGGTGGAAGTCGCGATTGCATGATGCACAGCATGTCTCGACTTTCACTTTCGATCCTCACCCCCTTTCAGCCCCAACCACCCCCTACCTAGTGTTACAACTCTACACCCTCATATTGCCAAGTCATGGGAAGTGTCCAACCTATTTGACAAGTTGAAGGTTCGTTGGTAACTACCTAGACTCCTACAGTTCGTCACTTTCATCAATTTGCTACTTTGCGAACTGGGTTTGGCTTTGTGTTTGGCGAAACCCCGACATATGCACCATTTTCAGATGCGGCCTTTTGAGATCTGTTCAATTCTCTACTTAGTTTTGAGAGATGGGGGTAATCGCAGATCACGATTTCGGCCATCGCGAGTCGCCATGAAGCCATATGGAGGGTGATGTTAGCTGACATCAAACCACTTCCAACGGACCTGTTTGGGACTCATAAGGAGGGCTGAGGAGGTGAAAAAGGATGTGTTTCCAATTGTGTTCCTTGTGTTCCTTTGTGTTTCTGCTTCGCCCTTCCACCCATTTGTAGTTCTAAGGGAGTACTCTTGAACGCACATGTGCAACACAATGTTGCATGGTTGGTTGTGTCAGAAATCGAGGCGTATCTTGAGCGTATCTTTCTCAGTTATGTGCATTTTGCCTCGATTCGGAGTCATACCATTCTTCAGTGATCTCTCATCATGTTGCAAGTGTCATGGACATGTCATGGACATGTCATGGACATGCATGTTGCATGATGCATGCATGATGCCTGCATGTGCATCATCTCATGACATGTCATGCCATCATCCCAACATCCATTATTCACCATTAGGCATCCAACCCAACTCAACTGACAACCCATGTTCACCCCACTCACCACATACACAATCTCCCTTGAGTCAAAAATGACCCTCTCCTCAAGTGGATCAGTTAATTTCAAACGCGAATATCTCGATGAGGAAGCGAGCTAGAGGCTTCAAATTTGGACAGGAGAGAGAGGACCGTGCGCTCTTTCATTTTGGGTCGCGGCCTGAACAGGCGATTTGCCACTGCCGCTCTAAGCGAGGCGGCGCCTCGGCTTCGCCTCGGCTTCGCCTCGCTAAGGCGGCGCCAAATCGCGGGGCGTGCTTGGTCGCGCATGCGCGCCCTGCGCACGCTCTAGGAGTACCCCCGTAACCCCAATGGGGTTTTCAAGTCCCTTTTTCTCCCCCTCTTCTCCTCCTCTCTCCTTTCTTTCCCTTCTCTCTTCTCTTTCTCCCCCCTTCCCATGCCTCATGGCCTTAGGCCTGTACTAGGAGGAGATAGCCTAGTACAATACAGTGTTTAGAGGATTGAGAGGTGTTTGTTTTCTCTTTCTTCTCCTTCTAGCCGTCCCAGCGGTCCGCAGGACGCTCCAGAAAACGGAGAAGACAGATCCGATAGAAGACAGACGCATGCGTGAAGGTGACCCTTTCACCCACCACCCTCACTTCAGTGAGGGTATGTCCCACCCGTCAGGGTGAGCATGCCATCAGCCTTCCACCCGAACACCATCGCAACCCCCGCCACACTCCATTGTTCGCGTGTTGACGCAAGAACGCACGCTTCGACTAGGCAGTCTCCTTCCATGAAGCATGAAGGGAGAAGAGAAGGAGTGAGTCCAGCCTTCCATGGACTCAGCAGGGAAAGAAAGGGGAATGACAGGGGAGTCGTCATTCCTCTGTGCAGACTGCCCCGTCAGGGGCGGTCTGGACCCTTTCTGACAGTTCCTGAGAGCTGCTGACAGCTTTGTTTGAGCTGTTGACAGCTCGTCAGAGCTGTTCAGAGAGGGTTGTATTAGTAATAAGAGTAATGGTGGATGGCCCCGCAGGGCCGCTCTGAGAGGTGTGATGGTGTGTGGTTGTGTGATGTCATGTCATGTCTTCATGGTTACTCACTTGATTCCATGCATTCGGACATGTCACGTGACATGACACTTCCCTCAGATGGCCTTCCACACCCAGGGGTTCCCAATGGTTCCCAAAGGATCCCAATGGATCCCAAAGGATCACACTCCACACACTCATGAGTCGGAGAGAAAGGCCTTCCTCTTTCACTCCATCCTCATGCCCTAGCTCACTTCCCACCCTCTCCTTTCGTGTCGCTCTTTCTCTTGTTGCTGCTGCTCTTGCTGCTTGAGTGAGTTGTATCTGTCCTCATCTCACTCTTCTCGCTCTTTGGGATCCATGTTTTGGGAGTTGTGGAGACTGTCTTGAGTCTCTCTTGAGACTGTCTTGAGACTGTCTTGAGACTGTCTTGAGTCTCTCTCGAGGATCCAGGGGTTCTGAGGGTACCCCCTAGGGTTCCTAGGTCTCCACAATGTACCCCATAGGGTACCCCATAGGGTACTCCACATGGTATCCCATAGGGTATCCATAGGGTAGCCTTCCATACCCTTGGATCCCTACTTGCCTCAGATGGCCTTCCACACCCAAGGCTTTGCTTCGTCCTCGCAGCACACAGCCCATCTCCTCTCAGCGACTCTCCACCTAAAAGTACAAACCCATCTCAAAATGAATGTTTCACCAAGTTATGTCGCCCCAATCATCCCACCCATTTCACATCATGGGTGATTTCAAATCCTTGTTCTAGCCCACACTCACTGTGTTGTCTCACAGTATAAGTCCTCTCAGCGACACCCAAGCAAAAGTACAAAGCCATCTCAGAATGATTGTCTCATCATTCTAGACACCCCAAGTATCCCACTCATTTCACCTCATCGTTCAACTCAAATCCTTGCTCTAGCCCACCCATTCAGTCTTCCCTTCAAGTATAAGTCCTCTCAGCGACACCCAAGCAAAAGTACAAAGCCATCTCAAAATGATTGTCTCATCATTCTAGACACCCCAAGTATCCCACCCATTTCACCTCATCGCCCAACTCAAATCCTTGCTCTAGCCCACCCATTCAGTCTTCCCTTCAAGTATAAGTC
>ENA-OZXJ01000570-OZXJ01000570.1-human-gut-metagenome-genome-assembly--contig:-NODE-570-length-12031-cov-4.058868_pt1 | contig 12031 bp, 6 predicted proteins | sample MGYA00244854_ERZ654092 | MGnify/ENA primary metagenome ERZ654092 (study PRJEB26926, sample SAMN06165064) | human gut metagenome | biome: ENVO:00009003; feature: ENVO:2100002; material: ENVO:00002003... | reverse complement strand
CGTGGGCTCGGAGATGTGTATAAGAGACAGGTAATCATGAGAAACCTTTCATGGTAAAAAGCCCGGCAATGGATGTCAGGGTCTTGGGAACCTCTTTCAATATAAAATGCCGTCCGGATAACAGTTTTGCTGAAACGACTCTGGTAGAGGGGGAAGTTGAGGTAAAAGATAAATCAGATAAAGGCAGAATTACTTTGTTACCGGGACAAAAGGCTGTTTTAAACAGGGTGACAGGGCGGATGCAGGTAAAACAGGTCGATCCCAAGATGGAGATAGTCTGGCATAATGACTTGATTCCATTTGAAAAGTCATCTATTTTCCAGATTGCGGCAGCATTGGAACGGTTCTATGGAGTGAAGATAATCCTTTCACCGGATGTAGACAGTACTAATACTTATTCAGGTGTACTGAAAAAGAAAGATAATATAGAGTCTGTGCTGAATTCTTTGCGTAACTCTATTCCTTTCAATTATAAGAAAGTAGATGATAACAATATATTTATCTCATCGGAAACGAAATAATTTTTAAATAAAGAACTATGAAAATCAACATGCTCTTAAGCGGCTGTCTTCTAGGGTTATTGTGTTTCACTGCATGTGATTCTGAGGGCAATGAAATGAATGATTACACCCATTATGTCAATCCTTTTATTGGTACAGGAGGCCATGGGCATACTCATCCGGGTGCTATGGTTCCTCATGGCATGATACAGCCGGGGCCGGATACTCGTATTGACGGTTGGGATTCCTGTTCCGGATATTATTATGAAGATACTACGATCAATGGTTTTGCCCATACACGTCTTAGTGGTACAGGGTGTGCGGATTTCGGAGATTTCCTGTTGATGCCGACTGTAGGTGTGCAGCGTACTGATTTCTTGGGAACAGAAAGCCAGAAGCGTCCTTTCGCATCGGCTTTTTCTCATGAAAAGGAATATGCCGAACCGGGATATTATTCTGTTTTTCTGGATACATACGGGGTAAAAGCCGAACTGACTTCGACAGAGCGTGCGGCAATGCATCGGTATACTTTTCCGGAAAGTAAGGAGTCTGGATTTATCTTGGATATGGACTATAATATTCAGCAACAAATCAATCAGGTCATGGAAGTGGAGGCTGTGAATGATACTGTGTTGCGGGGGCGCAAACGCAGTGCCTATTGGGCATACCGACAGGATCTTTATTTTTATGCCGTATTTTCCAAACCCTTTACGTATACCTTGTACACGGATACTGTTCAGGAAAATGACAAACAGATTCCTGTATGTAAAATGCTTTTGCATTTTGAAACGGCGAAAGATGAACAAGTGCTGGCTAAGTTCTCTATCTCTTCTGTTGATGCGGAAGGTGCTTATAAGAACCTCCAGGCTGAGATGTCCGGTTGGAATTTTGATGGAGTGCGTGCCGATGCTAAGAAGAAATGGAATGAATGCTTGTCAAAGATTGCAGTCAAAACCAATGATGAAGACCAGCGTGCCATTTTCTATACGGCTATGTATCATGCTTTCCTAAGTCCCAATCTGTTTACAGATGTAGACGGGCGTTACTTGGGAATGGATTTGAAAGTGCATACCACCGACATGAAACATCCGGTTTATACCATTTTCTCTTTGTGGGATACTTTCCGTGCGTTACATCCGTTACTGACTATTGTTGATCCTCAGTTGAATACGGAGTTTATCCGTTCATTAATAAAGAAGCATCAGGAAGGTGGTATCTTTCCGAAATGGGACTGTGTGTCCAATTATACCGGAACTATGGTGGGATATCATGCGGCTTCGTTGGTAACCGATTCTTATGTGAAGGGATACCGCGATTTTGATGTGCAGGAAGCTTACAAGGCATGTCTGCGTGCAGCGGAATATGACACTACCGGTATTGTAGCTCCCGATTGGCTGATTCCATATGTTATGCCCAAAGCACGTTATTATAAGAATACTCTTGGCTATATTCCATGTGACCGTGAGAATGAATCGGTAGCGAAAGCATTGGAGTATGCGTATGATGACTGGTGTATCTCCGTGCTGGCAGACAGCTTGGGAGATACTGAAACCAAGGAGAAGTATGCCCGTTTTGCAGATGCTTACGAATTTTATTTTGATCCTGCCACCCGTTTCATGCGTGGATTGGATAGTAAAGGTGAATGGCGTACTCCGTTCAATCCCCGTTCTTCCAATCACCGTAATGATGATTATTGCGAGGGTACTGCATGGCAATGGACTTGGTTTGTTCCGCATGATATCCCGGGACTGGTGAATTTGATGGGTGGGGAGGATGCTTTCGTAGGAAAGCTGGACTCCTTGTTTACGGTTTCTTCCCAGTTGGAAGGGGAGGCTACCTCTGCTGATATCACAGGACTGATAGGCCAGTATGCGCATGGTAATGAGCCTAGTCATCACATTACTCATATGTATAACTATGTAAACCGTCCATGGCGTACTCAGGAATTGGTTGACAGTGTGCTGTATAACCAGTATTTCAATGCTCCTGATGGCTTGTCGGGTAATGAAGATTGCGGTCAGATGTCTGCCTGGTATATTTTGAATTCCATGGGCTTCTATCAGGTATGTCCCGGTAAGCCGGTTTATTCTATCGGACGTCCGTTGTTTGAGGAGGTGACGATTAATTTGCCCGACCGCAAGACTTTCGTTATCCGTACCCACAATAATTCGAAGACCAATAAGTATATTGAGTCGGTTTTGTTGAACGGAAAACCGCTGGATGTTCCTTTCTTTACCCATGATGATCTGGTACGTGGAGGAACGATGGAGATTACCATGAGTCCCGTACCGACGGAATGGGGAAAACAGGTGAAGAATTAAAAGTATAACTTAACCCAAATAGCAATATCATGAAAAAACTATTTCTATCAGTTGTAGCGCTGTGTGTCACGCTGTTTGTACAGGCAAAGGATTATGCAGACTATGTGAGTCCGTTGGTAGGTACACAGTCTTCCTTTGAACTCTCTACAGGAAATACTTATCCTGCCATATCCCGCCCGTGGGGTATGAATTTCTGGACTCCCCAGACAGGAAAGATGGGGGACGGATGGCAGTATGTCTATACGGCTAATAAAATCCGTGGTTTCAAACAAACCCATCAGCCCAGTCCGTGGATTAATGACTATGGTCAATTTTCCATCATGCCCGTAACAGGAAAACCGGAATTTGAAGAGGACAAGCGTGCAAGCTGGTTCTCTCATAAAGCTGAAATTGCAAAACCTTATTATTATAAGGTTTATTTGGCAGAACATGATGTCGTAACCGAAATGGTTCCTACGGAGCGTGCCGTAATGTTCCGTTTCACTTTTCCTGAGAATGATTCATATGTAGTGGTGGATGCTTTTGATCGTGGTTCGTCTGTCAAGGTGATTCCCGGAGAAAACAAAATCGTGGGCTATACTACCCGTAACAGTGGTGGTGTTCCTGCCAACTTTAAGAATTATTTCGTTATTGAGTTTGATAAGCCGTTTACTTATGAGGCTACGTTCTCTAATGATGTACAGCCTGAAAAACCGGATGGCAGTGTTCCTGTAACCTTGAAAGAAGGTAAACTGGAGCAGACTGATTTCCATACCGGAGCCGTTATCGGTTTCAAGACAAAGAAAGGCGAAGTAGTTCATGCCCGTGTCGCTTCTTCATTCATCAGTCCTGAACAAGCAATTCGGAACCTGAAGGAATTGGGTGGTGACAGTTTTGAAGTATTGGTACAGAAAGGTAAAGAGGCTTGGAATGAGGCCTTAGGTAAAGTAGAGGTGGAAGGTGGAACATTGGATCAATACCGCACTTTCTATTCCTGCTTGTACCGTTCCTTGTTGTTTCCGCGTAAATTCTATGAACTGGATGCCAACGGACAACCTGTTCATTACAGTCCTTACAATGGCGAAACGCTGCCGGGATATATGTATACGGATACAGGTTTCTGGGATACATTCCGTTGCTTGTTCCCTTTCTTGAACCTGATGTATCCTTCGGTAAATAAGGAGATACAGGAAGGTTTGGTTAATACTTATAAGGAAAGCGGTTTCTTCCCCGAATGGGCCAGCCCCGGTCATCGTGGTTGCATGGTCGGCAATAATTCAGCTTCTATCTTGGTCGATGCTTATCTGAAAGGAGTACGTGTGGAAGATGTGGAAACATTATACAAAGGACTGATTCATGGAACGGAAGCCGTACATCCTGAAGTTTCTTCTACCGGACGTCTGGGATATGAATATTATAACAAGCTGGGCTATGTGCCTTGTGATGTGAAGATTCATGAGAATGCAGCCCGTACATTGGAATATGCATACGATGACTGGTGTATTTATCAGCTGGCGAAAGAATTGAAACGTCCGAAGAAGGAAATCGCACTCTTTGCCAAGCGTGCCATGAATTACAAGAACCTGTTTGATTCGGAAAGCAAGCTGATGCGCGGCAAGCAGAAGGACGGCAAATTCGCTCCTAAATTCTCACCGTTGAAGTGGGGAGGTGACTTTACGGAAGGAAACAGCTGGCATTATTCCTGGTCTGTATTCCATGACCCTCAGGGATTGATTGATTTGATGGGAGGTAAGGAAATGTTCGTTACCATGCTTGATTCTGTCTTTTCGGTTCCCCCCATCTTTGATGATAGCTATTACGGACAGGTAATTCATGAGATTCGTGAAATGACAGTCATGAACATGGGTAACTATGCACATGGAAACCAGCCCATCCAGCACATGATTTATCTGTATGACTATGCAGGCCAGCCTTGGAAAGCGCAATATTGGTTGCGTGAGGTGATGAACCGTATGTATACAGCCGGTCCGGACGGATATTGCGGTGACGAAGACAATGGTCAGACTTCGGCATGGTATGTATTCTCCGCATTAGGGTTCTATCCGGTATGTCCCGGTACGGATGAGTATATTCTGGGTGCTCCGTTGTTCAAGAAGGCGACACTTCATTTTGAAAACGGAAAGAACTTGGTAATAACCGCATCGGATAACAGCGATACCAACCGATATGTAGATGAAATGCGTGTAAACGGTACTGTTTATACCAAGAATTATTTGAAGCATAACGAATTGTTACAAGGCGGTACTATTGACTTCAAGATGACCGACCGTCCGAATATGCAGCGTGGAACACAAGAAAGTGATTTGCCTTATTCATTTTCAAAAGACGAAAAAGTAAAATAAAAGTTTCACCATGCACTTCTCTCTTATAAAGAGAGGTTGGAGGGGGATGTTCTCTTTTGGCAGCATTGCAAGAGTACATCCCCTTTTTCTTTTTAAGTATTTCTTCTATACGTCAAAGTCCGATGATATTACTACTTTTGCCTTTCCTCTGTTTTTTCTAGAAAATTTAGAAAAAAGAACGAGATGGAGTAAGTGTTTTCTTTTAGCTGCCTGTTTTTATTCTCGAAAGGGGCATGAGAACCCCTTCACTGGAGAAAAACAAGTCAGTGTTAACGAATTTATAAATTATGAAAGGCAATCAATTAATGAGAAAGCCCAAATTACTCAGGGCGCTTTTGATTCTTTTGTTTGTGGCTGTACCCATACAATGGACCCGCGCGCAAATCGTTCTTTCAACTCCCAAGACAACGCTTGGAGCAGTGATCAAGAACATTAAATCACAGTCTAACTATCAGTTTTTCTATGATGACAAGCTGGCTGAAATGCCGGTGAATGCCATTGATGTGAAGAACGGTTCATTACAGTCTGTACTTGATGCGGCTTTGCAAGGCAAAGGAATTACGTATAAGATAGAGGATAATATTGTCTATCTTTCAGCATCCGGAGAGCCTCAGACACCTCAGCAGACAGGACAGGAACATACAGTGACCGGAACAGTGGTTGATGCGACAGGCGAAGCCTTGATTGGTGTAAACGTACAAGTGAAAGGAAATCCCACAGCCGGTACGATTACAGACTTTGAAGGTAACTATTCTTTGTCGGTTCCCGGAAATGGCGAGATTGTGTTCTCATACATTGGTTACCGTTCGGAAACATTGAAGCCCGATGGCAAGGATGTACTGAATGTAACCATGCAGGAAGATACACAGCAGATTGGCGAAGTGGTGGTAACCGCTTTGGGGATCAAACGTGAGAAGAAAATGTTGGGTTATGCGGTTCAGGAACTGAAGAGCGATGAACTGAACAAGACAGGTGACCCCTCGGTAACCAGTGCCTTGCAGGGCAAGGTGGCAGGCCTTCAGATGAATACCTCGGCTACCGGTCTGGGGGGCTCTACGAAGATCACCATTCGTGGTAACTCTTCTCTTACCGATAACAACCAGCCGTTATGGATTGTGGATGGCGTTCCTTTCAGCGACACTAGCACTTCAAGCGCATCTCGTTATGGTGGTGTGGACCGTGGTAGCGCTTCCATGGACATTAATCCGGATGATATCGAGAGTATTTCTGTTTTGAAGGGTCCGAATGCGGCTGCTCTTTACGGTTCACGTGCAGGTAATGGCGTTATCTTGATTACGACAAAGAAAGGTAGTAAGAAGGATGGTTTCGGAATCCGTTATAGTGGTAATTTCACTTGGACAGCTATCGGCGAGACATTGGATATGCAACGCCGTTACGGACAAGGACATATTGATACAAAAGATGCCAAGACTGCGGTGTATGACAAAACGGATAGCGGAAGCTGGGGCCCGGTATTGGATGGAAGCATGAAAGAGGCTTGGAACGGAGAAACTTACGCTTACTCTAACTATGGGGATAAGTTGAAAGATTATTTTGATACCGGTTTCTCGCATACGCATAACGTATCTATCAGCAACGGTACAGAGAAATCACATTTCCGTACTTCTTTCGGATACTCAGATAATGACGGTGTATTCCCCACTGAAAGTTTGAGCCGTGTGAATGCCGACCTGAATGCAGGAACGGAATTGAACAAATGGGTGTCTATGGACGGAAAGATTTCTCTTTCACGTACAAAAGCCGATAACCGTCCACTGTATGGTGATTACGGTGCTATTTCCCAGTTGATGAGAATCCCTAACAACGTCCGTCTGGATGACTTGAAACAATATTCTGATGAAACTCATGCGCATGTGAACTGGACAGGGCCTACTGCCAGTATCCGTAATCCTTATTATGTATTGCATCAGCGTCAGAATTCGGATGAACGTTGGCGTGCTTTCGGATATTATAGCATGAAAATCAATTTCACTGATTGGCTGCATCTATCTGCCAAATACGCTTTTGACTACTACCGTACCAGAGTGCAAAGCACCAATGCGGGGGATGGTATCAATGGAGAAGCCAATACTTCCATGATTACGAATGATTCAATGGACCGTAGTGAAGAAAACTTCTTCGAGTCAAATGCTGAAGTCATTTTGATGGGTGACCGTCAGTTGACTGATAACTTCCGTCTGGGCTTCAATGTCGGTGGTAACTTTATGTACCAGCGTTCGGAAACTTTGGGCGTGGGCGTAGGTAATATGGTGGACAAAGGTAACTGGATGCTGAATGCGGCCAATTTGTTGAGAACCGGTAGTGAGGATGGCTACAAGCGTGCCATGAACTCGGTGTTCGGCTCTGTACAGATGGCGTGGAAGGAATATCTGTCTTTGGATTTGACAGCCCGTAACGACTGGTCATCCACTCTTCCGTCAGGTAACAATTCTTTCTTCTATCCGTCTGCCAACCTCAGTTTCGTAGTGTCGGACTTCTTGCGCTCTATCGACAAACCGTTGCCAAGCTGGGTGACATTTGCCAAGGCACGTCTGTCTGCCGCACAGGTAGGTAAGGATACAAGTCCTTATCAGTTATACAACACCTACTCTTTCAAATTCGATAATGGTGTATTGACCCCGACCAAAGACAATGTGAAGATGAACGACCAGTTGAAGCCTGAAATCGCGACTTCTTACGAAGCGGGTCTGGATATGAAGTTCTTGAACAATCGCCTGGGATTTGATTTTACTTATTATTACAGCAAGACAAAGAACCAGATTATGAAAGTACCCGCAGCAGCTCCCTGGAGTGGAGGACAATGGGTAAATGCAGGTATGGTAACCAATCAAGGCGTGGAACTGATGTTGTATTCCACTCTGGTAGAAACAAAGGATTTCGCTTTTGACTTGAATGTGAATATGGCTCACAACGTATCGAAGGTGAAAGAACTGGCTCCGGAAGAAAATGTGAACTATATGTTCTTTAACGGTGACGGAAACTTCCCTGTAAAAGTAGGTACACGCGCCGGACACAAATTAGGCGAGATTTATGCTACGTCGCTTTATAAGCGCAATGAAAACGGTGATATTATCGTAAATGAAAATGGGTTGCCCATGACTGTGACCAATGAGTCCGAATATGTGAACAAACCTATCGGTAATATCCAGCCAAAGCTGACCATGTCTGTATCTCCTACCTTTACTTATAAGGGGATTACACTGTCCGCACTGTTTGATATGAAATTCGGTGGTGATATCTTCTCTTATTCCGAGATGCTGGCTACCGGAAACGGTTTGGCTAAACGTACCTTGAACCGTGGTGAGGAAAACAACTATATGATGGTATTCCCCGGTGTGACAGAATCAGGCGAGGTGAATACAAAACAGGTGTCCGCTTCAGAATACTATGGTGCATTGCAGGCTGAGGATTTCATCTACGATGCTTCTTTCATTAAGCTGAAAGAATTGTCAATCGGCTATTCATTCCCCTCATCTATGCTGAAGAAGACTCCTGTCAACTCGCTGAATGTTTCATTTGTTGCACGTAACTTGTGCTATCTGATGAAGCACACACCGGGTACAAGCCCCGAAGGTGGCTATGACACTACGATGTTCTCACAAGCCATTGACTATGCATCGTTGCCGTTTACACGTACTTTCGGTATTTCTATCAACTTAGGTTTCTAATTAATTAAAAGGAAAAACTGATTATGAAAATCAAATTATATAAATCCGTAGCCTTATGTTCGTTGCTGGCTTTGGCCGGATGCCATGATTTTGAGGAATTGAATACAAATCCTTACGCACCGATTTACGACCCGACTGTGGAGAATGTATCGGCCGACGGTATAGATATTGATTATACTTTGACGGAACATGCCATGGCAAGTTTGAAAGGGATGGAAGGTGCTATCGGAAGTATTTTTGCCAACTTCACCTACGAAGGTCCTTACAATGATTATCAGACAACAACCAATCTGACTCATGATATCTATGCCGGTTATTGGGGAAACAATGTCAGCGGCTTTGTGAATCAGGCGCCTACCTATTCTTATACGGATGGATGGTCGGCCAGCCGCTGGAAGCATTTCTATGATGACCGCAGCACTTCGGAATACAGCCAGTTGGTCAAGACATTCTATTTCTGCAATAAGGATTATTACCATACGGCATTCTATATCACCCGTATTTATTATGCTTTCTTGTTGTCCATGCAGACGGACACTTACGGAGATATTCCTGTAGCCTACTATGTGAAGGGAGCCATGCCACCGGAAGAAAATGTGACCTATACACCTCAAAAGGAAGTTTATAATATCCTTTTCCAGCTGTTGGATCAGGCAATAACAGAGTTGCATCAGGAAAATCTTCCTGCTGTCAGTCAGTATGATTTAGGTGACAATGACAAATGTTATGGGGGTGATGTGGACAAATGGCGTCGTTTTGCCAATACACTGCGTTTGCGCCTTGCTTTGCGTGTATCCAATGTAGACCCGGCTTTGGCCCAGACTCAGGCAAAGGCGGCTTTGACAGACCCTGCCGGTTTGATGCAAAGTCAGGATGACAATATGAAGCAGACTCCGAAACGTCAGTATATCGCCGGCGGTAATGAAAATATCTACGCGTTGTTGTTCAGTTGGACCGGCAATGCTGTATTGTCGAAAGAAATGGAACGGGCTTATAAGAATCAGGCTTTGAAAGAAGGTGCGGCAGCCGATGCCGTTACTTTCAATGAGAATTCTGAGAACTGTTATCTCGACCCTCGTTGTGAAGTTTTATGGTTCCGTCCTACTCCGTTTGATTCGTTGACTACCAGTCCGCTTCCTACAGAGAATCTGAAGAGAGATTTCAACGGAGTGATGAATGGAGAAACCAATGTAGGCGGTTCTTATCTGAACAGATATTCTGCCAACCGCTGTATTCTGTCATCTGATGCCATGAACAAGGATTATTGGTGGAATCTGGCTCGTGAAATTGTCTGGATGGGTTATGCTGAAAGCTTGTTCCTGAAAGCGGAAGCGGCATTGCGCTGGCCGTCATTGGTGGATGAAACAGCCGAAGCCCTTTATTTGAAAGGTATCAAGGCATCTATGGATTATTATGAAATTGATGCGGACAAGGCCAATGAATACATCAGTCATCTGGATGGCGTAAAAGCATTTGCCGGTGGTAGTAAGGAAGAACAATTGGAACAGATTATTACTCAGAAGTGGATTGCCGTTTTCCCGAATGGAAATGAAGGATGGGCGGAAGTGCGCCGTACCGACTATCCGCGTTATCTGCTGGCTCCGGTCAATGGAAACAATTCCAATGGAGAAGTGGCGTCCGGCAAGCTTATCAAACGCATCAACTATCCTAACAGCGAGTCCCGTAACCCCAATAAACCGGGCAATGTGAACCAGGGTAGCCGTGTATGGTGGGATGTGACCGATACGATGAATGATAGAGGTCAGTGGCATACTCCGAATAATTTCCGCTAGAAATTGCTATCTTTGTATCCTAGGGAACATAAAAAGAAACAAAATGAAGCAAATTCTATTTTTATTGGCAGCCGTCCTGTTATTGGGCGGCTGTGCGGAAGAGAAGAAGACCGACGTTCGTTGGGCTACTTTCAATATCCGTTACGACAATCCGCAGGACAGTTTGAACAATTGGCAATATCGGAAAGACCGTGTGTGCCAGTTTATTAAGGACCATGAGCTGGATATTGTCGGTATGCAGGAAGTCTTGCATAACCAGTTTCAGGATCTTCGCGCAGGCTTGCCCGAATACGATGGTATCGGTGTGGGACGTGATGACGGGAAGACAGCAGGTGAATATGCGCCGCTTTTCTATCGTAAGGACAAATATGAGGTGTTGGACTCCAATACTTTCTGGTTGGCCGAAAATCCCGATAGCGTAGGAATGATGGGATGGGATGCGGTTTGTGTCCGTATCGCCACTTGGGCAAAATTTAAGGACAAGGCTACCGGAAAGATATTCATGGCTGTCAATACTCATTTTGACCATGTGGGTGAAGAGGCCCGCCGTCAAAGCGCATTGCTCATTATCCGTAAGATAAAAGAGATCGTAGGCGAACGTCCCGCAGTGGTTACGGGCGACTTTAATGTGACCGATGCGAGCGATGCATACGAAACAATCACCACCAACGAGTTTGTGATGAAGGATGCTTATAAGACGGCTGCCCGTGTGACCGGCGTTGATTATACTTTTCATGATTTTGCCCGTATCCTGGCCGAGGATTGTGAAAAGATTGATTTCATCTTTGTCACTCCGCAAGTTCTGGTGAAGAGTTGTGAAATACCGGCTGAAGTACCGGAAGCTTTACTTTCCGACCATAATCCTCAGTTGGCTGACTTGGAATTCTGATTTTTTTAATAGGTGAACTTACGCCGGTAGAGTCTTTAAAAGGGCTTTATCGGCGTTTGTTATTTTATTCTGTTGATACTTCTCATTATATGTAATCTTCTCCCATTTAAAATAATTTTCCTCCTTCGATAAGTGTGATACCTTACTTAATTGTTCTATATTTGTATCATTAATCCAATTTAATAGTATGAAGACATACAGTTACTATGTATTATTTTTGTTAGTTGTGTTTTGCGGATGTTCCCGTCCCACGGAATTAACATCGCCGGATGGCAATATAAAATTAGTATTCAACCTGAATGAGGCAGGAGCGATGACCTATGGAGTTTCTGTAGGAGGAAAACCGTTCATCACTCCTTCTGTTATGGGCTTTGAAGGCCGTGACGGGCTCAATCTCTCCAAAGATTTTCAGATAGAAAATACTGAGTTTACCACAAAGGATGAAACCTGGACCCAGCCTTGGGGCTGTCTCTTATACACATCTCCGAGCCCACGAG
>ENA-OZXJ01000561-OZXJ01000561.1-human-gut-metagenome-genome-assembly--contig:-NODE-561-length-12246-cov-8.881634_pt1 | contig 12246 bp, 9 predicted proteins | sample MGYA00244854_ERZ654092 | MGnify/ENA primary metagenome ERZ654092 (study PRJEB26926, sample SAMN06165064) | human gut metagenome | biome: ENVO:00009003; feature: ENVO:2100002; material: ENVO:00002003... | reverse complement strand
CAGCGATTGTCTTTGTAACCCATGTACGAGTAGCTTCGGCAGGGAGATTGTCTTTGTTATAGAAGCCAGCATAATACTTCCATGTAAATTCCGCACCTGCTAAAGAAGCGTTCCCCTGCGGATTGTCTTTCTGTGTTTCCATATCAATCTTGAAAAGCTCAATCAAAGTGTCCGTTACTTTTGGCGTATCTGATACTTTCAAGGTTGCTGTCTTTCCAGCTTCAACCTTTAAGGAATATACAGTTTTATCCACTTTATATCCTGCTGGTGCGGATACTTCCTTGATATAAACTGTGCCAGCCGTTACCTCTACAACATTCGTATTTCCATTTTCATCAGTCGTAAGGGTGGCAAGCTGTTTCGTGCAGTCCTTATCAGCAAAGACACCGTATGTCGCACCAGCGATAGAGTAATTCCCGTTACCGTCTGTAATGCTGGTATTACTGGAAACCTTTTGCAGTTTCGTATTTCCGACATTCAGTTTCGCCCAGAATTGTCCCAATTCCTGCCCCTCGCCAGAGTAGATATAACCGCCACATTCATAGCGTCCTTTATTTTCTTTGACAAAGGCTCTTGCACCAGAGAAAACTTCGTCCTGCGTTGCCTTTGGAATTTCATCATAAGAAGCTCGCACGTTATCACATTGCCAGCCAAGATGTACGCTCAATCTCTGCCAGACTACAAGCTGTCTTAAAAGGTAAGCGTGATTTTTGCTTATTCCGCTGTGGCTGTCTGTGTACTGTTTTACATATTCGATAGATAAGGCAACGTCGCTTATCTGGTCGGCACTCATGCGTGAGCTTGCGTCAGTTCTGGTTTTGTAACCATTCTTAAAATCTGTGTTAATGTCTATACAGTAAGCGTCCTCGCCCTCGACGGTCAAATGTCCCTCATTAAAGGTAGAACCAATCGAACCGTCATTCATTACTTTTTCAACGATACCGACACGCTCTTTTGACTCCGTCCAGTATTGCTTACTTTCTGCATGAACGGGTGTAGTCGGTAAAGCAGTAACGACAGTTGCAAGAGCTAAGAAGCCCGTACACAATCGTTTCCATGTCTTTTTCATAAATCTAATGCTCCTTTCTGTAATCATCACAATTTAAAAACGCCACTTGTGAAGTACAAATGACGTTTTAGGTGTGATAATGACTTTTCTTTATCTTTCTTATTTTTAATTTTTCCTTTATTTATGCGGTTTTTCCGCTTTGTCTATATAAGCATGTACCGAACGGCTCCGGAAAGACCACAACTATAAACTGCATACTCTCCCTGCTCACATACGATAAGGGTGATATAAAGGTATTCGGGCAGGAAATGTACTCAAACAGCTACGATATCAAACGCGAAATCGGCGTGGTCATGCAGAATGTGGCCGTATACGACGAGCTGACTGTATATGAAAATATCGACTATTTCTGCGGTCTTTACGTAAGTGACAAAAAGCTCCGCGAAAAATATGTAAAGGAAGCAATGGATTTCGTGGACATAGCGGATTACAGCAAATTTCTGCCAAAGAAGCTCTCAGGCGGACTTTTGAGACGACTCAACATCGCGTGTGGCATAGCACACAAACCAAAGCTCATCTTCTTCGATGAACCGACCGTGGCTGTCGACCCTCAAAGCAGAAACAAGATTCTGGAGGGCATAAAAAAACTAAACCGTGATGGTGCGACAATCATCTACACCTCACACTACATGGAAGAGGTTGAACAGCTCTGCGACCGAATACTCATCATGGATAAGGGCAAGGCTCTCGCGCTCGGCACAAAGGATGAGCTAAAGCGCATGATCAAAAATACAGAGACAATAAACGTAGAAATTGCAGACTTGTCAGAAGTACAGCTTGACTCATTAAAGCAGCTGCACAATGCATATCAGGTCAGCTTTGAAAACGGACAGCTTCGGATTTATTTCAGTGGCGGACGCCACAATATAATCCATGTGCTTGATTATCTAGAGCAGAATAATCTGTCCTTCGGTCAGGTGTACACGCAGCTTCCGACTCTTAACGACGTATTCTTAGAGATTACCGGAAAGGAGCTAAGGGATTAATGAATGGACTAAAATTATTTTTTCACAACTCAAAATACACCATGCTAAGCATGTTCCGCCTGAAAGTCACGTTGTTCTGGACACTTGCATTTCCACTGTTGCTCGCCACCTTTATGTATATGGCATTCGGAAATCTGTTTGAAAAGGATGAAATGTTTAAGACAATAAATGTAGCAGTGGTTGAATCTGAAAATGATGATACTCTGATGAGCGTGCTTGAGTCTCTCGATGTAAACCATACTGATTCAGCCAGTAAATCCGACGACAAGGTCGACAGTTCAAATTCATTTTCAGACCTCATAAACATGAAGCTGATGGATAGCTCAGCAGCCAAAAAAGCTCTAAATGACAAAAAAGTGACCGGCATTATTTACACAAAGGATGCTTCACTTGTAGTGGATGAAAACTCATACAATGCCACAATACTTGAATCCATCCTGACACTGTACAAACAGCAAAAGGATGTATTTACAAACATAGCAAAGACAAATCCGGCTGCACTTGAAACTGCAATTGCCGGGCTTTCTGACACCACATCAGAGTATAAAGAGATTTCTCTTTCATCGGGAAATCAGGATGAATACACCAATTACTTTTACGCTGTATTTGCGATGAGCTGCCTATTCGCCTCATTTTCAGCTGTGACAGCCACAAATCGTCTGCTTGCAAACACAAGTCCTCTCGGCATGCGAAAAAGCCTTGCAGCTCTAAGCAAAAACATACTGATTTTTTCAGAGTATATCTCACTCTTAATCATCCATTTTGTTGTCGAGCTAGTTGCATTAGTCTACCTGACACTACTCGGTGTGGACTTCGGAAACAAATATCCGGCAATCATCCTGACACTGTTTTTCGGCTGCATGATAGGTCTTTCAATCGGCGTGATAATAGGTGCCATTCCTAAGCTTACAGAGGGCAGCAAAATCGGTATCTCTGTCGGAATCGGCATGGTGCTTTCCGTGCTTGCGGATTTATGCGCCAACGGGATAAAAGATATGATTGAGCACAAGCTTCCGATTGCCAACCGCCTCAACCCTGCCTGTCTCATATCCGACTGCTTTTACTCGCTCAACGTATATGACAGCTACGACAGATTTTTCAGAAATATATCAATAATGGCAGTTGAATCAGTGATTCTTTTAATCATTGCCTTTGCACTGCTTCGGAGGGAAAAATATGCAAGTATTTAAATCATATTTCAAAATACTCAACAGACATATGGGCCAGATGATTATGTACCTGTCCATATTCATAGGTATCATGGTCGTTCTCACTGCGACACGCACAAACAAAGCTGAAGGTGATTATGAGGCCATCAAGCCCAAATTTGCGGTATTTGACTACGACAATTCATCTGAAAGCAAAGCCCTGACAGAGTATCTTAAAAAGACATGCATCAAAAAAAATATTAAAAATGACAAAAAGGAAACTATGCAGGATGAGCTTTTTGCCAGAAACGTAAACTGTGTTCTCATCATAAAAGAAGGCTTTAGTCTCGATGTCGTGACCATACCCGGCACACAGGCAGCGACCACCTTTGAGTCTGCCATAAACAGCTTTACAAAAACATACAATACCTACATCGCTTCCGGCTACTCTGAAGCTGATGCTCTAGCCGCAGTAAACACATCGCTAAGCCAAAAGGCTTCGGTCTCATTGCTCAGCGGCAAAAGTGTCACCTCGCACTCAGGGATATACTACTGCTTCAGTTATCTGGGATGGGTGCTCCTTGTCATGATGATTGCAGGTATAGCTCCTGTCCTTCAGGTTTTCTCCAAAAAAGAAATCAAGGAGAGAATATCCTGCTCATCCTATAAATTTGCAAACTACAACCGCGAGCTGCTTTTGGGTGTAATTTTAACCGGACTTGTGGTATGCGCTGTAATTTTTGTCTCAGCTACAATCATGTTTAAAGGCAGCACATTCTCGTTTTCAGGTTTCCTGTTCACACTCAACATGCTCTGCTACATGCTCGTTTCACTTGCATTTGCCTTTTTCATAAGTAAAATCACCTCAAACAGTGAGATACTGAACATGTTTGCGAACACAGTGTCACTCGGCATGGCATTCCTGTGCGGTATATTTGTGCCGGAGGAATTTCTAAATGATGGCATCATAAAAGCCGCCCACTTCCTGCCTGCCTACTGGTACAACCAGGCTGTAAAAAATATTGACTTTCATCCGGTCAAGGAGCTTGGCTTTATTTCAATATGCATGGGAATACAGCTGCTGTTTGCCGCCGCAATAATTGTCGTTGCCCTTCGCATCACAAAAGCGCCTTACGGCATCAAAAAACATGCAGTAGCTGCAGCTGCTCATAAATAGCTCTGCCTCATATGAATATATACAACGAAAAAGCCGGTACATCATGCTTCCATGAATGTACCGGCTTTAAATACTTAGCAGTCCGTACGGGAATCGAACCCGTGTTTCCGCCGTGAGAGGGCGGCGTCTTAACCGCTTGACCAACGAACCGTGTATTATACTATCATGGAGTTTCAAAAAAAGCAAGTACTTTTTTAAAAAAACTTGATTTTTTTTTCTGATAGTGCTATTATACCTATGATAACAACGTTGACTAGATTGAGAGAGGGCAAAAGTCCTCTCTCAATTCACGTTTATAAACATCAGGCAGCTATTCACAGCAATTGTGAATAGTTACAGCCATATAATCAAAAGAGAGGTGATAAAATGTCAAAGGCAAGTGTATATGAGGCAAAGACAGAGAGCTTTATACAACCAATTCTTGACAGCATGAATTTTGAGCTTGTTGATGTCGAGTATGTTAAGGAAGGCGGCATGAACTACCTGAGAGCATATATCGATAAGGAGGGTGGCATAACTGTTGATGACTGTGAAGTGGTTGCAAGGCAGATGAATGAGATTCTCGACAGAGAGGACTATATTCCTGATTCGTACACCTTCGAGGTCAGCTCGCCGGGGCTTGGAAGACCTCTCAAGAAGGAAAAGGACTATGTGCGCAATATGAATAAGGAGATAGAGATTCGCACATACAGGGCTATCAACAAATCAAAGGAATTTTATGGTCTGCTTAAAGCCTATGATAAGGATACAGTGACAATAACCGATGAAGACGGCAATGAGACTACATTTAATAAGAGTGACATTGCGCTTATACGTCAGGCATTGGATTTTTAATTAAAGCGCACGATAACACAAATAGGAGGAAAAAATAATGAGCAATGAGTTATTAGAAGCGTTAAATATATTAGAGCAGGAGAAAAACATCAGTAAAGAAACTTTACTTGAGGCAATTGAGAACTCTCTTGTGACTGCCTGCAAGAACCATTTTGGTAAATCAGACAATGTAAAGGTAGAAATAGATCCTGAGACATGTGCTTTCTCATGCTACCAGGAGAAGACGGTTGTAGATACGGTTGAGGATCCGGTTGAGGAGATTTCCTTAGCAGATGCGCACAAGGTAAACGGTAACTATCAGCTTGGAGATATCGTGAGAGTTGAGGTTAAGTCAAAGGAATTCGGACGTATTGCTACACAGAACGCAAAGAATGTTATCCTTCAGAAAATCCGCGAGGAGGAGAGAAAGGTAATATTTGACGAGTACAACAGCAAGGAAAAGGATGTTGTGACAGGTGTTGTTCAAAGATACATCGGAAAGAATGTCAGCATCAACTTAGGTAAGGCAGATGCACTTTTGACTGAGAGTGAGCAGATAAAGGGTGAGGTATTCAAGCCTACAGAGCGTATCAAGGTATATATTCTTGAGGTTAAGTCCACATCAAAGGGACCAAAGATTCTTGTTTCAAGAACACACCCTGAGCTTGTGAAGAGACTTTTTGAGTCAGAGGTTACAGAGGTTAAAGAGGGCATAGTTGAGATAAAGGCTATTTCACGTGAGGCCGGAAGCAGAACAAAGATTGCAGTATGGTCAAATGATCCAAACGTAGACCCTGTAGGAGCATGTGTAGGTATGAATGGTGCCAGAGTAAATGCTATCGTAAATGAGCTTCGCGGTGAGAAAATCGATATCATCACATGGGATGAGAATCCGGCAATACTTATCCAGAACGCACTTAGCCCTGCAAAGGTTATCTCTGTTATCGCAGATGCAGATGAGAAATCAGCAAAGGTTGTTGTTCCGGATTATCAGCTTTCGCTTGCAATCGGTAAGGAAGGACAGAATGCAAGACTTGCAGCAAGACTTACTGGCTTCAAGATTGATATCAAGAGCGAGACACAGGCTAGAGAGTCAGGGGACTTCATGGATTATGAGAATGACTATGAAGAGGATGATTATGATGACGATTATGATTATTCGGATGATGAGCTTGCTGAGAACGAGAGATTAGCTGATACAGAACAGGCAGATGTACAGGCAGAGGCTTTTGATACAGAGGCTGACGAGAACGAAGCAGCAGGTACAGAAAATGATGCGGCAGATAGTGGTGATGAGCAGTAATGGCAAATAAAAAGATTCCAATGCGCAAATGCGTAGGCTGTCAGGAGATGAAGGAAAAGAAGTCACTTATTCGCGTGGTAAAGACTGCGGAGGGCGACATAATTCTCGATGACACCGGCAAGAAAAACGGCAGGGGAGCTTATATATGTAAGAGCCTTGAATGCTTTAAAAAGGCTAAAAAGACAAAGGCACTTGAGCGTTCCCTTGGTGTTAGTGTATCAGAACAGGTATATGAGGAGCTTGAAAAGGAGATGAACCAAATTGACAGATAGAGTACTTTCTATGCTGGGATTAGCAGCAAAGTCAGGCAATGTGGTTAGCGGAGAGTTTTCTACAGAGAAAGCTGTAAAGACAGGAAAGGCATTTTTGGTGATAGTAGCAGATGATTCATCAGACAACACAAAGAAGCATTTTTCGGATATGACTGCTTTCTATGAGGTTCCGATTTATTTTTATAGTGACAAGGTGGGGTTAGGGAATGCAATAGGCAAAGAGTTTCGCGCTTCCCTTGCAGTAACGGATGAAAACCTTGCAAATGCAGTGATAAAAAAGCTGCAGTCGAATAAAACTGAATAATGGAGGAAAATAGATATATGGCAAAAATGAGAGTTCATGAACTTGCAAAAGAATTAAATATAAAGTCGCAGGAAGTCATAGACACATTAAACGGCACACAGTTTGCTGTCAAAAATGTGCAGAGCGGTCTTGAGGATGAGGCACAGCAAATTGTACGAAAGAAGTACGCGAAAACAGAAGTAAAAAAAGATGCACCTAAGAAGGAAGAAACTAAAAAGGATGAGGCTAAGGCAGCCGACAGACCAAAGAAAAAGGCAAGCATCACAGCTGTTTTCAATGCCCAGTACAGTAAGCAGGGTAGGAAAACAAATGGTGGAAACGGCAGCGGAAATAATGGAAATAACAGTTCGCAGCGCAGAAATGGCAATGGCAGACGCGATAATCAGTCATCACGTCCTGAGCAGCACAGCATTATTAAGCCAAGACCTGTCGGAGAGAGAGCTATGCGCCCTATAAGTGAGCGTACAGCGGATCCGTATGCAGATATGAAGGTAACCAATTCGCGTCCGGCACGTCAGGCTGACGCTGATAGAAGAAGCGACAGACGTCAGGACAATGGCGACAGAATCAACAACAGAAACACTGACAGAAATGCCGACAGAAGCAGAAATACGGACAGAAACAGCGATAGAAGAACAAACAATCGCGACAACAATAACCGAGATAACAGCAGAGACAATAATAGAGACAATAACCGAGGCTTCAGAAATGACGCCAGACGTCCTGCAGAGGGTGGCAGAAGCTTTGACAGAAATAATGACAGAAGCAGAAGCAACGACAGAAGCAGGAGCAATGACAGAAATAACGATAGAACAGGCAGCAGAGGTGATGACAGAAATCGTTTCAGAAAAGAAACAGTTGCAGTTGCAGCTCCTGATGATGTAAGAGGAAAGGAGAGCCGCGACAGAGGCAACGATAGAAAGAATAAGCATAATCACAATCAGAGCCAGAAGCAGGATAAGCTCGGAAAGAAGCAGGAGAATTACATCAATCTCGAGAAGCACGGCGGTAAGAAAAAGCCACAGCAGCCGAAGGCACAGCCAAAAGAGGATGAGAACGAGATTAAGACAATTTCTCTTCCGGAGAAGATTACAATAAGGGATTTAGCTGATAAGATGAAGGTTCAGCCTTCAGCCATTGTAAAGAAGCTTTTCATGAAGGGCGAGATGGTAACAGTTAACTCTGAAGTTGATTTTGCAGCCGCTGAGGAGATTGCTTTAGAGTTCAATTTCATATGTGAGGAAGAGGAGAAGGTCGATGTGATTGCAGAGCTTCTCAAGGAGGATGAAGAGGATGAGAGCAAGATGGTTCCTCGTCCACCTGTAGTCTGCGTAATGGGTCACGTAGATCATGGTAAGACATCACTGCTTGATGCCATCAGACAGACACGTGTTACAGACCGTGAGGCAGGTGGTATTACACAGCACATTGGTGCATCTGTTGTATCAATCAATGGCCAGAACATCACATTCCTTGATACACCGGGACATGAGGCATTTACAGCAATGCGTATGCGTGGTGCAAACTCTACTGATATCGCAATCCTTGTTGTTGCTGCAGATGATGGTGTAATGCCGCAGACTGTTGAGGCAATAAACCATGCAAAGGCAGCAGGTGTTGAGATTATCGTTGCAGTCAACAAGATAGATAAGCCAAGTGCCAATATCGACAAGGTTAAGCAGGAGCTCTCAGAGTATGAGCTTATCCCGGAGGATTGGGGCGGAAGCACAATATTCTGTCCTGTATCTGCACATACTAAGGAGGGTATCGACAATCTCCTTGAGATGATTCTTCTCACAGCAGAGGTGCTCGAGCTCAAGGCTAATCCTGATAGAAACGCAAGAGGTCTCGTAATTGAAGCACAGCTTGATAAAGGCCGTGGTGCGGTTGCCACAGTGCTTGTACAAAAAGGAACACTCCATGTCGGAGATCCAATCGCATGTGGAAGCAGCTATGGTAAGGTAAGAGCCATGATTGATGACAAGGGCCGCAGAGTAAAGGAGGCTAAGCCTTCTACACCTGTAGAGATACTTGGACTAAACAGTGTGCCTTCAGCAGGAGAGACATTTGTGGCATGCGATTCAGAGAAGGAGGCAAAGGCATTCTCTGACACATATATTTCAGAGGAGAAGAATAAGCTCATCGAGGATACAAAGGCAAAGATGTCACTTGATGATCTGTTCTCACAGATTCAGTCCGGCAACATGAAGGAGCTTGATATCATCGTAAAGGCAGATGTACAGGGTTCAGTTGAGGCTGTTAAGCAGAGTCTTGTCAAGCTTTCAAATGAGGAGGTTGTGGTCAAGGTCATCCATGGCGGCGTTGGTGCCATCAACGAGTCAGATGTTATCCTTGCATCAGCATCAAATGCAATCATCATTGGCTTTAACGTCAGACCGGATCCTGTTGCCAAGGCTACAGCAGACCGTGAGGGCGTAGATATCAGACTTTACAAGGTCATCTACAATGCAATCGAGGATGTATCTGCTGCCATGAAGGGTATGCTTGATCCTGTATTTGAGGAGAAGGTTATCGGACATGCGGAAATCAGACAGATTTTCAAGGCTTCAGGCGTTGGAAACATTGCAGGTTCATATGTGCTTGACGGATTTATGGAGAGAGGCTGCCGTGTCAGAATTAGCAGAGAGGGTGAGCAGATATTCGAGGGAGACCTTGCTTCACTCAAGAGATTCAAGGATGACGTCAAGGAGGTCAAGACAGGCTATGAGTGTGGTCTTGTATTTGACGGATTTAATGATATTCAGGAATTCGATATAGTTGAAGCTTACAAGATGGTAGAGGTTCCGAGATAATCATATATTGTTTATCTTGAATTAATGTAGCTATTCGGATAGTTACGGTTTAATATAAAAAGAAAGCGGGATTATATGAGAAAGAACAGCATAAAAAATATTCGTATCAACGAAGAGGTAATGCGTGAACTGTCAAATATCATACGCGGTGAGATAAAGGATCCGCGTATCAATCCCATGACAAGTGTTGTTGCTGTCGAGGTGGCACCTGATTTAAAGACAGCAAAGGCTTATATCAGTGTGCTTGGTGACAAGAAATCACAGGCTGATACACTTGCAGGACTTAAGTCAGCGGAGGGATATATACGCAGAACTCTCGCAAAGAACATCAATTTAAGAAATACACCTGCCATTACATTTATCATAGACCAGTCTATAGAGTATGGTGTTGAGATGTCTAAAAAGATTGATGAAGTAACAAAAAATCTCAAAGAGGATTAACAAAGAGGATTGATTATGACAGAGATTGATTCTATTTTAAAGGATGCACAATCAGTTGCCGTTTCCGGTCATGTGAGACCGGACGGAGACTGTGTCGGCTCAACACTTGCGGTATACAACTACATAAAGGATTATTATCCTGATATAAAGGCAAGGCTTTATTTAGAGCCAAGCCCGAACATCTTTAAGTTCATGCAAAGAGCAGATGAGATTGACAGCAGCTATGCGGATGATACAGTATACGATCTGTTCATAGCATGTGACTGCAGTGACACAGGCAGACTGGGAAGTGCAGCTAAGTATTTTGAGTCTGCAAAAAGGACACTTTGCATAGATCATCATGTTACAAACGGGGCCTTTGCAGACGCAAATTACATCTTTCCGGATGCGAGCTCAACCTGTGAGCTTGTGTTTGAACTTCTGCCTAAGGAGCGCATTACAATACAGATAGCAGAGTGTATTTACACAGGCATGGTGCATGATACAGGCGTGTTCCAGTATTCATGCACTTCAAAAAAGACTATGGATATAGCAGGCTCCCTGATGGAGATGGGCATTGATTATTCAAGGATAATCGATGATACATTTTATACAAAGACATTTGCTCAGAACAAGATTATGGGGCAGGCACTTTTGAATGCTGCTTTGTATCTGAATGGTGATGTTATATTGTCTGCAGTATCGCGCGCTGAGATGGAGAAGTACGATGTGCTTCCAAAGCATCTCGACGGTATTGTAAATCAGCTGCGCGTGACAAAGGATATAAAGGTTGCTGTATTTCTCTACGAAAATGAGGATGGTACCTACAAGGGCAGCCTGCGCGTAAACGGTGATTACGATGTGGCAAAGGTTGCGTCGGTATTTGGCGGCGGTGGACATGTAAAGGCTGCAGGATTTACGATTGAAGGACCACTTGAGGTGGCAACAGACCGCATCCTTACGGCAATTAAGGATAATATTTAGGGAGAGATTCTTGGGCAGATGGTTAATGGAATAATCAATGTATACAAGGAAAAGGGCTATACAAGCTTTGACGTTGTGGCAAAGCTTCGAGGCATATTCCACCAGAAGAAGATTGGTCATACAGGTACACTTGATCCTGATGCGCAAGGCGTCCTTCCTGTCTGCCTTGGAAAGGCAACCAGAGTGTGTGACCTTTTGACAGATAAGGACAAGGTCTATAAAGCTGTGCTGCTTTTAGGACAGGAGACAGATACACAGGATATTTCAGGGCAGGTCTTAAATCAGGCTGAGGTCAATGTGACTGAGCAGGCGGTGTATGATGCAATATCACAGTTTATTGGCAGACAAAAGCAGGTGCCGCCAATGTATTCGGCTCTAAAGGTCAATGGGAAAAAGCTCTATGAGCTTGCCAGGGAGGGAAAGGTTATAGAGAGAAAAGCCAGGGATATCGAGGTGTTTGATATCAAGGTTGAAAGCATTGATTTACCGGAGGTTACGATGACGGTGCACTGTTCAAAGGGCACATATATCAGGACGCTGTGCAATGACATCGGAGAGAGGCTGGGTTGCCATGGCTGCATGAAGTCACTGCTTAGAGTAAGGGTAGCAGGCTTTGACTTAGAGCATGCACTTACACTTTCACAGATTCAGTCAAAGGTGGATGAAGGCTGCTTTGATATGGTGATGCCTGTTGACGGAGTATTCGAAAATCTGCCGGCAGTGCATACTGCTTCAGATGCTGATAAGCTTGTCAGAAATGGAAATAAAATTCCGGCAGTGCTTACGGATTATTTAAAACACAGTGCTGACTCTGATATAAGATACAGAGTATACAATCATGAGGGCATATTTGTCGGGGTGTATTCGTATCTTGATGAGACCGGTGAGTTTAAGCCGGTTAAGATTTTTATGGAATAGAATAGCTGTCTCTTATACACATCTCCGAGCCCACGAGAC
>ENA-OZXJ01000550-OZXJ01000550.1-human-gut-metagenome-genome-assembly--contig:-NODE-550-length-12375-cov-9.852273_pt1 | contig 12375 bp, 8 predicted proteins | sample MGYA00244854_ERZ654092 | MGnify/ENA primary metagenome ERZ654092 (study PRJEB26926, sample SAMN06165064) | human gut metagenome | biome: ENVO:00009003; feature: ENVO:2100002; material: ENVO:00002003... | reverse complement strand
ACATCGACCAGCAGGGCCGCATCAACCTGAGCCGCCGCGACGCCATTCTGGCTCTGGAAGCCAAAAGGGCCGCCCAGCAGCAGTAAAAACCTAATACAGATTGCATAAAATAAGAGCCGCTGTACTTTTTGTACAGCGGCTCTTTTGCGTGTACCCCCTCAGGCTCACTGCGTTCGCCAACTCCACCCAAAAAGCTCCCCCTTCGGGGGAGCTGGCATCGAGCAAAGCGAGATGCCTGAGAGGGTTCGTGCCCAAACCCCACCCGTGAAAAGGCAATTCTGGAAAATCCGCAGATTTTCCAGAATTGCAAATTTAAAAATATATTTTCCGCTGATTATGCGCAGAGCAACGCGGAGCGCATTCAAAATCGTGCCGCGCCCGGCAGGGGAAGGGCACAAAAAATGCTCCCCCTTGCGGGGGAGCAAATTCGGTACACAACGCCACGCTGTGCCGAAAAGAAAGGAGTGCAAAGTCAGTTTTCCTTTTTGCCCTGACGGTTCAGCACCCAGCCTGCGGCAAACAGCAGCACGCCGCTGCAGGCCAGCACCGGCACGGGCCAGTTCAACTGGCCGGTCTGGGGCAGAACAGGCTTATCGGGGTTGGAAGGGGAGACCGGGTTATCCGGATTCTCGGGGCTTACCGGGTTGTCCGGGCTGTCGGGACTTACCGGGTTATCCGGTGTGCCGGGGCTCACCGGCGTATCCGGGGTGTCCGGCTGCTCCGGGAGATCGGGGGTGTCCGGTGTGTCGGGCGTATCGGGCACATCCGGGGTGTCGGGGGTGTCCGGCGTTTCCGGGATGGTAGCGCCTACCTTGGGGGTGGCGTCCACATCGTAGATCCAGTTGTCGCCATCGGGCAGCGGAATGGACACAAGGAAGGGTTTGATGGCCTCGTAGCCGTGGGATGCCTCGGTCTGCACGACCAAGTACAGACCCTGCGGCAGCTTGGTAATGTTGGCATAGCCCTCTTCGTTCACGTCCTGCTGGGCGGCAATGGCGGGCACAGCGGGCAGATACTTTACCAGCTGGTCAGCCAGCGTGCTGTCGGAAAGATCGCCCAGCACGACACCGCAGCCCGTAAAATCGCCGGTATAGTCAAAGTACAGGTTGCCGTTGGTGCGCTTGACGGAGGCCACCTGATACAGGGTCAGCTCGCCGCCGCGCAGGGGCACATCGTTGTGGGTGTCGTACAGACGGACATGGAGCGAGCCCAGACGCCCCAGCACAATGTTGGCACTGGTGGCAAACGCCGGCAGGGCGCAGCATACCACAAGGCACATAGCCAGCAGCACAGCCGCCAGACGATGACGCAGATCAATGCTTTTCATGTTCTTCACCTCTCGTTTTCTTGGGTTTGCGTGTGGAAATCAGCATACCGATCAGCAAGATCAGCAGCATGGGCAGCGCCATAATGGGCGCAACAATAATGGGTTCAATTTTAAGCGCTTCGGCGGTAACGCGGAGGTGCTTGTACTGATCCGGGGTCTCTACGCGGCGGCCGCGCACCAGCAGGCGGTGGGTGTTGATGCCGTAGGGGGTGCAGGTCATCAGGGTGACGTAGTCCTTGCCTTCGGCGATCTTCAGCTCATCGGTCTCGGTGGGCAGCACGATGGAAATTTTGTCCACCTCGTAGGTGAGCACCCGGTCCAGCACGGTGATGGTAAAGGTATCGCCCACTTCCAGCTGGTCGAGGTTGGTAAACAGCTTTGCGCTGGGCAGGCCGCGGTGCGCCGAGATGACCGCGTGGGTGGACGCGCCGCCCACCGGCAGGCTGGTGCCCTCCAAGTGGCCTGCGGCGATCTGTAATACGCCGTCGCTGGTGCCGTGGTAGATGGGCAGCTCCACGCCGATTTTGGAAATGGTGATGTAACCCATAATGCCGGTGCCGGTAATATCCAGCGTGTCGTTGTAGCCGGTAAGCTGATCCGGGCGGTAAAGGGCGTTTTCGTTGGCGGCCACCTGTGCGTTAAAGGCATCGGCGGCGTCAAAGTAGGCGCTGTAATCCGCATCGGTCAGATTGTCCACATCCTCGGCATAGGTGGCCACAGCACGGGACTGATGCAGCTGGTTGACGTAATCGCTGATAGTGGGGTATAACATCACGGATAGACCCACGAAAAAGACGAGGATCAGGATGATGGTGCTTTTGTTCTTTTTCATGGGCTACTCCCTAATGTTATAAGGATAGGAGCGGGGGCCTTGCGGCCCCTTTGCTCCGGGTTCTTGGGGGAAATGGAGCTTACTTGTTCTCCATGCGCTTCTTGGTGACCAGCAGAACGATGGCCGCAACCATCAGGCCGCCGCCGACCACATAGAACAGGGTAGTGCCGATGCCGCCGGTGGAGGGCAGGGTAATGCCGCCGGCTTTTTTGTTGATGATTTTATTATTCAGGTTGGATTCACCGGACAGATTAACATTGTGTTCGTCGTGCGTTGCAGAAATGACGATTTTAGTTTTGTCACAGGCACTGTAACCGGTGGGAGGGGTGGTCTCCTTCAGGTAGTAAGTACCGGCGTCCAGACCCTTAACGTTAAACTGGCCCTTGTCGTCAGAGAACATTTCTTCGCCATCTTCAGTTCCAAAGTAGCGAGAGTAAGTGCCGTCAGCATTCTTTTTGAGCTTGATCTCATCTTCATCATTGCAAGCTTCACCGCTGTACAGACGGAAGCCAGCGCCCTCCAGCTTGTTGTTCTCGTTATCATCATCGTGATACTTGGTGTTGTTCAGCTGGTAGGTGTACACACGGACTTCGCTTTCGGGAGTGAAGCCCCAGTATGCGCTGTTTCTGGGGTTATTAGAGTACTGGAGCTGTACTTTGTTTTTGTTATCGGTAGAGCCACTTGTAGTATTGACAGCGGCTTTGTCGTTCAGGTGTGCAGTATAGGTGACCGTAATAGTAGCGCCGTCATTCAAATTGAACCTTGGATCTTCAACACAGGTTTTGACATCAGGAATGCCTACCACAAAATAGTTATGACTTTCAAGATCGGTAGTATCAATGGTATACTTCGAAGAATCGCCGGTGATATCATAGGGAATGCCCTTGGATTCAATGACTACACTATCGAGTCTGTCATAAGTAATGCCCTTGGACAAGGTATCATTGAACAAAACAGCGTACTCGTCATAGTAATCGTAAGCACGGCCATTGTCTCTGCTTGCGGGCAAGGTAGCAATCAGCTTGAACTGGAACTCTTCGTTGATCGCATGGTCAGCGCTGGAACCAAAACCTGCTTCGTTGGTGCCATCCTGATCGTCATAAACTTCCTTCTCAACATAGGGCTTTACAACCTTATGATTAACTAAAACGACATAGGGTGCTTGGGGAACATTCAGCAGGAAGAAGGAATTGTAGGCATGATAGAAATCGCGAAGGTTAAAGTAGGTAGTATCAACGATCAGATAATAACCTGACTCTGGAATGTTGATGCCACCGGTGTGATCTGTAATGACGGGTTTCGGGTTTGCATTGGCATCCGGGTAGAGATAGTGGCATACAACGCGCGCAAAAGCGATGCTGTAATCATCGGAATTATGCCATTTGCTGATAACCGCAAGAACGTCCTGAGCAGTGAAATTAGTTTTAAACTCACCGCCGATGGTAGGATCTGCCGTCAACTGCGCCAGAAACTCGTCAGGCTTAGTGATGCTGCTGCCCCACCCAACGTTGGAAAGCGTCTCATTGTCCTTACTAATAACACCCTTGAAGATCTGGAAAGCGCTGTAACCGTGGAGTTGGTTGAGGTCCTCCTCAGTCTCCCAAGTGTTGTATGCAAACGCCGGGATCGCCATGGCGCACACCATGGCAACTGCCAGCAGCGCAGCCATGAGTTTTTTCATTGCTTTTTTCATGAAAAAAGCCCCTTTCTTTTCTGCCCCTTGCCGCCCCCCTGCGTTTTGCACAGGGGGTAGGGGTGTAGTTTTGTTTGGTCTATCGCGTAAACTTTGCGCTGGGCGGGCGGGGGCTCAGCCCCGGCACGCCAGCAGGGAAGTGCAGTTTAGTCATCTGCCCTCCCTTCATGTCTGCGCTTGCGGTGGATAATACTATATGCCAGCGCAGACAGCATCATTGTGCCGCCCACGGCTGTATACGGGAGTGTACCGGTGCCGCCGGTAGAGGGAAGTTCGTAGTTAGCATCCTCGGGCACCTGATTGTAAAGCAGGATGGTGCCGCCGGTGATGCCGGTGTTGTTCAGGTCGTATTTAAACGTACCGGAACAAGCTGTTTCCTTAACGTAGTACTTGTAGGTGATACTGCTGTCAGCGGAATCAGTCAAAGGAAGATTGTTCCAGCTATAGCTCCAGTTGTTGGAATTATCCAAGGTGACGGTCTTAACCAAATCATCAGACTTTTGGCTGCCATACTGGTAACTCTTGCGCCGCAGCTCTACGGTTGCGGTGTAGGTGGAGTTGACCTTGTCCAGAGCAAGTTCTGTTGTGCCGTCCGTATCCAGCCAATGCTTGGCAACCGTAATGCTGTTAGCGGTGTTGGGCACATATACAGCACTGATATCACCACGGGCAAGGTAGGTTACATTGTTGCAGTCAAGCCATTTATCGTACTCCGAAGCATCATGGATAGAAGATTCACCGGTAGCAGCATTAAACGCGTCAGCTCGCTTTGTGTTGGAAAATGCACCCCACAGCAGGTAGATCGGGCTCTTGCTAAGCGCATAGCCGGTGGGGGCATCCGTCTCTACAATACGGTAGAGCGTACTGCAAAGCAACTGGGCGCTGCTCGTGTCAGTGGTTTCCGCTGTTGCGGAAGAATCCAGCAGACCGAAATTGATCTGACCGGAAGAGTTTGTTTTCAGCGTGCAAACCTCTTCAAACGTACCTGTTGTTTTATTCCACTTTGCAAGCTGGAAGGTTGCACCGGGAAGTGTGACCAGATAATCGTTGGAATCCACCTTGTTCAGGTCAAACTTGCTGAACCGGACGGTAGCCGAAGAATCATAATTCACAACATGAGTATCGACCCATTTCTCCACCAGACCGGAGAGGTTTGCATGGTTTTTAACTGTTACCTCCGTAGAGGAAGGGTAAGAAATCTGATAGGTGTATTCCAGTACACAAGCCAGTTCATCCGGGACGGTGACGGTCATGGTGTGGTTGGGGCTGTCGTAGGTTGCCGTAAACCGGTCATGACCGATCTCATTTGTATGGTCTGCAACAAGGTTGCCGGTGGTAGTATCAAGGGTCACACCATACAGATGGATCGAACTTAGATCCAGATCAGCGGAGGTGTTGTCAGAGGGCTCAAAGCTAAGCGTATCCGTCAGGGTCAGGGTATTGCTGGTGGTCAGCAGCTTATCGCCGGTGGGGTTGATAACAACGCTGTAGTTGATCTTCTTGGTAGCAGTTGGCTTGCCGCTGGCATCGGGATCCTCGGTGACGATAGTGCCGGTCTTATAAAGCTTTTCGTAGCTGCGCTTGACGGTGGTTTCCGTTTCTGCCTTATCGCCGTTCCATTCTGCGCTGTTGCGGTACTTGTTTTCCGTACGAAGATCGTCCCAAGAGGCGTCCTCCGCAACGCTGACCGAGTAGCGGATATAGAAAACCTGCGGTTTATCAGAAACGTTGTAGCCGCTATTGATCGTAAACGTGATCGTACGGTCGGTGTCGGTTGCGCCAATATGAGTTTTTGATGCACTAAAGTTTTTGGTTGCCGAAATATCATAGTTTGACCTGCCGCCAGAACCATAAATTGTGTTAGCAAACCAAGCTTGATGATTCACAGAACCGTCAGCTTTGTACTCGTTGGCTCCAACCGTGACACTACTTATGTCAAAGGTAACACCAGCCGGCAGGGTATCGGTAATGACCAAATCTTTTGTGGTCAGCGGATCTTTACAAGTAAGTGATGTGGGAATGGTGAGCTCATAGTAGATTTTACCACCGTTGCTGGTATAATCCAGCTCACTGATCTTGCTGCCAGCGTTATTGAAATTGCCGTATTCATAGACCAGCTTTTCAAGCTTTGCTTCCTTGGGCTTTTTATAGGTGTAGCTGGCATCGGAGGTCTTATCACCGGAGGCAGCATTGTTTACAAACAGCCACGGCTCTTCTATGCCTGCATTACTGATATCGGCAACGGTATGGTAGCTGCTCAGCACCATGCTGGTGGCATCCAGCGTTTGGCCATCGGCCAGATTGGCGGTGATGGTAAACTTGGCTACATGGGCATCATTGTTAGTAATCGTATTACCATGTTCGTCATAATAGGTGACGGTAAACGTGACATGATGCTCAGACGCATTAGCCATTGTGACGGTTTCGGAGGAATTGAACAGGGTCAGGTACAAGTTCGCTTTGATCTCATCCCTCAACTCGGACAAGACCGCATAGTGTGTGCCATCCTGCTCAATGCCTTCTACCTCGGCATCGTGAATCGTATCCGTAAGGGTGATCTTGTTCCAACCGGTAGGGATGGAGACCGAGGTTTGCCAAGTCAGCTTTTTCTTGCCGGTTTCCAAGTCCTCCGCCGTCGACAGGCTCTTGCTCAGATAGGAGCTGCGGTCGGTCACTGTAACTTCACCGGAAGCGCTGTTGCCATCAAAATCAGCCGTATTTGTATAGGTAGTACCGACTGCGGTGCCGTCAGGGACTTTCGTCTGGATTTTGATCGTGTAGAATGCTGCGGTTTCCGATTTATCTGTCGGGAAGGTGTAACTACACCCAGCCTTCTTGAAATCCTCGGCAGAGACAGGCTTAATGTCGTCGCTCCAGTAGCCGCGTGTGATCTCAACGTTATTTACGACCTCCAGCCCGGCAGGCAGAAGATCGGTAAATTTTTTGCCGCGGAGATCTTCCCCATAGGGGTTCTTGATTGTGACTGTCCAAGTGATGATGCGGCTGTTGGCGTCATAGTTGCCGCTCATGGTAAGACGCGGCTCGGTGTTTTTGACCTCCTTGCTCGTGGAACTGTCTTTGCCGTCGAACTCAGCCTTTACCTTATTGATGGCTTTATAGGTGTAATCATCATTAACAGGAATGGTGGCGTGATACCGCAGAACGTATTGCTCACCGGCTTTCAGTTCGGGCAGAGCATCGTATTTGAGCTCAGTGCCTACGGTAAGTTTGCTTTGATAGTCCGTTGTGACATCCTTTTCGGTGCCATCCGCAGCAATCTTTATCAGTTTGATCGTATCTTGCCGATAGGTAGCGTTGCTGGGAAGAGAAGAATTTACGGTATCAAAGAAATCGGTAAGATTTACGGTATCACCGGTGCCGTTTGTGGTTTTTGCAACCACTTCATAGGCGATATCAAGCGTTTTCGCCGTCGAATCGTATTTGATCAGCTCTTTACCGCTTGCATCCTTCTGCACATTCTTGGAAAGAGACAGGTCGGAGATCAGATCCTCTTTTTTGATGGTAACAGAACCGGTCGTACCGCCAAAATTGATTTTTTGGTTTTCCATGGAGGAATCAGAGGAAGCAGAAGCCTGAAACTCAAAGTCACCGTCAAAGGCTTTGCCGTCGGCAAATGTTTCGTTGTAAGTAAACGTGACGGTGTCACCAACAATATTGTAGGTGCCAACGACAACGTCTTTACCAGTACTGTCACGCCAAGTGATATTGCCGGAGTCTGAAACACTGTCCAACAGCGTAATACCGTTGGGGAGCTTGTAGGTTGCGACGCGGTTGTCTGCGGTGATTTCATTTTCATTAAAGCTGTAATTCAACTGCACCTTAACGGTCTGACCGGGACGCACGATGCCGTTTGCATCTTTCCAAGAGGTTACAACGCCGCTGCCATCCGTGGAGTTGGGAACCTGAACAGAAACGTTCGTGATATGAGTGCCCATATCAACAGGAGTAGCAGACACGGCAGTTACGGCATAGGTGGAGGGTGCAGCGTACCTTGCAGCGCGGGAACGGGAAGGACGCACCGCAGATGCGGATGCAGTTTCGTATACGGTAGTAACGGAGCAGGAGAACACCGGGTCGGTTTCAATAATATCAGAAGCGGTGTCATCGTCCGAATCGGAATCGCCTTCGCTCAGCTCTATCTGCGCATACGCCACAGAAATAACGTTTTCCACATCGGTGTTGAACAGTGTTACTTCAGCCACCTTGCCGTCCACGTCGCCGGAAATAACGGTCAGCGTGTCGGCATCCTTGTCAACACTGCTCACGATGCCCACGGTCTCCACGGGCAAAGCGTCGGTCACGGTGGTGGTCTGCGGCTCAGCAGCGGGGGATACCACGCTGGGGGCAAGGGTGTCCGCGCCGGACACAGAGGTCACGGTGCTGGGTGCAGCGGTGTCGGCGCTGTCCACCGGCTTTTCGACGGGCTGCTCCGGCTGCGGGTCAACGGGATCGGGGGTGAGCACAGTGTCCTGCGTGCCGGTGCTGTCGTCAGCACTGGGGGCTGCATCCAGCGCAGAAACGCCGGAGCCCTCAAGCTCTGCGCTGTTTTCAAACTCTGTATCCACGCTGAACAGGTCATCCAGACCGTCCGCTGCACCGTCGGCGCTGCTGTCCACAGCCACGGTGCGGGTGACGTACTTATTATAAATAACGATGTCGCCCACATCGGCGGCGCTGCCGTCCTCGCCGTCCAGCAGCCAGTCCATGTCGCTCATGGAACTGCGCAGGGCAAGCACACTGGCCTCCTGCGGGATAGCGCTCTGGGGGATACCGGCGTACTTCAGGCAGTAAGAGAGGAACATCACGTCCCACTCGCCGTAGGGGTTGCCGTAGGACTGACCGTAGCGGGAGTAGTAGCGCAGGGTCACGCCGTCCGCGGGGTCGATCTCAAAGTTTTTCTCGCTCTGCTCGTAGCCCAGCTGGGTCTGCGCCACGCTGACCAGATCCTCGGCCCAGTTGCCGGTCATCACGGCCTCGGCGTTGGCGGCCTGCCACTCCTCGGGGGTCTCAAGGTCGGCAGAAGTGTCGCTCAGGCAGGCAACGGTGTGGTGGTGCTCCGGCAGGGGGCAGGTGAGCACTTCCTCGTAGCAGGCATCGGTATGGTGGTGGTAGATGGGCTCCACGGTGTCCACCATCGGTGCCAGCGCCACGGGCTCGGCCACAGCCATCGCTGCCAGTGCGGCGCTCTGGGTGGGCTCCACCACCTGCTCCACAAGCTCGCCCTCCTCCAAACCGCAGGTCAGCTCGTACTCGGTGGTGTAGCAGCTTTCGTCGTGGGTATGCTCAAATTTCTCGCAGATCAGGGTGCCGTCCTCGGGGTCGAAGCAGTCGTCACCGTGGACGTGCTCTTCCTCCATGCAGGTCAGGGTCTGCACCTCGGTGTAGCAGTCCTCGGTGTGCTCGTGGGGCACAAACTCGATCTGCGGCTCCAGTGCCAGCGGCGCGGGCTCAGCCTCAACGGTGGGCTGGCTGGTCGCAGCAGCAGCGGCGGCCACCTCGTCCGCGTTTTCAAGCTCGCCTTCCTCGTAACCGCAGGTGAGCACCTTGGTGTAGCAATCCGCGGTGTGGGTGTGCTCCTCCTCGCCGCACTGGTACTGCGCGGTCATCGAGATGCCCACGCCATGCAGCTGCCAGTTGACGAACAGGGTGGTGATCATGGCAAGTGCCAGCACAAATGCGGTGTAGCGCCGCAGGGTGTGCCGGTTCTCACGGAACCGCTCCATGTACGTTTTAAGAATGTCGTTCATAACGAAATACCTCCTCCCGGGGTCAATGGATCAACGAGAAGCTGGACAAGGGCCATACCCTTAGGAAAACCCTGCCCACGATCTGGCTTTTTTCAACGCAGCCTATCACGCTGCTGCGGCTGTCGATAGAGGTGGCACGGTGGTCGCCCAGCACGAAGTAGCGGTTTTCCGGCACCTGATAGGGGAACCGGATGTCGCATTCGCCCACGGTCAGCGCGTCCACATAGGGTTCGTCCAGCGCTACGCCGTTTACCGAGACTACGCCGTTCACGTCCATATCGATCACATCACCGGGCTGCCCGATGATGCGCTTGAGCAGCAGCTTGTTCTGCCAGTAAAACCCGCACAGCTCGCCGTTTTCAATGTGGTTGGATTTTACCAGCAGGATAATGTCTTTATCATTTAATGTAGGGTACATGCTGTCGCCGGAGACCTGAAGCACCGGCAGAAACAGCGTAGCCAGCAGCACAGCTACTGCGGCTACCACCACCAGAATATAGATCGTACTGCGCAGCACCCGCTGGTAGCGGCTCTGGTACGCAAGACGCTCACGTTCTGCGGCCACTTCCTCGGTGGAAGGGATGGAAGCGAACCGGATATCGCGTTTTTTCATGTTTCCTCCGAAGGCAGGCCGTCTGTGCTGCGATACTGGTCCAGCAGCTCGTTGGCCTTGTGGTCAAATGCCTGCCAGCGCTGCTGCACCTCCTGCTCGGCGCGCTCTACCATGGCCTTGCAGTCGGCCTCGGTCTGGGTGCGTTTTTGCGCGGCGGCGGCGGTCATGGCGTCGCATTCCTGCTGCGCCTGCGCTTTCAGGCTGTCGGCGTCTGCCTGTGCCTGCTCCAGAATGCGCTTGGCCTCGCTGCGCGCCTGCGAAAGGGTATTGGCGGCGGTGGCGTTGGTGTCCGCAAGACTGGCCTGCACCGAGTGCAGATAGTCATCGGCGGCGGCCTGCGCGGCGGCGAACACGTTGTTCAGCTCCAGCGCGGCCTGCGCGATGGAACCGGCGCTTTCCAGCCGCAGCTGCCGGTCCTGCAGCTGCGCGGTAAGCGCGGCGTTCTGCGCCTTGAGCTGGTCCTCGCTCTGCTTCAGCGCATAGATGATCTCTATCAGTTCAGCGCGGTGCATCCGCCGCAGTTCACGATCTGCCATTTGCGTACAAACTCCCGAATGTAAAGATAACGAAAATTATTTCGAAAATACCGAAACAACTTAAAGGAAATGCCTGATAATTCACTTGTTGCCACGCAATTTGCGCAGCGGGAGAGACCTTTTATAAACTATCTTAGTTTAGCACATTCCATGTAACAACAATATAACAAATCAGACACAAAATCAAGAGATAAAGCCGAAAAAATATCGCATTTTTTTGCTTTTTATATAGAAAAAGCCCAAAAAACGGCCACTGACCCCCCAAAAGCTTAAAAAGTTTGTTCACAATTCTGGAACGTGAAGTGCTGCGCAGTAATGCACTGAATTACAGCGTGTACGAAAAACGGGAGCCGCACTTTTCGAAAAAAGCGCGGCTCCCGGATCTGAACTTTGGGGTGATGCCTTTACTTGCCGAAGCTGCCCAGCAGGCTGTTCAGCGATACAAAGGACTGGTAGATGACGTTAACGTTGTTGATGATGGAGCTTGCACCGGAGAAGATGCGGGCAATGTAGTTGAACACCTTGCCGATGTCCAGGAAGGACTGATAAGCGTTGCTGGCGCCGCCGTCCAGATAGGTCATCTCCTCGGCTTCGATAGCGGAATAGCTGGCGGGCATTTTCATGGTAGAAGTAGTCATGGTAAGATCCCTTTCTTCAATGGTGTCATTGTGTTTACAGCAGTGTTCAGAACATGGTGGCGACCAGCAGGGTAGTAAGCAGGGCACCGGCCACAAGTGCAGGCCCTACATACTTTTGCCACTGGGTGGCGGCAGGCTGGGTGGTGGGCTGCGGCACGGTAGAAGTACCGGCCTTGGCAGTCCAGTGGGCGTAGATGGTGGCGTCGGAGGTGAACACGGTGGAGGTGGTCACCTTGCTGCCGCCCACCGGCTCGGTGTACCAGCCATCAAAGGTGTAGCCCGTCATGGTAGGCTGCTCGGGCGTGCTCTCCAGTTTGCCGGACAGGTTCGTGTAGGTTACCACGGTGGAGCAGATGCCGCCTTGGGCATCCATACCAATGGCGTACACGTTCTCTTCCTTTTTGCTCCCTGAAGTTTTGTCGGCGGCAAATGCAGCCGGCAGTGCGCAGCACAGCAGCGTGAACAGGCAAAGCCCGACCACCAGCGTTTTCAGGAATTTTTTCATGAGATCCCTCGCTTTCCTTCACAAAGATGGAGACACTGCCCCGCCCGGGGACAGCCCGGACATCGGCGTAGTTTCTTCAACTTATTTTTATCACATCCAGTGTACCAGAATCGCAACAAAAAATACAGTCTTTTGAGAAAATAATAAGAAAAATCAGGAAAAAAATAAATTTCACCTTTGCAATATGAATCTTGTGCCCCCTGCGGACTGTGTTTTTTGAAAAACGCATCCCGCAAAACTTGCCTTTCGTAAAAACATGGAAGGATATGGAAAACGCAGGGTCCCGGCCGCAAAGCCCAAAAACCGACCCAAACCGCCGCAAGTGCGGCAGACAGCGCACAGAAAAAGCTGCAAAAATGCGGCGCACCTCTTGTGGAACAGCGGAAAATATGCTATACTGTTTTGCATGATGCGCCATCGCCAAGCGGTAAGGCAGGGGACTTTGACTCCCCCATCGTAGGTT
>ENA-OZXJ01000537-OZXJ01000537.1-human-gut-metagenome-genome-assembly--contig:-NODE-537-length-12512-cov-5.374328_pt1 | contig 12512 bp, 4 predicted proteins | sample MGYA00244854_ERZ654092 | MGnify/ENA primary metagenome ERZ654092 (study PRJEB26926, sample SAMN06165064) | human gut metagenome | biome: ENVO:00009003; feature: ENVO:2100002; material: ENVO:00002003... | reverse complement strand
CCGTCTCGTGGGCTCGGAGATGTGTATAAGAGACAGGCACATACCGTAGCCGCTACCAGCACCCCATCCCGCTACTCCTTGCTGACAGGAGAATATGCATGGCGCAGACCGGATACGGATATTGCCGCAGGAGATGTAAAAATGATTATCCGTCCCGAACAATACACCATGGCAGACATGTTTAAAAGTGCCGGATATGCTACAGCCGCCATCGGCAAATGGCATCTGGGCCTGGGAGACAAGACAGGCGGACAGGATTGGAATGCTCCTTTACCAGCCGCTTTAGGTGACTTAGGCTTTGACTATCACTATATCATGGCCGCTACAGCCGACCGTGTACCTTGTGTATTTATAGAAAACGGCAAGGTAGCCAACTATGATCCGTCCGATCCCATAGAAGTGAGTTACACCAAGAACTTTCCGGGAGAACCGACCGGCAAAGATAATCCCGAATTACTGTATAACCTACATCCCAGCAACGGACATGACATGTCCATCGTCAATGGCATCAGCCGCATCGGATTTATGAAAGGGGGCGGAAAAGCACTTTGGAAAGACGAGAACATTGCCGATTCCATCACCGTTCATGCCATCGACTTTATCAAACAGCATAAAGACGAGCCTTTCTTTATGTATTTTGCAACCAATGATGTACACGTTCCTCGTTTTCCCCATGACCGCTTCCGTGGAAAGAATCCTATGGGACTACGCGGAGACGCAATCGCCCAATTCGACTGGACGGTAGGCCAGCTGATGGAAACATTGGACCAACTTGGACTAACTGAAAACACGCTGATTATTCTATCCAGCGACAATGGTCCGGTTGTAGACGACGGATATAAGGACAAGGCAGAAGAGCTGTTGAACGGACATACACCTTCCGGTCCGTGGAGAGGAAACAAATACAGCGCTTTCGAGGGTGGAACAGCCGTCCCGGTCATTGTCCGCTGGCCACAGAAGATAAAAAAGACAGGAGACTCGGACGTATTAATGTCACAGATTGACTGGCTAGCCTCCTTAGGAGCTTTGATCAACGCCAGATTACCTAAAGGCAGCGCTCCGGACAGTTATGACCGTTTAGGGAATCTGATAGGAACCGACAAGACAGACCGCCCCTGGATTGTGGAACAATCCATGAACCACACGTTGTCCGTCCGTACCAAAGACTGGAAATACATTGAACCGAATGATGACCCGACCACTTTCATGAAAGCAGAAAAAATAGAAACCGGAAACCTGAACGTTCCCCAGTTATATGAAATGGAAAAGGTGAGCGAACAAGAGAATGTAGCAGAAAAGTATCCTAAGAAAGTATTTGAGTTGCAGACAATTCTGAGGCAAGTACGCAATAAGAGAATAAAGATGTAAACAGGACTCATCCAATAAGAGGATATTTCAAAAGTTCGAAGTAACTATCAAATGTTCCACCGTAGGGGCAGACCCATGAGTCCGCCCCTACAACATAACGACAACAAAAATCACTTTTAACACATTTACATAAAGTACAAAAACATTCCGTCACAGCAACTCACTCATTACCAACCACTTTCTGTGTAATAGTCTTTCAAATCCTCCTCAATCGGTATGCCGGTGGCGAAATAAATCTGCTTCGGGGATTCTCTCGGACAGAATGTAAAATCACCCCCTCGTTACCTCCCGGCAACTCGTAGGCATCATAAGAACCTATTCTCATCTTATCTTCACCTCACTCCATTTAATATTTCACCAAGGTGAAGCAATTATTCCACCTAGGTGAAAGCGGCTGTTCACCTAAGTGAAGCTAGCTCTTCACCTTAGTGAAGCAACGAACGCACCCGAACAAAAATACGCCTTATGACGCTCCCCTGTAAAGGAACAACCGTAGCTATGACACAGGAATTAGAACAACCGATATCCGTCAAACCAAATTTGGCAGCAGAAAATGGCAAACCGTTTCAGGGGGATTTAGAATGTATTTGCACAACATATCACTGATTTACAGCAAAATGCTGCGCATAATCCAAGATGATAATATACGTATAATCAAAAAAAACTCCCTTGGTACAACCAAGGGAGGCAGGTATACATTTCCTTTAAAAGTTCCGGATGCAGTTGGGATTATAAAGCAGCCCTTCGGCTGCTTTATGTTTCTCTATCCTCTGTGTTAGTATTTAAAGGAATGATTCATCTTTTACTTATTACTTGCCTTAACAAACTTATAAAGCACGAAAGTCTTGGGCGCCATCTCTACATTCAGTACATTACCCTCAACCGTAGCAGCACTTTCTTTCGGAGTGATGACATTCGGATGCTCTACCGTGTTATCTTTATCCAAATCGGCAGACTGGAGTGTGATGCATTTACCTTCCACAAGTTTATCACTCTTCTTCAACCCGTTGAAAGTCAATGATACTGGCTGTGTCTGCTCCGAAGTATTGGCAATTTTCACGATATAAGCCTTTTCATCCTTATCCCATACGGCACTGGCAAACAGACCATCCTGTCCTTCCTGACCACTCACAGCTTTTTTATCCATAGTCAGGGGCAACACATGAGTACCTTTGTTATGAGCATAAAGCTGCTGCACATAGTAACTACAAGTACGAACCGAGTTCAGATTGTCAAACCAGATCAAATCCGGACGCCATTGCCATCCTTCCACATGGGCAAACAAAGGTGCATAAGTAGCCATGTGCACCACATCAGCATTCCGTTCCAGTCCGGTCATGAACGCAGCTTCCATTAAAGCAGCGTTAAAATGGTTCCATTTCTTGCCTTTGCCATGGCAGGCATATTCTCCGGCAAAGACCTTCGGTCCTTTGCGGTCGTAATTGTCATAACGGTTGCCTTGTCCCAGGAACCAGCTTTCGGGACGATAGAAATGCTCATCCACCAAATCCACTTTCAGATTTTTCATTTCCGGCCATAAGTAATCAAAGTCTTTACCTTCAGACTGAGGTCCCGAACTACCAACAATCTTGATTTCAGGATGAGCCTTACGAAGCACCTCGACAAACTGTTTCAGACGTTCCGGATATTCCGGTCCCCATTGTTCGTTACCAATGCCCAAGAATTTCAAGTTAAAGGGAGCAGGGTGTCCCATATCCGCACGAACTTTTCCCCAAGTACTTGTGACATCGCCATTAGCAAACTCAATCAGGTCTAATGCATCCTGTATATATGAATCAAGCTTTGACAGGCTGACCTGCTGGTCGGGGTCATTCTGATACTGACATATCAATCCGCAGTTCAGAATAGGCAGCGGTTCGGCGCCTATATCCTCCGACAACTGGAAATATTCAAAGAAGCCCAGTCCGTAGGTCTGGAAATAATCAGGGAAGAAACGATGCTTGAACGTATAATGCCAGCGGTTTTCATTCAACGGGCGATTCTCTACCGCACCTACTGTTTTTTTCCATTCGTAACGGGTAGCCTCATCCGTACCTTCTACAATACAGCCGCCGGGAAAACGGAAAACACCGGGTTTGATATCATATAAAGCCTGCACCAAGTCTTTACGAAGACCGTTCTTACGCTCTTTCCAAGTATCTACAGGGAAAAGAGAAACATGTTCCAGATCCACCGTTCCCGCACTTTCAAGGAAAATACGAAGATGAGCCTTGGGCTCCGTTCTCGGCGATTTCAATATCACCTCATATTGTTTCCAATCCTTCGAATTCACTATCAGTTCTTTTGACTCAAAAGCCTGACGTTCCTCCATCGTATCATTTTTGATCAATTCAATACGAAGTTTCTGGTTCTCACCACGTGCCCATACGGAAAAGCGATACTCAGCCCCTTCCTTGACACCTATGCCGAAAAAACCTTCGTTTTCAATTCCTGTGTGCTTTTCCCTGTGTCCGGAATTACCCAGACGGACGTAATGCGGATTTCGCTCGAACGGCCCGTCGTCCATCAAGGTCACATTGCCGAAAATATTCCAACCCATAAAACGTTGCGGGAATTCAAATGAACGGTTCTTTATCAGTTCGGCATACAAGCCTCCGTCCGCCCCATAATTAATGTCCTCAAAGAACAAACCATACATGGTTGGTTGTATTTCCGCACCTAATTTATTGGTCTGCACGACCATGTTGTGCGCATTCTGTGCATGTAGCGCTACTCCGGCAGCAAATACCCATGCTGTGAATAGAGTTCTGTGTAATTTCATGATAGTAATATTATTGATTTTTATTAGTCAATTCTCTTTCCCCACACAGAATGCCCTTGAGCATCCAGGCCGGTAAAAAGAATGGTTTCTGTTTCATTTTCCCAATCGTGTCCGGCAAAGATAATCAAATTGTTAATATCTTCTGTGGCTGTTTTTATATTAAGAAGTTGTTTTTTAACATTAAAATCCCAAGTTGCATCTCCAACACTGCCATCTGCTTCCAAAACAACACGGGCAGATAACGCCTGCTCCCCATTTCGCAAGTCCCCTTCACCCCACAATATTTGTCCAGCTTCCAAACTACGTTCCAAAGGCGGTTCCTGAATACGGATAATTTCCCACTCACCTACCAAATCTTCTTTAGTGAAAGAACGTGGAGCAGTACCTGCATAGCGTTCGGGAGAAACCACAGGCCATCCATTCACCGTAAAGAACACTTCGCGCACATGCAAATCCATCAACTGGTTCTGGGGGGAAAGCCGTCCCTGATGGACCATAAAATAACGGCCGTCACCGGCATCAATAAGACCGCAATGAGCCGTTCCCGCCCATCCCGGATGATTTTCGAAGCGGTAAGGAGCTGTCAATATAGGAACATTATTCGTTGTATCTTTTATATCCTCTCCGTAGAAATCCACAAAAGGTCCTTCGGGAGAACCGGAATAAGCGACACGTACATTATAGGTAGTCATCAGCGGATCGTAGGATGTAAACAGATAATATTTGCCAAGTTGGGGTTGATACATGATTTCCGGTGCTTCCAAGTTATCTTTCCGGTAATTGGCCCGGCGTGCTATCAAGTGCCCATGATCCTCCGGCTGCACAGTCATTCCTGTTTCGGGATTCAGTTCCACACAGTACAGACCACCGAAATAAGAGCCATAGTGCATCCACCACTTTCCGGTTTCCGGATCCTCAACCACAGAAGGGTCTATGGCATTCATCGCATCCCCTTCTCCTGTCTTAACCACACACCCTTTCTGTATCCAGGGACCTTCGGGAGAATCCGACTCGGCCATACCGATATAGGATGTATTCCTGCCGAATGCCGAAACACAATAATACAAACGATAAATACCCTGATAAGGCATCAAATAAGGAGCCCAGATATTAGTCGCCCCTTTTCCCTCCGCCTGACTATGAACCCATTCCATAGCCGGAGCAGGAATCTCGGGAAAAGCCCAGCCCACAAAATCCCAATGTACCAAGTCTTTTGATTTGCGTACCTGGACAAAACCCAGAGGCACATTCTTCTCTTTCGCCTCTTTCCGGTTCTCAGCAAAAATAGCATCGGTAGAATACAGATAATAAGTATCTCCTATTTTTTTACAAGCCGGGTCGTGTACATTATATGTTCCCCACTGCTTGTAATTCTCCATAGATGAAAGAGCGGTATAATCATCAGCCCAAGGATTGGGAGAAGGGACAGGCACGAAAGCCGTAGGTGCACTGCATGATGCCAATACCCCTACGGCCAACAGGCCTAAACCGACCAACCTATTTATTATTAACCTTTTCATGTCCATGAATAATCTTTGAGGGAAAAATTGCTGTTTCATAGTATTTTTTTATTATGTGACCATTTGCTAATGTACTAATTTGTCAATGACATGCGGCATATAACGCAGCCAACTGTCACATTGACTAACTATTATTAATGCAAATATAACTGCAATCAAAAGCTCGCCAGGTGGACAATATCGCTTAAAGGGTGGACATTTGTGCAGCAGAGGGATAAAAATGATTTATTTGTTTTTGAGGAAAAACGAAAAGGTATATCTTTGTATAAGTAACGGTATATTCTTACGTCATTAATGAACAACACACTATGAAAAAACATTGTTTTCTATTCGCTCTGTTCATCTTTTTATCTAGTCTGTATATGCAAGCTGAAGGAACAGCCGGAAAATGGTCCGAACGTTATAATTTCACTGCCATTACGATGGATGAAGGACTGCCTCACAACTTTGTGGATGATATATTGAAAGACAGTCAGGGCTTTTTATGGATCGCTACCTGCGGGGAAGGAATCGCCCGTTATGACGGTTATGAATTCACCGCCTTCCATATGGGAAACACCCGTATCAAGCTACGAAGTAACTTTATAAACAAACTGTGTGAGGATAACTTCAAGCGTATTTGGGCTGTCAGTGAAATGGGTATTGACATACTGGATATACAAACCATGCAGACAGTACAAGTCACTGATATGAAAGACAAACTTATTTCACTGTGTAACCGCCCCTCTCATCTTATTCTCCATAGCAAAGCGGGAAATATTTGGGTTTGTTCGGAAAACAATTTATTCAAAATTACCTTTGACAAACAAGGAGATATAAAACAAATCATTAAAACATGCGAAGTACCGGCAGGAGAATCCATCCGGACAATTTGTGAAGTAGAAGACTATCTCTGGATAAACTACAAAGACGGTATCTACCGCATCAAAGAATCGGCTATGGAAGTACAGGAACCCACATTCATTTCATCTGCCCTGCAATTACCCGGTGTGTCCATACAAGTAATCTGCCGGAAAGAAAATGAAATTTGGATTGGCAGCGCACAAGGCCTTTTCCGATACAATATGGATACGGAACTGATGAAGCATTATATGTACGATCCGAATGACAACAACTCGCTTTCCCAAAACTTTATCACAGACATAGCAGAAACAGGAGAACATACCATGCTGGTTGCCACCCTAAAAGGTATAAACCTTTATAATGCGTTGACAGACAATTTTGAGCGGATAAATAAAGATACCGGAGAAGGAGAAATTGTACAAAACACATTGAACTGTGACTTCGTAAACTGTCTGCTGACCGATGGTGACATTATCTGGGTAGGAACCGAAGTGGGAGGGCTGAACAAGATGAGCCGCCGGATGCTGTTGGTACAAAACTATTATCATATTCCCACCATTCCCGGAAGTCTTTCCCAAAATCCCGTCAATGCCATTTATGAAGACCCGTCGGGTGTTTTATGGGTAGGAACCGTAGAAGGAGGTTTAAACCGGCGGGCTCCCGGCAGCAACACTTTTGAACACTATACCACTGATGCACCCGCCCACCTAAGCCATAATACCGTCAGTTGTTTTACCAGCGATAACGATGGAAGGCTCTGGATAGGAACCTGGGGAGGAGGCATAGGATGGATAGACATGAAAAATCCGCAGAACAAACAATTTCACCACATAGAAATACCCGAATGCGGAGACTTCTCATGGGGATGGGCCGGAAGTATCTGCTATGACCACTTGAATAATGCCATCTGGGTGGGAACCAGTACCAATATCTATGTTTACGACTTGAAAACACAAACGCTCACCGAACCATTCAAGGGTATGAACCTAGGTGGAATTGAAGGCTGTACAGGATACTATATAGATAAGGATAACCACCTGTGGCTGGGACTTACAGAAGGACTTTGCCGAATAGATCTAAGCAGTTTGAAAGCCCCCAGACTGATTTATCAACTCTGGAGGATCAAGCTGGACGAACCGGAATCAAAGTTGAAGGAAAGGGTAACCTACATCACCCAGTCTAAAGACGGAACCCTATGGATAGGCAGCAACGGATATGGTTTCTACAAATCCTCACCAACAGAAAACGGAGAATATACCTTCCGCTCCTTCACCACCGAAGACGGACTGATAAACAACAGTGTCCGCTGCATATCGGAAGATAAAGAAGGGTATCTTTGGATTACCACCACCAACGGACTCTCCCGCTTCAATCCTAACAACAACAGCTTCTTCAACTATACCCGGAAAGACGGACTATTATCCAACCAGTTCTATTGGAACGCAATATGCCGTGCCGCCAATGGAGATTTGTATGTAGGAAGTACTAAAGGGCTGTCTGTAGTCAAACCAGTCATAGACACAAATCCTAAGGAGGCTGTTCCTCTGGCATTCACCCATGTTCGTGTGGCCAATGAAGAACGATTGTACACAAACGGCACCCTACAGTTACACGAACGCGACAAATCTCTCTATATTGAATTTGCCGCACTGGATTATGATGCATCGACATTCGCCAATTATTATTACCGCTTGAAAGGATTTGACGACAAATGGATAAAAGTGCCGGCCAACAGGCGACAAGCCGCCTATACCAACCTGCGTCCCGGCAACTATACTTTCGAACTGCGTTATGCCCCCGACGGCAAACAATGGCTGGAAGAAATGGCAGAACTCCACATTGCCGTATCACCTTATTTCTATAAAACCATCTGGTTCATTCTGTCCATATTGGTTCTTCTATCTTTCCTTATATATAAGGTATTATCATGGAGGCTTCGTTCGTTAAAAGAACAACAAGAAATGCTCCACATCAAAGTAGAGGAACGTACCCGTGAACTGGAAGAACAAAAAAAACTGCTTTCCACTCAGGCAAGCGAGCTCTATCGTCAAAACCAACTATTGAAACAGCAAAACGAAAAAATAACCAAACAAAAAGGGCAACTGATACAAATGTCAAAGAAAGTACAGGAATTGACGGTTGACAAACTCGCCTTCTTCACCAATATCACCCATGAATTCCGTACTCCGTTGACATTAATCGTAGGACCTATAGAAAGGGCATTGAAACTAAGCTACAATCCTCAAGTCATTGAACAATTACATTTTGTGGAGCGCAACTCAAAATATCTGCTCTCACTGGTCAACCAATTAATGGACTTCCGCAAAGTAGAATCAGGGAAAATGGAAATTGTCCGCAACCCGGGCAACTTTGCCAAGTTACTCAATGAACTGCTGGTTCCCTTCGACGCATATGCATCCGAAAGAGGAATAACCATCGAACGTCGTTTCCGCCTTCCTTCATGTGAAATCATGTACGATGAGGATGCCATGCATAAAGTGATTGTCAATTTAATAGGAAATGCTTTGAAATTTACCCCCAAAGGAGGACAAATTACCATCTATGCCACCCCCCTCCGCCAGGAAGAGCAGGAAAAGTTATTCATCTGTATTCGGGATACAGGACCAGGACTTCCCGAAGAAGAGATAGACAAAGTATTCAACCGCTTCTACCAATCACAAAACAAGACGCATTCCTCTATCAACGGACAAAGCGGGACCGGAATCGGCCTCTATCTATGCAAACGAATTGTCCAGTTGCATGGAGGTTCAATTTGTGCCAAGAATAATCAGAGCAAAGGATGTTCTTTCCGTATTTTACTTCCTTTGCAATATGCCGATGCAGACAGTCTGCCCGCACCAACAGAGCAAGTTAAAGAACCGGTAGAATCTCCGCTGGCCTTGCAACCTGCCACCAATGGAAAACTGACGATTCTGGTAGTAGAAGACAACAAAGATATGCGCGACTATATCCGTTCCATTCTGGCCGAATATTATAACGTGCTCGAAGCATCCCAAGGTGAAGAAGCATTGACTGTGCTCCAATCCCAGAACGTGGATTTTATTGTTAGCGACCTGATGATGCCTGTCATGGATGGTATGGAACTGTCCCGCCGGGTAAAATCCAATTTTGCCATCTCGCATATCCCCTTCCTGATGCTTACGGCCAAAACATCCAACGAATCGCGCATTGAAAGTTTCCGTATAGGTGTAGACGAGTACCTTTTAAAACCATTTGATGACACTTTGCTGCTGGCCCGGATATCCAATATACTGGAAAACCGCAAACGTTTCCAACAAAAGTTCTCATACAGTATGGACGTGGATGCACTGAATATCGAAAAAGAATCCAGTGACAAGAAATTCCTGGACAAGGCGATGCAGATTGTGAAAGAAAACTATAAGAACTCCTATTACGAAATAAGCGATTTCATCGAAGCAATGGGGGTAAGCAAAAGTTTGATGAACAAAAAAATGCAAAATCTGACAGGACAGTCTGCCGGACAATTCATGCGTAACTACCGGCTGAATCTTGCGCGGGAACTTATTATCCGTAACCGGCTGACGCACAATATGAATATATCTGAGATAGCATACGAAGTAGGATTCAATGATCCCAAATACTTCACACGCTGCTTTACAAAACATTTCGGAACAACACCCAGTTCGATGATGGAGAATGGAACCGACTGACTTATTCCAGAGCGTAAAATGAACGGATTGTATACCATAAATGCTCCGTTTTTCTACGCTCTCGTCTCGCTAAATAAATTATCTTTGCCCTACATTATAATAGCATATTTAATACCCATGAAAAAACAATTTATGACTTGGCTGCTTGCCATCACTACAATGTCAGCTTTTGCCCAACAAGCTACAGTTACAGGACCCGATTCCTTTTTGAAAGTAAATGTATCCGTAAAACAGGGTATCCCCGTTTATTCCGTTACCTATAAGGACAAGACCATCCTGGAAGATTCACCTTTAGGTTTTGTTGCCAATGTGGGGGACTTCAGCCGGGATATGACTTTCACCGGACAAAAAGAGAATAAAATAGATAAGACCTATACACAAGACCGTATCAAACAATCACAAATTCATTATCAAGCCAATGAACTTACATGCACCTTTACCAACAAAGAAAAGAAAAATATAAATATAATATTCCGCGTAAGCAACAACGATATTGCTTTCCGCTACGAAATGCCCAAATATGGCGATACGGGAAGCATCGTGATAGAAAAAGAAACTACCGGTTTTGACTTCCCCTCCTTCACCACTACTTTCCTGTGCCCGCAAAGTGACGCCATGATAGGTTGGAAACGTACCAAGCCCAGTTATGAGGAAGAATATAAGGCTGACGCTCCTATGAATGTACGTTCACAATATGGGCACGGTTACACATTTCCTTGTCTGTTCCATGTAGGAGAAAATGGCTGGGCACTTATCAGTGAAACCGGAGTAGACAGCAAATACTGTGGTTCACACCTGAGCGATGCCACCGCCGACGGACTTTATACCCTCGCTTTCCCCATGCCCGAAGAAAACAACGGTAACGGTACGGCATCTCCCGGTCTTGCATTGCCCGGTTCCACTCCTTGGCGTACTATTACTGTAGGCGAAAACCTGAAGCCCATTGTAGAAACAACGATTCCATGGGATGTCGTGGAACCTCTTTACCCAACGGAGCATACATACAAAATGGGACGCGGAACCTGGAGCTGGATACTTTGGCAAGATGGCAGCATCAATTTCGACGATCAGAAAAAATATGTAGATCTTGCTGCCGCCATGGGATATGAATATGTATTGATAGACAACTGGTGGGATACCAACATCGGCCGTGAACGTATGAAAGACTTCATAGACTATGCACACAGCAAGAAGGTTGATGTATTTTTATGGTATAGTTCCAGCGGCTACTGGAATGATATAGTGCAAGGTCCTACCAATTACATGGACAATCCCATTATCCGTAAAAAGGAAATGAAATGGCTGCATAATATAGGAGTAAAAGGAATCAAAGTAGACTTCTTCGGAGGTGACAAGCAGGAAACCATGCGTCTGTACGAAGCCATCCTGAGCGATGCGGATGATCATGGACTGATGGTCATTTTCCACGGCTGTACCCTTCCTCGGGGATGGGAGCGTATGTATCCTAATTATGTAGGAAGCGAAGCCGTGCTCGCATCGGAAAACCTGATTTTCCAACAACATTTTTGCGATGAAGAAGCATTTAATGCCTGTCTGCATCCATTTATCCGCAACACCATCGGTTGCATGGAGTTTGGTGGCACATTCCTCAACAAACGCCTCAACCGCAACAATGACGGCGGAAGCATACGCAAGACCACTGATGTATTCCAACTGGCAACAGCCGTTTTATTCCAAAATCCTATTCAGAATTTTGCGTTGGCGCCTAATAACCTGACCGATGCCCCCCAAGTTTGTTTGGATTTCATGAAGCAAGTTCCCACCACATGGGACGAAACAAGATTCATTGACGGCTATCCGGGCAAATACGTAGTACTGGCACGCCGGCATGCCGATCAATGGTATATAGCCGGAATCAATGCACAAAAAGAACCGCTGAAATTAAAGTTGAACCTTCCCATGTGTACTAAAGGAGATAAAGTGATGCTTTATCAGGACGATAAAAAACTAAATCCTCATGCTGAAGAGATAACATTAAAAAAGAATGATGAAGTCAGCATTACGATGCAGGCGGAAGGAGGATTTTTACTTGTGAAATAATTCCTTTCAGAGAATTTTATTTGTATTTTATCCCTCATGTAGCCGGACAGTCCTTCACCAGGTTGTCCGGCTACATGACTTTATATAAAAAAAGCCTTCTCCTAAGCCTATCTCACCACCTCCAAAAGACGCAAACTATAAGCGGAATAAATACATTTTTTTCCATTATCCATTCGTCCACCCTATAAAACCTGTCTCTTATACACATCTGACGCTGCCGACGAATAGCCTTGTGTAGATCTCGGT
>ENA-OZXJ01000534-OZXJ01000534.1-human-gut-metagenome-genome-assembly--contig:-NODE-534-length-12561-cov-10.889333_pt1 | contig 12561 bp, 9 predicted proteins | sample MGYA00244854_ERZ654092 | MGnify/ENA primary metagenome ERZ654092 (study PRJEB26926, sample SAMN06165064) | human gut metagenome | biome: ENVO:00009003; feature: ENVO:2100002; material: ENVO:00002003... | reverse complement strand
CATGAACTGGCCCATCGGCTGCGGCAAGGAGTTCAAGGGCGTGTTCGACCGCAACGCACGCAAGGTGCTGGCTTTTTCCAGCGATGGCCGCGCCAACGGCGTGAAGAAGGTCAGCGAGACCGAGGCCGAGCTGGGCGACCCCGCACTGGACGAGCTGCTGACCCCCTACCTGCACCAGCAGCTGGTGGACGAGATCGAGCTGCTGGACGGCGCTGCCGAGGAGTTTGATCTGGACAAGGTGCTGCGCGGTGAGCTGAGCCCCGTGTTCTTCGGCTCTGCATTGACCAACTTCGGCGTGGAGCCCTTCCTTGAAAACTTCCTGCGGCTCACCTCTGCCCCGCTGGCCCGCGTGGACAGCCTGACCGGCGAGCCGGTGGACCCCTGCCGGGACGAGTTCTCCGCTTTCATCTTTAAAATTCAGGCCAACATGAATAAGGCCCACCGCGACCGTATTGCCTTTATGCGCATCTGCTCCGGCAAGTTCGAGCGCGGCATGGAAGCCTACCATGTGCAGGAGGGCAAGAACATCAAGCTGGCCACCGGCACCCAGCTGATGGCGCAGGATCGCGCCATCGTGGACGAAGCCTACGCCGGCGACATCATCGGCCTGTTTGACCCGGGCATCTTCTCCATCGGCGATACCCTGTGCACCGGCAAAAAGAAGGTCCAGTTCGCGGGCATCCCCACCTTCTCCCCGGAGCACTTTGCCCGCATTGAGCAGAAGGACACCATGAAGCGCAAGCAGTTCGTGAAGGGTATGGAGCAGATCGCGCAGGAAGGCGCCATCCAGATCTTCCGCGAAGTGGGCGGCGGCATGGAAGAAGTGGTGGTCGGCGTGGTCGGCGTGCTGCAGCTGGAAGTGCTGGAGTACCGTCTGAACACCGAGTACAACGTGGAGATCCGCATGCAGCAGCTGCCCTTTGAGCAGCTGCGCTGGGTGCAGAACGACCCCGACACCTACAATCTGCGGGATCTGGACCTGACCAGCGACACCAAGGCTGTGGAGGACATGAAGGGCAACCGTCTGCTGCTGTTCACCTCCGACTGGGCGGTGCGCTGGGCCGAGACCCACAACGAGAGCTTGCAGCTGAGCGAGTTCGGCAACATCTGATAAAAGAGCGCTGCGGAGTGCACCTGCGCTCCGCAGTTCTTTTTTATAGAATAAAAAAACACAACAAAGTATGCCAGACATTGGAATGAGGGTTCCCATTGCGGGGAACACTGCTGGCATGGAGGGTAAAGTATATGCAGAATATCAATATTGGCAAAAGCGGTATTGCCGTGCCGTTTCTGGGCATGGGTACATGGGCCATCGGCGGCGGTGCATGGTGGGGCGATAACGACGATGCACTGTCCGTAAAGGCCATCCAGACCGCCGTGGAGCAGGGCATCCAGTGGATCGACACTGCACCCATCTACGGGCTGTACCACAGCGAGGAAGTGGTGGGTGAGGCCATGAAGCACATCGACCGCGACAAGGTGGTGCTTTCCACCAAGTGCGGCCTGGAGTGGCGGCACGAGTCTCCCATCCTGCACAAGGTTGTGGACGGCGTACAGGTGTACCGTGACCTCTCTGCCAAGAGCATCATCGAGGACGTGGAGGACAGCCTGCGCCGTCTGCACACCGACCATCTGGACGTGCTGTACACCCACTGGCAGAGCCCGGACTTCGGCGTGTACCCGCTGGAAGAGACCATGGAGGCCATGATGAAGCTGAAAGAGCAGGGCAAGATCCGCGCCATCGGTGCTTCCAACGTCACCTCCGATATCATCCGGGGCTACTGCAAGTACGGCCAGCTGGACGTCATTCAGGAAAAGTACAGCCTGCTGACCCGCCGCATTGAAAAGCAGCTGCTGCCCACCTGCAAGGAGCTGGGCGTTTCGGTACAGGCCTACTCCCCGCTGGAGCAGGGTCTTTTGACCGGCAAGGTGACCATGGACACCACCTACCCGGAGGGCAGCACCCGCAACACGAACCCCTGCTTCCAGCCCACCCGCCGGGCACAGGCGCTGGAACTGCTGGCAAAGTGGGGCGATCTGACCGAGAAGTACGACTGCACCATGGCGCAGCTGGTCATTGCCATGACCGCCCGCATGATCCCGGGGCTGCACGTTCTGTGCGGTGCCCGCAAGCCGGAGCAGGTGCTGGATAACGCCGGTGCGCTGCACATCAAGCTGGACGGTGCCGACGCCGTCCGCATGAAGTGGGACGTGGACGCGATCTCCTGAGCATAAGCAGAACAACACCGGAGCATCTTCGGACGCTCCGGTGTTGTTTTTTATCTCTTATTCTCCTCTTGCCAGCGCTTGCAGCTTTTTCTTATCCAGCACCTGCACCCCGCCGCGGTACAGCCGCACCCAGCCCTCCTGCGCAAAGTATTTGAGCATCCGGCTCACCACCTCGCGGGCAGAGCCCATGTACTTTGCCATCTGGTCGTGGGTCATGCGGAGGTCCGCGCCGCCGGTCTTGGCAAGCTCGTCGGTCAGAAAAATGGCCAGCCGCCGGTCAGCGCTCATGAACAGAATCTGCTGCATCGTCCACATGGTATCGGAAAAGCGCTCTGCCGTCATCTGGTAAGCGTAGCAGCGCACATAGACGTTTTCCTGCATCAGCTGCCGGAAGATGCCCGCACTGATGCACAGCGCCTCGGTGTCCTCCTCGGCGTCGATGTAGAGGTCGATGTTCACCGCATCCATCACACAGGAGGCGGACAGAATGCACACCTCCCCGCCGAACAGGCGGTACAGCGTCACGTCCCTGCCGTCCTCGGACAGCAGATAGGAGCGCAGCTGCCCGCTGCGCAGCAAAAGGATGCCCACACAGCTTTCCAGCGGGCTGTGCACCCGGGCGCCCTTGGCGTAGTGCACCGGGCGGGTAAAGCGGCACAGCCGCTCCTGCTCTTCCGGGGTCAGCTGCTCCCAGAACGGAAACGCACAGGCCAAGCACCGGGCGTGCGGAGATGCTTCTGCCATACGGTTCACCCCTTTCGCAGCGCCTTGGCGGCTTCCGTGCCCGCCAGTGCGCCCTCGTAAACGGCCTTTGCCACCTGCAACAGCCCGCCGGTGCAGTCTCCGGCGGCGTACAGACCGGGCACGGTGGTCTGCATTTTGTCGTCCACCACGATGCGGCTGCCCTCTACGGCAGCGCCCAGCTTCCGGGCAAGTGCGGTACTGCCCGCCACGCCCAGCGCCACAAATACGCCGGATACCTCCCGCACCGCGCCGTCCGCCAGCTGCACGCCGGTGACGGTCTGCTCGCCCAGAATGGCTTCCACCTTCTGGGTGCAGACGCTCACCTCGGGCGGGAAGTCTGCGGTCAGGGCTGCGCCGTTCGTCAGCAGGGTGACGCTTTTTACCACCGGCAAAAGCGCCTGCACCTCATGCAGGGCGTACTCGCCGCTGCCCAGCACCGCCACGTCCTTTCCGCGGTAGAAAAAGGCGTCGCAGGCGGCACACCAGCTTACGCCGTGGCCTTCCAGCCCGGTCAGCCCCGGGATGCGGGGCACCGCGCGGGAAGCACCCGTTGCCAGAATGACCGCGTCTGCCGGGTACGCGCCTGCCAGCGTTTCCACGGTCAAACGGTCGGTCCATGTCAGCCCCACGGCCTCGGTCTGCACGAATTGCACCCCCAGCCGCCGGGCGTTCTCGATGCTGCGGCGTTCCAGCTCCGGCCCGGAGACCGGCTGGGCGAAGCCGTAATAATTTTCGATCTTTTCGGCGCGTGCCAGCGCCCCGGAGCCCTTGGTCAGCACGGTGGTCTGCACCCCGGCGCGCACGGCGTACAGGGCAGCGGACACCCCCGCCGGGCCGGAACCTACGATGACGATGTTGGACATGGTGTTGCTCCTTTGCATGGTTCATTGCCCTTATTATACACCAAAGCCGCGCAGTTTTCTGTGACCGGGTCGCAAAAACTTTTTGGGCGGCGGGCACTGTTCAAGCTCCGGGGCGTGTGCTATACTGTTGTCATGTTAAAATTTCTGCCACAGGGGGCTTTTGCTTTATGTCCAAACAACGTCTGCTTTTTATCACCACCGGCGGCACCATTGCCAGCGTGCGCACCCAGCAGGGGTTAAAACCCGTGCTTTCCAGCGAGGAGCTGCTTGCGCATCTGCCGGAATTGAAGGAGCTGTGCTGCCCGGAAACGCTGGCGCTGTGCAGCATCGACAGCACCGACCTCGGACAGGAGCACTGGCTCATGATGGCACGCGCCATTCAGGAAAACTACGCCTTGTACGATGGCTTTATCATCTGCCACGGCACGGATACGCTGGCGTACTCTGCGGCGGCGCTCTCTTATCTCATCCAGAACGCGGATAAGCCCATCATCCTCACCGGCGCGCAGCAGCCCATCTCCAACGAGATCACGGATGCCAAGAAAAACCTGCGGGACAGCGTGGTCTGCGCCATCGACCCGGGCAGCCGGGGCGTGATGGTGGTGTTTGGCGGGCACGTCATCGCAGGCACCCGCGCCAAGAAGAACAAAACCATCAGCTACGACGCCTTTGCCTCGGTCAACTTCCCGGAATTGGCGCTGGTGCAGGGCGACCGGTTGGTGCGGTACATCCCCTCGCCGTGGCCCACCGGCCCGGTGGAGTTCAGCCGCACGTTGGACAGCCGGGTGTTCCTGCTCAAGCTGACCCCGGGCATGTCCCCGGCGCTCATCCCGGAGATCTTCCACCTGTACGACTGCGTCATCGTGGAAAGTTTCGGCGTGGGCGGCATCCCGCAGCAGCTGATGGACGCCTTTGCCGCCGGGCTGGGCGATTACGAGACCACCCACAAGGTGCTCATCATGACCACGCAGGTCACCTACGAGGGCAGCGACGTGGGCGTGTATGAGGTGGGCAAGCGGGTGCGCAACCGCTTCCGCTTCTTAGAGGCCCACGATATGACCATTGAGGCCGTGGTGACCAAAAGTATGTGGCTGCTGGCACAGAACTGCGAAAGCTTTGACCAGCTGCAGCAGCGGTTCTACCGTCAGGTGAACTTTGACACCTTCTACCACTGAGCTGCGCTGCTGCGGGACGATGGGAGAGGAAGCTGGCAAAACCGATAGGTTTTGACTGAGGGCGTCAAACGCAAAAGCAGCCAGACCGGGCGGTCTGGCTGCTTTTATGCTTATAAAAATATTTTACTCTACCTCTTCATCCGCGAAGATCCACAGCACCTCGTTGATGTGGGAGCCGCTGCGGGAGTAGGGGGTCACACGGATGCAGAAGCTGCGGCCATCCGTCTTGCGGTAGCGATGCTCCAGCAGGTTGCTGCTGAACACGGTGCTGCGCACAAGGCCGAAATCGAACAACTTTGCAAAGTTTTCTCTGTCCTCGGGCGCTACCAGCTTGTCGCGGTAGTTGGTCAACGCAGCGCGGAAAGAGCCGCCGCAGGTGTCCAGAACGGACTGGAAGTCGTCCGGCACAATAACGGGGCGCACGGTGTCCTCCTGCAAGTCCACCACGATTACAGTCTTGTACTTGGGGGCAAGCACCTTTAAAAAGTGCTCGGCATCCCGCTTTTCCTGCAGGGTGCGCTCCATCTTTTCGTTCAGGCCTTCCAGCTGGCGGGCGCGGCCGTTGTGGTCGTAGTAAGCCTGCCGGTCCTGCCGCATGGCAGCCTCAGCCTTGGCCACAGCTTCGTCCAGATGGCGCAGGTCGGCGGTCTGCTGGATGCCTACGGAAATAACATAGTCCTTTTCCTTCAAAAAGGCGCGCATCCGATCCGCAGTGCTCCACACGCTGTAAGGCGGCTCGTTGGGGGTCAGGATGACAAATTCATCGCTGCCGATGCGGTACACCCGGCTGGTAGCAAAGAACTTGCGGGCGGCATTTGCCAGACAGCACAGCAGGGTGTCGCCGCTGCGGTGACCCAGATGCTCGTTTACCTCGTGCATCCCCACCACATCAATGTAGGTGCACACCACGGATTCGTACCCGCTGTTGGGCAGCTCCCGCAGGTCGGCTTCGTACCGGCTGCGGTTGGCAAGGCCGGTCAGGGTATCGTGGCTGTAAGAGAAGTCCAGCTCCTCGCTGAGCTGGTCGGCCTGTGCGTCGTTGCGCACCAGCACGGTCGCCCACGGGTTCTGGGCGCAGCAGCCCCGGCAGGGCAGCACCTCTGTGGTGACCCAGATATACTGGCCGGACACGTTCTCGCGGTAGCGGTAGAACTCCGGCGCAGTGGCATGGTACAGCACAGAGCGCAAGGCCTCCAGATCGGTCTGCTCCAAGAACAGGTCTGTGTCCTCCTCGTGCACGATCTTCTCGTTCACCAAGCGGTCGCAGTAATTGACAAAATCTTCTTCTTTTTCCAGATCTACACCCAGCAGGCGGGCGTCCCGCTTGATCACCCGGTACGCACCGGTGGCAAGGTTCAGCAGCGAGATCTCCAGCACGTTGTCGGTAAAGATCTGGTAGGCCTGCAAGGCCAGCGCGGTCTTTTCGGTGCCCGGGTTCTCCACCCGGCGGTCGCGGCGCATCAGGTCGCGGCGCAGATCCCAGTAATCCTGATTGGTGGGATCTGCCAGCAGTTTTTCGGCGTTTTCCACCGGCATGGGCTTGAAGAAGTAGTAGCCCTGCGAATACAGGCAGTCTGCGGCTTGCAGCATAGACACCTGTTCCGGGGTCTCCACACCCTCGGCGATGATGGGCAGGTTCAGCCGGTGTGCCATATCCACCACCGACTCCACGATCTGCACGCCCTTGCTGCGGTTCTCCTGATTCATGTCGATGAGCTTCATGTCCAGCTTGATGGCATCGACGTTGGTATCCTTGAGCATATTCAGCGAGGAATACCCGCTGCCGAAGTCGTCCATCATGACCGAGAAGCCCTTGCGGTGCAGGCCCTGAATGGCGCTTTCCACCATCTGGGTGTCCTCGGCTACCATGGTCTCGGTGATCTCGGCCAGCAGGAGCTTTGGCTCCAGCTTATATTTTTCCACCAGATCCGCAAAGATCTGCGGCACATCCAGGTTCAGGATATCCTGCACCGAAACGTTTACCGATACCGGCACAAGGTTGCTGCCGCTTTCCTGCCACTTCTGCAAAGTCTGGCAGACAGATTCCCAGATGTACTGGTCCAGCCTTGTTACAAGGCCGGTGCGCTCCAGCAGCGGCATGAACTCGGCAGGGGGAACACAGCCCCGGGTGGGGTGGTTCCAGCGCACCAGTGCCTCCATGCCCACGATGGCGCGGGTGATGCTGTTGCACTTGGGCTGCAAAAAGAAGCAGAATTCGTGGTTGTCCAGTGCGTGCTCCAGCTCGCCCAGCAGCTGCTGCTGTTCTTTCAGCTCGTTGAGCATGGTGGGCTCAAAGCGGTGCAGGTAGCCGCTGTCGGTCGTTACACCGGCGATCTGCGCATAGTTGCACAGGGTGGCGGCATCCGCGCCGGGGTTTGCCTGCACAGGGCACACGCCCATTACCACAAAGAAGGTGACATCCTGCCTTCCGGCAGCCATGCAGGCCTGCAGCGTAGCAAGCACGGCGGTCTGCTCGGCCTTTTCGTCCGGCAGACACAGGAAAAAGTCATCGTTTCCAAAATAGCCCACAGGATAGCCGGTCTGCCTGCTGTAACTCAGCAGACAGTTTGCCACAGTTTCCAGCAGAGCATCGCCCTTTTCGGTGCCGTAAAGCTCGTTATAAAGCTTGAAGTGCTGAATATCCACAGCGGCAACAGCCCATTCTGTTCCCTGATGCGCGGTCAGGAATGTATGCAGGGCCTGTAAAAATGCGTCCTTGCGGTCGATCCGCTCCAACGCAGCAGATGCCGGTGCGGCGGCATCTGTTTTGGTCTTCCGTTCCTCTGACATAACGATTCCTCACAATTTGGATAGTTTCAATACGGATAAGCCGATTGCGGTCGGTTTGTATACTTTATAATCAGTATAACACGGTTTAAGTCGTTTTGAAATAGTTTTTTCACACTTTTTAACAACATTATTCGAGCGAAGTGCAACAAAAATGCCACACACAGCAGCGCCGGTGTGGCATTCGGGGTCATTTGGTATTCTTGTTGTCGTCCTTGTTTTCCTGTTCGGCGCGGTGCAGCATCTCCCGCAATGTGGGCAGACTGCGCAGCTTGCTGCCGTGCCGGAGCTTCGGGTAGGCACGCAGCATACGGCGCGGGCCCACGATGCGGGGGGTGCGCAGCAGCTGCGCCTGCATTTCCTCGCTGCGGGCTTGCAGCTCTGCGGCCAGCTGTTCCAATTGCAGCAGCTCGGCGGCGCGCTCGGCAGTGCCCTTGGCAGCAAGGCGGGCGGCGTTGGCAGCTTCGGCAGCGTTCAGGCGGGCGTCCTCGCTGGCGCGGCGGGCAGCTTCGCTGGCCTCAGCGGCCTTGGCGCGGATGGCAGCCATGGTCTCATGGACAGAGGGGCGCTTTCCGGCGGCATCCCGCGCTTCGGCGGCGGCAAGCTTGAATTGCAGCCGTCCCTCGTCCAGCTTCTTGTCGGCGTTCAGGGTGGTGGTGCCCAACAGCTGGGTCATGGCGTCGCTGACGGCGTGGATACTGTCGCCCAGCTGCTCCATGGTGTCCAGCGTATCAGCCAGCGCAGAGGCAGCAATGGCGGTAGCCACCACGTCCACCGCGTACACGGCGTACAAAAAGCACATGAGGATGACCCCCACAAAGGGCGGGATCAGGTCTACAAGGTCAGCCACCACCGGGTGCACGATGCGCATGACCACCAGCGTGCCCACGCCCCACAGCAGGCAGAATTCCAGACAGATATAGCCCCCGATATTAAAGGGAAAATCGCTGTAATCCCACCAGCGGGTGTGGTAGAGCTTATACAGCGCCCAGCCGCCCACCAGTTCCAGTGCACTGGGCAGGATGACGCCGCCTATATACAGCAGCAGGATGCTGTGCTGCAAGGGCGTAAGGGCAAACAGCACGATGATCATGCCAAAGCCGTAGATGGGGCAGACCGGGCCGTTGAGGAAGCCCCGGTTCACCAGCTGACCGGTGGTGGCGGCGGCATAGATGACCTCCAGACACCAGCCTATGCAGGAATAGATTAGGAAATAGGCCAGAATATGGTACAGCGAAAAGCCACATACCACGGTATCGGTAAGAAAGCTTACCATAGGCACCTCCGTTCTTCAGTTCTGTTTGGATACGATCTTATATTCGTCCCCCGGCTCAAAAAAGGGACAGGCAGCGGTATTATGCGCAAGATAGCGTGCCATCTCGTCCTCGTCCAGCGCAGCGCCCTGCGCACAGTAGTAGCTGCCGTATTCGTCCTGAACATTATTCAGGCACAGCTCACAGGGGTCAGACATTTCCTTCGCCTTCCTGCGTGGCGGCTTCGGCAGCAGCAGCTTCCCGCGCCATCCGCTTGAGCACCTTGGGGTCTACCCATGTCACGCTGTCAGCACCGGGCTTCTTGCGGGCAATGAGTGCCTTGATTTTAATGCCCATTTCGGTGAACATGCCCTCGTGCTCGGTGCGGATATTCCATTCCGGCTCGTTCTCGTGCAGGTCGTAGGTGATCCACTCGATGTCGTAGCCGGAAGCAGGGAAGTACTCTACGCTGTCCCGGAACAGATCATCGTCGTCGGTCTTGAAGTAGATCTCGCCGCCGTCCTTCAAAAACTCGCGGTAAGCGATCAGCTGGCGCGGGTAGGTAAGGCGGTGCTTGTGGGAGGAGTCGTTCTTGCTCCACGGGTTGCAGAAGTTGATATAGATGCGGCTGACCTCATCCTCCGGGGTGATGACGCCCTTGATGCGCTCGATATCGGTGCTCATGATCTTGACGTTGTCGATGGGGCGCCCCGCTGCCTGATAGGCGGCCTCGATCTTGCGCTTGGCAAGGATGAGCACCTTGTCGGTGATGTCGATGCCCAGATAGTTGTTTTCCGGGTGGGCGCAGGCCAGCTGGGAGATGAAGCCGCCCTTGCCGCAGCCCAACTCCAGAATAAAGGGCTGTTCCGGGCGGGCATACTGGCCGTGCCACTTGCCGCCCCAGATGAGGGGCTCGTGCACATGGAAATCCGCGGCCATCAGTTCGTCGTGGGCATAGGGTTTGAAACGCATTCTCATAGTTTGTTGTTCTCCTTCAAAAATCTCTCCACCTGCTCCGGGGTGGCGGCGCAGCTGCCCTGACAGATGCCGGGCTTGCCGCCGCCGCGTCCGTTCAGGGCGGCGTTCAGTGCTTTGGTCAGGGCGCGCACATCACCGTCCCGCCGGGCAAGGCAGTAGCCGGTGCCCTTTTCGGTGGGGGTCAGAGCGGCGCACAGGCCGGTGGTGGCCTCGGTCAGACGGACAGCCAGCCGGTGCAGCCCGTCCGGGTCCAGCCCCGGCAGGGTGCGGATAGCGTCTGCATCGGGGGCGGTCAGCTGCGCAAGGGCGTCAAACAGCTGGCTGCACAGTCCGAAGTGTGTAAACTTGAGTGCAGTATACTCGTCGTAGACCCGGTGCACCGCCACAGCGGTCTGGTTGGCCTTGGCAGAAAGCAGCGCGCCGATCTCCGCCTGCCGGGCGCGCATGGCCTGCGCCGCCGCCAGTGCACGGGCACCGCACACCACGCTCAGCCGCACACCGCCCTTGTAGTTCTCGCTGGCAAGGATCTTGATCTGCCCCACCTGACCGGTGGTGCGGGTGTGGGTACCGCAGCAGGCGCAGACGTCCGCACCCGGGATGGTCACGATGCGCACCTGCCCCTCGATCTCCTTTTTGGAGCGATAGACAAGGGCGGCAAGCTCCTCCCGGGTGGGGTAGCTGATGAGCACCGGCACATCCTGCCACACGATGCGGTTGGCGGCAAGCTCTGCCTGCCGCAGCCCCTCGGGGCTGATGGGCACACTGGTGTCCATGCGCACCACCTCGGTGCCCACATGGAAGCCCACGTTCTCCGCCCCGAACATCTGGTGCAAAATGCCGGAAAGGATATGCTCGCCGGTGTGCTGCTGCATCTTATCGAACCGCCAGTCCCAGTCGATGCAGCCGGCAACAGCTGCGCCGGGCGCGGCGGCAGCGGGCAGGACATCCACCGTATGCCAGATGACGCCTGCCTGCTCGTGGACGTCCGACACCCGCAGCACCGTGCCGTCCGGCAGGGTCAGCGTGCCCCGGTCGGCGGGCTGACCGCCGCCCTCCGGGTAGAACACTGTGCCGTCCAGCGCAATGCGCCCGCCGCCGGTCTTTTCGTCCGGCTCTGCGGCAAGGATGACGCTTTCGCACCCGGTGCGAAAGGCGTCCTGCTCAAAGTATTTTTCTGTGCGCTGCATCGCGCGAGTACCTCCTGTAAAATAGAACGATTAAAAATGGGGGAGCGCTCGCCCTCTCAGGCGCTCCCGCGCCAGCTCCCCCAAAGGGGGAGCCAAGCCGTTATGTTCGTTGCTAAAGTGTTAGAAGAGACGAGGAAGTTTCCGGCAGTGCTCTTGCCTCTCCCTTTGGGAGAGGTGGCTGCGAACGTAGTGAGCAGACGGAGAGGGCGCACGCCGTTAGCCCTGTCACTAAAGTTTCAGACGCAACAAGAAACTTTCCCGCCATGCCAAAGACACCCCCTTGGGGGAGCTGCTGAGCGCAGCGAAGCTGAGGGAGTATCTCATAAAAACCAGTATACCACGATTTTTGCCTGTGGAAAATAGTTTACAGTTATGTTATGATAGGAAACAACGAATATTCCCGAAAATTGACAGCGAGGAAGGTAACGGATCATGCGTGAAAGTGGTATTCTGATGCCGGTATCCAGTCTGCCCGGCCCTTACGGGATCGGCTGCTTTGGCAAGGCGGCATTTCAATTTGTGGATTTCCTGTCTGCAGCAGGACAAACGATCTGGCAGCTGCTGCCGCTCAGCCCCACCGGCTACGGCGACAGCCCCTACCAGAGCTGCTCTGCCTTTGCGGGCAACCCCTATTTTGTGGACTTGGAAGCACTGGAAAAAGAGGGCCTGCTGACCGCCGCAGATCTCAAGGCGGAAAGCTGGGGCAAAAACCCGCTGGAAGTGGACTACGGCACCTTGTACGTCAGCCGCTTTGCAGTGCTGCGCAAGGCCTACGCCGCATGGCGCAGCCAGTGCGCCGGGCTGCACGGCTGCACCTACTACTACCCCGACGACTACTACGCCTTCACCCTTGCCAACGAGGACTGGCTGGAGGACTATGCCCTGTACATGGCGCTGAAGGTCGCCAACAAGATGAAGAACTGGGTGGAGTGGGACGCCCCCTACCGCCGCCGCGACAAGGCCGTACTGGCTGCCTTTGCCGCTGCAAACGAAGAGGAGATCGGCTTCTGGAAGTTCGTGCAGTACAAGTTCAGCGTCCAGTGGCAGGCCGTCAAGGCCTATGCCAACGAGAAGGGCGTGCAGATCCTGGGCGATATTCCCATCTACGTTTCTGCGGACTCGGTGGACGCATGGGTGGGCGGCAAGCTGTTTGAGCTGGACGCCGATGGCCGCTTTGCCCGGGTTGCGGGCTGCCCGCCGGACTATTTCTCCGCAGACGGCCAGCTGTGGGGCAACCCCCTGTACGACTGGGCGTACCACAAAAAGACCGGCTACGCATGGTGGATCCAGCGGGTGCGCCACGCACTGGGCATCTACGACCTGCTGCGCATCGACCACTTCCGCG
>ENA-OZXJ01000496-OZXJ01000496.1-human-gut-metagenome-genome-assembly--contig:-NODE-496-length-13060-cov-4.389773_pt1 | contig 13060 bp, 10 predicted proteins | sample MGYA00244854_ERZ654092 | MGnify/ENA primary metagenome ERZ654092 (study PRJEB26926, sample SAMN06165064) | human gut metagenome | biome: ENVO:00009003; feature: ENVO:2100002; material: ENVO:00002003... | reverse complement strand
GAGATAGGAGTCCGTCTCGTGGGCTCGGAGATGTGTATAAGAGACAGGCATAATAGTTATCTGTAAGCAGGAATACCAGCATTGCACACATCCATACTGCGAGAAATCCCAAAAAAGCCTTTTTACGGTCGATCTTATCCATGATTCTGCCTCCGGCCAGCAGGAAACACAGATTTCCCGCATAGCTTACGGCTATGATCGTGGACAGCCCCTTTGCCGTCAATGCAAAATGCGTCTGAAAAATGCCGGAGAAAATACCTCTCAGGCTGTCACTGATTCCCAGGCCGACCATCAGGATTGCAAATCCGATGAGAGCGATCCTTCTATTACTCTTCTCCATTCTGGCTCCCATCTTCCGGCTCTTCTACATCGATCCGTACATTTTCTACATTTCCCAGTGTCACGTCCTCCTCGTAAAAAGGCAGGATTCCTTCTTTCTTCGTGATCTGAATATCATGGAAGGAGACATTCTTCACATAATCCGCATAGATTCCGGAAATCTTTGTGTGGATCTCTCCCTCTCCCTGGCAGGGTCTCTTATCGTAGCCGTTGATCTCCCACTTGGATTTCTTATCCAGTGTCAGCCGAATGCCCTCAAAGGTCACATCTTCAATATAATTGTCTTCACTGCCCAGCAGGAAAATGCCGTTTTCTCCCTCGCAGGTAATATTCTGGAAGCGGATATTGCGGATCTTACCGGCCTTAACTCCGGGTTTGCGATCCAGTGCAGTCAGGCAGACAGCCTCCGCTCTTCCCCACCATTCATAAGAGAATCTTCTGGTCTCCATAATGATGTTGGAAAAGATTACATTTTCCACGTTGCCATTATCTCTGATCTGAATGGAAATTCCACGGTTACTTCTGGAAATACAGCAATTTTCCACCAGAATATTCCGGAAGTCAGACTCTCCCTCCGTGCCGAATTTGATGGCAGCACTGGTGGATACCAGGGTACAATTGGTGACCACGATATTTTCACAGGGACCGTATTTCTTATAATCCCCGGAATTTTTCAATACGATGGCGTCATCTCCACATTCAATGTGACAGTTACTGATCCGGACATTCTGACAGTGATCCGGATCGATGCCATCGGAATTCGCCATCTTCAGATTATTCAGCAGGCGGATACCGTCGATCAACACATCCTTACAGCCTACCAGATGCACTGTCCAGAAGGCACAGTTCGTCAGGCGGACTTCCTTGATGGTCAGATGCTTTACATCCTCCAATAGCAGGAGCGGAACTCTGGGATAATAGGAACCCTCGATATGATAACCCGAGTCATCTCCGTAAAAGACAGATTCATTGCCATCAATGGTACCCTGTCCGGAGATCGTCACATTTTCCTGTCCCAGCGCATAGATAAAGGCATGGAACGGGCGTCCTGCATATTCACTGTTCAGGAAAGAAGGCAGGCCGGATTCATGGGCTGTGATTTTACCATTGTTGCGCAGCGGGTAATAATCTTCTATGTTGCTGCTGGCTTTCCAGACAGCGCCCGGCTCCAGATGTACCTCCACATTGGATTTCAACAGCACATATCCGGAAGAATATGTCCTGCCGCCGGGGAAGAGGACTACGCCTCCTCCCTGTTCTGCACACGTATCGATTGCTTTCTGAATGACAGGGGCATCATTGGTCTGTCCATCGCCCACTGCACCGTATTCTAATATATTGATCATAATTTTCTCCTTCGTAACCCTCTTACTTTTTTTCATTCACAATACGCAGGGTCTTGATTTCATAAGGCTTCATAGTAAAGCTCCATCCGTCCTGTACACGGGTCATATCCGCATTCTCCACCCCGGAAAAATTCTCCATGCAGTCACAGACTGTTACCTGTGCATCCGGAGCAAGTGGGAAGTTCACATGCACTTTGGTACGCATTCCCCAAGTCTCATAGATACGTACGATGATGCCATTGCCGTCCTCTGCTGCTTTTACAGTATCTGACATCACATTTTCCTCTGCTATCTGCAGCATTGAGAAGCTGTCTTCATAGATACCCTGTACCTTCTCCCATGCCATCGGGCAGTTCAGATCGTAAGCTTCTCTTACCACACTGCCCTTGCGGAAATCTCCCTGATGAGGGAACAATGCGTAGGTAAATTCATGCTGTCCCTGATCTGCATCGGGATTGGGGAAAATACCTGACTTGATCAATGTCAGTCCCATCACACCCTCATGGACATCATAACCGTATTTGCAGTCATTCATCAGTGCCACACCATAACCGGGCTCGGAAAGATCTGCCCATTTGTGTGCGCATACCTCGAATCTTGCACGATCCCAGGATGTGTTCTTGTGTGTCGGGCGCTTTACATTGCCGAACTGGATCTCATAATCCGCTTCATGTGCCAGAATATCCACAGGGAAGGATACTCTGAGCAGCTGTTGATGTTCCTGCCAGTCCACTCTGGTCTGAAAATCGATCCTTGCGGTGTGCCGGTAGAAACGAATGGTCTGTTCGATCATGGAATCCTGGAACCGTCTGCGCACATGTAATGCCGCCGTCTCCGGTCCGTTCTCCAATACTTTGAATTCTTCCACATCAATGACATCCCAGGATTTCTCCAGATATCCCTCGTCAATATTCCAGGCATCGAATTCTGCCGGCCGATCCTCATATACGGTGAGACGGTTACCCATCCTGCCCTTTTGGATCAGTTCCCGGTCCTCCCTGATATCCACCAGGCTTGTGATCTCAGCATTGGCATCAAATCTTACGGTAAAATAGGGCGTTTTGAAGCTTACCGGTCGTCCGTTTTCCTCCATTACAAGCTCAGTGAAACAGTTGTCCTCTCCGGAGTTCACCGCTCTGCACACAGTAACACCGCTGGGTCCTGCTGTTATTTTCTGCCAACTGCCCTCTGCATTCCGGATCAGTGCCGTACGTGCAAAGCTCAAAGGATTCCATACTGCGCAGACCTCCTCATTCTTCTCCGCACGATACCGGAACAGCTTTTCCCGGATGCTCTTCTTCGCTGTTTTCATCATTTCTTCATCCGCAGCAAAAATCTCTTCATACTGTGCGGCGGAATCCTCATACACTTCCTTAATAGAGGAACCGGGCAGAATATCGTGGAACTGGTTCAGCAAAAGCAGTTTCCAGCTGTGTTCCAGTTGTTCCTGTGGATAGATATACTTTTGATCCAGAAGTGATGCCATTGCTGCATACAGCTCGGTTTCGCCGTTTTTGAACTCAGCCTTACGATTATATTTTTTATTCTGTGCCATGGAAGTATAAGTACCACGGTGGAATTCCAGATATAGTTCACCATCCCATACCGCCAGACGCTTTTTGTCCATTTTGTCTTCCAGAATATGAAAGAATTCCTTCACCCCTGTCTGTCTTGCTACAGGACATTCCACGATGCTGTGCTCCAGCCTTCTGCTCTGCTCCAGCATCTCTTCTGTGGGGCCTCCACCGCCATCACCATAGCCGTAACAGGTCAGCACCTCAGTGCTCACATCCTTATCCTGATACCGCTGCCAGGTACCCATGAGTTGGGAGGCATTCTGCAGACCATTATAAGTGGTGGAATGGTTTCCCACCATCTTCAGGTCACCCGGCTTCTGATAGTTTCTGGTAGAAATCAGATGTGTCAACACTTCCGTTCCGTCAATGCCCTTCCAGAGAAAGGTGTCGTGAGGAAACCGGTTGAACTCATTCCATCCGATTTTCGTGGTCATAAAATAAGGAATCCCGGATTTCTGCAGGATCTGCGGCAGCGCCGCACTGTAACCAAAGACATCCGGCAGCCACAATACTTCATTTTTCTCCGCACCGAGCTCTTGTTCAAAAAATCTGCGGCCATAGATGATATGCCGGATCAGGGATTCTCCGGAGGAAATGTTGCAGTCCGGCTCCAGCCACATGGCTCCTTCCGCTTCCCATCTGCCCTCTTTGATCCGTTCCCTGATTCTGGCCAATACCCCGGGAGCATCTTCCTTCACGAACTCATAGAGCTGTGGCTGACTGGACATAAAACGGTATTCCGGATATCTGTCCATCAGGTTCAGTACCGTCTCAAAGCTGCGCACTGCCTTTTGTCTGGTCTGACGCAGGGGCCATTTCCATGCCACATCAATATGGGTATGGCCGATACTGTGCACCGTCACCGGATTCGGTCTTCTGTCGGCATAATAAGTACCTTCCAGCTCCTGCGCCGCCATTTTCATGCTCTCAAAGCATTCTGCGGATCCGGGTCTGCGCAAATCCAACAGATTTATGCATCTTTCCAGTGCTTTAAAGCCCTCGATCCTGGATAGATTGTCCTCCGGCAGAAGATCCGCAGCTTCATAGACAGCCTGCATGTCATAATAGAGTCCCGCCGCCTCTTCCCGGTAGACTGCCAGCTCCAGGCGGAAGAAATTCGTACCGGTAAACGTGCCTGCATACGCACTGGAATACGCATAAAAAGCCAGTTCGTAAGTCTCTCCTGCTTTGGCATGCTCCGACAGAATGATAAACTGATGGTTCATATCCAGCGTGGCTGCAAATCTGCCATTCACATAAGCCATGATCTGGGGATTGTCCGTATTCCAGATATCTGTGGCTCCGGTATTCAGCACGGCACGGACTGTATGCCCCTCCATCTGCTCCGGGATCGCCACATCTGCCAGGAAGAAATAATGCTGATCCAGCTCTCCCCAGGTCTCATTGCGGCCGAAATCCCGGAAATCTTTTCCTTCTCTGTGGAATTCCTCCTCAAAATGGTAATCCGCTTTGGCGATCTTCACGGAAATTACCGGTTGTCTGTCACTATATATCATCTGCTCTACGGCTTCGAGAACAGCTTTGATTCGATTTCTAACAGTGTCCATATTACACTCTCCTCTGATTTTTATCTGAAAACAAGAAAAGCGGGGAGAACCGGAACAGTCTCCCCGCCGAACAGCTTTAGCCCTTGATACCGGTGGATGCAATTCCTTCTACCAGATATTTCTGCATAGTCAGGAAAATAACAAATATAGGAATCAGGGACAAGGTTGCCATTGCAAACATAGCACCCCAGTCAGAACCTGCGGTAGGATCCGAGAACATCTTCAGAGCGTAACTCACCGGATATTTCAGAGGATCGCTTAAGTATAACAGTGCTGCCAGGAAATCATCCCATCTCCACATAAAGGAGAAGATCGCACTGGTTACCAGTGACGGTTTGATCAGAGGAAGGATGATACGGAAGAAGATCGTATAGGTAGAACATCCGTCCATTCTGGCCGCCTCATCCAGATCCATGGGAATCCCCTTGATGAACTGGATATTCAGGAAAATGAAGAATCCCTGACCGAACCACTGGGGAACAATGATAGGAAGGTAAGAACCGACCCAGCCTAATTTATTAAAAATTATGTACTGCGGGATCATTACTACCTGGAACGGAAGCATCATGGACAACAGCATGCAGGCGAACCAGAATCCCTTGAATTTGAAGTTAATTCTTGCGAAGCCGTATCCGATCACAGCAGAGGAAGCCACTGCTCCGATGGTGGATAAACCTGCGATCACAAAAGAGTTTTTGAAGAAGGTTCCGAAATTGTATCCGGCAAATCCCTGCCAGCCTACCTTGTAGTTCTCCAGAGAGAAGTGTCTCGGGATCAATTCCGATGCCGTTCTTATAATCTCATTGGTATCCTTAAAAGAACTAAGTACCATCCATACTAACGGATATATCATCACGCAGGCAAAACAGAAGGTGAAGATATGATAAATCACTCCGATAGCAAATCTTTTTTCTTTATATCCTTTTTTCATACGCTCACCATCAACCTTCTGATTCATAATATACCCACTTGTTCTGGGTCTTGAACAAGATCAGTGTCAAAATTCCTACTACCAGAATCATAAACCATGCAAGTGCACATCCATAGCCAAGTTTGTTATAGGTAAATGCGTTCTGGTACATATATACAGTATAGAAAAGGGTGGTATCCCTTGGTTTTCCCTGTGTAATAATGTAGCTCTGTGTAAATGCCATAAAGCCGTTGATCAACTGGTTGATCAGATTGAAGAAAATCGTGGGGGTCAGCATGGGGAGTGTGATCTTGAAGAACTTATGGACACCGCCAGCTCCATCCATGGTGGCTGCCTCATATAAGCTTACGGGAATCTGCTTTAATCCTGACAGGAAGATCAGCATGGAGGATCCGAACTGCCATACTGCCAGAATAATCAGGGTCCAGATCGCAGTATCGGAACGTCCCAGCCATGCGATATCCAGTCCGAACAGACCGTTGATCACACCGTCACTGGCGAACATTCTTTTCCACAGAATGGCAACCGCCACACTGGAACCGATAATGGAAGGAAGGTAATACACTGCTCTGTAAAAGCCGGACAGCTTGGTGCTCTTCACCAGAAGCATTGCTACGATCAATGCCATGATCAGACGAAGAGGTACGGAAAATACCACGTAATACATGGTGACACCGAATACCTTCCAGAATTTCGGATCATCCGTGAACATGGTAATGTAGTTTTCCAGCCCAATGAATGTCGGGGACTGTAAAATATTGTATCTTGTAAATGAAAATGCAAAAGATAAAAGCATGGGAACCATCATGAATGCCAGAAATCCGATAATGAACGGTCCGACAAACACATATCCGGATACGTTAGGACTATCCAGCCACTGGCCCAATGTTCTTTTTCTCTTTGGGGAAGTCTTTTCTTTGCTCATTTTTCCTCTCCTTCTGCCGTTTCTATAACAAGCGCCCGGCTCCCGCCCTATGCCGGATGGGATCCAGGCGCCCTTTGATTACAATTTGTTATAACGGTCTTACTTCAGAAGTCTTACTTCTCGTCTTACTTTGCCGCCTCGCTCAGAATCTTCTGAGATGTGGTTACGAATTCTTCTGCTGCTCCCGCTGCATCTGTATCTCCATAACGCAGGTTCTCAACAATGGTCTTGGCCTGTGCTTCTACTTCACCCTTACCGGAGGGATCGGGATCATCAATAGGAGTTGCGATCTTGGATACTTCTGCGATATAGTCAAATACCTTCTGGGAATTCTCATCCACATTAGGTTTGATTGCTTCTGCCACATCACTGTTCACAGGGATGCCTCTCTCTGCCAGCAGGATATTGTTGCACTCAACGCTGTTGGTGAACCAGTCCAGGAATTTTGCAGCTTCCTCTTTATTCTGAGAAGTCTCGGCGATAGAAAAGAACTGGCTGGGCTTTAAGAACATCGGTTGGGTGGTTGCATCGCTGGTAGTAGGATACATGGTGATTCCCAGATCTCTACCGGCTGTGTTGGCAATACTGATATACTGGTTGGAATAAGAAAAGTCATTCCAGGTAGTTCCGTCAATGATAGGCTTGGTCTCTACTACATCCGGGTTCTTCTCTGCCAGAAGATCAGGAGAAATAGCGGATTCCGCCTTGTTGAACTTATCTACATTAGCGAAGTGGGTTTCGCTTGCAGTCTTGGTTCCTGCTGCCAGTTCATCGAACAAATGAGATCCCTGGGTTCTTGCGATGACCTGCATCATATTGATGCCGCCATCGTAGTAGGTCTTCACACCGGTCTTCTCGTAAATGGTCTGTCCGATATCATACAGTTCTTCGATGGTCAGCTGCTCGGGAAGCTCTACACCGGCCTGTTCTACGATTTCTTTGTCATATACCATCATAGGAGCATTACTGCCAAGGCTTAATGCATAACAGGTTCCATCAATAGATCCACTATCGATAACGCTGTCTGCAATCTTGCTGGTGTCAATGACACCGCTGTCAATGAACTGGCTCAGATCAGCAAGCTGGCCGCTCTGCTGATACTGTTGCAGATAGGAGTAATCCATCTGGATAATATCGGGAAGGTTGCCGCCTGCTGCCATTGCAGAAAGCTTATCCCAGTAGCCGGACCAGTCGGTAAACTCTACCTTGATCTCTACATTGGGGTTCTGTTCCATGTAAAGGTCAACTGCCTTCTTGGTTACATCATTTCTTGTCTGGTTGCCCCACCAGCAAAGGCTCAGGGTTACTTTGTCACCACTGGCAGCCTGTGCTGCGCTGTTATCACCTGTGGCAGCGGAGCCTGTGCCAGATGCATCAGAACTGCCTGCGCTGCTTCCACATGCAGCCAGAGACATGGTCATCAATACAGCCATAAGACCTGCAATCATTCTTTTCTTCATTTGTTATACCTCCCATACAATCTGTCGGGTATGTGTCCTGCACATCCCTCGTTGTTGTTTTGATGAATTTATTTTATGTCCATTTTGCATAATGGTAAAGTTAAATAACGGTTCTGTCGATGCAAAAAAATGGCTTTTTAACCATAATCTTACATTTTTTTCGTCACATTTTCATACTTTTTTCAGTTTTTCCATATTCCATATGGCATTTTGCATAATTTCGTGTTCAAAAAAAGGTTTCTGAGTGTTCAAAAAACGGCTTTTTGTTTTCTTCCCACGGATGAAAATTGAACTTCCCATATTTTTACTATATAATAACCATGATACGGAGGTTTTTCCATGAGCAATTTATCACAGCGTTTTAATAATCTGTCTTTATATAAGAAAATACTACTGATCCTGTCAACGACATTGCTTTTTGTGTTCTTTGCTTTTGTTGTGGGCATTCAGCTTCTTTCCCAGTATTATGCCCGTGAGCTGTATACTTCCAATGCACAGTCTCTGAATTATGTATCTTCCTTCGTCTCTGCAAGAATGGAGACCGTGGAATCCGGTTCTGCCCGGATCCTGTCCGATACCATCATTCAGACGAATCTCACCGATATCATGGATGCTCCCACCAGTATCCGTAATGCCCAGAGAAAGCAGACGATATATCAGGCTCTCTATCCTTATATTTTTGATGACGACTATATCAAATCCATCAGTCTGGTACTTCCTGACGACACACTGATCTGTATGGGAAATACTTCCGATCTGGATGCTTTTCCTCTGGAGGAACTGGCAGAAAATGCAGCAGCCTGCCAGGGGCGTGCCAGCTGGAGTGCACCGGCTTCCCCCGGGAATACCATCGTACTTTACCGGGATATCCGGCAGCTTCGCCATCTGACCCTGGATCATCTGGCTTACCTGTACATAGTGATCGACCTGGACCAGCTGATCAGTGATGCCCTGGAGAATGCCGGATATTCTCTCTCCACGCATTCCCGTTTTATCCTGTTTGCAGGAAATGCGCAGTTTTACCCACAGGAGACTTACCATCCGGAACAGTATTCTAGCCTGCTGCAGTCGCTGAATCATGGCAGCAGCCATTATTCTATTCTTTCCATAGATAAACGAAAGACCTTTGTCATCCAGGGAGATTTTCCACGTACCGGATGGAATTATCTGTATTTTCAGGATTACGATCCGCTCTTTTCTGCGATCCATACCGTTCTGATCCGGATGATCCTGTTCTCCGCCGTGGTCGTGATGATCGCTCTGTTTCTGGCACTGTTGCTTCTGCGCAGGATACTGCACCATCTGGATCTTCTGGTAGAGAAGATCCGCCGCTTCGGACAGGGACTCCCGGATCCGGAGGACACCGCTCACTACGATTACAGTCTCCGCACCGATGAGATCGGGCAGCTGCATGTCAGCTTTGACGAAATGAAATCCAATGTAAAGACTTTGCGGGATAAAAACTATGAAAAGCAGCTGTTGCTCCGGGATACCAATATCAAGATGCTGCAGCAGCAGATCAACCCGCATTTTCTCTACAATACCCTGGATACCATCAACTGGATGGCGCAAAAATACGGTGCCGATGACATCTCCACCATGGTCCGTTCCCTGGGGAATCTGTTCCGCGCTGCTGTCAACAGCAAAGAAGACCTGATCCCTTTAAAAAAGGAACTGGACGTTTTAAAGGATTATATCCGGATCCAGCAGATCCGTTTCGGAGACCGGCTGGACTTCCAGCTGCATGTACCGGATGACATTTCCCATATTTATGTCCCGACACTTTGTATCCAGCCTCTGGTAGAGAACGCATTAAAATATGCTCTGGAATTCAGTGACGATGTCTGTCATATCACCGTCACCATTTCTGAAAAAGACACCGTCTACCAGATTACCGTAGCAAATACCGGTTCCCATTTCGAGGATGATCTCATCTGGAAGCTGGAACACAGGCAGGTCACTCCCCAGGGTTCCGGTGTGGGACTGGTGAATATCAACTCCCGCCTGAAGCTGCTCTTCGGCGACCGGTACGGCTTATCTATATACAATGAAGACGGAATGGCCATTGTACTGCTGTCCATTCCCAAAGAAAGAGAGGATTCTTATGCTCAGATTGATGATTGTAGATGATGAACAGATCATACGTGAAGCACTTTCTTCCATGATCGATTATACCTCCCTCGGCTACGAGGTGATTGCTACCGCCAAAAACGGAATGGAAGCCTATGACCGGATCCGTGATGACTATCCCGATGTTGTGATCACGGATATCAAGATGCCTATTTTGAACGGCCTGGAACTGATCGAACGTGCCTCCCGCATCGACTCCCGGATCACTTTTATCCTGTTATCCGGTTACGGTGAATTCGAATATGCCAAGCAGGCCATGAAATACGGGGTCCGCTACTATCTCTTAAAACCCACGGACAAGCAGGAGCTGATCAACTGTCTGGATACGATCCGTGAAGAAAAAAAGCAAAAAGAGGTACAGCAGAAGGCGGAGCAGGCACTTCTGCTGAAGGATATGCAGTCGCCATTAGAACAGGGGCTGCTTATGGAAGCATTGGATCAGCCTGATAATTTTCCCCAGGTATTCAAAAAGTATCAGGGACTTCTGTCCTTTCCCGAAAAGGGACTATATGCCTGTATCTGTTCCTTTGTAGAAGAAACCTATCTGAAAAGTTTTCTAAAGGATATCGTGCGGATTCTGCTTTCCTGCGGAGCAGAAAGTGTCTTTCCTGTGATTTATGTAAAAAACAGTGCTCTTTTCGTCCTGTCCTCTCCCACCCTGGCCCATCAGGAAAAGATCCGCCAGTCTTTGGAGGAGCTGCATTATCCGCAACAGTGTGTAACCTTTGAAACCTCTTTTCTCCACGGTGACACTTCGGAAGATTTGTTTGCGCAGATCATATCCAAGATATCCCGCTATGAACGGATCCTGCTGATCCGCCCAGAAACCGGAGAAACCAGGGACTTCCATAACAACATGGCCGCTCCCTGGCGGATTTCCAAGCTGCGTGAGGCATTTACCGCTTCCCCGGCCGAAACGGATATTCCATCTCTGCTGGATTCCGTCTTCACTCCTTCCATGACACCGGATGTTGCGAAGAATATCGCCCTGGGACTTTTCCTGAATCCCGATAACTCCGGACAAGAGCCGCCGCTCGATATTGCCTGTGACTTTTTCCGCCGCCTGTATTCCTGTACCCAGACCTCCGAAATCCGGAAGCTGGCGGAGATCGTACTGCTGCAGGAGAAGGACGAGGCTGCCTCCTCTAAGGGCGGTGCCAACATCAGCCTCTTAAAATCTTACGTGGAAGCCCACCTGGACTGTGAGACCCTGTCTTTAAAATGGCTGGCAGAGAACTATCTCTTTGTCAGTGTCGGCTACCTGAGCAAACAATTTGTAAAGGAGGAAGGCATCCGGTTTTCCGATTACCTGAACAAAAAGCGGATGGAACAAGCCATCCGCCTTATGGTGTACTATCATAATGACAATATCAAAACTATTGCCAGGTCTGTGGGATTCGGCAATAATCCACAGTATTTCAGCCAGGTATTTAAAAAATATACCGGCTATACTCCCACAGAGTATATTGAGAAGGTGGGTGCCTCTGCGCCCTCCTGATGCAGTCTCCCTCATCGTAAGGGAATTACATGCAGTTGTCCAGAAGCTTCATCAAAGCATCATGCGCTATGGTAAATGTCTCAAGACCGCTGAGTACCTTCTTTTCTTTGACAGCAATGCTCCTGCCGTCCTTTTCCAGTGCATGGAAACCCTCAAACTCAAACAGGTGCGGTTCCAGTGACAGGAATCCATCAAATCCGGAGGCTGACAGACGCTTCAGGATCACCGCCACATTTCCGTCACCATAGCCTGCCGGAACTACACTCTGGTCTGACTTCAGTGCATCCTTTACATGGATATAGGCAATATAGGACTTTAACATCTCATAGGCTTCCAGCGTATCCTGTCCGCACTGTACAAAGTTGGCAAAGTCAAAAATAGCTTTAAAATGATCCCCGTAAAAGGTATCCATGAGTTTTTTGCATTCCGGAGCCATTGCTCCATAGATATCTTTTTCATTTTCATGCAGGAGCAGTGTATCATTCGCAGAGGCATAGTCCACGAATTTACCGATCCTGTCGAAGACTTCGCCCTCATAGGCTGCCGGATCACTCTCCTGCGGAAGATAGAAGCTGAACATCCGGATCGTCGGGCATTCCATCTTATGGCTGATCTCCACTGCCCTCTTGAACTCTTCAAAATGGGGAGCGAAATCATCCGTGATCAGAATCTTACCCAAGGGAGATCCCAGGGCAGAAAGCCGGATTCCATTATCATCCAGTGTCTTCTTGATCTGCTCCACTTTTTCATCCGTGTGATAGATCAGATTTTCTCCATCCACTCCACGCATCTCCACATAAGACATTCCCAGTCCTTTCAGTCCTGCGATCTGAGCTGTCAGTTCCGGTGCGATTTCATCTGCAAAACCTGTGATTTTTACTGTCATTCTTTTGTCCTCCTTAATAAGTGCCTGTCGTATCAAATACAATATCAGTGTCTTCCTTTTTTCTGGAAGTGGCACGTTTTTTGTTCAATTCTCGTAAAAACAATTCTTCATCCAACGGCAGTTCCACGGTGCGGTTCAGCCAGCTGGACAGGTGCATGGCATTGGACAGGGTCAGCCCCCGGATTCCCTCCGTTCCCTCTGCCACCAATGGAGTTCCTCTTAAAATATGACCTGCGAACGCTTTCAATACACCAATATGCTGCTCGTTTTGTCCATCCGTCTCAATCTCAATTCTGGAATATTCCGGCTTTTTAAATCCTTCCTTCTCCGTTTTGCAGAAATCACTCACATCTGTCTCTTATACACATCTCCGAGCCCACGAGACGGACTCCTATCTCGT
>ENA-OZXJ01000488-OZXJ01000488.1-human-gut-metagenome-genome-assembly--contig:-NODE-488-length-13193-cov-7.523139_pt1 | contig 13193 bp, 10 predicted proteins | sample MGYA00244854_ERZ654092 | MGnify/ENA primary metagenome ERZ654092 (study PRJEB26926, sample SAMN06165064) | human gut metagenome | biome: ENVO:00009003; feature: ENVO:2100002; material: ENVO:00002003... | reverse complement strand
GATAGGAGTCCGTCTCGTGGGCTCGGAGATGTGTATAAGAGACAGGTTATACTGCCTTCTAATACTTTGCCTGCTGTTCCGGTCTTATAATCATACGCATAAAGACTGTTGTATCTGCTGTTCATAATTACCTTATTTGCTTTTTCGTCTTTACTCATTGTCGCTGTTTCTATAAGAAAGTAGAGTCTTTCCCCATAGCTTTTTGCCCTTGTTATTGCGGCACCTGTACCTGTATATTCCAGAACTGTCTCTTCTTTTTTACCATCAAGCGAATAACGCTTTATTGTCTCTACAGCCTCTTCTTCATTTCCCAAATGTCCAAGCAGATTGTATACATACACATAGTCATCATGGAACACGAGATTTGTTCCGCTCTCACCACCATACGCATATACAACGGCTATTTTTTCCCTTGTACTTCCGTCAGTTGAAAATCTTACAAGATACCCATTCGTATCAAGAAGATATACATTATCTTTGTAATAATAAACCGCACTGTCCAAATAATATGTTGTTGTCTGTCTGTTCTTTGAATACTGGTACCCAACATAGGCATTACATTCCATATTATCATGTGTGCAATCCGCTTTCCCGCACACCGGATAACATTCCTTGGTATCTCTATCAAAAAACAACAGGAAAAAAGCATTATTCCATTTACCTATATAATAATATCCGCCATCAGCCGCCGCAAATGTGTGCACATATGTACCCCAATACGGCTGCGAATCATCTTTTGACACGCCTATATCATTAATCTCTGTTTTTTCCATATCATTTTTTAAAACAGCTTTAGATACTGTTTTTTTACCACACCCCATCAAAGCCGTTATTCCAATACAAATAATCATTACAACAGCTATTAATTTTTTTGTCATACGCATCCCTCCGTTTACTCATTTTATTCTTCTAATGTAAGGCGGTATAATATAAACATTTTGTCCGACTCTTTTGGTGGCATATTTTCGTTAAATTCCAAAATATAATATGCTTCTTTTACACAACCACGATGACGTTTGCAATCTGCCTTTTATATGCCATGTTCTTTCATATAATCAGATATGGAATGAAGAGACTTACAAATCAACTTCATTTTCAATAACAGATGGATATGCTTTTAATAATAATCCCGTAAAAGAAATAACTTTCAGCATTACACTTCCATGCTGTGTGCCTAAAGACGTATCTTATGGAAATGATTTATTTTACATAAAATTAAGCAAAAATCTGCTGAAACTGCGTACCAAAATACACGAATGCGAATTAAAATATTTTTACACCGATTATAAAAACTACTACTATCTGCCAAAGGAGGACATGGCCATACACAAGAGTGTCGCAGCATATGTCGACCACGAATACCGCGAAAAATGCAAGGCGTACAACTGCTATGTGCGCAAAACCGGTACCTTCATCAGACAGTACTCTGACTTCATGAAGCCCGAGTTTCGATTCGATATAAAGGATAAGTACAGCTATTTCCTGCTGACTGAGGATTTTATAAATTCAAAACAGATGGTACTGTCATATGTAAAACACATAACAGACCATCTGTTTAACCTCTGATAAGATATCATGGCTTCCTAAAATAGAAACTGCTTAATCTCTCAAAGCCGAGCTCACGATATGTAGTTATCTGCTCAGTACTGCCTATAAACAATATTCCCTTGGATTTTAAAGTATTGAAGAAATTTTTGTATATCATATCCTTCGCATCATCGGTAAAATAAATCACCACATTCCTGCACAGGATAAGATCGTAATCCTTTGGATATGAATCCTTCAACAGATTGTGTTCCTTAAAGGTCACACATCGCTTGATATCATCAGATATCTTGTATGACCCCTCCACCTGGGTAAAGTACTTCTTCTTCAGGTCAGCCGGCACATTTTCTACAGACTTTGCGCTGTAAAGCCCGGCTTTAGCGCTCGCAATCACCTGGTCGTCAATATCTGTAGCCAGTATCTTTATACGAGACAATGGAACATGCTTCGAAAAAGCCATGGCAAGCGAATACGGCTCGTCCCCTGTTGAGCATGCCGCGCTCCATATCTTAATCGTCCCCGTATTGTTCTTTAATATCTCAGGAATGACCTCTCTGTCCAAAAAACTCCACTGATCAGGATTCCTGTAGAACTCAGATACATTGATAGTGATAAAATTGATAAACTGTTTAAACTTAGCCTTATCTGCAGAAATCATATCAATGTATGTCTCATAAGAATCAGCCCCATTTTTTCTCGCAAGAGTATCAATACGCCTGCGCATCTGCTTTTCTTTATAATAATTGAGATCTATCTGCGTCAGCCTGTACACTTCATTTTTAAACCATTCATAATGATCAAACATCACAATCCTCCAATAGGTGCCACCCGATACAAATAAAAGCTGCCATATAATTATATATGACAGCTTTAAAATCAAAAACTACTCGTTATCAGAAGCAACCTCATCGATATTTACATCTGCAACATCTGCTCCATCATCCTCTGAATCAAGGAGAGCCTTCATGCTTAAGCTGATTTTCTTATCGTCCTCATTGAACTCAACAACCTTAGCCTCAACCTCCTGACCAATCTTGAGAACATCTGATGGCTTCTCAACATGATCCTTTGAAATCTGTGAAACATGAAGAAGTGCGTCAACACCAGGAGCAAGCTCGATGAATGCACCAAAATCTGTCATTCTGGCTACTTTGCCCTTTACGATATTGCCAGGAGCAAATTTCTCTGTTGCACCATTCCATGGATTCTCATCATCAAACTTCATTGAAAGAGCAATCTTAGAACCATTGATGTTCTTAACAAATACTCTTACAGTCTGTCCAACAGTGAATACCTTCTTAGGGTTCTCTACTCTGCCCCAAGACATCTCTGAGATATGAAGTAATCCGTCTACTCCGCCAAGATCGATGAATGCACCGAAATCTGTAACATTCTTAACTGTTCCTTCGATTACATCGCCAACGTGAAGATTTGCAAGAAGCTCTTCCTGCTGTTTAGCCTTCTGCTCAACGAGTAATACCTTTCTATTTCCGATAATACGTCTCTTTCTTGGATCGAACTCTGTGATGATAAACTCAATCTCCTGATCCTTGAACTTGTTGAGATCCTTCTCATAAGTATCTGATACAAGGCTTGCAGGGATGAATACTCTTGTCTCATCAACACTGACACATACACCACCGGCTAATACCTGTGTAACTTTTGCCTTTAATACTTCCTGGTTCTCAAAAGCCTCCTCAAGACGCTTGCTGCCCTTCTCTGCCTGAAGGCGCTTGTAAGAAAGGATAACCTGGCCCTCGCCATCGTTAAGCTTAACTACCTTGGCTTCCATCTTGTCGCCAACCTTTACAACAGTAGTAAGATCTACGTTCGGCTCATTTGTGTACTCGTTTCTAGTAATAATTCCGTCTGATTTGTATCCAATATTTAAGAAAATCTCGTCAGGTTTAACATCAATAACGGTACCTTCTACCACTTCTCCATTTCTTATAGTTTTAAAAGATTCTTCCAGCATTTGTTCAAAGCTCATTTCTGACATTCTTTGAAACCTCCTCAATGATATTATTTGGGGTTGAAGCCCCTGCTGTAATACCTACGTTATTGTTGGACCTGATTTGTGTATAATCCATTTCGTCACTTGTCTGTATATAGTAAGTATTTTTGCATTCGTTTTTACATATTTCAAATAGCTTCTGTGTATTGGAGCTGTGCCTGTCGCCTATGACAATCATGACATCTGAGCACTGTGCTACCTTTCTTGCTTCGGTCTGTCTGACCTCTGTAGCATTACAGATTGTATTTAAAACAGTTATATCATAACCTTTTTTTGCAATAATTTCAACTATATCTTGAAATTTATTGTAGTTAAATGTCGTTTGTGACACTATGCATAGTTTTTTTGTACTATTTTTCATGTAATTTTCGGCATCCTCAGGCGAATTTATGATGGTTACATGACATTTTTCGTCTGCCCAACCCTTTATCCCGCACACCTCAGGGTGCTTTGGACTGCCGACAATTATAATATCATAGCCCTTTGAGCTGTAATCCTCCACATATCTGTGAATTTTTGATACAAAAGGACAGGTTGCATTAAGCACCTCAAAGCCACAGTTTTTTATCCTGTCATACTCAGCCTTGCTTATACCGTGTGAACGGATAATCATCACACCCTTTTCATGAGAAGAAAGCTCATCGAGATCGTTTATGACGGTTACGCCATTTTTTTCCATATCCTTTACGACCTCATCATTGTGAATAATCGGGCCATAGGTGTATATAGGCACATTTTCCTTTTCAATTGCCTCATAGACCATATTTACTGCTCTCGTCACTCCAAAACAAAAGCCGGCGCTCTTTGCGATAGTAAGCTCTCCCATACGCTATGCCTCTTTCACAAGCTGTTTCATTCTATCTACCACCTCATCGATTGTCATATCAGACGAATCAAGCAGCACAGCATCATCCGCCTGCTTCAAAGGTGATGTCTCTCTTGTCATATCCCTGTGGTCTCTCTCTATAATATCCTTCTCGATTGCATCAATATCGCATTTCTCACCCTTTGCAGTAAGCTCATCGAAGCGTCTCTTTGCACGTACTTTAGAGCTTGCGGTTAAAAATATCTTGACATTGGCATCAGGAAGCACAACAGTTCCTATATCTCTTCCATCCATCACCACATTCTCTCTGGCAGCGAGCTGTCTTTGAAGCTCAACAAGCTTTTCTCTAACTACAGGATAAACACTTGTAGCTGATGCCATATTGCCGACAGCCTCCTGTCTTATAAAGCCTGTGATATTCTCACCATTTAAGATAACCTGCTGTTCACCGTTTTCATAGCTGATTGAAACCTCAACATCCTTACATAGCTTCGTGATGGTGTCAATATCATCCTTGTCCACACCCTTTTGGATAAAATAGTATGCCATGGCACGGTACATGGCACCTGTATCGACATAAATTGCGCCAAGTTCCTTTGCAAGTCTCTTTGCTATAGTGCTTTTTCCGGCTCCTGCCGGTCCGTCAATTGCTATATTGTATCTCATAATTTCTCCTTAAAATATTTTTGTTCATCATTTTTATTAAAATCCCAGCTACTCAATTCACTATGCGCATAAATAACTGTTATTATAAGTGTCTCAAAACAGTTTTCCAAATCATCAAACCGCTGCACTTGTTCCTGCCAGATATCCTGTGGACCATGCTATCTGCAGATTAAAGCCTCCCGTATATGCATCCAGATCCAGCACCTCGCCGGCAAAGTAAAGGCCATTCACAAGCTTCGACTCCATAGTGGATGGATTGATTTCCTTCACCTTTATGCCGCCCTTTGTGATAATAGCTTCATTATATCCTCTTGGACCATTAAGAGTGACAGGCAGCTTCTTAAAGAGCATAAGAAGTCTGTTTCTTTCCTCTTTCGATATCTCATTAACCTTCTTATCCGGGTCAATGCCTGAAAGCTCAATTATCACCGGAATCATTTTTGCAGGCAAAAGCTTGTTTATCGAATTCTTAAACTGCTTGTTTTTTGCCTCCTCAAACTCCCTGAGAATCCTCTTGTCCAAGGCCTCCTGCGTAAGAGCCGGCTTCAAATCAATATACATGTCAAGAGGCTGCTTAATAAGGCTTTGCTTAATTGATGCACTCGCAGACAAAATCATAGGGCCGCTGACCCCGAAATGCGTAAAAAGCATCTCTCCAAAATCCTCATACAGCTTCTTTTTGCCACTATATATGGAAATAGCCGTATTTTTAAGTGAAAGTCCCTGAAGACTCTTTACCCACTCTTCCTTTACATTAAATGGCACAAGTGACGGTGTGCACTCTGTCACAGTATGACCTGCATCCTCTGCCATTTTGTAGCCATCACCTGTAGAGCCTGTAGAAGGATATGAAAGTCCTCCTGTGGCAACAATGACTGCATCAGCATCCATTTTGGTGCCATCCTTTAATATGACACCTGTTATTTTTAATTCAGGCTTTTTATCACTAGCTTCCTCATCTGCCCTAGTATCAGTGATTTTCTCATAGCACAGCTTCGATACCTCCGTATGAAGCAATACCTCCACTTTCTTTTCCTTCAAAGCTCTCTGTAAAGCAAAAATCACATCCGACGACTTATCAGATACCGGAAATACACGATTGCCACGCTCCACCTTTACAGGCATGCCATGACTCTCAAAAAAATCAATCACTCTGCTGTTGTCAAAGCCATAAAAAGCGCTGTACAAAAACTTACTGTTGCTCTTTACATTTAAAAAAAGCTCCTCGACATCGCACGCATTGGTCAGGTTGCATCTGCCTTTTCCGGTTATATATATTTTCTTCCCAAGTTTTTCATTTTTTTCAAGAAGCGTAATCTTATTCCCTGCTTCTGCAGCAAAATATGCTGCAAGCATTCCGGCGGCTCCGCCACCTACCACAATAATATTCTTACTCATCCTGCGAATCCCCCAGCTTAGCGTAATGTACCTTTATAGAGTCATCAATGTAATCAATCTCATCATTCTCGTACACCTGATACTCATTCCATATATCCTCAAGCTCTGTCAGTGTCTTTGCGACAATATTCTGCTTTTTCATGCAAAGAGCCACAATCAGGGCATTAATGACAGAAAGCGGAGCAACAAGTGAATCAACTATAGAGGCCATATCACTGTCGGCAATCAGATTACATGAAGAATACAGATTCATCGGTGAATGAATGCTGTCTGTGATAGTTATAACCTTTGCACTCCTGTTGTTGGCAAATTCTAATGCCTTAAGAGTACGCATAGAGTAACGCGGAAAGCTGATGCCGACAATCACATCATCCTTGCCAATGCGCACCATCTGCTCAAAAAGCTCGCTCGAGCTGTTTGTCGTAAGCAGACACACATCCTCAAACATCAGATTCATATAAAATGCAAGAAAGCTTGCAAGAGGTGCACAGCTTCTGATTCCGACAATATAAATTTTCCTTGACTGTAAAATAGTATCTACCGCCAGGTCAAATGCATCCGCATCAATTTTTTCCAGAGTGGTCTTAATCTTGTCACGATCAGACTGCAGTACAGTCTCAAGAATCTGTGACTGGCTGATACGCCCATATGTAACCTCCATTCGCTGAACCGAATTGAGCTTGTTCCTTACAAGCTCCTCGAGTGCCTTCTGAAAATCGGGATATCCCTTATATCCGAGCGATGTAGCGAACCTGACAACCGTAGACTCAGAAATTCCTACCGTCTCGCCCATCTTAGCCGCTGTCAGAAAGACAGCCTTATCATAATTATCAGTTATGTATGTAGCAAGCAGCTTGTGCCCCTTGCTCATCGTACTGTATTTAGCATTTATCCTGTTAAGTAAGTCGTTAGTATTTGACATCATATACTCCTGAGCTTTCCCGTTTATGGCTGTGCTTCACATATTTGTGTGACCTGCAGCGATTTTTTCATACCTTAAAATATTATCACTTTTTTCCTCTATATGAAAGAGCGAATTTATATTTTTTATTTTTGCCATAAAATAGACTCGTAAGTCCAGGGTCCCGGACAGACACGCACACTTTCCCGTGCGCTACGCTACGTCTCTAAGATACTGTACGAAATTATGCTTGTAGTTGTTCTATGCTTGACGAAACCGGCTTTTATGCGCCATCCATGGCGCATAACACCTTGTCCTGCCGTCCATGGCAGGACATTTCTGTGTTTCATGTACATAATTTCTACAGTATCTAAGAGGCTGCGCTATTCGCGCACATGAAAATGTGCGTGCCTGTCCGGCGCCCGGGACTTACAAATTACCCTATCCACACAATATAAAAAACAGGCCCGGCAAAGCCGGACCTGCTTGAAATTCAAAAGCATGAATTATATTTTTAAATACTATACAGGATAAGCCTTATTCTCAGTATCAGCGGCCTTAGCATCAACACCTGTCTGCTGAGCCTGTCTGTACTTGAAGAAATCAGTAGCAACCTGTGGGAAGAGAGCATAAGAAAGAACATCCTCATCCTGCTGTTTCCACTGCTTCATCTCAGCCTCAATCTTGTCAAGCTCTGGCTCAAGAAGATCTGCCGGACGACATGTGATGGCATTCTTCTTATCATCACCAAGAACCTTGTCAACAACCTCTGGGTTGAAAGGCTTAACTGTCTGACCATACTTACCAAGAAGGATATCCTTAGTCTCCTTAGTAGCAACCTTGTATCTCTCGCCCATGAGTACGTTAAATACAGCCTGTGTACCAACGATCTGTGAAGAAGGAGTTACAAGTGGTGGCTCACCGAGGTCTTTACGCACACGAGGTACCTCTGCGAGAACCTCCTCGTACTTGTCCTCTTTGCCCTGCTCCTTGAGCTGTGAGATAAGGTTTGAAAGCATTCCTCCAGGAACCTGATAACGGAGAGTATTGATATTTACTCCGAGTACCTTTGGGTTCATGAGACCTGAAGCCAAAGCTTCCTCTCTCATTGGTCTGAAGTAATCAGCAATCTCACTTAAGAGATTAAGATCAAGACCTGTATCAAACTCTGTACCCTTGAATGCCTCAACCATAACCTCTGTTGCAGGCTGGCTTGTTCCAAGAGCGAATGGTGACATAGCTGTGTCAATGATATCAACTCCGGCCTCAACAGCCTTCATGTATGTCATTGAAGCAACACCTGATGTGTAATGTGTATGAAGCTCGACAGGAAGGCTTGTAGAATCCTTCAAAGCCTGAACAAGCTCTGTAGCCTTTGCAGGAACTAAAAGACCGGCCATATCCTTGATACAAAGTGAGTCAGCACCCATGTCCTCAACTCTCTTTGCCATATCCATCCAGTAGTCAAGTGTGTAAGCATCTCCAAGTGTGTATGAAAGAGCTACCTGGGCATGTCCTTTTTCCTTGTTACATGCTGTAACTGCTGTCTGTAAGTTTCTGATATCATTTAAGCAATCGAAAATACGGATGATATCGATTCCGTTTGCGATTGACTTCTGTACGAAATACTCAACAACATCATCTGCATATGGACGATATCCTAAGATATTCTGTCCACGGAAAAGCATCTGGAGCTTTGTATTTTTGAAGCCGTCTCTTAATTTTCTGAGACGATCCCATGGATCTTCCTTTAAGAATCTAAGGCAGGCATCAAATGTTGCACCACCCCAGCACTCTACTGCGTTGTATCCAACCTTGTCCATTTTGTCAACGATTGGAAGCATCTGCTCTGTTGTCATTCTGGTTGCAATCAGTGACTGATGTGCATCACGAAGAACAGTTTCTGTTATTTTTAATGGTTTCTTTACCACTTCTGACATGATTAATCCTCCTTAATTAAATCTAAATACCGAATATAGCCATGAAGCATCCGGCCGCTACGGCAGTTCCAATAACACCGGCTACGTTAGGTCCCATAGCATGCATAAGAAGGAAGTTTGTTGGATCCTCTTCTGCACCGACCTTCTGAGATACACGGGCAGCCATAGGAACAGCGGATACACCGGCTGAACCGATAAGTGGATTGATCTTGCCTTTTGTAAAGAAGCATAAAAGCTTTCCAAAAAGTACTCCGGCAGCAGTTCCCACCATGAATGCAATAAGACCAAGGATAACGATCTTGATTGTGCTCATATTAAGGAATGACTCTGCGCTTGTAGAAGCACCTACTGATGTACCGAGTAAGATAACTACAATGTACATAAGGGCGTTGCTTGCTGTCTCCTGAAGCTGACGTACTACACCGGACTCACGGAAAAGGTTTCCAAGCATGAGCATACCAACGAGTGGTGCTGTAGTTGGAAGCAGTGTACAAACAACGATAGTAACTACTACAGGGAAGAGAATTCTCTCAAGCTTGCTTACAGGACGAAGGTTCTGCATCTTGATTGCACGCTCTTTCTTTGTAGTAAATAATTTCATAATTGGCGGCTGGATGATAGGTACTAATGCCATGTACGAGTACGCTGCCACGGCGATAGGTCCCATCAGACCTGTCTGACCTAATTTTCCGGCAAGGAAAATAGATGTAGGTCCGTCAGCTCCACCGATGATAGATACGGCTGCTGCTGCCTTGTCATTAAATCCGAGAAGGATTGCAAGGAAATAAGCTCCGAAAATACCAAACTGTGCTGCAGCTCCGAGTAAGAAGCTGATAGGGTTTGCGATAAGCGGACCAAAGTCTGTCATAGCTCCGACACCGAGGAAAATCAGTGAAGGAAGAATTGACCACTCATCAAGTGTATAGAAATAATAAAGTAAACCACCTACTCCATTGCTTGAGTGCTCAGGACTTACAATAATATCAGGATAGATATTAACAAGGAGCATACCAAAAGCAATAGGTACTAAAAGTAAAGGCTCAAATCCTTTTTTAATAGCAAAAAACAGGAATACACATGCTACGGCAATCATAACATAGTTTCCGACTGACAGATTAAAAAAGGCAGTCTGATGTAGGAGGTTTGAAAGTGTTTCACCTACGTAACTCAAATTAGTTTACCTCCTGGAATTAGTTTAATGTTGCAAGTAATGCACCTGACTCTACTGAATCACCAACAGCAACATCAATGCTTGCTACTGTTCCATCCTGTGGTGCAACAACAGGTGTCTCCATCTTCATGATCTCAAGAATAAGAAGTGTATCACCCTTCTTTACTGCATCGCCAACCTTAGCCTCGAGCTTAAATACCTTTCCGGCAGCTCCGGCCTCAACCTTGATGCTTCCTGCTCCTGCAGGTGCAGCAGCCTTTGGTGCAGCGGCAGCAGGTGCTGCAGCTCTTCTAGGTGTGCTTGCTGTGCTAGGTGTGCTTCCTGTCTCTTCTACTGTAACATCGTAAACATTTCCGTTAACGGTAATTGTATAGTTTTTCATCTCAAATGTCCTCCTAAATTATCTTCTATTGATTGAACGGACTACAAAGCCCTCTGTTGTAGTACCCTCGCTTGCTGCTATAGCTGCTGAGATAACAGCTACAAGCTCTGTATCATCTGTAAGGTCTGTAGCAGGTGCTGCTGCAGCAGTCTCTTTCTTTTCAGGCTCGCTCTTTGCTTCTGCCTTCTTTGGCTTATTGCCGATAAGAGCAATAAACTTGAAGCAGTAAATGATAAGAGAGATAAGAATAAGTACACAGAATACAATACTCATTGAAATTACTGTGTTCTGTCCTGCCTTAGCAAGCTTCTGCCCCATTGTCTGAACAGGAGTAAGTGAGATACCTGTTACCTCCATGGTAACCGAATCATATACTAATTCGTATGTTACATCCTGCTTGCCAAATGTAAGTGTCATATCGGTAGTGAGTGTACCACCTGACTTGGTTACTGTAAAATCCTTGCCATTAGTTGCATCCTTTACGTCTCCGTATTTGTCAACCAGATCAAGCCATGATGAAACAGCATCAAGCTCAGCGTCGATATTTTTCATTGAAACGCTTGCTCCCGACTGTCCGAGTGTGTTGTAAACAACCTCACCCTCTGTCATGCCTGTCTTCTCCTCAACTTCCTTGACACTCTTCTCATAGTTGTCATAACCGCCACAATTATCTACGAGCGCAATGTAGTTCTGGATATTGCCAAGGCTGTCTGTTGCCTCAGTATGAAGCTCGTCTGTTGTGTATCCGCCGTATGTCTTTTCGGCATTGTCAGAGCCACATGCTCCAAGCATACATACAATCATAAGAAGGCTAAGGATATATGTTATTTTTTTCTTCATAACAAAATGCGCCTTTCTATTATTTAGTTCCGTGTTTCTTCTCTGGTGCATCTACATATTTGGTGTAAAGCATCTCAAAAGCACCTACAAGATATTTCCTTGTGTCAGCCGGATCAATGATGAGATCTACATATCCTCTGGCTGCTGCTGATGAAACAGAAGACTGAAGCTTCTCATAATCAGCTGCCTTCTCATCGATTTCCTTTGCATCAGCGCCCGGATACATAATCTCAGCTGCAATCTTTGAATCCATCATACCAATCTTTGCATCAGGGTATGCATAAACCATATCAGCTCCGATTGACTTAGAGTTCATTGCAACATATGCGCTTCCGTAAGCCTCGCCTGTAATCAGGTTAACCTTTGGACATGTTGCGCTTGAGAATGCATATGTCATTCTGGCAAGAGCCTTTGCAAGCTTCTTCTCAGAGCACATGCAGTTCTTGAATCCGTTTACATTTGTAAGTGTAAGTACAGGAATTGAGAAAGCATCACAGAATGATACAAACTCAGCTGCCTTGTTGCAGCCCTTTGCAGTAAGAGAAAGTGCAAACTCCTCTGCCTTCTTGCCCTCAGCATCATATACTGTGCTGCAGTTTGCAACTGCACCGACTGTCATGCCGTTTAATTTAACAAAACCTGTAACCATATTCTTGGCAAAGTCTTTCTTTGTCTCAAAGAATACATGATCATCAGAAAGCTCTGATAAGAGGAATCTTGGATCAGCCTTCATATCAGCCATGCTGTTACATGCTCTGTTGAGATCATCCTCACATGAGTCTGTATATACATCTCCCTCGTTGTTGAGCGGAAGCATGCTGACAAGAGCTCTGATATCAGCGATAATATCATCCTCTGAACCGATTCCGTCTACACATCCATTGTTCTCACTCTGGAATGAAGCTGCTGCTGTATCGCATTTCTCAACGCGGTTACCCTCTATTGCATCAGGAGTATTAACAAACATTCTGCCCTTAGACTCTTCGATATAAGCGAAATCACAAAGAGCCGGTACTACAGAAAGTCCGCCACCACAATTACCGAATACACCACAAATCTGTGGAATAACGCCACTTGCTGCAACTTCCTTGGCGTAGATAAGACCAAATCCGTCTAATGCATCAACTGACTCCTGAAGTCTGATACCACCGCAATCGATAAATCCGATAACAGGTGCGCCCATTTTCATGGCCATATCATATACAGAAGCAATTTTCTTTGCATGCATCTCGCCGATTGTTCCGTTAAGAACTGTTGCATCCTGGCTGTAGATAAATACAAGATTTCCATCAATCAGACCGTGTCCGATAATAACACCATCTGAAGGAGCTTTTGCTGCAGTAAGGTTAAAATCTGTACTGCGAGCTGTCACAAGAGAACCAATTTCCATGAAACTGTTCTCGTCGACTAACTTAGCAATACGCTGCATTGCCAAGCTTTGATTGTTACTACTCATTTTATATCCCTGTCTCTTATACACATCTCCGAGCCCACGAGACGGACTCCTATC
>ENA-OZXJ01000466-OZXJ01000466.1-human-gut-metagenome-genome-assembly--contig:-NODE-466-length-13662-cov-8.692144_pt1 | contig 13662 bp, 10 predicted proteins | sample MGYA00244854_ERZ654092 | MGnify/ENA primary metagenome ERZ654092 (study PRJEB26926, sample SAMN06165064) | human gut metagenome | biome: ENVO:00009003; feature: ENVO:2100002; material: ENVO:00002003... | reverse complement strand
AACAAGCATTTTGCAACGCAAAAATGGCGTTTGTATATACGGACGCCCTGCTTGCGTAAGCTGTGTCCCCGTCAACCTCTGCGTCAGAAATTTTCAGATCACTTCAGCTTTTCGAGGATCTCGTCTGCGCTCACGCCGCTTGCCAGCAACTTTTTCAGTACGTCCTCTGCTTCGGCTTTCTTTGCGGATTCCGCTGCTTTGGTTTCAGCTTTGACCTTCTTAGCTTCGATTCTAGCGATTTCCTTGTCGATAGATTTCAGCTCTGCTTTCTTGGTTTTCAGGTCAGCTTTCAGCGCATTGATGTTAGCCGTGATGGATGCAATTTCGGCGGCAACGGCTTCCTTTGCGGACTGCTTTTCAGCGAGCTGTGCAGCAAAGTCAACGGTTGTTTTTATGGTCTTGGGCTTGTTCTTGCTTCCTTTGGGACGGGGCATATGGGACACCTCCATTCAGTATTTATAACATAAGTATAGCATTACAAATATTGGATGGCAAGTAATATATATCAGCAGAATATGCGTTAAACAGCGTAGCCTTTGTTCTTGATGACCTCCACGACCTGAGAGACATACCTCTGGCAGGTATCGTGATCAGGGGCTTCCACCATCACGCGCACTAGAGGTTCCGTGCCGGACTCGCGCACCAGTATGCGACCGGTATCGCCCAGTGCTTCTGCCACAGCCTTGACGGCCTCCTGCACCGCCGGGTCGTTCTGTGCGGCCTTTTTATCGGTCACACGAACGTTTTCCAGCACCTGCGGATAGATTTTCAAAGGCTCAGCCAGCTTGCTCATAGGCAGTTTCTTCGCCAGCATGACCTCCATCATTTTCAGACTGGTCAAGATGCCGTCACCGGTGCTGGCGTACTTAGAGAAGATAATATGGCCACTCTGCTCACCGCCGATACGGCAGCCGTTTTTCGCCATATACTCGTAGACGTACTTGTCGCCCACAGCGGTCTTTGCATAGCCGATGCCCTGCTCATCAAACGCCTTGTACAGACCAAAGTTGGACATGACCGTGGTAACGACGGTATTGGTCAGCAGCTTGCCACGCTCCTTCATGTAGCAACCATAGATGTACAGAATGTGGTCGCCAGTGATGACATTACCCTTCTCGTCCACGCACAGGCAACGGTCAGCATCACCGTCATAGGCGAAACCAATGTCCAAGCCCTTCTCCACCACGAACTTCTGCAGGCCCTCAATGTGAGTAGATCCAGCATTGTTATTGATATTCGTACCGTTGGGCTGTGCATTGATGACGTAGGTGTCAGCACCCAGCGCATCGAACACAGACTTAGCGATGTTCCAGGAACTACCGTTGGCGCAGTCCAGACCAACCTTGACGCCCTTGAAGGAGTAGATACCAAGGCTGATCAGATAGCCCATGTAGCGGTTACGACCAGAAACATAGTCCACAGTGCAGCCAATGTGCTCACGGTGAGCAAAGGGCAGCTCCGGCCAGTCCTTGTCGAACACATGGAGCTTTCCGTCGATGTAGTCCTCTACCAGCAACAGGATTTCCTCGGGCATTTTCTCGCCATAGCAGTCGATCAGTTTGATGCCGTTATCGTAGTAGGGATTATGGCTGGCAGAAATCATGATGCCACAGTCGAAGTCGTCCACGCGGGCGATGTAGGCCACACTGGGCGTAGTAGTGACGTGCAGCAGATAGGCGTCTGCGCCGGAAGCAGTCAGACCAGCAACCAAGCTATACTCGAACATATAGGAGCTGCGGCGAGTGTCCTTACCGATGACGATGCGGGCAGGCTCGTTGTTGCCGTTACGCTCGCGCAGGGCGTTGTAGTACCAGCCGAGGAAGCGGCCAACCTTGTAGGCGTGGTCGGCAGTCAGATCAATACCAGCTTCACCACGGAAGCCATCAGTCCCAAAATATTTTCCCATTATAGTTTTTCCTCATTCAAAGAGTGAATTGACGAATAGAAATGTGCCTTTAGCCGGATAGTTATCCGTTGCCTGCTGCTCACCACGGAGAGGTAGCACACTTAAGCAGCACAGCCATGCTGGTGCATGGCCGATAGGTTTTAGTTCCGTCTGATTAATGGTTGTTCAATCAACCGAATCCGAACCATATCAATTATCGTACACACGGTATAAATTGCCGCCACTGAAACGACGGCATGGATTATCACATTGCCTCCTTGATATGCCCCAACATTATTGCAAACATCCACCCATAACCAGCGACGCATAGTATCGCTATTAGCATGGATACAAAGAACGCCAAATGTTGCTGCTGCGATAGTATTAATTCCCCTACTATATCCAATTCTCAAGTTCTTGAAGAAAAGGAACGCACTAACACCAGTCATCAATGCGAATACTTTATTAGAATCTGCCACGAAAAAGTAACAGAGTCCTATTCCTTTTCCAACCATGCGACTAAACATAGCCAGAACAATAATGCTTACCCATGAAAGCAGCAAAGATACCCCAGCTATCAAACCAGTGACGGTTACGTTGCTAAACCATTTTTTGGGATACAGACGAATATACGACGCTATCACATAGAGGACGCTAAACCATGTGACATAATTGAACACTACATTCGCTTTTGCAAAGGAAGGCAGGAAAGCATAAACGCCTATGCACCATGCCATCAGCAAGAGGTGTTCCTTCTCTGTCAGTGCATGAATCAACTTGTTTAGGAACGGAATCAACAGATAGAATAGCAGAAAGCAACCGGTAAAATTATCTGCTACTGTAAAAAACGGAAATACCATTTTCATGAATCCCTTGACGGAAAACGCCTCATAGCCGGTGAAAAAGAAAAGACACCAGATTGTCACTGCGTAAAAGTACCTTTCTCCCAGCAGCTTAAAGAATTTCTTCTTTGTAATCTCCGAGGTACACATAAAGTATCCCGTTATCAGCACAAAGCAATTAATACCTGTCTTGCCGCCCCAGCCAAACAGCAGCAGAAAGTAATCCTGAAAATGCAGGCTAACTTATGTATCAATACAGTCAATCAATCCAGAATTCACAACATAGTGATGCGCCACAATCATCAGCATCGAAAGGATACGAAAAAGTTCAATGTTAGAACTTCTTCCCCCCCCCCGAATTTATTGGCCTTTACCGCAATTTCGTCCATTTCCAAACCTCTCAAAAAATCTTTCTTGTCAGCTTTTCTATCACAGATGCGCTCCACATCTTTCAGTGATAGATTCTCGTATCCGGATTCACATTGCTTTCTCATGAGTAACAGATTCGTATTCTTCCTTCGTCACTGTTCCTGAATTCGAATAATCTATCATACCAAATGCGAAGCCAAATGCATATTTCATAGCTCTAATAAAGAATGGGACAAATAGCAGGCATAGCAGAATAGTAAAAAGCCTTGGGAAGCCTGTAACAAGAAGAATAATATTCAATATCCCTATAACAGTCATGGTCGCATACGTAACTGTGTTAGATACTTGTTTCTCATCAATCTTATCGTTCTTTGTTTTTCTTTCTTCAAGCAACCTTACCGAATCATTAACTAGTGTTTTTGTTGCCGAATCCAGCGAAGTCACAGCAAATGCGAGCATTGTTAATGCTGTCAACACATAAATAGCGAGACCTCGCGAAAAAGAAAGTGTATAGCCCGTTGCTGCTGAAACGATATGCCAAATAACCGTTAACTCAATCAATGAAAATGTGCCATACTTAATAACGGATTTTACTGAATAGCCATTGCTACAGTATGCTACGAAACGACCACAAAAGACAGACCACGAAACAACTGTTGCTTCAAAATACCACCAATACGGATTCGTCAGCCATTCTTTCCATGGCTCTGCATTCAACATACCTTGAAAAGGAAGTATCTTGCTGGCATCTACCATACTGTTATCAAATGTCGTAATCGTGGTAAACAACGCTATTGATGTAATGATAAACATCCATATATTAATTCTCGAATATCGCACCAATAGATTATTTTTTATTGAAATGGTCGCCAAAACCACGATCAATCCAATCACAGCAATAATTAAAGCCACTCTTTTAATTCCTTCAAGGCTTAATGGTGCTAAAATAGCAGTTGCAGCCATAGGAATTGACGTACTGAGTCCGATAATAATTGACAAAATATTAAGGACTGTGCTTCTCCGCTCTTTATATGTTGCCAAGCTATATATACCAGCTATTAACATTAACGAGGTCTGCCCAACGGTGTAAAACAGGTCTGCGTTCCAAGTTCCATATGTGTTCTGCAATTCTGAAGGAAAAGATCCCACCAGATATACGCCTGTAAATGTACAAGCAAGCATAGCCATATAACTAAACTTGCTTTTTATCACTTTATGCTGATCTGGTACCCAAATGATTCTTTCTCCATGTCTCGACAAACATAACGTAACACTAGCAATTGCGCATATAACAAATATTCCCAAATAGACGCACAACATAACCGGGTAGTCTGTTGCATTTCCTTCAAGCCCACCCATTGCATATAAATGATCAACCACTTTATTTATAAATTGCATCCAGCTATACCCCTTACTGCATTTCCTTTAATCCGCTATCGTATTCCTCTAACAATTCACCATAGTTATCATATTTGAGCAGCAAGTTTTTGCCGTCTTGGTCTTTAATTTCCAAGTTACTATTGATTATCCTCAATTTACTGCAAAGTTCCTCACAAGACTCTGAAGAAATTCTTATTACACCCAATGTCATGTACTGCTTTACTGATTTTCCAACCTCTTTTGTAATATCGATTTTAACACCATTCAAAGTCGAAATTTTATCTATTCCTTTTATCTCGGAGATCACTCCAGAATGGGTTGCAAATAACATATACGCTGTTGCACAGCCACTATAATTATATTTTTCCACCGGCAAATCTGTTGTCTTATGTTCGATGCCAAGCTCGCAATCTATCATCCAATTTATTGAATCAAATCCTGAAATATCCTTATACGGTATGTTTACTACTTCTCCGCCAAATCTATATCCCATTTCCAACAGATAAAAATGGGAATCCTTGTCACGCATGCATTCAACCCACGCCACGCCATTTGTCAGTTTTGCTTTTTTGAAAACCTCTATCACCTTATCGTTGACTTCAAAAATATACTGCCTTAAATGATAATTTGTCGTCGTGATAATCGAATACAAATTTGCCAACTCTCCCGGCTGATGATGTTCTGAGCTAAAAAAGAATAGTCTTGGCTCGCCGTTAGCTATAATATAGTTTACAGCAAACTCAGGGCCCTCCAACTTGCGTTCCATAATCAAATGTGGATTTTTTGAAAATGAATGTGCTCTTTCTATTGCATGTTCAACATCGGCTTCATTATAGCAATAACTCATTCCGCGATTAGCGCTCATATCAACAGGCTTAATCACAACCGGATAAGTTATGTTATAGTTTTCTTTATTTTGTAGATATTCTTCAATATCATAATCTTCGGCCACTGGAGCACCAACGCTTTTACATAGTTCCTTAAACACATATTTATTAGTCGCAGCTGACCATGCAGAATCATTCTGGCTATACATTGGCAGTCCTAACCTTTTGCACAGAACTCTTAGATTTCCGCCATTAAAGTCGCTAGCACCTGTAATTACGGCCGCCACATTATTATCTCTACATCTTTTTTCTAGTGTGTCAAAGTCATTCGTGCTTATAAGCCACGATTCGTCAGCAATTCTTTTTGCAGGCGTTGTTTCATAATAATCAGCAACTATGACCCAACAGCCTCTATTATGCAACTCATTTATAATTTCACATGAGCCATAATCGCTTCCTAGCATCAATACTTTATTCATTTCTACAGTACCTCTTAAATATCATACAAGCAACTTATAGTCTCTATTCCGTCTTCTGTACAGATTAGTTTGCAAAACCATATGGAATTTATTTTGTTTTTATCGTCACACAACTTTATAAGCTTTGACCGACCATGGAATATTTCAATAGTAGCGACTAAGCTTATTTCTCTTTCCGCAACATCACACATTTTAAAACTTGCAACTATTTATAACATTAGGCTTTCTTTCCAATAATGACATTGCAGATGCGGTCCACATCTTCCAGAGACAGATCCGCGTACAAAGGCAGAGTCAGCACACGCAATGCCAGATGCTGCGCAACAGGTGTTTTTTCGGTACCGGCGGTCGGATAATTTCGATAGCACTCAAAGCTGTTGGTCAGCGGATAGAAGTATTTTCTGGCCGTGATGCCCTGCTCCTGAAGCATTTCATAGATTTCATTGCGGGTGTACTTATACCCATCAAACACGACCGGGAAATATGCATAGTTGCTTTCTACATTTTCCTGAATTGCACTAAGTTTGATACCTTCCACGCCGGAAAGTCGCTCACGGTAACGCTCCACGACCTTCTTGCGCTTAGCAATTTCCTCGTCCAGATGCCGCAAATTGCAGATGCCCATAGCTGCCTGAAATTCGTTCATCTTGGCATTACCGCCTACAAAGCAAACCGACTCAGGACCATGGATACCAAAATTCTTCTGGTCGTTCAATAGCTGAACCCAGCTATCATCCTTAAAGCAGACTGCACCGCCCTCGATAGTGTTGAATACCTTAGTAGCATGGAAGCTGAACATAGAAGCATCGCCAAAGCAAGCAGTAGACATGCCCTTATACTTCACGGCAAAGGCATGAGCTGCATCATAGATCACCTTCAGGCCGTATTTCTTTGCAATCGTTTCAATAGCTTCCACATCACAAATATTGCCATATACATGTACCGGAACGATCGCCACTGTGCGGTCAGTGATAAGACCTTCGATCTTCGTCACATCCATGGTATAGTCTTTATCGTTCACATCACAGAACACCGGAACAAGACCATTGCGAACAATTGCATGGGTGGTAGAAGCGAAGGTAAACGGCGTGGTAATAACCTCACCGCCCTCCGGCAGATTCAGGGCAGCAATAGCATTTTCCAGAGCCAGATGGCCATTGGTATAAAGAGCCACATGGGGCACACCCAAATATTCCTCCAACTCTGCCTGCAACTGCTGGTGCTTTGCCCCCATATTTGTTAGCCAATGGCTTTGCCAAATAGGGCGAATTTCTTCTATGTACTCATCCAGACTTGGCATAGATGAACGCGTCACTAAGATATTATCAGACATAAACTTTCACTCCTCTTTTATACTCATGGTTTTCTTAACCATTTCAGCAATTCTTTTCATATCTTCTTTTCCGTATCGTTGGTCAATCGGAATAGGAAGAATATCAGCTGCGTAATGGTATTCCAGCCTATCCGCCGGGCATTCCTTTTCGATATTTATTTTTTTTGCAGAGATTTGGCACAGAATCGCAAAGAAAATACGGCAGATATAACTTCCGAATCATCTTCGCTTCGCAAAGATATTCCAGCGCTCCTCTTCCGCAATTCAGGGCAATAGCTTTTTCGTGGAGCATTGCACCTGTATAAGTATCAAGCTCTATATACCCGCCAATTTCTTTCATAGCTTCACTCCGTCGTTAATTGAACATCAATATGCTTTTCTATATGGGATAAAATATTTTCAGCGGTTGCAACATCAGGAAATTTCATAAAGATAATTCCAAGACATTTTGCCGCATTGTCAAACCGTTCCACATGGTCTCCGGGCTTTTTGTAGAAATGTACTTCTTGAAGATATTTTTTTAATTCATCACTAAATACAATCTGCTTATATATTCCATTCTTTGTACTGTGTAAATTATGCGTTGCATAACAGCCCTCGGGCTTTTGTACTGTAGTTAAAATAGGTTGTCCCATTGCGGCTTGGACCGCCATTTCAACTAAATCTGCGCCAAAAATTTTCCCCAATAAGTCTGGTATCATATTTCCGCCAGCTCTCGGTCCAACATCGATAGGCCATACTCGGTTGTTCTTATCAATAACCAATTCAACATTGACCGAGCCAAATCGAATTTCCAGCTTGTCCATCATGCTTTGCAGCGTTTGTTGAACAAGTTGTACATCGGCTTCCTCCAGAATTAACGGATAGCTTTTTCCGACAGGAACTAATGGATTCACCCGGGCATCTCTATGGCAATTAAGAAGCCCCCATATAACCACTTTTCCATTTAAAACAAAAATATCGCCACCGATAAGATATGGATGTTTTTTCTCAATATATTCTTCAACGATCACTCGGTGGGCACGAGAAAATGAAAAAGCAAATTCTAATGCGTCGTTTACCTTATCCCAGCTATGCAGTACAGTAGCTCCTTTTGAGCCAGAAGAATCTACCGGCTTGACGATGACCGGCAACCGAAATCGAGAAGTATCTGCCATCGCATCCTCAATAGTTTGATATCCCATAGATACTGGCGCATTAAATCCATTGTCTTGCAAAAATGCACGAAAACGATCTTTATTGCAGAGGATATCTACCGCGTAATAAGGGTTTGTTGGCAGTTTTAATTTTTCACCCACATAAGCTGCTGTGGGTGCAGCGGGGTCAGATGCATAGGCCAAAACGCCATTAACTTTTTCCTTCTGCGCTACCTCAAGTACTGCATCCTTATCTGTAGTACTTACAAGATAGAACTTATCTGCGACATACTGCCCGGGGTTATCCGTCAGGAAATCGCACAGAACAGTGTAGTAACCGAGCCTTTTTGCAGTTTCAATAGCTACTACTTGCTGCGCAGAACCACCTAATAAAAGGATTTTTTTCATTTTTATCGCCTTTACTTTCTTGCAATTTTTTTCAAGACAGGGCGAATCATGCCCATCAGATATTCATAGGATTCCAGATGCAATACAGCCGATGCTCCAATGTAAATTGCCGCCCCCATCGGGATTTGAATCAGTAGAGTCACGGTATTTGACAGGTGAAGCAGGCCAACAAGATTCACGCAGCATCCCATAAAGATTGCTATAGCAATGCTCGGCAGAATATCCTTCAACTGATCCCAATATCGATAATTCAAAAGTTTCCGATTGGGCCATGAGTTGATGATTTGGCTTGTAACACTGCTGACAAGCAAGCTATAAGCCATTGCCATAACGCCAAACCACATAGTAGAAAGCAGCAACGTCATACCAACAATCTTCTTCGCAATTTCAAGCTTCAAAAACAAATCGCTGCGCCCCATTGCTTTGATTGCATTCAGGTTTGCTGTGTGGATTGGATAGAACATATAAGTAATGCAGAAAATGCGTAAAAACGGGACGCATGGTAGCCATTTATCCGTCAAGACCAACCGAACAATCGGCTCTGCACAGAATGCCAAGCCCATCATCAACGGAGCCATAATATAGGTGCTGGTTTTTATAGCCCGGCGGGTCATGGACTTTACTCGACTAGCGTCATCTTGCACGCCTGCCATCGTTGGCAGAAGAACGCTGTCAATGGACGTGTTGATATTGTTTGCAATCACACTTGGGAACTTATCGCCTTGGTTGTAGTATGCCAAATCCGCAGACGAATACAATTTACCTATAATCAGGCTGCGAATATTCGTGTAGATGGTATCCAGCAATGATGAAGCCAGCATTTTCCAGCCAAAGGAAAGCAGTCCTTTTAGTCTTTCCCAAGAGAACATCTTCTTTGGACGCCATTTAACCGTCAGCCACAATATCAAGGTATCAATGGCTGTATTGGATAGTTGCTGGGCCACAATAGCCCACACACCAAAACCCGCGTAAGCCAAACCAATGCCCAGAAACGCAGAAAAAATCGTTCCGCCTAGCGTTGCGTAAAAAAACCGCTTGAACAGCATATTACGCGACACATAGGATTGCTGAATACCTTTTACACCAGAAATTACAATGGTCAAGCTAATAACACGGATTATTGGAGTCAGAGACAAATCATTGTAGAAGTTGGCAATCACCGGCGCCGCCATAAACATGATGGCGTACAAAACCAAGCAAACCACAAAATTGAAATAGAACACTGACGAGAAATCCAGATCATCAGCATCCTTTTTCTGAATTAGCGCGGTACCTAAGCCACTATCAACAAACACTTGCATGATGGTGGTAAAGACCGTAATCAAAGCAATTTGACCGTAGTCTTCTGGTGCAAGAATGCGGGCAAGTACAATAGATACGATAAAGGTTACAAGTTGGGCACCGCAGCGTTCCGCAAAGCGCCAGAGGAAGTTCCCTATTACTTTTTTATTTGACATATACTAATCGATTTTTCCTTTAATCTTTCGATTTATTTTATTTATAGCGATTTTCGCAACCATAGAAAGGCAATCATCCTGTTTAGTAATCACTTCCCATGCATGGCTCCACGATGCCCCTTTCCGATGGTATAAGCAATCAATTACAACCTCTGCAGCCATTGCGGCACGTCTTTTTTTCAGTGAAACCTCGATACCATATTCCTTGCGGAATGCCTTTTCAAGTTCTTGATAAGCCATCCAGTTTTGATACCCTTTTCTAGCTCCAATATTCCTCGATGACCATGAATTTCCTCCTACTTTGCGTACAAACCTATATGCAGAATATGTCTGAGGAAGTCGATATATGGAACCATGTGCCAATAAATATAAATAGATTTTTATATCTCCCTGAATATCTACTGCATTGAAGCTCTCCGGATAGCTCTCTCCCTGATTTCTAAAAATATTCCGACAAACGAGACTTGCAAGTTGGCTAGGAAGTTCTTTTTCTTCAAAGTCTTTCAATGTATAACGTTCTTCTTTTTCGTAATATCCAAAAGTTTTTATATTCTGAATATTTTCATCTTCATCAACAACTATATATTTATGGACACAGCCGATATCTTGCGGATGTTGCTCCAGCCAATCAACCTGAAATTGCAGCTTATTAGAATCTATCCAATAATCATCTCCCTCACAAAAAGCGATGTACTTTCCTTTTGCACGAGAAAACTGAAAAGCTTGCGTTACATACACACCTTTAGTCGTTTGGTTTTCTGTCTGTAAAATCGGCTTAATTATATTCGGATATTTTTCCACATAGGCTCTAATAATATCAGGTGTAGAATCCGTTGATGCGTCATCATGAACTAGTATTTCAAAGGAAAAATCTGTTTTTTGCATCAAAAAACTCTCTAGCGCATGCGCAATATACTTTTCGTGGTTATAAGTATTGCAAATTATGCTAACGCATATATTATCCTGCATTTCGGTTTCCTCTTATCTATCATCGCTATTTAAAGACATTATTCATCCATATGTCGACTTCACAACACCGATCTTGTATAATTTAGCTCCGGAAAATCCGTTGCCTGCTGCTCACCACGGAGAGGTAGCATACTTGAGCAGCATAGCCATGTGGCTGAACACATGGCTGCTGTGGAGAATCAGTACTTTCTCCACACCATCTTATTAACGACGTTTACATAGCCCTGAATGATGCGAACCACCTTCATGGACACGGTCTCGTCCACATAATCGGGGCAGGGCTTGCCCAGGACGCCCTTCTTCTTCATTTCAATCGCCATATCGGTGGCGTTGAGCAGTTCCCGGGTAGTGATGCCAGCTAGGATGAAATCACCGGCTTCCAGCGCCTCAGGGCGTTCCGTACTGGTGCGGATGCACACGGCGGCGATAGGGTGACCGATGGACAGATAGAAGCTGCTCTCCTCTGGCAGAGTGCCGGAGTCGGAGACGATTGCCAGAGCGTTCATTTGCAGCTTGTTATAGTCGTTAAAGCCCAGCGGCTCGTTGACCCGGACACGAGGGTCCAGCTGGAAGCCGCTCTTTTCCAGACGGTGCTTGCTGCGAGGATGGCAGGAGTAGAGAATGGTCATATCGTACTTTTCTGCCAGTGCGTTGATAGCGGTGAACAGGCTCAGGAAGTTCTTTTCAGAGTCGATGTTCTCCTCACGGTGGGCAGACAGCAGAATGTACTTGTCCTTCTCCAGTCCCAGACGCTCCAGCACGTCGCTTTTCTGGATCTTCTCCAGATTCATGTGCAGCACCTCTGCCATGGGAGAGCCGGTCTGGTAGGTGCGCTCCTTGGGCAAACCGGTATCTGCCAGATACTTCCGGGCGAACTCAGAATAGCACATATTCACGTCAGAAATCACATCCACGATGCGGCGGTTGGTCTCCTCGGGCAGACACTCGTCCTTGCAGCGGTTGCCGGCCTCCATGTGAAACAACGGAATGTGCAACCGCTTCGCAGAGATGGCAGACAGGCAGGAGTTGGTATCGCCCAGCACCAGATAGCCCTCCGGCTGCAATTCGCTGAGCAGCTCATAGCTGCGCCCCAGAATATTACCGCAGGTCACACCCAGATTCTCGCCAACCACAGGCACAAGAATGTCCGGGCCATATTCCCCGAAGGTGTTCTTCAGTTCGAAATCCTCCCAGAACACGGTGGAAAGGTTTCTGTCCCAGTTCTGGTTGTAGTAGACCACGCAGCAGTCAAAATATTCCCGGCAGCGCTTAATCACCGCCGCCAGACGAATAATTTCCGGACGGGTGCCGCAGCCGATCATGACCTTGGTGCGCCCGTCGTTTTTCCATTTGAAATTGTGTTCCATAATATCCTCCTAACGTCAACCAGTATCTTTTCTTACACCGGATCGAAGAAGGTATCTGGATGATTCGGGTTGAAAATTTCGTTGCAGGTCATCACCGTCACCAGATTTTCCGTCTCTGACAAATTGATAATATTGTGGGTCCAGCCGGGAATCATGTGGACAGCCTCGATTTTATCCCCAGAAACTTCAAACTCTACCGTTTCCCCGGTGTTGATGTTCCGCTCTTGGATCAGGCCGTGGCCAGCGACCACGATAAACAATTCCCACTTGGAGTTATGCCAGTGCTGCCCCTTGGTGATTCCCGGACGGCTGATGTTGATAGATACCTGACCGCAGTCAGCGGTATGCACCAGTTCAGTGAAGGAGCCACGGTTGTCCACGTTCATTTTGAGGGCGTACTTAAATTTGTCCGTAGGCAGATAGGTCAAGTACAGGGAGTACAGCTTCTTGGCAAAAGAGCCATCCGGCATTTTCGGCATCATAAGCGTAGTGGGCTGTGCCTTGAACTCCTGCAGCAAGTCAACGATTTCGCCCAGCGTGACCTTGTGGGTCACAGGAACACAACAATAGCGGCCATCTTCTTTCAGGACAGTCTCCACACCGTCAAACTCACAGTGCTGTTCTTTGCCTTCCAGCAGGTCGAACATCCCTTCTACCAGGTCATCGATGTACAGCACTTCCAACTCGGTACTGCGGTCGTTGACAGTGAATGGCTCGTCATTGGCGACTGCCCAGCAGAAGGTACTGACGGCACTGTTGTACTTGGGGCGGCTGTGTCCCATCAGGTTCACGAAACGGTAAACCGCAACCTTAGCCCCGGTCTCCTGAGCATACTGGAAGAACAGCTCCTCGCCCGCCTTTTTGCTGCGGCCGTACTCGCTGTTGCCGAAGCGGCCTGCCAGCGTCGCCTGAATGGAGGAGGACAGCATGATGGTGGCCTTGTTGCCATACTTTTTCAGGCAGTTCAGCAGGTCGGATGCGAAGCCGAAGTTGCCCTTCATGAAGTCTTCCGGGTTTTCCGGGCGATTCACGCCTGCCAGATTGAACACGAAGTCTGCTTTCTGGCAGTATTCGTCCAGCTCCTTCGGGGTGGAGTTCAGATCATACTCGAAGATTTCTTCAATATTCAACGCCGGGCGGGTCTTATTTTTCCCGTCCCGGATGTTTTTCAGGTTGTTGCACAGGGCGGTTCCCACCATGCCCTTGGCAC
>ENA-OZXJ01000458-OZXJ01000458.1-human-gut-metagenome-genome-assembly--contig:-NODE-458-length-13788-cov-6.852909_pt1 | contig 13788 bp, 14 predicted proteins | sample MGYA00244854_ERZ654092 | MGnify/ENA primary metagenome ERZ654092 (study PRJEB26926, sample SAMN06165064) | human gut metagenome | biome: ENVO:00009003; feature: ENVO:2100002; material: ENVO:00002003... | reverse complement strand
TAAAGCGGTACGCGAGCTGGGTTCAGAACGTCGTGAGACAGTTCGGTCCCTATCCGGCGCGGGCGGAGGATATTTGAGAGGAGCTGTCCTTAGTACGAGAGGACCGGGATGGACGGACCACTGGTGTATCTGTTGGCTATCAAAGCCATGGCAGAGTAGCCAAGTCCGGCAGGGATAAACGCTGAAGGCATCTAAGCGTGAAGCCCCCCTCAAGATAAGATATCCCATCATAAGAGTAAGACCCCTTGAAGACTACAAGGTTGATAGGCTTGGAGTGTAATCGTGGCAACACGTTCAGCTGACAAGTACTAATAGGTCGAGGGCTTATCCTTAGAGGTTTTGAGAACGGAAAGATGATTTGTTAAGAGGTTAGATATAAGATCTTTGTATGAAGTTCTGAAGGTACAGAAAGAAAAGACCGATGAGGTCTTTTTTTTGTATTATAACATGAGACAGAGGGACACTTCTTGTGACAAAAGAAGCGTCCCCGAGGGAGAGGTATGGAACAGCAGCATCAAATACATACAATTTCACCAGTGTATAATGAACATTCTCGTATTTTGATATTGGGGAGCTTTCCTTCAGTCAAATCGAGAGAGGCAGGATTCTTTTATGGACATCCGCAGAATCGTTTTTGGAAAGTGCTTGCAAATGTATTTCAGGCAGAGGTACCTGGTACGATAGAGGAGAAGAAAGCATTTTTATTGGAACATAGAATTGCTGTGTGGGATGTGATCGGACAATGTGAGATTACAGGTTCTTCCGATAGCTCAATTCGGAATGTCGTTCCGAATCCGATTTCAAAAATCTTAGAAACCACAAAGATAGAACAGATCTTTGTGAACGGGAAAAAGGCAGAGCAGTTATATCAGCGATATATTTATCCGCAGACAAAAAGAAATGCCATCTGTCTGCCTTCTACCAGTCCGGCAAATGCAAGCTGGAACCTCGAGAAGCTGACAGAGGCATGGAAGATTGTTTTAGGTTGAGGTAAAGGTTTTGATCATAATTTTAATCAATAGGAATGCCGCGTCAGAGATGGAATCACTTGTCTCGCGTGGCAATTTCTTTTTTGTCTGAATGATCGTACGGATATCTTTTAATTTCAATGTAAGAAAATCGTCGACGGTCTCAATACCGGCTGCGTCCAAAATCTGAAAAACAGCTTCTACGATTTCTTTGCGCTTTTCTCTTGGGATTAACGCAATCCATTCCCGAATTGCCTGATTTGCAAGCAGGCTTTGATTGGCAGGTGTAACAGCGTGTACAAAATGATTTCCAAGCACTTCCCAGGACATGGCATCGTGCTGCTTCAATCCCTTATTTTCACTTTTAATAACAATATAGTCTTCCTGATGTTCAAATAACCGCCCAACCACAGAGGATTCTGGGACAATCGTTGTAATAAGGGGCAATAGATTCTGGTATGCTGCACTTGCCACAACGTCTTTCGAAAATCCTGGTCCATCGTTGTTGTAGATAGCGATAATCTGATCACACAGAGATTTTTCGCAATACATTCCAGCATAGATAGCGAAGTTTCCACCTTTGGAATGTCCTCCCAGACGAAGCGGAGTGTCCAGATTCCCAAGGGCATTTAAATAGGCCAGTGATTTTTCCTGTCCCGGTGTCTGCTTTAGATAAAGCATATTAAAATCCTCATGCCAGCCGACAAGCGTTGCATCTGTTCCTGAAAATGCAATATAGGTGCTGTTGTCTGGTAATTTGATCGTGATAGCAGAAAATTGTGACTGCTCCTGTTCATTGATATCATTTACATAGCGGGATAATTGTACATTTTTAAAACGTACACTTTTCGCCATTTCTTTAAATACCAGAATCGCGTTTTTGGTCATGGAGACATGATCGAGTAATTCCTGTTCGTTATTCTGCTTGAAAAACAGTTTGGCTGCATCGAGCAGAGAGATCGTCGGTTCTTCGTCCCCGGGAACAATATTATTCAGTTCTACATAGACTAACTGCGACAGAATCAGGTTGTCAATTTCATTAAAGGAATCCTGTGCAAAAGTCAGGTCTCCACGCCATTTCATATAATCAATGATATTACTCATGAAATACCCCCTTTAATGGTTTCTTTCATAAAATAAATTAGAGATATTGTACCATATATGGACGGAAATTATAGAGATAAATAAAAATTTAATAGAAAGTTCATTAATTTCTTGCGTGGGAGTTTTTTTGTACACATAAAAGGGTAAGATGAGTACAACAAAGCGGGATCGATGAGATTTGACTGAAAGAAAGGACGCGTATGAAAATGAGACAATATGTAAACAGTAATAAAATTATAGAGGGTATCTATGTGTGTAGTGCGGTGATTGGCGGAATAATCGTTACGTCCATGCCGTTATTGGGAGCGATGTTGTTAGTCATCGCATTTTTAGCAGGACGTCTTGTGAAACTGGTTACGATTAGACAGATTCAAATTCGGGCAGAATTAAGGACAGAAGGTTGGAATAGCAATTGATTTTTGGATTGAAATTGGCTATGATAACAGTAGGACTGTTCCATAGGGACAATAAAATATATGCACACAAGGAGAGGATGGAATTATGGAAAATTATGTAATTAGCTGTTGTTCAACAGCCGATCTTTCAAAAGAGCATTTTGATGCGATAGATGTAAAATATATATGTTTTCACTTTGAACTGGATGGAAAGCAGTACGAGGATAATCTGGGTGTCAGCATTCCGTTTGACGAGTTTTATTCCCGTATGGCAAATGGCGCAGATACAAAGACTTCTCAGGTAAATGCAGAGGAGTTCGAAGAATATTTCCGGCCATTCTTAGAGCAGGGACTGGATATCCTGCATGTGAGTCTGTCATCTGGAATCAGTGGTGTTATCAATTCGGCAAATATCGCGAAGGAGACGCTACAGGAGGAGTTCCCGGATCGTAAGATCTATGTTGTTGATTCCCTGGCGGCATCTTCGGGATACGGTTTGTTGATGGATAAGTTGTCGGAGCTTCGGGCACACGGGAAGACGATTGATGAGGTTCGCGATTTTGTAGAGGAACATAAGCTGAATCTGAATCATTGGTTTTTCACTTCTGATCTGACATTCTTCATTAAGGGCGGCAGAGTAACAAAGACGGCTGGATTTATTGGTTCGGTGTTGAATATCTGCCCACTTTTGAATGTGGACTATGAGGGAAAATTGATTCCACGGTATAAGATCCGTACAAAGAAAAAGGTAATTCAGGCAATCGTAGACCGGATGGAGGAATGTGCCGAGGATGGATTGGATTATTCCGGCAAATGTTATATTTCCCAGTCTGCCTGCTATGACGATGCACGGGCAGTTGCGGATCTGATCGAAGCGAAGTTCCTGAAGTTAAATGGAAAGGTAGAGATCAATCACATTGGTACCACAATCGGCAGTCATACAGGACCGGGTACGGTAGCGTTATTCTTCTGGGGTAAGAAGCGTGTGGACTGATGCAACTGTCGGTGGCGCATATGGGAAATGAGGAAACGTGATATGTATAAGATAGAGAGCCATATGCCAGGGAGATGATATGGAAGAACAGATATACAAGATAATTCGAATTGATGAGGACGATTTTGGCTGCGAGGGTAGACCGGAAGGACAGGAACCGATGGTGCGTGTCGTATTGGAGGCAGATACCGGAGAGACAATGATCGTGATGATGGAAGATGCCTTGATGTATACACGTAAGCTGGATGTCGGTGGACTGGCAATCGTAGGTGCAGATGGTTTGTTGTATGCACCGGGGGCGGTTATGTCGATGGAAGAAGTGCTTGAAATGCCGGTTGATTTTGAAAAGCAGGCGGCATGGATGGAGAATTACTGGGATGCGGTGGATGAATTAGAGGATATGGGGTAGTACAAGCGATGGCAAAATCGGAAAATCAAAAATTAAAATTGTTATACATTCAGAAATTTCTGTTAGAACAGACAGATAAAGACCATCGCGTGACTACAGCACAGATTATTGATGAATTGACGAAACATGAGATCAAGGCAGAACGGAAGAGTATTTACGATGATATTGAATGTCTCCGATCGTTTGGAATGGATATCAAACGGGTGCAGAAGGATCGTACATACAGTTATTATGTTGCCAACCGTCCGTTTGAACTGCCGGAATTAAAGCTTCTGGTGGATTCTGTGCAGTCCGCGAAATTCATTACAAAGAAAAAGACGAATGAACTGATAAAAAAGATTGAAAAGCTTGCGGGAAAGTTCGAGGCATCACAGTTGCAACGACAGGTTTTTGTCGCAGGACGTGTAAAAACGATGAATGACAGTATCTATCGAAATGTAGATCATCTGCATGCTGCAATCTCAGAAAATTCACAGATCCAGTTCCATTATTTTCAGTGGAATGTGAAGAAGGCGGCGGAGCTTCGTAAGGGTGGTGCATTTTATAAGGTAAGCCCTTGGGCGCTTACTTGCAGTGATGGGAACTATTATCTGGTTGCGTATGACGAGCAGGAGGAGAAAATCAAGCATTTCCGGGTGGATAAGATGCTGGATATTCAGATGACAGAAGAAAAGCGACTTGGCAGGGAAGTCTTTAATGAGTTTGACACGGCTGTCTATGATAAGAAGATGTTTGGCATGTTTGGGGGAACGGAAGAGCGTGTCAAGCTGCTATGTGATAATGAATTGGCAAACGTGATTCTGGACCGGTTTGGCAGGGATGTAAATATGATTCCGAAGGGCGAAAAGCAGTTCACAGTAAATGTGGATGTTGCAGTCAGCCGACAGTTTGTATTCTGGGTAATGGGGCTTGGTGATGGAGCCAAAATTGTAGCCCCGGAGTCAGTCGTCTCACTTGTGCAGGCAGAAATTGAGCGGCTGCAATTACAATATAAGAAAGAATGATCCAGGGGTTTGAACGAAGGAAGACAGGAGCGCATCGTAAATGGTGTGCTCTTTCTGTTTACTGTGAAAAACTGACAAATTTATGATCTGTATATTGTAAATTTGACGAAAATGTGGTTTTATAGGATGTAGGGGAAATAGAGACTATTATAAATAAGAAGGGAAATTTTATTATGCCAGTTTTTGATTTTTCAAGCTCGTCAAGCTCATCGAAGGAGCAGGCGAAGCCTGTCTGTACATATACATCATTTCTTTCCGATGCAAAAGAGAAAACACCGGAAGAACCAATCTTAGTGTTAGATAATACGAAACGGCAGTGGTCACATCATGCGTCCGGTATGTTTGCAAATCAGAGTAAGCGGACGGCGTTTGAGTTTAACGATACGGATGGAACATGGTCGGCAGATATTCTGCGCGTGGATGCGCGGTTTATCAGTCTGATCAAATGGCTCGGCGATAACCGGATTCCAATCCGTCTGTCTGGACAGAACATGGAGGATGGCTATGCCGTCTATAAGATCCGGGAGACTGCATATGGCGGTGCGACAAAGTTGTCTGCAGAAGATGGTTTCCTGCAGTTTATGATTGAGCGCCTGCTTGCAAGCAGTGCGGCAGAGGAAGTTGAGGAGGACGAGGACGCGGACGAAGTCGGTGATGAGATGAAGCTGACAAGCCTGCAGAGTATTTCCGATTTCATGATGTGCGCAGGTAAGACGATGCCGGACAATATTCGTCTGTGGGCACGAAGAAATCTCGCGGTCGCGCGTTCGAGTGAGGTGTCACAGGAAGAACGACGTCATGCACAGCGAGCACTATCCATCATGCTGAACGTGCAGTGGAAGAGCAATTATTTCGAGGCAATCGATCCGGTATGGGCGAGAAAAATCTTAGATGAAGAGCTGTATGGACTAGAACGTGTAAAGCAGAGAATCATGGAGACGATCATCCAGATCAACCGGACACATACATTACCGGCGTATGGACTGCTTCTGGTAGGACCAGCCGGAACCGGAAAGTCTCAGATCGCATATGCGGTAGCAAGGATTCTGAAACTGCCTTGGACAACTCTCGATATGAGTTCCATTAAGGATCCGGAGCAGCTTACTGGAAGTTCCAGAATCTATGCGAATGCCAAGCCGGGAATTATCATGGAAGCGTTCTCGAATGCAGGTGAATCGAATCTGGTATTTATCATCAACGAGCTGGATAAGGCGGCATCCGGCAAGGGAAACGGAAACCCGGCGGATGTGCTTTTGACACTTCTGGATAACCTTGGATTTACAGATAATTATATGGAATGTATGGTGCCAACGACAGGAGTTTACCCGATTGCAACGGCAAACAACAAGGAAGATATCAGTGCACCGATCATGTCGAGATTCGCGGTGATTGATATTCCGGATTATACATTTGAAGAAAAGAAGATTATATTCACGAAGTTCGCAATGCCGAAGGTACTGAAGCGCATCGGGCTTCGGGAAGAGGAGTGTGTTGTGACAGATGCGGGCTTAGATGCGGTGATCCATCAGTTTGAGAATACGACGGGAATTCGTGATATCGAGCAGGCGGCGGAACATCTGGCAGCAAATGCCTTGTATCAGATCGAGGTAGAGCATGCAGGGCATGTGGTATTTGATGCTGCACAGGTAGAGACGTTGTTTGCATAATGGGATAGAGGAAAACAGGGAGTTTAATAAAAAATGTGTGAAAAGTTGGAGTTCAATGAGAAGTACAAAGCATTTACAGAAGTCTTGCACCGGGAGGTTCAGACCTTCGAACAGTGTGAGGAAGATGTGGTGCAGGCACTTGCGATTGTTGCAGACGATCTGAAGCTTGGCAAAGTGAAATATGAGCTGGATGCTCCGGTATCTAAGATCCGTCCGCACGGGGAGCATCGGGTTGGAAAATTATTTGATAATCAGAAGGGGGCATATGGAAAAGCAAAGCATCAGGTATTTGTACTGCCGGATGGCGGAACAATGACGTTTTCCGTTTATCCGTGTGAGGATGTGGACTACTCAAAGGAAGAACAGGATACGCAGCAGATTTTGCTGAAGGAGATATATATTCAGTTTAGCCGTGTTATGATGCAGGGATTACTGCGCGGCGTATTGCTGACGGATATGGCAACCGGTGTTGCGAATCCGGAGGCGTTTATGCAGTTTATTGGCAAACAGTTAGCGACCGGACAGATTCATACATACACGGTATTTTTCTTCAATGTGCATAATTTCAAATATGTGAATAAGATTTTCCCTTATGAAGAGGGGGACGTTATATTACGCAATTACGCCGGAATGGTAGATAAGATGTTGCTGGATGATGAGATTGTCGCGCGTCTGGGTGGCGATAATTTTGTCGCGTTGGTGAAGAATGAACGGAGTGAAATTATTTTATCGAAGCTCCAGAATCTCCGGCTGTATCATCGGACCGAAATCAAGGAAAAAGAGTTTGTATTCGGGGCGACGATCGGTGTCGGTAAGCTGGAAGATATCCGGGCACCGCGTGATGTTATGGCACGCGCAAGTATTGCATATCAGGCTGCCAGACAGAAGGGCAGCGGAACGGTTGCATTTTATTCGACAGAGATCCAGAATAAAATAATGGAGGCACAGGGAATCATTGCAAGCTTTCTTCCTGCGCTCGAGGCACATGAATTTGTGGTCTATTATCAGCCGAAGGTCGATGTCAATACGAACAAAATCTGTGGTGCAGAAGCGTTGGTACGTTGGATGCATGAGGGCAGACTGATTCCACCAGTGCAGTTTATTCCACAGCTTGAGCGGGAAGGAAGCGTGTGCAGGCTTGATTATTATGTATTGGAAGAAACATGTCGGTTTATCCGCAAGCGGCTGGATGAAGGAAAAAAAGTTCCGTGTATCTCTGTGAATTTCTCCAGAAGACATCTGGAGGAAGATTATCTGGTGAAAAAGATTGTCAATGTGATTGACAAGTACGGTATCGATCATGGTTATATCGAGATTGAGCTGACAGAGAGTGAGGATTTTCAGAACTATGAGATTATGTCGGAGATTGTCGATGGACTTCGCAGCGAAGGTATCGCAACTTCGATTGATGATTTTGGAACCGGTTATTCATCCTTGAACATGATCAAGAAGGTAGATCTGAATGTGATTAAGATTGATAAGTCATTTATTCCAATGGAGACAGAATATCCGGGCAAGGAGACGGACATGGTAATGTTTGTCAGTATCGTTGATCTGGTGCGCAAGCTCGGGAAGAAGACGATTGCAGAAGGGGTAGAGACGAAGGAACAGTTACGGTATTTAAGACAGGTTGGCTGTGATATTGTGCAAGGATATGTATTTGATAAGCCGATGCCGGAAAGCGAATTTGAAGTACGGCTGGAACAGGGATATAAGGATGAGGAGTAACGATGGGTAGTGAAGAAAAACGATATGCATTATTGATTGATTCGGATAATGTATCTGCCAAATATATAGATACAATTTTTGATGAATTGGCGGACCGTGGTATGGTAACGGTGCGAAGAATCTATGGGGACTGGGCGCGAAGTGTCAATGGATGGAATCGAGCAACTTTGCTTCGAAATTCCATCGTTCCGATCCAGCAGTTCGCCTATACCCAGGGTAAGAATGCGACGGATTCGGCGATGATTATTGATGCGATGGATCTGCTCTATACTGGAAATCTGGATGGATTCTGCCTGGTGTCGAGTGACAGTGATTTTACCCGGCTGGCAGAGCGTCTGCGAGAGGCTGGTAAGGAAGTAGTCGGCATGGGTGAGAACAAGACGCCGGAAGCATTTGTCAAGGCGTGTACGAGCTTCAAAATGCTAGATGCGCTCATTCGCGAAGATATCTCACAGGTCACGGATGAGAAAAATGTTGCGAAAGTATCAACCGAGAAAAATGAAAACAGCTCGAATATTACAAGCATTAAGTCTATTCAGAAGGTAATCTATGATATCATTGATGGCAATGCTGATAATAATAAACTGACGCATGTCGGCGAGATTGGAAGCAAATTACAGGCGCGTTTCTCTGATTTCGATGTGCGGAATTATGGGTACTCGAAGCTTACAACATTTATAAATGAGGCATTTGGTAATTTCGAGGTCATTTCCCAGAATCGTCAGAATTATGTGAAGATTATCGATGATGTTGTACCGAAGAGGGAAATTGAGGAGCAGATTATTCAGATTCTGAAGAAGAATCCACAGAAGAACAGCAATATGGGACTCTTAAACAGTACGTTAAAAAATGAGAACCGGAATTTCAGTATCAAGAAATATGGATACAGCAAATTTTCCAGCTTCCTGAAGAGCTTTGGCTGTTTTAAGATTGATGGAGATAAGGTGTCGCTACAGTAGGCGGGTATATATGCTATATATGAGAGCAGAAGTGAACGATACGGATGAAAGCGAAAAATAAGCATAAGGAGACGACATATGGGCAAATCCGGAATGAACGAAATCGAAGAAGATACAGCAAAAGAGACTGGGATGCAAGAACAGGGCAGGAAGAACAAACACAAAAGGAATGAAGATAAAGGACAGAAGCTTTCTGCCCGCGATGTAACAAAGCTTCTGAAGTGGGTGATCATCTTAGCGGTCGTAGTTATTCTGGTTGTGGTTGGTTATAAGCTTGCAAAGCAGCTTGGATGGTTCGGGTTGAAACCGAAGGTAGAGACGACGATCCTTACAAGCAGCCAGCTAGAACAGGTGTTGCAGATAGATGATTTATCAGTCTGTGAGATTACCTACAACGGTGTGGCAGAGGTGCCGCAGAAGAATCATCCGACGAAGGTTGCCTACTATGTCTCTTATGAGGCTGAAGTGAAGGCAAGTATCAACATGGCAGATATTGATGTTCAGATCGATGACAATGTCGGAGAGGGGCAGGCGAAGAAAATCATTGTGACGCTGCCGCAGTTGCAGGTCAAGCAGATCGATGTCGATATGGCTTCGCTTGACTATATGTTTGTCAAGAAGAGTGCGAACACGGCAGATGTATCCGAGGAAGCGTATGCGGCATGTATCGCGGATGCAGGTTCTGAATGCCGGGGAAATGAAGTGTTCTTACAGATGGCGAAAGAAAATTGTGAGAATACAGTCAAGGCACTGCTCATGCCGATCATAGAGAATCAGGATGAGTCGTATGAACTGGTGATTCAGTAGGGGACGAAGGAGGAGAAACAAATGAAGAAATTAAAAAAAATCGTGGTCCTTTGTCTTGCAGTTATTATGCTGTTCACTGCATGTGGAAAAAAAGGTGAAGAAGTAACGAAAGAATTGAGCATTACGCAGATGCAGACAATCTGTGAGCTGGCAACACTCAAATGTTATTATCATAATGTGGCAAAGCTGACGAAGGAAAAGGAAGTTCTGTGGTGGGATACATCGGCAGAGCTTTGGATCGAGTATTCCGGCATCGTAAAGCTCGGTGTGGACATTGCGAATCTGGATATGCAGGTAGATGGCGATCAGGTAACGATCACGATGCCAAAGGCAGAGGTGCTTAGCTGTCAGGTGGATCACACGTCGTTAAATGAAGACTCCTATTACACAACCCGTGAAGGACTTGGCGCAGAGAAGATCAATGCGGACGATCAGACGGAAGCAATCAAGACTGCACAGGAAAATATGCTGGAGAATGTCCAGTCGGATGAATCCCTGTTGCAGCAGGCGCAGCAGCGGGCACAGGAGCTGTTAGAGCAGTATGTGAAGAACGTCGGTGATGCGATGGGCAAAACGTATGAAGTGAGTTTTGTGATTGCGGACGAAGCCGGAACTAATACAGTAAGTACAGATGAAAGTGATAATTGATAGGAATGAAAAAGAGCCGTTGCGATTGCAACGGCTCAAGTTCTTTGAGGGGAGGGAGTTTCGATTTATGTTAATCCTCGTCCTCGACCTCTCTACGTAGATAAATTAGTTTTCGGAATGCTGGTACGATCTGTGCAGCAACGACTGCTTTCACAAGATCAAGTGCAATAAAAGGAAGAAAACCGGCTACAAAAGCAGCCTTGATACTGCAACCTGATGCGATCATAATCCAGAGAGAACCGACTGCATCAACGAGAACAGCGGATAACATAGCGACAATAGTATAACGGATACGATTGTACTTCTTTCCGCGAAAGATCGGAATCAAAATGGCGATGAAGATAAAGGCGAAGGAAAAACCGCCATATGTGCCAAATAAATATCCCGGACCTGCCTGTCCACCAACGAATACCGGAACACCGACCAGTCCGAGTAACATCCAGATCAGTCCGATGAAGAAGGATTCTGCAAGTGGAAATACAAGTGCAATCAGGGTGATTACAAAGTTTAAAAGTGTGATGTGTGTTCCGTTTGGCAGCGGGATGCTGATATAAGCGGATACACACAGGATGGCTGCGAAAAGTGCCATCATGACAATTGAGTAGGTTGAAAATTTGCTTTTTGTTTTTGTGTCCATTTCTTTTTCTCCATAGTTTCTGTTATAATAGCCATGCTATTGTTGAATTCATAGCAGGTACATGATGTAGAATAGCAGATGAAAATAAGAATGTCAACCTAAAATGGATAGAAAAGTTGACATTGTAAACTTTGGGAAATATAATAGGAAACATTGAGTGAGAAAATGAAGAACAAATTTGAAAAAATATTTGAACAACTGGCTGATTTTCATATGCTTGATGGATACGATGGTTGGATGATCGGGGCGTGTGTGTATGCGCAGCGGGGAGCGGCAGGAGAACGCGTATCAGGCACAGAATTTGGCTGTGGGAATGATCTGACAGTAGTTCAAAATCAGAAAATCAAAATTCAAAATTCCTGCAAGTCCGAGATTGTGAAGAAAACTGCAAGCTTTGCGGTTATGCGGAATCAGATGGAAGAGGATGGAAGCGTGTATCAACTGGAGTTGCATGTAGTCAAGCCGGAAGTTCAGGAGCCAGATACAAGCAGGCAAGTGGGAATTGATGAAAATGCGGGTATAAAAGAGAAAACGGAAATGCAGGGAGCAAATACAAGCAGACAGATTGTGATTGAAGAAAATATGGGCATGAATATAGAGAAATCGAAACCGGAAGAACCGCAGATGGATATACACAGTTTGGTCAAAACGGAAGAAAACATAGACACAGGCGGGGAAAAAACGTTTTCATTTACGCATTCCGATATCCTTCGATTTGTGGATGCCGTAGGCGATACGAATTCGATTCACCGGACGGCGCATGCGGTTGTGCCGGGGCTTTTGATGGTGGAGAGGATGCTTGATATGTGGATGAAAAAACAGCCGGAAACGGAAACTGATGTAGAGTTGCAGTCAGGAATGCAGGCGGGAATGAAGAACGAGACGCAGGCAGGAGTGCAGACGGAAACCGAAAATGAGATGCAGACAGACATGCAGAATAGCAGGGAATTTATTTGCAGATTCCGTTTTGAAAAACCCGTATTTGTGGATGAGAAGCTGCAGGTGGAGGCAAGAACCGAACGCGGAAAGCAGATCTATGACTGTAAACGAGAGGATAGGGAAATCGTATGGAACATGCGTATATTATAGACGGACGCCGCAGCTATATCGGTGTCGAAAATGGAATGTATAAACATCTGCCAGCCGAGGTGCTTGCGGCGGAGGTACTCTGTGCGCTTGTACCGGAAGATGTACGTCAGACTGTCGATGAGGTGATCGTCGGAAATGGAGTTGGAGCCAGTGGAAATATTGGCAGACTGGCAACGCTTACGGCACATTTTCCACAGGCGGTTCCCGCGTACACAGTGGATATGCAGTGTGGATCGGGATTGGAAGCACTGACGATTGCCGCGGCGAAGATACGAAGTGGACAGGCAGATCTGATTGTGGCAGGTGGCGTGGATAGTTCGTCAACGGCACCGCGACGTGCGTATAACCGGAATCATCCGGACTATGAACGCTATGGAGGCGAGGAATCCTTTTATTCCGTCGCAAAATTTGCACCGGGCGAGCATGATCCGTATGCGATGATCCGCGGCGCAGAGCGTGTGGCACTGGATGTGCAGATGACCAGACAGGAATTAAATAAATGGGTATTACGTTCACATTCTCTCGCAAAACAGGCAAGAGAAGCTGGCGTGCTAGAACCATATCTGGTCGGCGTGCAGGGGGCAACTGCAGACGCGGGTATCAGGGATCGCATAAGTGAACGATTCTTAGATAAGCTACCACCGCTTTTGCCGGACGGAGCGATACTAACAGCCGGAAATACATGCTTGATGCATGATGGTGCGGCATTTTTGATGGTGGCATCGGAGCGGTATGTAAAGGAGCATAATCTGACACCGCTTGCGGAAATCGTTGATTCCGTAACGGTTGGCGGGAACCCGGACAAAAGCCCGGAGACAGCAATACTTGCCATTCAGAAATTACTTGCCAAGACGAAACATACGGCGGAAGATATCGCGGTATTTGAATGTAATGAGGCATTTGCAGTAATTGATGAGCTTTTTGCGCGTGCCTATCCGGAAGCAGTTGACCATTACAACCGGTATGGTGGGGCGCTCGCATATGGACATCCATATGGCGCCTCGGGCGGTATTATTACGATACATGCATGCCGGGCGCTGCAGGAGACACCGGGCTATGCAGTATGCAGCATTGCGGCAGCCGGCGGCATCGGACATGCGCTGTTGTTGCGGGCGGGAGGAATGTAACATGCAGTATATTGATTATCTGACAAAACAACCATCGGACAAAGACGCAATCATCATCAATGGTGATCGCTATACATACGGAAAGCTCTATGTGCTTGTGCAGGATGCACGCGCGCGCCTTCCGCAGGTTGCAGAAAAACATCTGTATCCGATTCGGGAGACCGGAATCCTGAAACAGTTGGTTTTATTTCTGGCGTGTGCGGGAACCTGTCTCTTATACACATCTGACGCTGCCGACGAATAGCCTTGTGT
>ENA-OZXJ01000445-OZXJ01000445.1-human-gut-metagenome-genome-assembly--contig:-NODE-445-length-13951-cov-8.142343_pt1 | contig 13951 bp, 8 predicted proteins | sample MGYA00244854_ERZ654092 | MGnify/ENA primary metagenome ERZ654092 (study PRJEB26926, sample SAMN06165064) | human gut metagenome | biome: ENVO:00009003; feature: ENVO:2100002; material: ENVO:00002003... | reverse complement strand
CGAGATAGGAGTCCGTCTCGTGGGCTCGGAGATGTGTATAAGAGACAGACTTTATTGATTTTGATTATTCTAATCAGATATTTAGGCTAAAATATCCGGCTAATCCTCTCTCTTATTACCCCAGAAAAACAATGCAACTGTTCCCGGACCTGTGTGGCTTCCTATAGTCGTACCGATATCATTTATCTCTACTTTGCCTTTCATCTTAGGGAAGGCAGCCTCAATCAGATCAGCTACGGCTTTAGCATCCTCATAGCATGCAGAATTTGATATATAGACCTTATCCGAATAATCGGCACCATCCTTGCAGAGTGCCTGCATCTTCACAAGCATCTCCTTTATTGCCTTCTTTTTGGTGCGGATTTTCTCACGCACAATAAGCTTTCCCTCATTGCTCACATTCATGAAAGGACAGATATTCAGCACATTTCCCACGAATCCCGCGGTCTTTGAGATACGGCCGCCCCTGATAAAAAATGTAAGGTCTGATGAGAAGAACCAGTGATTCACCTCAAGTCTGTGCTCCATGGTCCAATCAGCCAGTGTATCAATATCCATGCCGCTATCCCTAAGGTCAGCAAGCTTATCCATCAAAAGACCAAAGCCTGACGATGCTGCCAGCGAATCAATCACATATATCTTTCTGTCAGGGTATTCCTCCTCGATAGCCTCCTTTGCAAGCCTTGCCGAGTTGACTGTACCTGATATACCTGAGCTTAGTGTACAGTGAAGCACATCATATCCCTCATCCAGAAACTGCCTGAAGTACTCCATGTACTCCTCCTGATTGATCTGCGAGGTCTTTGTCATGGCACCTTCCTCCATTGCCTTGTAGAAATCCGGCAGTGGCATGGACTGTCCTAAATCATCCATATACTCTTTACCGTCAAGCTCATAGTGAAAACATGCGTACTTAATATTTCTCTCGAGCATATGCTCCCTGGTAAGATCTGCTGTTGAACAGCAGCTAATCACATAATTTGACATATTATTTTCCTTTACCTTTTGACCTTTTATCATTATATGTAGTCAGATACATATGGTATCTCATGATATAAAATATCGTCAAGCTTTGCAACAGCATCATACGTAGCCTGTATTTTGCCCATCTGCAAAAGCTTCTCAGCACTCTTGTAGCCTAAAAGCAGTGTGGTAAACGTGCCAATAGACATGCTTAGGTGATACTGTGGATTTTTGTCGGTGAGAGCACAGTGCCCTTTCTCAAAATCAATGACGAATGTGCCATTGTTCCATGGCAGAAGCTCATCCTCTATCTCGAAGCTAAAGCAGCCGCTTGGACCATCCGGGTCACAGTTGTACTGTGAAATAAACTGCGCCACGTCGATGATTCTGCCCATGGCGTATGGTCTGATCGTCTCCTTTATATCACTATCGTCGAGCTCAAAGGCGATAGGCTCGCTGTAATAGTTGTTGCCTCTGACCTCATCTATCATGGAATCGTGGGCATGAATGTACTCCCACAGGCCAAGCTGTGCCTCACGGTTTAAGTAGATGAGCTCCTTGATGTGCATGACATCGGAGCTGATAAGATACACCATATAGCCACACGGTTCATCATCCTCGTTGTAGTAGATGGCGACCATCGTATCATCCTCATCCCAGCGGAAGTACTCCTCCCAAGCCAGATTATTTCTGTACAGACAACCGTGCGTCTTTGCGGCAAAGTGAGTATGAAGCTTCTTAAACTGCTCGTCATCCCACTGCACACGGCGCACATAGCCCGGCTCCTTAAGCTTTGTGGGAATCTGTCTGTCCTTTATCACATATGTCATCTTGTTTGAGATAATCTCCCAGCCAAGTCCTCTGTAAAGAGGTATGGAGTATGGGTACAAAAGAGCAAACGACTTGTTGCTGTCGCGCATTCTCGTAAGACTCTTTCTCATGAGCTTTTTCATGAGGCCATGACCGGTGTACTCAGGATACGTGCAAACACTTGTGACAAAGCCCACCTCGTAGCGCTCGCCGTATATATTCATATCGAGCGGATATACCGCAAACTGCGCCACAAGCTCTTCTCTTTTGTCAATGATATTGAAGCAGCCGAGCACATCAGCTCTCTCAAGCACAGGAAACTTCGACTGCTTGATTTCGTCATCCCTCCAGCCTGTCTCGGCAAGGTCTGCCTCTGTCACCTGAAAAGCATAACGAAGCAGTGCATTGTACTCCTCCGCATCATCCTTTGTCAGTACTCTTATCTTAAATTCATCTGATTTAAAAGAATGCATAGTGTCCTTTCTCGCCTGTCTTTACTGTATACATCAAATCGTCCGCCTTCTTAATGAGCTCGGTAATCTGACTCTCACTGGTAACATTTCTCTCATATGAAATACCGATGGAACAGGTGATATTCTTCTCCTCATTAAACTCAACGTCATGGTTGAGATATTTCTTTATCTGGCTGCTAAAGCCGTCTGCCTCTGCAATCCTTGCATAAATATCCTTTGCGATATTCTCAAGCTCGTATCTGGCGCATGACTCAATAACTATGATAAACTCATCACCGCCATATCTGCTCACAAAGCCTCTGTCCTTAGCCACTTCCCTGAACACAAAGGCCATCTCCTTAAGTATCAGATCTCCCACATCATGACCATATGTATCATTATAATGCTTGAAGTTGTCCAGGTCAATAAACATAAGACCCACATCCATGCCACCTGATGTCACACTTATGCGCTTTTCAAGCTTTTCAATCTCCTGATACATACCTGCTCTGTTATAGATACCGGTAAGTATGTCAGTGATAGCTGCCTGCTTCAGCTTCTTGTTCATCTCATTAGCCTTTTCATTGGCCTCAATACGGGCAATGGAATACTCAAGCTCTCTGAACAACAGCTTGAAAATGCTCAAATCATCCTCGTTGAGCATGTATCGCTCGATTGAGCCATGCCAGTTGTCCTTCATACGCACATATGCTATGAGCACACTTGAAAGTGCATCATTCTTGATAAAAGGCACTGCGACAAATGAGCATACATCATCCACGCCGAAATACGAGATGACATTTTCATACTCGTAGAAGCCCTCTGCAATCTTTGATGTGGCAATGCCCTCCGGATAGTCTATCATGATATCACATATACCCTTTATAACCTCATCTGTCATATCACAGCCCGTATCATTATAAAGCACCTGCGGCTCCTTCGCGTGCAGATCTATAATCAGCGCACAGTCAAGACTGAAATGATTTACGAAATTGCTCATGGCATTTTCAATCATGGTGTCCTTCTTCTGGTCATTGACATCGATAATGGTCTGCCATATGGAAATAAACTCCATCTGACGCTTTGAGCCCTGATAATCCTTTTCGAGCCCATGCTGCTTTACAAGCATATTAATCTGCCGCTCATTGATATGGCCATCACTCAGTGACTCTAGGTTGATATTTTTTAACATGTCAAGCGGAGCTGCCTCTGCTATTTCATGCATCCTTTTATTGTGTGCCTCTAAAAGTATTCTCTCATGCTCTATAAGCTCATTTTTGCCGAGCAGCTCAAACAGCTTCATCCTGCTTTCCCTGTATATCGAATATGCAAAAAATTCGTTTCCCTCCGCATTAACGAGATATCTCTCCGCATCCTCAAAACGTAAAAAGGCTTCTTCCTTTTCACCATCGTGCCACAAGAGCATGGCTGATGCAAAGGAGTAAAGGAACATCTCATCATCGCATCTGGAATAGTCATGGACTGCCTCAGTTCTTGTGGTGTCAATTACTCTGTAGATGACATAATTAAGAAACTGCTTGCAGCTGAGCAGATAGCGCTCACAGCTGAATCTGTCACCCGAAAATATAGATGCAAGCGCAAGAAGCGCATATACCTTACTCGTGTTGCACACTCTTAAGCTGTTTAGATGAAGCTTTATAATAGTCTTCATGGCAACTAAAAGTGCATGGACAGCCTCCTTATAATTGCCCTGCATAATATAGTTAAGAGACTTGTTATAATACACCTCAGCTATATCCTCCGGCATCTTCAGGTAATATAACATATTGATTGCGGCATTGTAATAATTGTCAACCAGCTCATTTTTACCCATGGCACTTAAATTGTAGCCTATAGACGTAAGCACTCTCGCAACATATATATTGCCGTGCCCCTTCATGAACTCGTATGTACGGATAACATATAAAAAGGCTATCTCATTGAGACCGCTTGTGCTGGCAAGCATGATGGTCTTTTGATATGCATCATACACAAGCTGCTCATTTCCTATCTCCTTCGCAAGCTCAAGTCCCTTTGTAAAATGCTTTAGTAATGATTCATCATAAAAGGACTGCTTCACCACATCCCGGCTATTGTCGTATGCGTAAATATATATATGTGCCAAATGATTCCTGTAGCCGTGCTTTATGAGCTTTTCTATAATTTCATCACTGACAGGTATATCCTGTACACAGAAGAATATATTGTACCAGCCTGACATCTTTATCATGACTGACAAAAGCTCTGCCTTAAATATCAGTGTGTCATCCTCTGCCAAAACTGCATAGTCATAGGCACTCTTTGCACTGTTTCCGGCCTTCTCAAGCTTGCCCTGATACATATAGCAGGTGCCCTTCATGAAATAATACAGCGAAAGATAATGCTCACTGTCATTTTCCGGTATCAGCGCCTTGTATTCATTCGTGAGCTCAATCGCTTTGGACATCTCTCCAAGTAAAACAGACGTCCTTGCATAGACCATATAAAAGCGGCGCAGGCTTTTCTCATCAATCCATGCATCCTCAAACTTAAGCTTATGCTCTATAATGCGGCAGCCTCTCCTTGCCTGCTCAAAATCCAGAAACTCCATGATATTTGATGCTTCCTGGATGCTCTGCTCAAAGTTCATAGTGATATACAGCTCATCATCATTTGTAGTTTTTACGTTATTTTTAAGCGGTCCGGCACTGCCTATATAGTATATGGCGCTCCTGTCCTCAAGCGACTCAACTATACGATCCCACACCTCAACAGTACTGTCAGTACCCTTGACTATGGCATTGACACCTAACACGATACCGATATTGGCGCATGGATTGTCAATCAGATACTTGATGGTCTCAATTGAACTCTTAGACGCCATCTGGAATCTGTTTATCACAATCATCAAAGGCTTCACCTCAGAAAGCTTCTTGAGCATGTCAGCTATGGCCATCGTCATGCGTCTCTGCTCATATGCCACCTCATTTAACAGCACTGTCTCCTCTCTGAAGCACTCACCTGTCTCATAATAGCTGTTTAACACCTGTCTGTGCAGATAGTACACACCGCACTCCTTCTGGAAATCATCAAAGCTTCCGCCTATAAAGCGCCTGTGCATATTGCATATGATGTCCAAAAATGGCTCATAAGCTCCGACCAGCGTATTGTAAGAGAACTCACTGTATGCAAAAAAGACGTTATCCTCATTGCTTTGATAACGTCTTATAACCTCAAGATTTTCAATCGAAAAATCATTGCTATAATTCGCCATTACGATATTTCGAGTCTCTTTTCCTATGCGATTGTAAATCTGCTCGATTACCCCGCTATAATACTTCTCTATCATCTAGTTACCCCATCATGTTCCAAAGCCGACACAGTGTATATCAATCCTCCTGTAATCAGGCTTTTCCGAAATAATCCTAAAACCATAGTAGACCAAAACTCCTAAAAAGTCAATCTTTTGACTCAATAATGATAAATTTTCCTCTATGGATATCAATCAGTGCATGATCATCGACTATTTCATTGGATATGCCAAGCGATGTAAACCTGTCAAAGGAATAATCAGTAACAGGATACTTAAAGCCCTTAAGGCTTACCTCATTGTCGTCTGTCAGTGCTATAAGAGATACAAACCTGCCATACTGTGCTGATTTTTCAATGGTTACGGGCTTATCCGCCATCCTTATACGGTTGTTTGTGTCGATAATGCTGATGTCAGTTCCACTTTCCAATCCTATTCCCAAGAGTGAAATATTGCCTAGCACATGGTCTATTCTGCTGCCTGTTGCTCCAAGCAGCACTATGCTTCGTGCTCCCTCGCTTATTGCCAGTCTTATGGCATACTCTGTATCGGTATCATCCTTTATGGGATTGAGCCTGCGTATCTCAGTCTGTCCCTTTCTCTCAAAATACTCCAATGCATTTGTCGTAGTCGAATCGAAATCACCTACAATTATATCAGGTGTGACACCGTTTTCGTACAGAAAATCCATTCCGCTGTCAGCCGCAATGATAGCATCTATTCCGTCAGTCTTTATCTCGTTTAAGCCAAATTCCTTATCTATTTTTCCACCACATACAATCAAATACCGCATTTTATCCACCCTCTCCTTAATAACATATCCACATTTGCTTAAGCCCCGGAAGCATTTCCGTTTTAACCTGCATCTGTTACATCATGATATTCAGAAAACCCTTTACATTTTCTTCTATATCTCCGCTAAACACCGCACTTCCCGCAACAATGATATTGGCTCCTGCCGCAAGCAGTGTCTCCACGTTCTCAAGATTAACACCACCATCCACCTCGATATCAGCCTTATTTGCGGTTTTCTCAAGAAGTGCCTTTAAGTCGCGCACCTTGTCTACAGTGTACGGAATAAGCTTTTGTCCTCCAAAGCCCGGATTTACCGTCATGATAAGCACCATATCCACCTTAGGGAGCACATACTCTATAGCAGAAAGCGGAGTAGCCGGATTTAATGCTACACCTGCCAGTATGCCCTTTTCCTTTATTGCCTCGATTGTTCTGTCAAGATGCTTGCATGCCTCCGCATGGACTGTGATGATGTCAGCGCCTGCCGCCGCAAAATCATCTATGTATCTGACCGGCTCATCTATCATCAGATGCACATCAAACATGCGCTCTGTGCACTTTCTGATTGTCTTTATGACCGGCAGTCCTATTGATATGCTTGGAACGAAGCTGCCGTCCATAACATCTATATGTACATATTGTGCTCCGGCCTCATCAAGCTGCTTAAGCTGCTCTCCGAGTATTGAATAATCCGCTGATAAAATTGATGGTGATAAACAGTTCATGTTTTCCTCCGTTTGATTATGCTTTAAATTAATACTTTTGTCTGTTTTTAAGCTCCTCATATAAAAGCTTATAATTATCATACCGCACCTGCGATATTTTCCCTTCTGAAAGAGCCTCCTTGACACCGCAGTCCGGCTCATTTATATGACTGCAGCCCTGAAACCTGCAATACGGCTCATATTCTACAAACTCCGGATAACAGGTCCACAGATCCTCCTTTTCAAAGCCCGGCACATCCATCGAGCTAAAGCCCGGTGTATCCATGATATACGTGCCATCCTTTATCGGAATAATCTCAGAATGTCTGGTCGTGTGCTTTCCGCGCTCTATTTTCTCACTTATGTGCCCTGTCTCCATCTGCACATCATCCTGCAGACAGTTGATGATAGATGACTTGCCAACACCTGAGGGGCCTGCAACCGTGGTTGTCCTTCCCTCTAAAACGTGCTTTATCTCATCTATACCCTCGCCGGTTTTCGTGCTGGTAAACATCACTCTGTAGCCTGCCGGCTCGTATATGCTTTTAAGCTCCTGCTGCTTTTGGGGCGTGATTAGATCCTTTTTGTTGAAGCATATGGTGACCGGCACATGCTGGTACTCCATCATACACAAAAACCTATCAAGCAGGTTGAAATTGGGATCCGGCTTTGCGGATGCAAAAATAACCAGGGCCATGTCTATATTGGACACAGCCGGCCTGATAAGTTCGTTTTTCCGTGGCAGTATACGCTCGACATTGCCTATGTGCTTTTCCTCGTCGAGGACTGCTATATCGACTGTATCGCCTACCAGTGGCTTTATCTTTTGTTTTCTGAAGGTGCCTTTTGCTTTGCACTCGTAGAGAGTGCCGCCTGTGGCAGTTTCTTTTGCTTCTTTGGTTTCTTCTACGTAGACGTAGTAGAAGCCGGCAATTCCTTTAATAATTTTTCCTGTCATGGTTTTCCTTGTGTGCTTTTGTATTTGCAGGAGTCACGCTTTCGGCGGGGTGCATGCCGCGCTTTGAGGTTGTGTGGGTGGCGGGGGCAGGCATATATTCCTCTAAAAAAATATGAAGCCAGCCCCGGGCTCTCCTACGGACAGGCTATGGCTTGCTCTGCCATGTTCTTTCCTCGGTAGGTTTATGGCACCCCGGGGCAATTCATATTTTTTTCTCGGAACACATGCCTGCCCCGCTTCCTTAGTTCCTCTCCGCGAGTTCAGGTTTTCGTCCGCGGGTTGGTGTGGTAGTGGGGTGCGGATTGCACCACTTCGTGGGTGCTATCCGGTGGCTACAATAAAGACATGTATTGTGTGTATTTACAAATACGATGGCGATACGGAAAACTTGACGTAGCTGCGCTACGGCTCGTTTTCCTTGTGCTGCCCCAAGCTATGGCAATATCTACTTCTTTTTTGCTATTCCGGTTTATAATAATTATTTAACTTCTCTTATGCTTATGGCACGCTATACGTTACTGGATCAAGTGTGACAGTTGCAGGATTTCCTGCTTCATCTGTTTCCCCTGTCTGAACTGTCCAAGTAACCACAATACTTCCTGTAGCTTCTTTCATTGTTCCGGAAACTGTAAATGATGACGTATTTTCATATGAACCCTTATCGTATACAGTTCCACTTTTACCTACAAGCTTATACTCTGCTTTTACTACAGTTCCCTCTCCACTATAACTAATTCCTTTACTTACGTTAGTCGATATCTCCTGCTTACCCTTACTGAGTGTAAGTGTGATTGTGGTGCCTGCGGCTACGGTTTCACCGGATTTGGTCTGGCTGATTACGCTGCCGGCTGGTACGGTGTCGCTGTACTGGGAGTCGGCATAGGTGTACTTGAGCCCTGCTCCTGCGAGGGCGCTTTCTGCATGTGACTGTGAGGCACCTACTACGTTTGGCACGGTGATTGGCTTCTGGCCCGGTGAGAGGGTGACTGTTACTGTGCTGCCCTTTGCGGCCTGTTTCTTTGCTGATGGTGACTGTGCTGTTACTACATCTGCTGCTACACTGTCATTGTAATCTCCATACTCGAAGGTGACACTAAAGCCTGCTGACTCGAGTGTGCTCTTTGCCGAGCTCTTGGTCTTTCCGATTACACTTGGTATCTTGACCATCTCTGATGTACTATCACCTTTTCCTGCGATAACTACATTAATCTGTGAACCACGCTTTACTGTATCTCCGGCCTTGACATCCTGCTCAAGGATTGTGCCGTCCTTTTGATCTGACTGCTTTGTCTCAAATGCAAATACTGTGAGGTCAAGCTTTAAGCGGTCTACTGCCTTCTGAGCATCCTCCACTGACATGCCTCTGATGTCAATCATCTGGCCCTCTGTCTCAGTCTGTGTCTCTGACTCTGATTCAGACTCGGTCTGTGTCTGTGACTCTGTCTGCTGTGACTCTGAGTTCTTTTTGCCGCCAAACTTAAACACTCCTGCCACTGAAAGTGCAAGATATATGATAACTATTACAATGATTACGGCTGTTACTATACCCATGATTGTGATTGCTTTATCCATCTTTGGATTTAAAAGCTTGCCGTCATCATCATCGTCTTCGTCTTCGTCGTCATCATCGTCGTCTAAGAGTGACTCATCATATTCATCATCATCGTCTTCATCGTCAGCATACTCATCACTATTATCTGCATCGGTATCATCATCGTTTAAGTCCTCTGCGACACCTCTGCCCTCTTTTATCTTGTCAAGCTCCTCCGGGCTTATAACCTTGGTCTTGCCACCGTCAACGAGTGGAGCTATTGTGACGAAATCCTCATCAGGATGCGCAAGAGAGCGCCTTATGTCTGTGAGAAGCTCCTCAATAGTCTGGTATCTGCGGTCCGGTGTCTTTTGTGTACACTTTAAGATGATTTTCTCAAAGCTGATTGGCAGATCCGGTGCGTAGATGCTTGGCCTTGCAATCTCCTCCTGTAAGTGCTGCAGTGCAACTGCCACTGTGGTATCACCGTCAAACGGCACACGGCCTGTAACCATCTCAAACATTACGATTCCCAATGAGTAAATATCACTTCTGCCATCGACGAAGCCGTTTCTTGCCTGCTCCGGAGATGCATAGTGTACTGAGCCCATCACATCTGAGCTTATTGTATTTGAAGATGTAGCCTTTGCAATTCCAAAGTCTGTCACCTTTACCTTGCCATCTGTAGAAATAATGATATTCTGCGGCTTGATATCACGGTGAATGATATTTTTATTGTGAGCGGCCTCTATGCCCCTTGCCACCTGGATTGCAATACTTGCAGACTCCTTGAATGACAGCTGGCCCTTTTTCTCGATATAAGTCTTAAGTGTGATACCCTCGACATACTCCATGACAATGTAGTACAGACCATTCTCGCTGCCTACATCATAGATATTTACGATATTTGGATGCTCAAGTCCTGCTGCTGACTGTGCCTCAGCACGGAACTTGGTCACAAATGAACTATCCTCCGAAAACTCCTGCTTTAAAACCTTTATAGCTACAAAACGGCTCAGTATATGGTCTTTTGCCTTGTATACATCAGACATGCCGCCTGCGCCAACCTTGCTTAGGATCTCATATCGATCCGATAAAAAACTTCCTATCTCTAACATCTGTTATTACCTCGTCTTAAAATGGTTTAATAATCATTACAGTGATATTATCGCGGCCACCGTTTGCATTGGCCATGGCGACAAGCTGTGACGCTGCTGTCTCGATATTATCATTTTGCCTAATAGTATCGCATATTTCTTTATCTCTCACCATATTGGTAAGTCCGTCTGTACACAGAAGAATCCTGTCGTCCTCACATAGCTCGACCTCAAAAAAATCTGCCTCCACATGATCTGCTGCCCCGACAGCTCTCGTGATGATATTCTTGTCCGGATGAACTCTCGCCTCGTCGGCATTTATCTCACCCATCCTGACCATCTCATCAACCAGTGAATGATCCCTGGTAATTTGTCTGATCTGCTCTGTGCCACCTACAATATAAAGCCTGCTGTCACCTATATTGGCCACAAAAAGCTTGTTTCCTATAATAGTTCCTACGACTAAGGTGGTACCCATTCCACGCTTAGCTTCATCCTCACGAGACTCAGCCACCAAAAGCTCATTTGCCTTGTTGATAGCCTCTTTGATGATGGATACCGGTTCATCCCCGGCATTTCTCGATACCGATGCAACCACACGCTCTATAGTGTATCTGGAAGCATAGTCACCGGCTTTGTGTCCTCCCATTCCATCTGCTACGATGAAAAGATTCGGAAGATTTCCTACTGCAGTGTCAGACGAGAAATAAAAATCCTGATTCATCTCACGAATAGCACCTGCATCCGTAATGGAAAACGTCTTCATCTAGTTTATTCCTCTCTCTTTATCTATATGCTTCTTGCGAAGCTGTCCACAGGCACCGTCTATATCTCTGCCCATTTCCCTTCTAATAGTAACATTAATTCCGTTTTTTTCAAGCCTATTTTTAAAAGCCTCTATAACACCCTTGTTGGACTGCACGTAGTCGCGCTCCTTTATCGGGTTTACCGGAATCAGATTTATATGGCAGTTCATGCCATGTACGAGTGCCGAAAGCTCTGCTGCATCCTCGGCTGTATCGTTCACTCCGCCTACCAGGCTATACTCAAAGGTGACTCTGCGGCCTGTCTGTGCAAAATAATATTTGCATGCATCGACCACATCATGTATATCATAGCTGTTTGCAACCGGCATGAGAGCTTTTCTCTTTTCCTGGTTGGAGGCATGCAGTGAAAGCGCCAGCGTGATAGAAAGCTTTTCATCTGCAAGCTGTCTCATGCGCGGTACGAGACCGCATGTGGAAACTGTCAGATTGCGCTGGCTGATATTGATTCCGTTTTCATCAGTGAGAAGCTCTATAAAGCGCAGCAGATTGTCGTAATTGTCAAGCGGCTCACCTGTGCCCATGACAACTACATTTGAGATGCGCTCTCCTATGTCCTTGCCTATCTGATAAATCTGGTCAATCATCTCAGACGGCCTAAGCCCCCTGACGAGACCGTCAAGAGTGGATGCACAGAATCTGCACCCCATCCTGCAGCCAACCTGCGAAGATATGCATACAGAGTTTCCATGCTTGTACTTCATAAGCACACTCTCTATGACGTTGCCATCATCGAGTGCAAAGAGATATTTTCTCGTGCCATCGAGCTTTGACACCTGCACCTCCTCTTTTTTTAGCGAGATGAGTATTGCATTGTCCTTTAATACCTGTATGAACTTTTTTGAAATATTGGTCATCTCATCAAAGCTGTCCACATGCTTCACATGAATCCACTCATATATCTGCTTCGCACGGAATTTCTTTTCTCCGAGCGATATGATAAACTCTGTGAGCTCGTCCATATTCATTGATTTGATGTCAGTTAGTTGTTCTTTTATCTGTTCCATATTATTTTTATTAAATCTGCATTTAACTATTGTTTTTAAACCAATTTATATTTATTAATTCATGATTTATTTTAATATCATAATTTACTTTTTATGAATCTTGCAATAAAGAATCCGTCACTTCCATGCTCACCGGGCAGTATCTGTTTCATTCCGGTGCCCTCAGCAAAGCTCTTATCCAGCTCAAACTCCGGATGCTTTTCAATAAACCACCTCACATTGTCCTCATTCTCAGCCTCATCTATCGTACATGTACTGTACACGAGCACTCCGTTTGGCTTCACGTATGTATGCACGGTATCAAGTATCTGTCTTTGAAGAACGACAAGCTCATCTACAGACTCAGGTGTCATCTTGTAGCGGATGTCCTTCTTTCTGCCGAGCACTCCAAGCCCTGAGCACGGCAGATCACAGATCAGTATATCTGCCTTTCCCGCCGAATCAGCATCAAATACTGTGGCATCCCACACCTCTGCCGACATATTGTTAAGACCATGCCTGTCTATATTTTCCTCAATCATATCGACCTTGTTATCGGTCAGGTCACGCGCGAACACATGGCCGCTTCCCTGCAAAAGCTCAGCTATATGGGTGCTCTTGCCGCCCGGTGCTGCGCATACATCTATCACATAGTCGCCCTTCTTTGGAGCAGCCGTCTGTGCGACAAGCATTGAGCTTATATCCTGCACATAGAAAAGTCCGTCTCTGAAGCTCTGCAAGCCATTCAAATAATCAAATCCAGATATAACAAATGCATAATTAAGTTCATCAACCGCTGTGACCGTCACACCCTCTGCCTCAAGCGTCGCGCGAAGCTCATCCGGAGTACACCTGGTCAGGTTTGTCCTGATGCTAATTGTGCTCTTATTGTGAAAGGCCTTGAAAATCTCCTCTGCCTTCTTCTCTCCGTATGCCGCAACAAATCTGTCCACTATCCACTGTGGCATAGAGTATCGGATGCTTAAGGTATCAAACTGTACTGAATCTATATTTCTTGCAATATTTCTGAGTACACCGTTTACAAAGCCCGAAAGCTGTGCAAACTTATGCCTCTTTGCAAGCTTCACCGCCTCATTGCATACGGCTGAATCCGGCACCGCGTCCATGTACTTTATCTGGTAAACGCTCATGCGAAGAAGGTTTCTGATGAAGGGCTTCATCTTCCTTACCTTTGTCTTTGAAAAAGAGTCTATGATGTAGTCAAGCTGCAGCATATACTCGATAGTACCGTCAACAAGCCTCGTCATAAAGGCTCTGTCCTGCTTTGACAGATACTGATACTTGTCAAGCACACTGCGAAGCACGATATGTGAAAATGCTCCACGCTCATTAATCTCAATAAGCATCTCAAGGGCAAGCTCACGCGTATCTACAGAGTGCTCATTATGCGCTGTCACGTTTGATTTTGCCGGTCTGCCCGGTATATTATTTTTGTTTATTTGGCTATTTTTATTATTATGATTATTTTTACTATGATTATTTACTGTCTCTTATACACATCTGACGCTGCCGACGAATAGC
>ENA-OZXJ01000434-OZXJ01000434.1-human-gut-metagenome-genome-assembly--contig:-NODE-434-length-14135-cov-15.140554_pt1 | contig 14135 bp, 10 predicted proteins | sample MGYA00244854_ERZ654092 | MGnify/ENA primary metagenome ERZ654092 (study PRJEB26926, sample SAMN06165064) | human gut metagenome | biome: ENVO:00009003; feature: ENVO:2100002; material: ENVO:00002003... | reverse complement strand
CAAGGACGGGAAAGCCGTCGCCAAATCGGTGGGCTATCGGCCTAAGTCGGAGATTGCCGCAATGGTGGAGGGCGCAAGATGAAAGTTGTGATCGTAGGCGGTGTGGCGGGCGGTGCTTCTGCCGCTGCCCGCATCCGCCGTTTGGATGAACACGCGCAGATCATCATGATCGAGCGCAGCGGCTATGTGTCCTATGCCAACTGCGGTCTGCCGTATTATGTGGGCGGTGTGATCAAGGAGCAGGAAGAACTGACGCTCCAAACTCCGGAGAGCTTCTGGGACCGCTTTCGCATTGATGTACGGGTACGTCAGGAAGTAACTGAGATCAATCCCGCAGAGAAAACCGTCACCGTTCACGCATTGGATAGTGGAAAGGTCTACACGGAAACCTATGACAAACTGCTCCTCGCACCCGGCGCAAAGCCGACGGTTCCTGCGCTTTCCGGCGTGGACAGCGAGCGGGTCTTTACCCTGCGCACCGTGGAGGACACCCTCCGCATTCGGCGCTTTGTAGAGGATCAGAAGCCGAAAACCGCTGTTTTGGCTGGCGGCGGCTTTATCGGTCTGGAAATGGCGGAAAACCTTACAGAAATGGGCGTTTCTGTCACCATCGTTCAGCGACCCAATCAGCTATTAGCACCACTGGATGCGGACATGGCGAGCTTTGTCCATGCGGAAATGCGCAGACACGGCGTGGCTCTGCGGTTGGGTGAAACCGTCACCGGATTCCGACAGGACGGAGATTCCGTGCTGACCCTGTTGGAAGAAAGTGAGCCGCTGCATTCGGATATGGTGCTGCTGGCCATCGGTGTTACCCCGGATACGCATTTGGCAAAAGAAGCCGGACTCAAACTTGGTATTCGTGGCAGCATCGCTGTCAACGAGCGGATGGAAACCTCCGTGCCGGACATCTATGCTGTGGGCGATGCCGTAGAGGTCACCCATTTCGTGACCGGGCAGAAAGCGTTGATCTCGCTGGCGGGGCCTGCCAACAAGCAGGGACGCATTGCCGCTGACAATATCTGCGGCGGAAACAGCCGCTTTACCGGCTCTCAGGGCTCATCTATTCTGAAGCTGTTTGGCTTGACAGCGGCCTCTACGGGGATCAATGAGAAGGCAGCGCAGGCAGCAGGGATCGCTTACGACAAAGTCGTACTTTTCCCGGCATCCCACGCTACCTATTATCCCGGCGCACAGTCTATGGCAATGAAGGTACTGTATGAAAAAGAAAGCCTGCGGCTGCTGGGTGCGCAGATCGTTGGCGGCGACGGTGTGGACAAGCGCATTGATGTACTGGCAACGGCCATTCGCGCAAAAATGACAGCTTTGGAACTGACGGAGCTTGACCTTTCCTATGCGCCGCCCTATTCCTCCGCCAAGGATCCGGTCAATATGGCCGGTTTTATGATTGAGGATTTGGAGAGCGGGAAAGTGCAGCAGTTCCATTGGAATGATGTTGAGGACTTGCCCTGCGATGGCAGTGCGACGCTGCTGGACGTCCGTACGGAAGGCGAATATCGGCGTGGGCACTTGAATGGATTCCGCAATATTCCACTGGACGATCTGCGGGAGCACTTGGACGAGTTAGAGCGGGACAAGCCTGTCTATGTGAATTGCCAGACAGGGCTTCGCAGTTATCTGGCCTGCCGACTTTTGACGCAGTATGGTTTCAGCTGTTCCCATCTCTCCGGCGGATACAGTTTTTATCAGGTCGTAACAAAAGAGCAGCAGACAGCGCGGAGCGCCTATCCCTGCGGAATGGAGAAGCTATGAGTGAAAATCTATTTGGTTTGACGGTTGCGGCAGATAAAGGCTTGGATGATCTGCAATGCCAGCGCCTTTTAAGCGAAAATCGCAGGTATCAGGAAGTCATGCTGCAATACCGCTGCGCACTGAAAGCACTTGAAAGCAGGTTGGAAATTCTGAACGAAGAGTTTTCATTGCAGCATGACCGCAATCCGATAGAAAGTATGAAAAGCCGCTTGAAGTCGCCGTCCAGCATTATGAATAAGATGCAGAAGCGCGGACTTTCTCTGGATTTTCCGACCATGCAGGCAAATATCATGGATGTTGCCGGTGTGCGTGTGATCTGCTCTTTCGAGGAGGATGTGTTCTTTTTGGCAAAGTGCTTAAAAGATCAGTCTGACATTGAAATCATCACGGAGAAAGATTATATTTCACACCCTAAGCCAAATGGCTATCGCAGTCTGCACCTGACGATCCGGCTGCCGGTATTCTTTGCGGAAAAAGAGATCCATGTGCCGGTGGAGATACAACTCCGTACAATCGCTATGGACTTCTGGGCAAGCCTTGAGCATACCATCCGCTATAAGAAAAATCTGCCGATAAATACTGAAATCGAAACTGAACTGAAAGAGTGCGCCGATTCCAGCAGAGAGTGGGATGGTAAGATGGAACATTTACTGCACATCATAACATAATGTGTCGAATATAACATGAAAAGCACGCACTTTATTGCTTGTTTCGGCTGGACGGCTTAGGCTTGTCAGGGATCGCCGCATCCGCCTTGGGTGGGCGACCCCTGTGAGCCCCAACCGATTTCTCCGCTTTCTGGTTTTCAGTCATAGTCTTTTCTGCTTTCGGCGGACTGCCACGGCACAGCTTTTTCGGCTTCTATAATTGGAAGGAACATGGCTTTTCGCTGAATGGAAAGCGAAGCTGACCCGGGCTGGGGCGGTCTGTATGAAAGCGATATTTTTTTTGAAATAATCTTGACAAATTTTATCAAGATTGATATGATGGTATTAACAAGCAAGCGAAAAGAGGATGTGGAGCATGATCATCACCAAAGAGACGGACTACGCGCTGCGCATTTTGCGGGTGCTGCTGGACGGGGAGAAGCATTCGGTGGCCGAGATGTCGGAAACGGAATTGATCCCCAATCAGTTTGCCTACCAGATTCTGCGCAAGCTCTCCGCCGGCAATTTGGTGCGGGTGAGCCGCGGCGCTCTCGGCGGCTGCGCGCTATCCTGCGATCTGGACGCGACCTCCCTCTACGATCTCATGGGGGTCGTGGGAGAGCGGGGCATCCTGTGCGCCTGCATGGAGCCGGGATATAAATGCCGCTGGCAGGACAAGCATGGGCGGTGCGCCATCCACTGTCAACTGGCGGCCTTGCAGCAAAAGCAGGACGAGGCGTTCCGTGCCGTGAGCCTGCGCAGGCTGCTGACCGGCGGATCCGATCCCCAAGATACAAGCAAGCTGTAAAATTTTAAAAGGAGGTACCCGTATGTTGTTTCAAACCACGGCGGCGCACGAAGAGCTGCGCGCGAAGATCCGGAGTTTTGCGGAGGAGGAGATCAAGCCCCTCGCATTTTTAATGGATCAGAACAACGAGTTTCCCGAGGAGGCTGTCAAGAAGCTGGGTAAGCTGGGCTGGATGGGCATTCCCTACCCCAAGGAGTACGGCGGTGCCGGTCTTGATGCTCTGAGCTACGCCATCGCGGTGGAGGAGCTGGCCCGTGTGGACGGCGGCACGGGCGTAATCCTCTCCGCCCACGTCTCCCTCGGCTCATGGCCCATTTTCGCCTATGGCACCGAGGAGCAGAAGAAGAAATATCTGGTTCCGCTGGCCAAGGGCGAGAAGATCGGCGCCTTCGGCCTTACGGAGACCAACGCCGGATCCGACGCCGGCGGTACGGAGACCACGGCGCTGGATAAGGGGGACTACTACCTCCTCAACGGCGGCAAGATCTTCATTACCAACGCCCCTAAGGCGGACACCTATGTGGTTTTCGCTGTCACCACGCCGGACATCGGCACCCGGGGCATCTCCGCTTTCATCGTGGAGAAGGGCTGGAAGGGCTTTGAGTTCGGCGACCACTATGACAAGATGGGTATTCGCTCCTCCTCCACGGCGGAGCTGATCTTCAACGACGTGAAGGTTCCCAAGGAAAACCTATTGGGCAAGGAGGGCGAGGGCTTCAAGATTGCCATGTCCACGCTGGACGGCGGACGCATCGGCATCGCCGCGCAGGCGCTGGGCATCGCCCAGGGCGCGTTTGAGCACGCGTTGAGCTATTCCAAGGAGCGCGTCCAGTTCGGCAAGCCCATCGCGGCCCAGCAGAGCATCGCCTTCAAGCTGGCGGATATGGCCACCAAGCTGCGCTGCGCCCGGTTCCTCATCTACTCCGCGGCGGAGCTGAAGGAGCAGCACGCGCCTTACGGCATGGAGTCCGCCATGGCGAAGATGTACGCCTCGGACATCGCGCTGGAGGTCACCAACGATGCCTTGCAGATCCACGGCGGCAGCGGCTACCTCAAGGGCATGGAGGTGGAACGGGCCTACCGCGACGCCAAGATCACCACCCTCTACGAGGGCACTAACGAGATCCAGCGGGTGGTCATCGCCTCTCATCTGTTGGGCAGGCTGGGCAAGAGCTCCGGCGGCGAGAGCCGTTCGGCGGCCAAGAAACCCGCGCCCATCACCGGCATTCGCAAAAAGACCATCTTCCGAGAGGGGGATGCTGCCCAGCAGGTGGCCGACCTTGTGGCGGCGCTGAAGAAGGATGGTCACGACTTCTCCGTGGGCATCCCTATGGATACGCCCATCCCGCAGGCGGAGCGGGTGGTCTCCGCGGGCAAGGGCATCGGGGAGAAAAAGAACATGAAACTGGTAGAGTCGCTGGCCAAGGCCGCCGGCGCGGCCATCGGTTCTTCCCGCCCTGTGGCGGAGACTCTCAAATATCTGCCGCTGAACCGCTATGTGGGTATGTCCGGTCAGAAGTTCACCGGCAATCTGTACATCGCCTGCGGCATCTCCGGCGCATCCCAGCACCTTAAGGGCATCAAGGACGCCTCCACCATCGTGGCCATCAATAAGAACGGTAACGCGCCTATCTTCAAGAACTGCGACTACGGCATCGTGGGCGATGTGGAGGAGATCCTGCCCCTGCTCACTGCCGCGCTGGATAGCGGCGAAAAGCTGCCCGCGCCGCCCATGGTAAAGATGAAGCGGCCCACGCCGCCGAAGCCCGCCCCCATCGGCGACCGCTACGTCTGCAGCGGCTGCGGCTACGAGTATGTGCCGGAGTTGGGCGACGAGGACGGCGAGATCGCGCCCGGTACGCTCTTTGAGCAGCTTCCCGCCGAGTGGGTGTGTCCCGAGTGCGCGGAGACGAAGGATCAATTTGTAAAGGCTTGAGCCGTGAAGGAGGTAAGATAAGATGTATTGCGTGCGTAAAGTAACGAACGACCTCTACTGGGTGGGCGCCAACGACCATCGCCTGGCCCTGTTTGAAAACTGCTTTCCCATTCCCCGGGGCGTAAGCTACAACGCCTACTGCCTGCTGGATGAAAAGACGGTGCTCTTTGACACGGTGGACTGGTCTGCCTGCCGCCAGCTTTTGGAAAATCTGGCGTATGTGCTGGATGGCCGCGAGCTGGACTACCTGCTGGTCAACCATCTGGAGCCGGATCACGCCGCCTGCATCGAGGAGATCCTGCTGCGCCATCCCAAGGTGAAACTGATCTCCAACGAGAAGGCATTCATGCTCATGCGGCAGTTCGGCTTCCATGTGGACGGACATGAGTGCATCGAGGTGAAGGAGGGCGACACCTTCTCCTTCGGCAAGCACACCGTCACCTTTGTGGGCGCGCCTATGGTTCACTGGCCGGAGGCCATGGTGACCCTCGACGTCACCGACGGCGTCCTCTTTTCCGCCGACGCCTTCGGCACCTTCGGCGCGCTGGACGGCAAGCTGTTCGCCGACGAGGTGGACTTCGAGCGGGACTGGCTGGACGACGCCCGTCGCTACCTTACCAACATCGTGGGCAAGTACGGCCCCCACATCCAGCTCCTGCTGAAAAAGGCCGGCGGCGTTTTGGATCAGATCAAGTACATCTGCCCGCTCCACGGCCCCGTGTGGCGCAAGGATCTGGGCTGGTTCATCGAAAAGTACGACACATGGAGCCGCTATGCCCCTGAGACCCAGGGCGTGCTCATCGTCTACGCCTCTATGTACGGCAACACGGAGAACGCGGCGCAGGCGCTGGCGACGTCGCTCTGCGATAAGGGCATGAGCAAGGTGGCGATGTACGATGTGTCCTCCACTCATGTCTCCCAGCTGATCTCCGAGGCGTTTAAGTACAGTCACATTGTCCTGGCCTCTGTGACCTATAACCTCGGCATCTACCCTGCCATGCATGACTTCCTCATGGATATGAAGGCACTGAATCTGCAAAACCGCACCTTTGCCATCATTGAAAACGGCTCATGGGCGGTGAAGTCCGGTGACCTCATGCAGAAATTCGTCAACGATGAGCTTAAGAACATGACGGTGCTCAACGAGCGGCTCAGCCTCGCCTCGTCCATGGGCACGGACAAGCGCACTGAGCTGGAAGCACTGGCGGACGCCATTCTGGAATCTATGAAGTAACTGGCAGGAAAGCCAAAACCAAGACAACAGACAACAAACAGCCCCACCGCGTCGGCTGCAGAAAAACCGGCTTTCAAAAACAGAGCGGGCAAGCGTGATACTGCGCTTGCCCGCTCTTTGCCCAAAAGGACATGAGAAGTGACCGGAGAAGATGAGAGGATCGAAATGGAGATCAGAAAACGAAACGGGGAGTCTGTTCCCTTTCAACAGGAGAAAATTTTCAACGCCATGAAAAAGGCGTTTGACGGACAGGGCAAGGAGATCGGGAGCAGAGAGATGGATGAGATCCTCGCCACCGTTCTCAACAATCTCTCCGTCACAGTGCCGCTCACCGTAGAACGTGTGCAGGACGAGGTGGAGCGAACGCTCATGGAGCGCGGACACTATGAGGTGGCCAAGGCGTACATCCTCTACCGCGAAAAGCGGTCTGCGCTGCGCCGTGTCCGGCATACCATCGCGCGGACGGTGGGGGATGACTCGCTTGACGAGGTGCTGCGCCGCATCCAGATGGATTTTACCGAGGAAGTCTACTCCCTCGCGGCGCTTCAAATGAAGTTTGAGAGTTTCTGTCGTCTGGGTATGACGGAGGATGAGCGGGCTGAGGCACTGACCAAGGCGGCGGTAGAGCTGACTACGGCAGAGGCACCCAAGTGGGAGTTCATCGCGGCGCGGCTTCTGAACCACTCCTTTCGCTGTCGCAACGCACAGGAATGGGAGGGGCGCGGCGTCGGCGACCTCTATGGCAGGCTTCGCTATCTGACGGATAAGGGACTCTACGGTGACTATATCCTTGCCCACTATACCCACGAGGAAATTGCCATGGCGGAGGACTTTCTCTGCCCGGAACGGGACGAGCTGTTCACCTACTCCGGCCTTGACCTGCTGCTCAAACGCTATGTGATCCAGTCACGCAGCCGCGCGCCGCTGGAAACACCGCAGGAGATGTTTTTGGGTATCGCGCTGCATCTTGCTATGAACGAAGGCTCTGACCGCATGGGGTGGGTAAAACGCTTTTACGATATGCTCAGCCGTATGGAGGTCACGATGGCGACACCTACCATGTCCAACGCACGAAAGCCCTACCATCAGCTTTCAAGCTGCTTTGTGGACACTGTGCCGGACAGTCTGGACGGCATCTACCGCTCGCTGGACAACTTCGCAAAGGTCTCTAAATTCGGCGGTGGAATGGGGATGTACTTCGGTAAGGTGCGCGCTGCAGGCAGCACCATCCGCGGCTTTCAAGGGGCGGCGGGCGGTGTTATCCGCTGGATCCGGCTGGTCAACGACACCGCCGTGGCGGTGGATCAGTTGGGGATGCGGCAGGGCGCTGTGGCGGTTTACTTAGACGCATGGCACCGGGATCTGCCGGAATTCCTTCAACTGCGCACCAACAACGGCGACGACCGCATGAAGGCGCATGATGTGTTTCCCGCCGTGTGCTATCCGGATCTCTTCTGGCGACTGGCGGAGGAGAACATAGACGCGCCGTGGCATCTCATGTGTCCGCATGAGATCCTCACGGTCAAGGGCTACGCACTGGAGGATTACTGGGGTACAGAATGGGAGAAGCGGTATCTGGACTGCGTCAATGACCCGCGCATCGAAAAGCGCAGCGTCACCGTCAAGGACATCGTGCGGCTGGTGCTTCGCTCGGCAGTGGAGACCGGCACGCCCTTCGCCTTCAACCGCGACAGCGTAAATCGTATGAACCCAAACGGCCACACGGGAATGATCTATTGCTCCAATCTCTGCACGGAGATCGCGCAGAACATGGCGCCCATCGAGCATATCAGCACTGAGGTGCACACGGAGAACGGCGACACAGTGGTGGTGACGGCCACACGCCCAGGTGAGTTTGTGGTCTGCAACCTGGCGAGTCTGTCTCTCGGTAATCTGCCGGTGGAGGACGAGGCCTATATGGAACGCACGGTGGAAACGGCCATCCGCGCACTGGATAATGTGATCGACCTCAACTTCTACCCGTTGGAATACGCGCGGCTTACCAATCAGAAGTACCGCAGCATCGGCCTGGGCGTCAGCGGCTACCACCACATGCTGGCAAAGCGCGGCATCCACTGGGAGAGCGATGAGCACCTTGCCTTCACCGACGCAGTATTCGAGCTCATCAACTACGCCGCCGTCAAGGCGGACACAGCACTGGCACGGGAAAAGGGTCGTTACGCGCTCTTTGAGGGCAGCGACTGGCAGACGGGCGCGTATTTTGAAAAGCGGGGTTATACCTCCGAAAAGTGGCGGGCGCTTGCGAAAACGGTGGCGGTGCAGGGAATGCGCAACGCCTATCTGCTGGCGGTCGCACCGACCTCCAGCACATCTATCCTCTCCGGCACGTCGGCGGGCATAGATCCAATTATGAAGAAATTCTTTTTAGAGGAAAAAAAGGGCAGCATGCTGCCCCGCGTTGCTCCGGAGCTTTCTATGGACACATGGTGGTACTATAAGGCAGCGCATCTGATCGACCAAAGCTGGTCGGTACGCGCCGCGGGCCTTCGCCAGAGACATATTGACCAGGCGCAGAGCATGAATCTCTATATCACCAACGACTATTCCATGCGTCAGGTGCTCAGACTGTATTTGGAGGCGTGGAGGGCCGGCGTCAAGACCATTTACTATGTCCGCAGCAAGGCCCTTGAGGTCGAGACCTGCGAAAGCTGCTCGTCATAAGGAGGATAGCATGACGGAACTGAAGAAAAAGCCCCTCTTTAACCCGGAGGGCGACCCTGATGTGCGCCTGCGGCGCATGATCGGCGGCAATACCACCAACCTCAACGACTTCAACAATATGAAGTACGCTTGGGTCAGCGACTGGTACCGGCAGGCCATGAACAACTTCTGGATCCCTGAGGAGATCAATCTCTCGCAGGATGTGAAGGACTATCCCCGCCTGCTGTCAGCCGAGCGCAGCGCCTACGATAAAATTCTGAGTTTTCTTGTCTTTTTGGATTCCATTCAGACAGCGAACCTGCCTAATATCGGCGCCTACATTACCGCCAACGAGGTCAATCTCTGCCTGTCCATTCAGGCGTTTCAGGAGTGTGTCCACTCACAGAGCTACAGCTATATGCTCGACACCATCTGTTCCCCCGTGGAGCGCAATGACATCCTCTACCAATGGAAAACGGACGAGCATCTGCTGCGCCGCAACACCTTCATTGGGGACTGCTACAACGAGTTTCAGGAGCGGAAGGACGCTCCCACGCTGCTGCGCGTGATGATGGCGAACTATATTTTGGAGGGCATCTATTTTTACAGCGGCTTTATGTTCTTCTACAATCTCTCCCGAAACGGGAAGATGCCCGGCTCGGCGCAGGAGATTCGCTACATAAACCGCGATGAGAACACGCACTTGTGGCTGTTCCGCAATATCATCACGGAGCTGCAAAAGGAGCAGCCGGAGTTGTTCACCGCCGAGAGCGTACAAGCGCTGCGCGAGATGATGCGTGAGGGCGTGGAGCAGGAGATCGCATGGGGGCATTATGTGATCGGCGACGACATCCCGGGGCTGAACCGGCAGATGATCAGCGATTACATCCGCTATCTCGGCAACCTCCGCTGGACGAGCCTTGGCTATCCCGCATTGTATCCAGGCTTTGAGAGCGAACCGGAGAGCATGGAATGGGTCAGCCAGTACGCCGACGCCAACATGGTCAAGACCGATTTCTTTGAGGCACGCAGTACCGCCTACGCCAAGAGCACCGCACTGATAGACGATTTATAAGAAAACCAAAGACATCAGAATAGGAGATATTACTATGAATTACAGCGCTATGATTCAAAATCGCAGATCCGTTCACGCATTCCGCGAAAAGGAAGTTCCGAGCGAGGCTATCGGCCAGCTCCGATCCTACTATGAAAAGACCTGCCCCCGTCTTGTCCCGGAGATTGCAACGGAGTTGATCGTCTTGGACAAGGATGCACAGCCGGCGCTGGAGAGCTCAGCGGGCTATAATCAATTTCTCATCGGAGCACCGCACTACCTGCTCCTTATGTCTGCCCCGCATTCCTATGCGGCCATCAACGCCGGCTACATGATGGAAGATCTCGTCCTCAAGCTGACTGAGTTGGACATTGACACCTGCTGGATGACCTTCACCGACAGCGACAAAATCAAAAAGGCACTGTCTCTCGCCACCCCGTTAGAGGTGGCGGCAATCGTTGCCTTTGGCTACGGGGAAAAGACCGCAAAAAAGCTGCGGCTGAATATCCTAAGTATGTCTCAGATCGATGTGCGGGCCGAGCAGCAGTACTACGCGCCCAAAAAGGGCGTGAACGATTTGGTTCACATGGGGAGCTGGAGCAACAAGTCTGGGCTTGACGAGATGATGGACTTCTACGACGATATGCTCTGGCAGTCCTTCTACGCCGCTTCGCTCTCCCCCAGCTATCTCAACCGTCAGCCCTATGGCTTCCTTGTGCAGGATCACAGCATCTATTTGGTGCAGCAGGAGGATGCCTACACCGATAATTTGGATGCCGCATTGGATCTCGGTATTGTCATGCTCCACTTCTCCGCCGTCGCCTCCAAGTGGGCGGGGCAGGTACGCTGGGAACTTTCACCTGCTGCGCCCGACGGCCTGCTGGAAGGACTTCGCTCCGCTGCGGTGTACCACATGTAACGACTCTGGGGGAAGCAAGGCAACGGTAAAATGCGCGACCGTCGATCCGCGGTTGAGCGTATGTTTCGTTAGAAAAGAAGAACCTATCCGTCAGAGTCTGAGTAAGGAAAATAGGAGGTATATTTTATATGGCTATCCAAACGGTAACAGATGCCATCCGCTATGTAGGGGTGGATGATAACACATTGGCACTCTTTGAAAACCAGTACCCCGTCCAGCCTATGGGAGTGAGCTACAACTCCTATGTCATTCTGGACGAGAAAATCGCCGTGATGGACAGCGTGGACGCACGGGCGGCGGAGGAATGGCTTTCCAATGTAGCGCAGGTGTTGGAGGGGCGCAACCCCGACTATCTTGTGGTCACACACATGGAGCCGGATCATTCCGGCAGCCTCATGCGGATAGCGCAAGAGTACCCGGAGATGAAGATCGTGGGAAACGCGAAAACATTTACCCTGATCAAGCAGTTCTTCGGCACAGGTGCATTGTCGGAAGGCCGTATGCTGGAGGTTGGCGAAAGAGATACGCTTTCCTTGGGTTTGCACCGGCTGCGCTTTCTGCTGGCGCCGATGGTACACTGGCCGGAGGTGATGACGGCGTATGAGGAAACGGAAAAAATCCTGTTCTCGGCGGATGCCTTCGGACGCTTTGGCTCACTGGAACGGACTGCCCGTGCCCCCTGGGTGCCGCAGGCCCGACGGTATTATTACAATATTATCGGGAAATATGGCGCACAGGTGCAGGCTCTGCTGAAAAAAATCTCCGCGCTGGAGATCAAAACAATCTGCCCGCTCCACGGTCCCGTGCTTACAGAAGGGCTGGAGGAGTGTCTGCGGCTCTATGATCTCTGGTCACAATGGGAACCAGAAGAATCGGAGAGCATACTGATTGCCCACGCATCCATCCATGGAAATACTGCCCATGCGGCGAAGACCCTCAAGGGTAAATTAGAGAAAAAAGGCGTACAGGTCAACATATGTGATCTCACTGTGACAGATCTTTCCTACGCTGTTGCCAGTGCGTTCTACTGCGGGAAGTTGGTTTTAGCCAGCGCCACCTATGACGGAGGACTGTTTCCGCCCATGAGGGAGTTTTTGGAACATTTACGGACAAAGGGATTCCGAAACCGCCGGGTTGGCCTTATTGAAGACGGCTCTTGGGCACCTGCTGCCGCGCGGCTGATGCGCACCAAATTGGAGGAGATGAAGGATATCCACCTTTACGAAACGGTAGTGTCTCTGCGTGGTGCATTGAACCAAACCAGCGAAGCGCAGATGGACGCTCTGGTGGCTGAGCTCTGCGCAGAATAAGCTGCAACAAACCGCAGCTATTTTCGTACAGATGATGGTCTTACTCATCTGCTTTATGTCCCAAGGGCAGAGTACCGTCATCTCAGGTTGAGGTCACGATGTGGTGTGGGGCGAGACCGGAGTCTTGAGAATACCCAAACAAAGGAAAGGAGCTGACAGATATGGCAGCTATGAACATGAATCAGGAGCAGTTTGAGCAGGCGATCCGGGAGAAAAAGCCCGTTTTGGTGGATTTCTGGGCGCCCTGGTGCAGCTACTGCCGGAGGATCGGCCCCGCGTATGAGAAGATTGGAGAGGAATACGCGGACAGCCTCGCCGTCGGCAAGATCAACATTGACGAGGAGCCGCGGCTGGCGGGGGCCGAGGGGATCGAGGACATCCCAACTCTGGTGCTGTACCGGAACGGAAAGGCCGTGGATTCCATCATCGCGCCCGGCTCAAAGGCAGAAATCGACCGTTTCATTCAGGAAGCCTTGGCGAAATAACGGAGGGTTCAGATATGAACAACAATCATGTTTATGATATGCTCGTGGTGGGCGGCGGCCCGGGCGGCTACACCGCCGCCCTGTACGCGGCACGGGCGGGGCTGGACACCGTCGTGCTGGAAAAGCTGTCTGCTGGCGGGCAGATGGCCCTGACCGAGCAGATCGACAACTACCCCGGCTTTGAGAACGGGATCGACGGCTTCTCTCTGGCGGAGAAGATGCAAAAGCAGGCGGAGCGTTTTGGGGCACGCAGCGAATACGCGGAAGTTCTCCGCATGGATCTGACGGCGGTTCCCAAGCTCGTGGAGACCAGCGAGGGGATCTTCCGGGGGAAAACCGTGGTGCTGGCCACCGGCGCAGACCCCAGAACGCTGGGCGTTGCCGGAGAGACGGAGCTGTTGGGCCGGGGCGTGGCCTACTGCGCCGCCTGCGACGGGATGTTTTACAAGGGCAAAACGGTGGTCGTGGTGGGCGGCGGCAATTCCGCCGCGGCAGATGCCCTCCTTCTCAGCCGCGTGGCGAAAAAAGTGATCCTCGTCCACCGCAGAGACACCCTGCGGGCCACCAAGATCTATCACGAGCCGCTGGCACAGGCCGAAAACGTGGAATTCCGTTGGAACAGCGTCGTTTCCGCGCTGCTTTCCGGGGACAGGCTGACCGGCGTCCGCCTGCGGGACACCGTCACCGGTGAGGAAAGCGTGGTGGACTGCGACGGCGTATTTGTCAGCGTGGGCCGACAGCCCGCCACGGCGCTGGCGGTGGGTCAACTGGCGCTGGACGGCGGCGGCTATATCGTGGCCGGAGAGACCACGGAAACCAGTATTCCCGGCGTTTACGCCGTGGGCGACGTGAGGACGAAGCCCCTCCGTCAGGTGGTCACCGCCGTGGCGGACGGCGCGGTGGCAGTCCACATGGCGGAGAAATATATCGCGGAAAACCGATAAGGGAGGTAGATTGAAAAAGCCATGTTTAAGGTCAGGCCGGATACGACCGCAGTGGGGATGCCGACATATCTGCAAGGCAAACTGCCAAAGTGATGGCAGATAAGATAACCCATGTAAGATCGGGAGATATGTTGTCTCTCCATATCCAGTCCACGCAACAGTGAGCAACTGAACGCAAAACACAGCCACAGATGTACTCTGCGGCTGTGTTTTTATGCGTAGTATTACCGCGTGACAAGCGGTTTTACTGTGACGGCGTCACATAATTTGAGAAAATCGGCTTCGAGGCAGCTTTTGGAGCACAAGCCCTTTGTGGTTGTTGACAGAGAAAAAAATATAGGTATAATAAAAGCAAAATAATAAG
>ENA-OZXJ01000430-OZXJ01000430.1-human-gut-metagenome-genome-assembly--contig:-NODE-430-length-14225-cov-4.416443_pt1 | contig 14225 bp, 8 predicted proteins | sample MGYA00244854_ERZ654092 | MGnify/ENA primary metagenome ERZ654092 (study PRJEB26926, sample SAMN06165064) | human gut metagenome | biome: ENVO:00009003; feature: ENVO:2100002; material: ENVO:00002003... | reverse complement strand
ACGAGATAGGAGTCCGTCTCGTGGGCTCGGAGATGTGTATAAGAGACAGGTTTTTAAATTATGTATTGCGATTCCCGTGAGCCGCTGCTGACTTGCGTCAACGCGGCTCACGGGTTTCGCATGGTTACTTCAGATTCTTATGGAATCCGGAGGATCAGGCGTTGCGACGACGCAGAGCCATCACCAGGGTCGCGCCAGCAAGCACGAACACGGCGATACCAGCCACGTACAGCAGCACGGTGCCCATGCCACCGGTGGACGGGAGGTTGGAGCCCTTCTTGTTCACGACGCTAGTGGCAACGGTACCAGTGGCGGTGTCACCCTTAGTCTCCACATTCTTGACAGTGATAGTCAGGTTCTTCAGAGCCGGGCTCTCAGCCGTCTCATCATGGGTAGCCTTGATTTCAAGGTAGGTATCGTCTGCCTTGTTGAAGCCGTCCGGCACCTTGGTCTCGACGAGCTTGTACAGGCCGTCGTCCACGCGCGGGAAGGAAGCGACGTACTTGCCATCAGAGTTCTTGACAACCTTGACCTTAGCGACTTTCTTGGTGTAGTCGTCAGAAGCGCCAACCTTCTTGTAGAGGGTGAACTCAGGCAGATCGTTGTCGTTGACAGTAGCGTTGAAGTTCTTGTTGACATCCAGCTGGTAGGTGAAAACGATGACGGTATCTTCCGGAGTCTTACCGGTTTCGCCTTCGCCACCCACGTTCGGGTTGTTGGAGTATTCCAGCGAGACCTTGTTCGGGTTGCCCTGAGCGCCGATAATGGACTTTTCGTTCAGAGTGGAAGAATATGCAACAGTGAACTTGCCGCCTGCAGTAACAGCAATCGGCTGACCATCCGTATCCTTGACGGTCTTCACATCGTTGATGGTGACGCGGAAGGTTTCACCTTCGTTAAGACCAGTGGTATCAACAGTGTAGGAATCGGAGGAAACGACCTTATCGCCGTACTTGACAGTGATGTCATTGTTGAAAGTCAGACCTTCGGACTGGCTATCGTGGAACACCAGCTTGTAGGTCTTATATGCCGCAAAATCAGCGGCGTCGGTCGGCAGAGTGGCGGTCAGCTGGAACGGAACCTCGTCGGTCACATCATAGTCGGCGGAATCCTGCCAACCGGAAGTGGTTCCATCGGAATCGTTGGTATCCTGGACCTTCTTTTCGACAGAAGGCTGATCGGCCTTACGCTCGATTTCCTGATTACCAACAACCTTGACGATGAACAGCGTGGCTGCATCATTCTTGTCTGCAGTGGAATCCTTGTCCTTGAACAGGTAGTAGCCCGGTACGGCAGACAGCGGGCTGTCCTTAGAAACGGAGCCATACACAGTGGACAGCTTGGCGAAAGCCTGAATTGCCGCCAGCTTGGCAGTGTCATCCGCATATGTACCAGTAGCAATCTGTTCGGCAGCCTGAGCAGCAGTCAGATTAGCACCGTCAGTGCCGGCCGCATTCTTTTCCTTGAAGTCGGAACCAGCAGTGATATTGCTGAGCACTGTTCCAGCATCATTCAGATCGCCCTTGAAGATCTGGTATGCATCATAGGTGTGAGTATCAGTCTCGGGGACAGTGATCTGATACTTCGCAGAGGTAGACTCCTCGGCGGTTGCGGTGGAGGCACCGGCGAAACCGGCGACGGCCATTGCCGCGGTGGCTGCCACGGCTACGAGGCCTTTGAGAACCTTGTTCATTGTTCTCCCTTTCTTTCTTGTTTGAAATTTTTGGAATCTTGAGTTATTCGTATTCAGTTATTGCCTAGAGGGCAGCGAGTTCGCTACGCTACGGACCACTCCCCCTTCTCCTAGACGCTTCCATCATTGCCGCCTCCTGAGGCTCAAGGCCAGACCGACCACGGCAATCGCCACTGCGAGGAATCCCGCAGCGTACATCTTGTTTACTCCCTCGCCGCCTGTACCAGGCAGAACGACGCCGGGGGTGTTGGTAATGGAACCACCGTCAACGGTGAATGCGGCAGACTTCTGATAGCCGGCGGTAGTCTCCGGCTTGAAACCGGAAGACGTATACCACTCGCCCTTCACGTTCGCGCCTTCGGCCGGCCCGATGCGGAACACGTGCGGAGTCGTATCGATGTTGTACCCGTCAGGAGCCTTGGACTCGACCAACTGGTATTCGCCCCACTCAAGGCCGACGATGGAGAACTTGCCGGCTTCGCCGTCACGATCCGTGTACTGTCCCATCTGCGCGGAGCAGGTCTTCTCGCTGCTGTTCACGCAATCCTTGATGGTTGCGACCGGATCAGTACTGCCGGTCTCGGTATAAACCGCGTTGCCGTTATCCCACGAGAAGTTCCTAGTCTTGTACAGCTTCCATTCGGAACCGGCCAGCAGCTTGCTGGTGTCAGTCTCGTCGGTTTTCTTCCAGTTCACCGTACCGGTAAGACGCGAGTTCTCAATGTTGCCCGCGCTAGGAAGACCGGAACTCGTGACTTGCCCATTCTCAATAACGATGGTGTAAGTCTTCGTCTTACTGACATCGAAACCGTTCGGGGCGCTGGTTTCCTTCAGCGTGTAGGTGCCATCCGTAAGGTCGGACACCTTGAACTGGCCGCCCTTCGGATCCTCATCCTGCCGCGTGTCAGCTGCCTTGGCAGTCGTATTGGTAATAGCGCGGACCACCGGCTGGTCATAGAACACCGCGTTCTTCACCGTGGAACGATGGGAGCGATTCTCCACATATGCGCTGGTCACCGTGCAGCCGGAAGGTGCGCTGTAATACACGTTAGTGTTGCTTTCCAGCGTCACCACGTCTCCACCGTTGAACGAGTATCCGCCATCGGTATTCGGGCGATAGAAGGATTGAGGAGTGGTCCAGTTAGCCTTATCCCTGCGAATTCGGAAGATGGCATCAGATGGCATCACCGAATTGATGGTGTAGGAGACGTATTCGCCACACCCACTTGCGGTGGTCATTTGCTTTCGGTTCGGTTGATCGCCCTTGTCTGCAGGCCAACTTCCATTGGCGTACTTCCATTCCAGAAATAGCTTCTGACCGTTATTTTGGTTGAAGTCATCCTGCATCTTGAAATACACAGTGGTGGTGGTCGCAGCAGGCTTTGTCACCTTAATTTTCAGGGTGGCTTTCTTCTGGCTACGCTGCTCGGTGGCAGTGATGGTCACATAGCCTGAAGTCGCGTTCTTAGCGGTTACCGTAACAGCAGTACCGGTTGAGGGGCTTACGGAAACCTCATCCGTATTGCTCGAAGACCAGTTCACCGTGTTGCCTTCAGGTGCCACGGTAGCCGTCAGCGTCATGGTCTTACCTTGTTCCAGGCTGATTTTCTGGCCTTCGGTATAGTTACCGATGCTCACGGAGCTTTCCACGGTTACACCGCTTACCGTAACGGGGAATGTCACGGTCTTGTCGCCTGCCGTGAACACGATGTTCGTGAAGCCGCTGCTGTTCGGCTGCAGCTGCGTGCCATTATTGGCAATGGTGGCAATGGCCGGATCCTCGGACCTCCACTGCACCTTCGTGGCGAGCTCCTTGCCATCCTTATCCACGGCAACGTAGGTGATGCTTGCAGGAGTCGAATTGGTAAAGCGCCACGAAGTGACTTCCTGCCCATTAACCGTGACCTTGATGCCCGCAACCTCGCTGCCTGAATCATCGTCCGTAATGGTCCACGACTGGTCGGGATCGCCCTTCTTGGTCAATTCCCAAGTGGAACCCGCGAGCAACGTGCTTCCGTCAGTGCCATCGACCTTCGACCATGCGATGGACGTACCTGAATTCTTGTTGACAATAGCGCCATTGTTCAGCTGCTTGGCGGTGTCATCGGTGATTTCAGTGCCGTCGGCATCGTACACCTTGTCGATGGTTGAAACAGTATCCGTACTGTCGTGCGTGACGATGCGATAGATGTTCGTGTTCAACGCATACTGGCTGCTGCCAGTGCCGCTTTCCCTCACATAATATGTGGCGTTCTTCGCCAAGCTACCCAGGGTGACGCTACCGTTATCCGCATCATCCGCATCATTCCAGCCGCCATCAGCAACCGTGGTGATGGAGTTCGTGCCATTCACGGCATTATCCCTCGTGCCGTACACCGTCCACGAAGTACCTTTCAGGGCTTTGCCCTCGGCATCGACCTTATCCCATTTGATCGCGGCGCAGGAGGTGGAATACGAACCATTCCAAGGCAGATTGTGGCGCTCCTGATCCATATCCAATGCGGAAGCGGAATGGCTACGTTCGTAGTTGATGAACAGATAGAATTTGCCGTCCTGACCAGTATTGCCCACCGCATCAGGGTTGTACATGGCGAAAGACCCGCCGACCCATACGCGGCCGTTGGTACTCACATGCGATTCAAAGCTGCCGTTCGGTACGAGAATGCTGCCGAGCATGCCCGCAGCCGGGTCATCGTTGGTTTTCATGGGGAACGAGCCATCCCACACGCCATCATTCCCCTCAGCTGCAGAATTCTCGACATTACGAGTCGTAGTACCCGAACCCTGACCACCGCGGATGATTACATTGCTCGCATCCGCAAAGTTCCACATAATCTGCTGAGCGCGCTTGGCGTAAGCGTTGTCGGTGTAGGAGCCGCTCAGTTCACTGGTCTGATTATTCATATCAGTCCACCAGAAGCGCCAGCCGTTGTGGAAATCCACGTTTCCCCCGGTCACGTTAATGACCACAGAAGAGGTGTCCGGAATATTCGAGAAGCTAAAGCTCACGCCGGTATACGACAAGGAATCGTTAAGCATGCTTGCCGGCAGATTGAACACCTGCATGGAAGACGTGCCATTGCCTACAAACTTGATGATCTTCTCATGCACGCTGTCGATGGTGAAGGTATAGCTTCCATCGAACTTCGTGCGAACAAGGCCGTTTTGATTTTCGTTATCTGACGAGATTGTCGCATCAGCCACGTAGACACTGCTTGACTGCTGCTTGCTGAGGCTGCTCAGATTCCCCGACAGCGTCTTGATATAGGAGCCGAACTCGGTGAATGTCTGACCGGTGGAACCTATCTGATCATCATTCTGATTCCAGTTGACAGTACCGCTTGTATCGCTCGGCACGTAAACAGAATTGCGCTGGGTGTACTTATCCTTATTGGTATTTTGCGAGCCGGAAGACGCACCGAGAATGTCATTGGACGAACCGCCGTACACGGTGGTTGGAGCGCCAGCAATGTTAGCCGTATAACGTGGCTCCGAAGTCTTGGTCTGGCCGACCCATCCGGCATTACCCCAAGCCTGCGCACCGCCGACCCAACTGATGTCGCTATCGGAGCTATTACCCCTCACCTCAAGCGTGGAGGAACCTGTTGCCGGACGATACTGACCGCCAAAGCCCACAATGCCAAAACGGAAGCCCTTGTAGTCTTTTTATATAACCATTCTTCACGCCATCTTTATCCGTGTAATACGAAGTCCATAGCCCCTTAAGCGGATGCATAAGCAGCTTGCCGTTCACCGCGGTCAAGCCCTCGGCTTCGGCAGCGTATGAACCAGACGGCCCATTGACGTTATTCATATTGCCGGATGAGGCTTTCTGGCCTACATACATATCACTGCCAACATATGTGGCGATTCCGGAATCCACAGTTCCGCTACCGGTATCGGTGCCAATGGAAATGCTGGTAGGCGTGCAGATTGCGCCGTCATTGTGACTTTCGTCAGCTTTGGCATTGTAGGCGGGGAGGAGGGAGGTGACGGCGACGGTGGCCATCATGGCTACCGCTATGGCGGCGGCGGTCAGGGAGCGGGTACGCGAAAGCACGCGACCGGTTGCCGATCGCGTTCCTGCATAGTGTCGTGGTGCGTTGCCGACACCATTACGCCATTGCCTCATCTTGTCCCCTATCCGCAAAGTGTTCACCCTTCTGAGTCCCTCAACTCGAGGGTTGATATCCTTTGCATAATGCCGTTATCACTTCTGTTTTACGTATAGCTTCTGCGCTGTTCCCATCTCCGGCAACACAGCCGGAAACCTCTGTTTTCCCTTTTTCTCTGACCTACGGTTTACTATGATAACCTTTGCAGTTATGAAAACAAAATGAAACAGAAAGAACCCACACCCCCTCCCCCGATACGTTTTTTCGTCCCCTCTCACGGGGACAACGCTTTAAAGCCTGATATTCAACGGTTTGTCAACGATTGCAAAATCAAAAAACACATGCTGATCATTGAATGAAATTCATCATTCATCAGCCCCCGATTGGCGTGTCATGAAACACATCACTGCAAATTGTTTCATTTTTTTTCCTGAAAACGTATGCCACACACCGTGACTACAGTGGGGGTATCCCTTATCAATCCACCCCAGGCCATCACAATCAGCCCGTCGGCATTGACGGGCTGCGGAAGGGTAATGAGACTCGGCTCTCAGCGGCCAGTGCCGTACACGGAATCGGTGCCGCGTAGTACGAGCTGGGCGCGCACAATCTCATGCGCGTTCTCAAGCGGCTTGCCTTCGATAAGCTTCATGGCCTTTTGTGCGGCCGCGCGACCCATCGCATACGGATCCTGGCGCATGGTGGTCAGGTTCACAGTGTCGGCGTACGGCGAATCGTCGAAGCCGATAATCGAATAGTCACTCGGCGTGTGGTGGCCGTAACGTTCCAAACGCAACACCAGCGGAATCGCCATCATATCCATCTGGCAGCAGATCGCGTCCGGGAACTCGTCCAACGCAAGCAGCGCGGTCAACGCCGAGTCGGCGAAGGTCTTGCCACGCGGCACAGAGACGACGCGCCACTTGAAGTCATGGGAGGCCCCCATCGTCTTGCAGGCGCGGATGAAGCCCTGTCCTCGCGCATCGATGGAGGAATTAATGGAATCGACCGCATCGGAGCACACGTACACGATATTCTTGTGCCCCAGATTGATCAGATGCTGTGCGGCGGTGAACATGCCGTCCTCATCGTCGATGGAGATGGTGGCGTCGAAGCCGTTTTGCGTCGGCGTATTGATGCCAATAATCGGTACGTGGATGCGCTTGAGCTGCTGGATTTCCTTCGGCCCCACGCCGAACGATGTCACGAATACTGCGTCCACGTTGCGGCGGACCGGCAGATTCGTGAAGAAGTCGCGGCGATTTTCGGCGGTGTCGACGTGCTGGAACAGCGATACGTTATACCCGGCATTATGCATGACGGATTCGATTCCAGCGAACACTTCCGTATTGAACCAGCTAGTGATCTCTTCATTCATCAGCATCGCCACACGGTACGATTGACCCGATTTCAACGATGTCGCGGAACGTGAGATGTTGAAATCAAGCTTGTCGGCAGTTTCCAGCACCTTGCGACGCGTACGTTCGGACACCAGTTCCGGACGCGTGAACGCGCGCGACACCGTGGAAATCGACACACCCGCGGCCTTGGCCACCTCGCGAATGCCTGCTCTATCCATCTCTCAACCCCTTTGCGGTTCTAGCATCATAATCACAAACGTTTCCAACCTTGGAAACACTCGCTTGAGCGGCGATGCTCTCTCAATCTGTTTCTATCATACTGCGAACGTTGTCAAAAATCACGCCAGTGTTGCACAAATCGCACAAATTATCAAAATAACCGGGTAAACCGCGTAAAAAGCCCATTTCGTCCACTGATGCTTATAACCCAACTCGCCGTTGTAATAATGCACGAATGCAACGCCAATGCCAGGCATAATCATCATCACCGCGCCAAACAGGCCGGCAGTGAACATCATCGAATTCTCATGCTGGCGCATCAACGTGAAAATCAGCACGAAACCAAGCGTCACCGAGCCGACGCTCATCATATGCTGGCGCAGGCCGACGCGCAGCAGCAGATCCCACAACAGTCCGATCAACACCAGACCGACCGACAGCACAATCTTCATTGACTTCTGGTAGCGCGCCGCCACCCAATCCAACACGGCAAGCACAACGAACGCGATGAACAGACCGAAAACAGGGTTCTGCGAGCCAAAATCGAAAGCCTTATGCGACGTGCAGAGGTCGTACGGCACCTCACACACCACGGCGAGGATGAACAGCCGTAGACCATACGCGACGCGACTATGTGTTTCACGGAAACCCTGCACCAGCAGCCACGCGTAAATCGGAATAGCAAACCAAGATACGACCTCGCTTAAGACCATCGCCGTGAGCGACGTCATATTATTGACGTCGGAACCGAAAAACAGCGGCACAATGGTGGTGCTACCAGCTGACAGAGCCAACGCCACAGCGCCGATGACCTTGAGCTGGAACACCGTCAGTCCGCGGTGCTTCTTCTTGGTACGGCGAGCGCCGCCGAATCCGATCTGTTCAATCGAATCAGCTCCAGCACCCTGCTCGGCATAGCTTTCCATATGTCCTCCTCAGTTCCGCATACGGCCTTTCGTGCGCCCAAGACGCCCAGTACGCCCAAGACGCAACCTACACGCGTTTCACGCGTTCAGCACGAATTTCAGCAGACCGTCGTAGTCGGCACCGGTAAACGAACATACCGCATGCTCCGACTTGGGCGGGTCGCTCATCGGCGAAATTTCCGTACGGAAGTATGCTGCGTCGAGACCGGCGGAATTGGCTCCGATAATATCGTTTGCTTCATCGTTGCCCACCATGAGCGCGTTTTTTGCGATTACGAACTCGCGGTCGAGAGCCAGCATGTACAAGTCGCGGGCAGGCTTGCGGATTTTCTCTTCGCTGGAGATAATCACGTCGTCCAGTACGTTCGCCAAGCCGGTCATTTCCAGTTCGGGGCGAGTATAGCAGGCTTGTGCGTTGCTTAGCAGCGCCACGACGACGCCGACCTCCTGCAATGCTTCGATCATGTCGAGTGCGCCCGGATACAGGCGGATCATGCTGGTGCTGCCCTGCCGGAACGCCCATGCGGCTTTCAGCGCGGCTTGCGGCAGTGCCAGTTTCTTTTCAGCCTCCTCACTACGGTTCATCAGCAGCGACCGGTAGACCGGCAGGATATCGAATTCATCCCATCCGTTACGGACGATTGCACGATCGGCTTGATGGACCATTTCGCGGGCCTCAAGTTTTTCGAAGCGTTCGCGCATTTCGTCGACCGATTCGTAGTCGGCACCCAGTTCGCAAACGCAGTCATATAGCGCCTGCCAGGCGGTTTCGCTCTGTTCGTCTGTACGAATGTCGATCAACGTCCCGTAGAGGTCGAAAAATACCACCTCATATCGTGGATTATGAGCTCCGGCTCCCACTTCTCGTATCCTTTCTGGTTTTCCGGCCCCATTGCCGTATCGGTTACGGCGACCGCAGCTTTGCGGTCGCCGTTTTGTAGCTTCCCTACTGAGAGTATTACTGCAACCGCCAGATTGCAAACGTATGCGGTGGAACAATCAAATAATCGCCATCACCTGCGCTCACATTGCCTTCCACCGGACTGACGGACGAGCCGAGACCACACCAGTATCTCCGTATTCCGCCAATCGGTTCCAAACCCGTTACGGCCACGTCAATAACGCCGACGTGTCTGCCTGGATTGGCGGCCATCAGATAATCGCCGACGCGGAACACGAGTTCGTCGCCTTCCGTATCGACGATATTGCGATTGCCGTCGAACCACTGTGGATCAGACTTGCGCAATGCAATCAACTTCGCGTAATACTCAATCAAATCGCGCTTCTGCCATGCACGGTTCCAATCGAGCCAGTTAAGCTCTTTGGCGGAATCGTAAGAATCAGAGCTGCCGAATTTGGTACGTGCGAACTCCTCGCCGGACAGCATGAACGGGATGCCAGCGGAGGTAAGCGTGATACCCACAGCCAGCTTGTTGGCGTCCATCACGTCGGTCAGCGCGGCCGCAATCTGCGGACCGACACCGGCCAGCCCTTCCGCCGAGAAATCGGCGTCATACATGACTTTTGGCACATCCACGGTATTTTCGTTAACGCCTTCGGCCACGGTGCTGCCCAACGAACCAGCCGCAAAGCTCGCGCACAACTTGTCCCACAGCGTGAGGTCGTCGTGCGCGGACACGTATTGAATGACCTGGCCTGCCACTCCTTCCGAATGTTTGCCGCGACGCCACGCGTCCACGGCCTCACGCGCAGCCGCTACGTTCTCGTGCATGCCACCGTTCACATAACCCGGGCGGTCCGAGAAGAACACATGGCCCTTGATGGTGTCTCGCGTGGTGTCGCAGAAGTGGCCGATGCGACTGTCAAGCTTCGACAGGCCTGACTTGTCAGCCAGCACGGTGTCGCTAGGCAGCGGCGCGGTGGCGCCCGCGGACCACGGTTCGCCGTACATGAGGATGTCGCGTCCACGGCCGGGAATCTCGTCCAGCGCGGCGCGCACGGCGTTCATGGTGTCCACGTCAATCAGACCCATCAGGTCGAAACGGAAGCCGTCCATGTGGTATTCGCGCGCCCAGAACGTCACGGATTCCACGATGAACCGGCGGAACATCTTGCGTTCGGTGGCCATATCGCAGCCGCAGCCGGATCCGTTGGCCAGCGCGCCGTTGGGCTTACGGCGCAGGAAATAGTCCGGCACCGACCGCTCAAACCAATTATCGGGCGAGAACATGTGGTTGTAGACCACGTCCATGATCACTTTGATGCCGGCGTTGTGCAGCGCCTGCACCATCTGCTTCACTTCGCGGATGCGCACCGACCCGTCGAACGGATTGGTGGAATACGAGCCTTCCGGCACGTTGTAATTGACCGGATCGTACCCCCAGTTGTAGCGATCGCAGGTCTCTTCGTCCACGGAACCGAAATCGTAAATCGGCATGAGCTGCACCGCGGTGACGCCAAGTTTCTTGAGATATGCGATGCCCGTGGGAAAGTCGGGATGCCCGTCCAGAGACGTACCGTCGTCGGTGAACGCCAGATACTTGCCCCGATGCGATTCGGGGAAACCGCCGGCGGGATCATTGCTGAAATCGCCCACATGGGTTTCCCAGACCACCGTCTGCGCAAGCGGCACGTCCGGCATATGGTCGCGGTACCAACCATCCGGATTGGTGCGGCTGAAGTCCACGACCATGCTGCGCCGGCCGTTCACACCGGCCCCGCGCGCCCACGGGTCGGCGATGCGGTCGACGGAACCGCAATCGCGTTCGATCAAAAAGTCGTAATACACGCCGTGCATGTTGTCGGCGAAATCGTACGTCCAGGAACCATCGGATTCCGGACGCATCGTGTACTGTCCAATCAGAGCGTCGCCGCTTTCCCCCATGGAGCCACGCGAGAACAGTCTCAGGGTCACCTTCTGTGCGGAAGGAGCCCAGAGAGCGAACTGGGTGCCGGTTTCAGTAACAACGGCACCCAGCGGCCGTTCCAGACACAGCGGGAACGGTTCGGCGACGCTCGTGTTCGGCTGTGCGAAGCTGTCTACGAGCGTCATATCCTTTGCCTTTCTTTAGCCCTTCACGGAGCCCGACATGGACTCCTGATAGAAGCGCTGCATCACAATGAACAGGATGGCGATCGGAACGGAGATCACGACCGCGGCCGCGGCGAAGCGGGCAAACCAGTTCTGGATATATTCCTTCTGCAGCATGAGCCACAGGCCCAATGCCACGGTGTAGTTGGATTGCGTACGGCAGATCACCTTGGCCATGACAAAGTCGAGCCACGGGGTCAGGAAGCCGATGATGGCCTGGTAGACGATCATGGGCTTGCAGATCGGGATGATGATCTTATGGAACACCTGGAAACGGGTGCAACCGTCGAGCAGGGCGGCTTCGTCCAGCGAGGTCGGAATGGTGTCCATATAGCCCTTCATCACGTAGAAGCCAGCGCCGGAACCGGCGGAGTACACGAGAATCAACGCCACGGTAGTCATGGTGCCGCTTGACAGGCCCAAGGCCTTCAAGATGAAGTAGATGGCGGTGACGGCCATGATACCCGGGAACATGCCAAGAATCAGCACAACGTTCATGAAAGTCTTGCGCACACGGAAACGCATACGGCTCATGCAGTATGCCACGGAGAGCACGAAGATCAGAGAAATCGCACAGGTGAAGCAGGCGATGATGAACGTGGTGCCGAACATCTTCGGGAAGTCCAACACGTTGCGGTCGGTGAACAGCACCCTATAGTTGTCCAGAGTCCACTCCTTCGGGAAGAAGGAGCTGGTGTACGGGGCGGTGTTCTTATTGAACGACTCCGCGAACACCCATACGATTGGGACGAGCCAGATGACGGCCAGAATGGCCAGGAACAAGTGGGCGAACACGTCGCCGGTGATACGGCGGATCTTCTGGTCGTGCAGAAGGCCGTGGCTTTCCACTTTGGTTGCGGAATGCTTGTTGCTCATCGGAATGCCTCCTCATTCTTATAGGAGCCGGAATTGCGGTAGGTGATCAGCGAAACGATGGCCAACACGACGAAGGTCATGATGCCGATCACGGCACCGAGATTGTAATCCTGCTTGTCCACGGTCAGCTTGTACAGCCAGGTGATAAGCAAATCAGTGGAGCCTGCGGAATCGCCCAATGGCGTAGGATCGCCGCCGGACAGCAGGTAAATGACGTTGAAGTTGTTCACATTGCCCGTGAAGGTGGTGATCAGATACGGGGTGAGCACGAAGATAATGTACGGCATGGTGATCTTAGTAAAGATCTGCCACCAGTTGGCACCGTCGATCTTCGCCGCCTCATACTGATCGGCCGGAATGTTCTGCAGAATACCAGTGATCTGCATGATGGTGTACGGAATACCGACCCACAGGTTGATGACGATTACGGTGACACGGGCCCAAGTGGCGTCGGTGAAGAACGGCAGCGGGCCGTCAATCCAACCCCACGTCTGCAGCATGCGGTTCACCGCACCCTGCGGCTGGAGCATGGTGTGCATGACCAGCAGGGACACGAACTGCGGAACGGCGATGGACATGGAGAAGCAGGCACGCCAGAAACCCTTGAAATGGGTGGTCTTGCGGTTGATGATCATGGCCACGAACATGCCGAAGAAGAAGTTCAGGAAGGTGGCGAAGAAGGCCCAGACCAAGGTCCACACCAGCACGCGTCCGAACAGTGCGGCGTTAACGGTGCCGCCGCTGTTGGAGAAGACCTTGGCGAAGTTCTCAAAGCCGACCCAGTGGAACAGCACGAGGTGCTTGTGGTCATAGCTGGTGAATGCCATGGAAATCATGAAGATCAACGGAAGCACAGTGAACACGGCAATGCCCAGCGTGGGCAGGAACATCAGCAGGACGTGAGCCTTGGCATCGAGCAGCTCGCGGACATCGTCCATGAAGCTCGGAGCCTTGCCGTTCTCCTCGAGCAGCACCTGGGACTTGTATGCAGAGCGCACGGACATGACCCACAGGCCGATGAAGGCAGCGGTGATAACCAGAGTGGCGACACCGTACAACAGGATGACCACGGAACGGTCAGGTTCGGTGTAGACCCAGAAGCCGTCGACCAGCTTCTTGCCGCCTGCATTGGTGCCCAAGGTCGGCAACTTGGAAAGATAGTCCACACCATTGATTGCCATGAACACGAAGTATGCGATTTCCAGCGCCAGCATGGCAATGCCCTTGACATACTGCTTGCGCACGATATCGCCAAGACCAAACACCACTGCGGAAAGCTTAGTGAACAGGTCACCACGCCGGAACGCCGCCCTTACCGTGTAAGGCGACGGAGAAACATAATCAGCACCCTGCTTCCGAAGGCGCTTCATCTCCCGCGGGGAAAGAGTTGTTGCTGTCATTTCGACTGCCCTCTCATATGGATATTGAAAGATAAAAAAAGCTTTGCTCCCGGACAAGGGGAAGGAGAATTTAAAAACCTTGCCCGGGAATGCAAAGCTCGGAGGAGGAGTGAGCCACTATGCAAAGTGGAGAGAGACACCGCGACTCGAAGCGTCTCTCAAAGCTGCAGGATGGCTGGGGGGATTTGGCAGTGCCAACCACCTGCATTCTTCAGTTATTGGATTTTTAGAATTACTGATTTCACTCAGCGATCTTGCCACCGGCCTGCTTGACCCAATCCTGGTACTTGGCGGCAGCGTTGTCCTTGGTGATTTCCTTGTTGACCAGGGCCTTGCCGAAGGTTTCGGCCGGAGTCCACCAATCGTTCATGCCAGACAGACCGGACTGCAGGAGGGCGGTGTTGGCCATGGTGTCGGCCTGGGCCTTGGCTGCGACGTCGTCGGTGGTCAGATCAGACAGGGACTTGTCGGTCGGCGGGATGGCGCGCATCTCGTAGTGCAGCTTCTGAGCTTCGGTGGAGCCGAGGTAAGCCGCGAACTGAGCGGCGGCCTTCGGGTTCTTGGCGTTCGGGTTGTAAGCAGC
>ENA-OZXJ01000419-OZXJ01000419.1-human-gut-metagenome-genome-assembly--contig:-NODE-419-length-14460-cov-3.726206_pt1 | contig 14460 bp, 9 predicted proteins | sample MGYA00244854_ERZ654092 | MGnify/ENA primary metagenome ERZ654092 (study PRJEB26926, sample SAMN06165064) | human gut metagenome | biome: ENVO:00009003; feature: ENVO:2100002; material: ENVO:00002003... | reverse complement strand
CTTAGCGCATACTGTGTGCCGAGAGCGGGAACCAACCCGAAGAATACGAATGCCGCAAGTTCGCCCAGACCCCGATATCCGTAAGGATGCCGACCGTTGGTATATCCCCAGCCCGCCAACAGACAGGTTGCGCCAAGCGCGATCAGCCACCAGCGACCAGTTATGACGACAGCGACCAGTCCGGCGGAACAGGCGGCTAAAGCGGCGACCGCGGCAGCCAGCAACACGCGACTGGGGTCAATTCCGGAAGCGACCAACCGCCGAGGTCCCGCGGCGTCACTGCCTCGTCGGGCGTCCGTGCCGCGTACGCCATCGGCATAATCGTTGAGATAATTCACAGCAATCTGCAGACCGACCGCCACCACGGCGCACAACATCGCAACGACCGCAAACCACGGCCGAGAAAACGCACAATGCCCCAGCACATCACCGGCATCACGCTCTTCCAGCAATCCTCCCGGAAAAGCCGGGCACGACCGCAGGCCACCCAAAGCATCCCACCGCCAACTGGCGGCAACGCCGACCAGAACCGGGGCAAGACCCAGCGGCAGCGTTTGAGGGCGAGCGCCACGAATCCAAGTCGATATTTGCATGGACACCATTCTATATGCGGCCCAGTTTTCCTGACATCCCCATTGTTGAGCGAGCCATATGGATTCAAATTTACCATCGTCATTCTTAATCGGCGGCTGCTCAGACTGCGGAGGCCGCTCATCATGATTTTTGATGCGCACGCGGACCCGCCGCCAGCCAAAAACAGAAGGGACTGACGGCCGAGTAGGTCGTCAGTCCCTTTAGTCCGTATCAAATTTATTGCGAACTGTGCTTCGCCTTAATTCAGTGGCTTCAACCGAAAAGGAAGGTTACGGCGGGAGAACAGCCCACCGGGCTGTTCTCTTGATCCGCCTTCACGTGAAGCCGATATGAATTAACGCTTCGCGTTAATTCAGCGGCTTCACAAGCGGGAAGGTGATGGTCTCGCGGATGGTGGCGCCGGTCAGTGCGATGAGCAGTCGGTCGATGCCCATGCCCATGCCGCCTGCCGGAGGCATGCCCACACCGAGGGCCTCCAGGAAGTCCTCATCGATGTCGCAGGCCTCCTCGTCGCCGGCGAGCGCGTCCTTGGCCTGGGCCACGAAGCGTTCGCGCTGCACGACCGGGTCGTTGAGCTCGGAGTAGCCGGTGGCCAGTTCGAAGCCGCGCACGTACAGATCCCACTTCTCGACCACGCCGGCCTTGGAACGGTGGCCCTTGACCAGCGGGGAGGTCTCGACCGGGAAGTCGCGCACGAAGGTCGGCTCGTACAGCTTGTCCTCGTAGAAGTGCTCCCACAGGTGTTCGACGAGCTTGCCGTGGTTCTCCACGTCGTCGCGTTCCACGCCGAGCTTGTCGGCGATCTCGCCCAGGTGCTCCACGGAGGTGCCGGGGTTGTCCGGACCGCCGTTCGGCACGATTTCCTCGCCCAGGGCCTCGGAAAGGGAGTCGTACATGCTGATGGTCTTCCATTCGCCGCCGAAGTCGTATTCGGTGCCGTCGAGCAGGGTGACCTTGTGCGAGCCGTAGACGTCCATGGCGGTCTTCTGCACGAGCTCCTTGACCAGCTGGCCGATGGAATCATAGGTGCCATAGGCCTGGTAGGCCTCGACCATGGTGAATTCGGGGGCGTGCGTGGCGTCGACGCCCTCGTTGCGGAAGTCGCGGTTGATTTCGAACACGCGGTCGATGCCACCGACGAGGCAACGCTTCAGGAACAGTTCCGGCGCGATGCGCAGGTACAGGTCCAAGTCGAAGGCGTTCATATGCGTGGTGAACGGACGGGCCGCGGCGCCGCCGTGCACGGTCTGCAGCATCGGGGTCTCGACCTCGAGGAAGTCATGGTCGGCGAAGGTCTTGCGCAGGGAGGCGACGGCCTTGGAACGGTTGCGCACCATGTTGCGGATCTTCTCGTCCGCGATCATGCCGATGTACGGCTTGCGGGTGCGGGTGTCCTCGTTCAGGTCCTTGTGCAGCGCCGGCAGCGGCTGCAGCGCCTTGGCCGCGATGGCCCATTCGGTGGCGAACACGGACAGCTCGCCGGTCTTGGAGGCGATGACGCGGCCCTTGAGGTACAGGTGGTCGCCAAGGTCGACGAGCTGCTTGAACTGCTTGAGCGAGTCGGCGCCAATCTCCTTCTTGGAGATCATGCCCTGGATCTTGGTGCCATCGCCGGCGGACAGCTGCACGAAGCACAGGCCGCCCGCGTTGCGCAGGAACAGCACACGGCCGGCGATGCCGACCACGTCCTCGGTCTCGGCGCCCGCTTCGAGCTTGCCGTCATACTTGGCGCGGACCTCTTCGATGGTGGCGGTGACGTCAAGGGTCACCGGGTACGGCTGGATACCTTCCTTAAGCATCATGGCGCGCTTGGCCACACGCATCTGCACCTGTTCCGGGTGGGCCAGCGGGCCGAATTCCTTATTGGACGGGTCCACGGCCTCGTCCAGCGCGGCGCCGCCGTTGATCTTGGCGCGAATCGCAGCATCCTGCTGCAGCAGCATTTCGGCGCGTTCCACCGTGGTCATGGTGGGAACTGCGGCCTCTTCTTCGTTCTGATTCTCTTGGGATTCGTTGGTCTCAGTCATAAGCCCCAAGTGTACCGAGAAGCCACTACACAACACGCGACACGCCGACCTTGCATACAGCGCCCAATCGTGTAATATATCCAACTGTTGCCAAACGGGCTGTAGCGCAGCTTGGTAGCGCGCTTCGTTCGGGACGAAGAGGCCGCGGGTTCAAATCCCGCCAGCCCGACAACTAAGGCGGAACTTCGGTTCCGCCTTTTTCTTTGCCTTTCCATCAAACCGACGCTTGGCACCATCCAAGTGCTGGTTCGGCGGACAATCCAAAATAAGGAATCCCCATGAAGAGAAGCATTCTGGCGCTGGCCTCCGGCGCCTTCATCCTCGGCGCCGCCGAATTCGTGATGATGGGCATCCTGCCCCAGACGGCCACCGCCATGCATGTCAGCATTCCCGCGGCCGGCCATTACATCTCCGCATACGCCATCGGCGTGTGTGTCGGCACACTGATCCTGGTGTTCGGCCGCAAGGTGCCGCCGAAGCATCTCATCATCCTGTTCATGGCCATCGCGTTGGTCGGCAACACGCTCAGCGCCGTCTCCTTCTGCTCGCCGATGCTGCTGGTGGCGCGTTTCATTTCCGGCCTGCCGCATGGCGCGTTCTTCGGCACGGCCACGCTGATCGCCAAAACGCTTGCCGACAAGGGCAAGGAGGCGCAATCCGTGTCCATGATGGTGATGGGCCAGACGGTGGCCAACATGCTGGGCGTGCCCGCGGGAACGTTGCTCGCCGAGGCGATGTCCTGGCGGCTGGCGTTTGCGATTCTGGCCGCCTGGGCGCTTATGACGATCGTCGTGGTGATTTCGTGGGTGCCGTCCATCGATCCGATCAAGGACGCCGGCATCAAGGGGCAGTTCCGCTTCCTCACCCATCCCGGCCCGTGGCTGATTCTGCTGGCCGTGTTCTTCGGCAATTCGGGCATCTTCTGCTGGTGGAGCTACGTGTCGCCGTGGTTGCAGAAAACCGGCGGATGGTCGGCGACGATGGTGCCGATGCTGATGGTGCTCGCCGGCCTCGGCATGGTGGTCGGCGGCATCGTGGGCGGCAGGCTGACCGACCTGTGGAAGGCGGGCGCGACCGCGGCGCTATCGCACGGCATCGCCTTGTGCGGACTGTTGCTGGTCTTCCTGTTGCCCGGTAATCATGCGACCACCGCGTTGCTGACGTTCATCATCGGTTTCGCGCTGTTCTTCAATTCATCGCCACAGCAACTGCTGATGGTGCAGGCGGGCGAAGGCGGCGGCGAGCTGATTGCCGGTGCCGCCGTACAAATCGCCTTCAATTTCGGCAATGCGATCGGTTCCATCGTCGGCGGAGCGGCACTGACCGCGACGGCGATGAATTACCATTTCACCGGCATCGCAGGCGCGCTGATCAGCCTGCTCGCCGTCATCCTGCTGGTGCTCTACACCCGTCGCTACGAAGCCCGCGCCTAGCCCCATCCCAACCTTCCCATCCTTCTCCCCCAAATCCCATCTCAGCGTCGATCCCATCGCCCCCAATCCGCGAAACCGACGGCTGGAGGACGCTCAGCGTCGGTTTGGCGGAAAGGTGCGGTGAAACCGACGGGTTTCCACATATCCACAGGTGGATTGTGGAGGGCATTATTGCGATTTTCCCCTGATTTCGTATTGTTTTACGGCACGGGAGCATTGACTCGCGGCGCAGGAATTGCGATCGTTCCGCGAATTCCCCATGATTCCGTGTTTTCCGCGCCACGTACGCCGAATACGACTAGAGTGGCGTACCGTGCGAAGCATTGTGAAACGAATTCTCGTCACCTGCGCGGCGACTACCGCGCTGGCGCTTCTTCTGACCATGGTCCTATGCGCGCTCGGCAATGCGATGGCGCCGAAATGGCAGGTCGAGCCGTTCACGGACCATATCACGCTCACCACGACCAATACCGCTATCCAAGCCGTTGACCCGGCCACAGGTGCCGTGCTCAAAACCCCGCAGGAGGGCGCGTACCGCACCAAGGAAACGCATATCACGGTCGCGTTGGACGGCGGCAAAACCGTGAATGCCATCGTTCGCGAGCCGCTCGACGCGCCGGCAGATCGTCCCGCATGCCTGTTCCTGCACGGTTCGGGCACCGGCAAATCGTCGGAGGCGTTCGGCGACGTGGCGAACGCGATGGCGTCGGCCGGCATCACCACTCTCGTGCCGGACAAGCGGCTCGACAACTACACCATGCTGCACCGCGACTACGTGTCCAGCGCGCACGACTATGCGAAATCGCTGGAAATCCTGAGAAAATGGCCGGGCGTGAGCAGATCGGAAACCGGCATCTACGCCGAATCGGAAGGCACATGGATCGCCACCGTGCTGACGCAACAGCATCCGGATCTTGCCTTCGCCATCCTCACCTCTCCCCCGGCCGTTTCGGGCCGTCAGCAGATGACGCTCGCAGCCACCAATTATCTGACCGCCGCGGGCGCACCCGATGCCGTCAAGCAGCTTATTCCGCGCATCACCAGCCTTGGCACACAACGCATGGGACTCGCCTATGCGGATTTCGACGCGGCCAAATACCGCACATCGCTTACCATGCCGCTGCTTATCAACTATGGCGTCAAGGACACAGCCATGCCGGTCGAACAGGGCGCGCGGCTGCTGATCAAAGCCGCAAACCATGCCGGCAATACGAATGTGACGCTGCGGTATTATGACGCGAACCATCAGCTTCGAACCGGTTCGAATCAGACGGTTCCGGGACTGCCGTTGGAACCGCATTACACGCACGATCTGGAGGATTGGATCAACGCGGTGACGAGCGGCACGGGTGCGAACGGCTGGGCAACGCCGATGATCGCCGGAACGCAGCCGAATCAGACGGTCGCGGCACCGCTGAAGACCCCGCCCGCGCTGGTGAAGTCGATGGGTGTGATTGTCGGCGCAATCGCGGTTTGCCTGCTCTGCGCGCTGCTGGCGATGTGCGGCGCGCCAATTCTGCTCATCGCCGGCTGGGTGCGCGAGCGCCGTGCGTCACGGCGGGTATCGCACGATTCGGCTTCGACGGAACCGGCGGAGCCAACGGATTCGACTTCAATGTTTTCAACGGATGCGACCACACCGACAGGTCCATCCACACAACCGAATGCGGCACGTCCAATCGCAATAACCGACCATCGATTCCCGGTCGGCATGCGCGTCGCACTGGCGCTCAACACCCTCCTTGCCGTCGGCACGACCGGCGTGTTCCTGGCGTATCTGGTCACCGTCATCATTGATGCGATCTCGTTGACCGACAATTCGGCGGTGCTTGCCAAGAACTGGCATGCCATCGTCATGCTCACATGGCTGAGCCTTGTCGCGTTCGCCTGGCTGTTGGCGGAAATCATCGTGGACGCGTGCCGTCGTCATGCCAGGAATCGCGCGATTGCAAGCATAGATGACGATGCGGATATGAATAATGGCCACGATGCCGCAGCCGGAAGCCGATGCGATATAGGAAAAGATGGAAAAGCATGCATCGGATCCGGCCATGTCATCGTGGCCACGTGTGTGGTGGTGTCGGCGGCGCTATCGTTGGCGCTGCTGGCTTTCTGGGGACTGTTCTGCTGACTGGCGTTCCCGTCGGCGCAGACGCACCGCGGCGACGACGGCCCAGACCACGGAAATGATGAGCAGCAGCGCGCCAAGACCGCCGACCACGTAGAAGAACAGCGTCGAGGGATTCGGCATCCACCGCCATGCGCCGATGGGCAGCAGGCACAGCATGGACATCAGGCCGATCAGGCAGAAGAACACGCCCAGCACGATGGTTCCGGTGCTTGGTCCGGACGGGCGGATTACCAGCTCGCCGTCCGTTTTGCCGATGCGCACTTGCTTGGAGGGGTCGACCGGCTCGGCTGATTTGGCTGGATCAGCCGATTTGACGGAACCGGTCGGACGTGCCGAACGGCCCGCAAAGCTTCCGCGCATGTCTTGTCCGGAGGTTTCCAGCGATTCGGCCTCGTCCTGCGATTCGAACTTCCTCTGCGCTTCCGGACCGCCGTCGAACGGCTTCTGGAACGATTCGGTCTTCGCCTCGCCCGGATCGTCGACGGCCGGCAGGGTTTCCGTGGGCTCGTCCGAGACCTCCGCGATTCCCATGACGTCGGTCAACGGCACTTCACGGGTTTTCTCGTCACTCATTTCGTTTCCTTTCCGCTGGCGCTTTTCCCGACGTTCTTTCCATCGACGCTGCCATGCGATTGGCCGCCCGTCGTTCCCACTGGCAGCTTGCTGTCGGACGTGTACTGCATGGTGACACTGCCGCCGACCGTTCCATCGACGTTGACATACAGATCCGGTTCCTCCGGAGCCTTGTCCGAATCAATCGACGGCCAATACCACTTGTTCTCGTAGATCGTTTTGAATGCCTTGTCGAGATCCGTGCCGGCGTATACCGAATCCTGCGAATCGTTCTCCGTATCCGAACCGGCATCGCCCGCATCATCATCGCCGGAATCGTCGAAATCGGTGGTGCCGTTGAGCGCCGGAACGCCCTTGTTCACGCCATGATGGCCGAGTCCCGAATCATCGTTCTCGTCGAGGGACAGGCCCATGAAGCCCGTGCCGTTGAAGAACGTAATCCCGTCCGGCCCTCCTATGTAATCCGTGACGTTGGTGTAGCCGTCGTCCGGATCGCTGACCGACCACTGGCATCCGTCCGGCAGCGTGACCACCACCTGGGCGTTCACCACCACCAGATTCAGCTTCCCTGTCGGACATGAGCTTTCGCCGTACGTGCCGTCGTTGAGCTTGACCTTGTGCTTGCCATGCACTGCCGGATATCCGCTCAAATCGATGTCGAGCACATCGTTGGCGTAGTTCTTGCCGACCACCACCAGTCCCTGTTCGTATCGTTTCATCTGGGCGTCGCTGGTGTCGCTCCATGTCACGATGCCGGAGACCGTCGTGCGGTGGTAGTCATTCGACATCATCCAATCGCGGCTTTCCCATGCCACCGCACTCGTGCAGAACGTCATCACCACGGCCATGAACGCCGCGCACCATGCCAGCGGATGCAGGCCGCCGGTGCGACGGCCCATGCAACCAAGCACGACGATCACCACGCCGATTCCCAGGCAGATGCCGCCGCAGCACAGTGTGGCGAGACGCAGCACGCGCAAGGCGTAATCCCAATCAACCGGCATCGTAATGGCGTACCAGCCAGATCCGGCGATCGCCAGCAATGCCAAGCCAAGCGTCACCAGTACCAGCAGCGGTCCGGCCGGCTTGCGGCGGGCGCGTTTCGACTGCGGCGCCGCCACCGTCGGCGGAGCGGTGAAGGTCGGCGGCACATTGGCCGCGGCAAACGCTGCAGGCGGGTTCACCGGCTGCTGAAACGTCTGGTATGGCGATTGGACGGGACGCGCGTACTGCTGGTAGCCGGAAGGCGCGGGACACGTCGGCTGCGGCATCGGCTGGCCTGGCGTGCCGGGCATGTTTGCAGTGGTGGCCGTGTTCGTGGACATCGGCTGCGGCATATATAGCGATTGCGCAGGCCGCACCGGCTGTCCCGGCTGAACGGGCTGAGCAGGCTGCCCAGGCCACGATCCGCCCTGCTGCGGCGGCTGCCAGCTCGCCGCATACGACTGGCGGTTCACCAGCAGCCAGAACACCAGCACGGCCATGCCGAACGCCAGCCATCCGGCGCCGGGCAGGCACAGCGCCACCGCGGCGCATACCAGCGCGCCCGCGCAGTTCCAATCCCAATGGCCGTTGACCAGCTCCTCGCACAGGATCCGGCCATCCGTCTCGTCCGGTAGCAGGAACCAGGCCAATGCGTAGAACGCCGCTCCGGCGCCGAACAGTAGCGAGGTGAGAATCACCAGCGCGCGGACCAGGGTGGCGTTCCATCCCAAGCGGCGCGCCACGCCGTCGCACACGCCTGCGATCCACCGGTTGCGGCCGCGCGTGATCCGGCTGGAGCGGATCCATGCGAAGAATCGATTGCCGCGATTCGGCTGCGGCTGATACATCGGCGGCCGTGGCTGCGATTGCGGTTCGGCAGAACCAGCGGCACTGCCGCCTTGCGGATTGTTGTTTGCGTTGCTCATATCTCCATTACAGCAATCCGCAGCCGTCATACGTATCGGGGAACACCCTGAATCTGCCCTGAACACCAGCTGAAAGCCCTGAATCGGCATCCCCGACAGGGCACAATGGAAGCATGAAGTCCTTAGCCAAACCGCGATACACGCAGGAACAGTACGACCAGGCCAGCGCGGTCTACATGCGCTGGTGCTACGTGCAGGCCCTGCGCGAAGGCCGTCCCGTGCCGTCCAAGCCGGCGCGACTGCCGTTGCTGCGCCCGACGTACGGCCGCGAGGTCGCTGGCGTGGCCAAGGCCGTCAGCATGCATCTGGGCGTGTCCGTTCATCTCATCCGTTTCATTTTCGTGGTCACCACGTTTTTCTTCGGTGCGGGCGCGATCGCCTATATTTTTCTGTGGATCACCGTACCCGTCGGAGACCCGGTCCAGCAGGCGTACGTCATCGCCGGCAGCCAGCCCGTCGAGAACGCGCCGCTGTCCCACGGCAACGTGAGGAACGTAAGAAACCTAAGGAACGTCGGAAACGGCGGCGCGCAATCGCAAGACAGCGACGGCAACGCGGACGGCATGCAATCCGGCAGCGGAGCACAATCGTCCGAAAGCCTGGAACAGATGTTCGCCAACGCGCCGAGACCCGCGCTGCTGGCCATGGCGGGACTGCTTATGCTGGGCCTATGCGTGGCGATGGAGGCGAAAGGCATTGAAGGCACGCTGATTGTGCCGGTACTGCTCGGCGTGGTCGGCATCGGCGTGTCCTGGCTTCGTTTCAACGCGAAGGAAGGCCAGTTGTGGACGATGCTCGCCGGCATTGCGATCATTTTCGCCGCATATGCGCTGTACATTGCCACGCATGTCCGCACGATGCCGTCCGCACGGCATGCCACGCTCACCATGCTGGTCGCCGGCCTGGCGATGCTTGTCGGCGTGCTGCTGGCGATCGTGCCATGGATCGTGGCGATGATCCGGGATTTGGGCACGGAGCGCGCGCTGAAGGAGCGCGAGGAGGAGCGCGCCGACATGACCGCCCACCTGCACGACGGCGTGCTGCAGACGCTGGCGCTGATCCAGTTGCATGCCGATGACCAGCAGACCGTGTTTTCACTGGCAAGGCAGCAGGAACGCGAGTTGCGCGAATGGCTATATCAGGAGCGCACCACGTCGGACCGTTCCGTCAACGCCGGTTTGAAGCAGATCGCGGCGCATGTGGAGGACACGCACGGCAAGCCGATCGAGGTGGTGACGGTGGGCGACGCGCGGCCGAGCGCGCAGACCGACGCGTTGTTGGATGCCACGCAGCAGGCGCTCGTCAACGCCGTGACGCATGGCGGCGAACCGGTGTCCGTCTACTGCGAGGCCGGCGACAAGCTGGTGGAGGTGTTCGTACGCGACCATGGCGACGGCTTCGACGTCGACGCCATTCCAGCGAATCGCCTGGGCATCCGCGAGTCCATCATCGGACGTATCAAGCGCCGCGGCGGTACAGTGGAGATTGTGTCGAGGCCCGGCTGGGGCACGGAGGTGCGCATGCACATGCCGATTTCAGGAGCGGCGGAGGATGCGGACAGCGCTACGACCACCACAGCGGACGGCGATACGGGCGTGCAATCGGCGCAATGAACACGGCACATGCAGCAGGTGCGGCAATGAATCAATCGAACCAAGGAGCAGGAATGAGCGAGCGGGAACAGCGCATCAGAATCGCCGTCGTGGACGACCATGAGATGTTCCGTGCGGGCGTGATCGCCACGTTGCAGCCGTATTTCGACGTGGTCGGACAGGCGGCCGACGTGGAGGGGTCAGTGGCGATGATCGCGCAGACCAAACCGGACGTGGTGCTGCTGGACGTGCATGTGCCGGGCGGCGAGAACGGCGGTGGCGCCGAAATCCTCACGAAATCGCGCGCATACTCCCCCGATACCGTCTTCCTCGCGCTGTCCGTGTCGGATTCTCCGCAGGATGTCGGTTCCGTGATCCGCGCCGGTGCGCAGGGATATGTGACGAAGACTATTTCCGGCGACGACCTGGTGTCCTCCATCAAGCAGGTGCATGAGGGCTACGCCGTGTTCTCGCCGAAATTGGCGGGATTCGTGCTGTCCGCCTTCCAGAACGGCCCGAGCGCGAACGGCGCGTTCGGCGGCCCGATCCACGATGACGAGCTGGACCGGCTGTCCAACCGCGAGCAGGAGGTCATGCGGCTGATCGCGCGCGGCTACACGTACAAGGAGGTGGCTTCGGAACTGTTCATCTCCATCAAGACCGTGGAGACCCATATGAGCTCGGTGCTGCGCAAACTGCAGCTGTCGAACCGTTCCGAGCTCACCCGTTGGGCCGCGGATCGACGGATTGTGTGACGTTGCCGCCACGACAACGACAATCGCCATAAACGGCATGGAAAAGGGCTTACCGAAAAATCCTTCGGTAAGCCCTTGATTGATGCGGGCAGAGCGAGATTCGAACTCGCGGAGGCTTGCACCTCAACGGTTTTCAAGACCGTCTCTTTAGACCGCTCAGACATCTACCCTTTGCGCCTAACATCGCTGCTACGCACGAAACGCCAATATACCACAGTGCGCGGAAGTGCGACACCTGGCACAGCCTCCATCCCCGTCGCTTCCAACAGAAAACCGCACACGCATCTGCCCAGAACGACACAAACGGCACTGGGACCGTCCAACATACGAAAAGCGGCGCCGGCACAAATGCCAACGCCGCTTTCACGGATTCATATCAGACGCGAACGTCTTGGAAAATCAGGCTTCCCACTTGGTCGGCTCGATGACTTCCTTGCCGCCCATGTACGGACGCATGGCCTTCGGAATTTCGATGGAGCCGTCCTTCTGCTGGTGGTTCTCGAGAATGGCGACCAGCCAACGGGTGGTGGCCAGCGTGCCGTTCAGCGTGGAGACGGCGCGGGTGTTGCCATCCTCCATACGTTCGCGGATGTTCAGACGACGGGCCTGATACTCGGTGCAGTTGGAGGTGGAGGTCAGCTCACGGTAACGGCCCTGGGTCGGCACCCAAGCCTCGCAGTCGAACTTACGTGCCGCGGAGGAGCCCAGATCGCCGGCGGCGGTATCGATGATGCGGTACGGCACCTCGACCTTGCCGAGCATTTCCTGCTCCATGGCCAACAGGTGCTCATGCTCCTTGTAGGAGTCCTCCTGCTTGGCGTAGACGAACATCTCCACCTTGTCGAACTGGTGCACGCGGATGATGCCGGAGGTGTCCTTGCCTGCTGCGCCGGCTTCACGGCGGTAGCAGGAGCTCCAGCCGCAGTAGCGCAGCGGGCCGTTCTCAAGGTTCAGGATCTCGTTCTCGTGCATGCCGGCGAGCGCCACTTCGGAGGTGCCGACCAGATACTGGTCGTCGGGCTCGCGCAGGCGGTAGATCTCGTCCGCATGGGAGTTGAGGAAGCCGGTGCCGCGCATCACTTCCGGACGCACCAGCGTCGGGGTGATGGCCAGCGTGAAGCCGTGCTCCTCGGCCTGATCGACGGCCATGGTCAGCATGGCGATCTGCATGCGGGCCACCTGGCCGCGCAGGAAGTAGAAGCGGGAGCCGCCGACCTTCACGCCGCGCTCCATATCGATACCGGCCACGCCGCGGCCGAGCGTCAGGTGGTCCTTCGGCTCGAAGCCTTCGGCTGCGAAATCACGGATCTGGCCGACCTTCTTGACGACGACGTAATCATCCTCGCCGCCTTCCGGAGCCTCCGGCTCGACGATGTTGGACAGCTTCCACATGGCGGTGGTGTATTCTTCGGCTGCGGCGTCGGCTGCGGCCTTGTATTCGGAGACCTTCTGGGAGAGTTCCTTGGTTGCGGCGATCAGCTTGGCCTTTTCGTCGGCGGGGGCGGCGGCGACCTTCTTGCCGATCTCCTTCTGCTGCGCGCGGGCAGCTTCGAATTCCTTCAGAGAGGAGCGGCGAACCTCGTCGGAGCGCAGCACCTCGTCGACCAGTTCGACCGATTCGCCACGCTTACGCTGGGATTCCTTGACAACGTCAGCATGTTCACGAATGAATTGAATATCAAGCATGCTTCCCAGCCTAGTGCCGAAAGCAGACACTGACGCCATCGTTCTCATTTTTGGATATAACGTGAGGGAACGCCGAATTTTTCATGTCGAATTCGTCTTTTTGCGCAATCGCATAGACAATAGAGGCATGCCTATGCCAGTTATCGTCCTGCTCGTCATCATCGCCGTGGTCGCCGTATGCGCGGCCGCCTTCTTCGGATACCGCGCGTACAAGCACCGTACGCTCGCGGAGAAGCTTGACAAGCGTGACGATGACCAAGTGCATTACGCGTTCATAGTCAATCCTTCAAAGCCCCAGGCGGAACAGCGCAAGCAGCATATCAAGGAGTTCTGCGAGGCGAAGCATCTCACCCAGATCGAATTCATCGAAACGCAGCTCGACAAGGACGGTCGCGCCTGCGCGTTCGAAGCGTTGGACCATGGTGCCGATGTGGTGGTGGCTGTCGGCGGCGATGGCACGGTGCGTACCGTCGCGAGCGCGCTGTCGGGTACCGGGCATGCGCTGGGCATCGTGCCGATCGGCACCGGCAATCTGTTCGCCCGCAATATGGGCATTCCCGTGGACGATATCGATGCGGCGCTCACCGTGGCCACGTCGCACGGCTCCCGTCTGGTGGATGTGGGCCGTCTGACCCTTCTGGATGATGAGACCACCGACCACGGGCATGCGTTCCTCATCATCGCCGGCATCGGTTTCGACGCACTGATGATCGACGACACCGATCCGGAATTGAAGAAGAACATCAGCTGGCTGGCGTATTTCGTGTCGGGCGTGAAGAATCTGTTCGCCCCGAAGTACAAGGGCAATGTGACCATCACCAGCGCCGAAGGCAGCACGCATTCCACGCGTGGTCTCACGTTCCGCACGTTCATGGCGGGCAATTGCGGCCAGATCCCCATGTTTTCGCTGATGCCCGAAGCTTCCTATGACGATGGCATCCTCGACTACGAGATCATCGACACGTCCGGCGGCCTGATCGGTTGGGCGAATCTGTTCGGCGACGTGCTGCACCAGACCATCACCGGCAAGCCCGGATCGAACCCACTGTCGACGAATTCGACGATGGACCAGATTCAGGGAGTGAGCGCGGAGATCACGCTGGAGAAGCCGGTGCTAGCCCAGGTCGACGGCGACATGCTCGGCCGCACGCGGCATCTGCGATTCACCGTCGACCGCGAGGCGCTGTGCGTGCGCGTGCCGGAGGTCGCACCCGACATGTCAGCGACGGGAATCATCCCGCCGATTCGCGATTGATACGAAACCGACGCTCTCAAAACTTGCAGATAGAGGCCATTTTTCATGAGAAATGGCCTCTATCTGCAAGTTTTGAGAGCGCTACTCATGCTTACGTGCATCCGCGACGACCCGTGCGACGTGCAACGCCAAGTATGCGACCTCATCTTCGGTGAGGTTGGAGCCCAGACGCAGCGAGGCGACGGTGCCGATGGTCTGCGCGCACTGCATGGCCTTGGGATATGACTGCCGGATCGATGCGATGATCGGCTCGGGTTCCTTGTCGAGCTGCTTGCCCTGATGGATGCGTACGAACAGGTAGCGCAAATGGGTGATGAACCGGCCGACGTTGACGCTGTGCTGATCAAGCGAGACGCCGTAGGTCTGCTCGATGATGGTCAGCATCTGCTGGATGACGCCGGTCATCTTGTATGTGTCGGACAGGTCGCCGTTCGCGAAGCCGGCGTTGACCAGATGCAACGCCAATGCCACGGTCTCGCTGCCGGGCAGGACACCGTTCAGGTG
>ENA-OZXJ01000366-OZXJ01000366.1-human-gut-metagenome-genome-assembly--contig:-NODE-366-length-15617-cov-5.716746_pt1 | contig 15617 bp, 4 predicted proteins | sample MGYA00244854_ERZ654092 | MGnify/ENA primary metagenome ERZ654092 (study PRJEB26926, sample SAMN06165064) | human gut metagenome | biome: ENVO:00009003; feature: ENVO:2100002; material: ENVO:00002003... | reverse complement strand
TATTCGTCGGCAGCGTCAGATGTGTATAAGAGACAGGTATAAATATTTCATGATTTATCAATATTTAACAAAACACGAATGCCGGAGCTTCTCACCCCGGCATTTCCCTATTCATCATTTGCATTTCCGAATATTCCTTTGAAATTTATTTTACTTCCTCTACATCGATATATTTTGTCTTGACGTTTTGACTTAATTTTGTAAGACTAACGTATAGTTGCTCAAAGTTACTTGCCGTATTATTTTCCGGGGTTTTAAGTTTTGACATGGTTTCTATAAACCGGGTTACCTTGTCTAAGTCTCTTGTTGTTTCTAATAGTTCTGCCGCCCGATTGAATGCGACGGAAAGAAGTGTATCGGCTGTTTTCTCCCTATCGAGTTTACCCTCACAAATGTTATTGGTAATAGCTATCTCATAACGTTCTTCTTGCTTTTTTGCCAAGTTTTGAATACGTGTAGGATTGCCTTTTTTCCACGTCGAGATGGTCGAAAAAGGAACCCCAAGTAAGGTGCTGATATAGGACGGACGTTCACCGGCCGCAAGAAGTGATAATGCTCTTTGCATGAGTTCCGGGGAATATCGTTGTGTCCGTCTTGGAGTACCTTTTGCTTTTTCGTCCATATTCGTAGTTATTTCGTAATTAACAACATTCTAATATACAAAGATTTGACAAAATATCGCATTTTTGCTCTTCGAAATAATTCGTAGTCATTCGAAATGATTATGGAGTGAAGGTGTCTCCTCCCCATAATTATACTTATTAAGCTCTCGCCATCATTTGGTTCATCAACGGATTTGTATTGTTATCTATTTGTTGCTGTATTTGCCCTAACTCTTGCTGTTCATTTCCTGCCGGAACCTGCCCGGCTTGTTGTGCCGATTGCATGGCGGCTAATTGTTGCATGGCTTCTTCCTCTTTCTTGTTTATGGATTGAAGCAATCGATCGGAGAATGGGAATGCGCCGTTTTCCAATAACTGTTTTACATCTATGGCTCCGGCTCGGAACAGTTCCAGAAGTAAATCGTTGGTTACTTGACGGAATGAGGGTGTAGACTGGGACTCGGTAATAGTGAGGTCGAAATGTACATTCTTTACTTTGTCGGGATCGAAGTATTTGGCTTCTTCGCTGTACTCATTACCGGATATGTTTACATATCTCTTATCTGAATAGAATTGTTGTATGACTTGCATGAGTTTGGTGTCGCGTTCTTCCCGGAAAGCGGTAAACGATGCCATGAGGTCGACCAGATTCGTCGCAGAATTTTGGGCTTCTTGTGCATATAAAGAGGCTGCCGTATTAGATGACGGGCTTTTCCCTTGCAGTGCGCCATGCACTCCCGAGATTTCTTGAAGAAGCCGCAATTGGAGATTGAGCATTTCGTATGCTCCCACATTGGTGGCATTGGTGCTTATCTGCTGCGGGAGGGCTCCATTGGGTTTTGGTTTGAACAATATGACTCCGTTGTATCTTGTCCACTCGTCGGCAATATCTTCGATTGTCATGCCATCGGGAATTTGGTCTTCGGGGAATAACAATACTCCTTTCGCACTTGCTCCCATGATAAAATCTACCATCGTTATCAAACGGTTGATGTACCGCTGCTGGTCTATGACGTCGGAGACGAAGCTATGTACGATTCCTCCGTTGAACGGGTATATGCTGATGGTATAGGGGTGTGACTTGTGCCAATAGGGTGTTTCCATTTCTTGCAGGACGTCCCCATAGGGGGATAGCCAACGGGCATACCAATATCGGTCGATGAAGTTCTCGGTCTCGATGAGTGGTATATCGTCTTGCGGTATCCCTTGCGAAATGCCTTGAAGGATTCGATCTTGGTTTATCCTTTGAATATTGGGTAATTCTTCATAATCTATTTTATAGTATGTTCCTTCCAGTGTATCGTGGCATTTCACTCTTAGTTTCGATTCTTTCCTCCATACTTCTATGACTCTACATAATCCATTGTCTCGTGGTACAAGGAAGGACAGGGACTCGTCGCTGCCGGGCATGAGGTCTTGATAGAAATTGGAGAGTGTGTCTTTCGTCGCTGAGACATATATCTGCCGTAGTTCTTCCGCTCTTTCGACAGAACCATGTGAAAAATTCGCCAAAAGGTCTCCTATGGATATGTCGTGAATTTCTCCGATAATCGAACAATCCCAATAACGGAAATCTTTCATGTTAGTATCGAAGAATATGCGGTTGTCGGGTACGGTCATGACAAAGGCATCTTCCTTGTTCAATGCGGCATTCCACCCATAGTATGATTTATGGGCGACTATTCCAGATATGACGTAATTCTCGAATGTACGTCGGTCGACCTCCCACATTTTATTTAATGAATAGGCATACCGCATGACGATAGTCATCATCTCACCCAGTTTCTGGTCGTCACGGTCAGAGGCGACACATACAGGCTCGGTTTGATTACTGCCGAACTGTCCTACAACAGTTTTGACGAGCTGACGAATCATATTGTTCTTTAAAGGTACTTTGCCTTGATCCCGAATATATTGTTCCTCACTTACATATTTTCTTTTATCGGAATCATATATAACATCGCCCCATTGATTGCCATAGGTATATTTTCGGCAACGCTCTGCATACATTCTGAAATTCGATAATGAACTCCATGCTTGTTGGGCTTCGAATAATACATCTAAGGCTTTCCCTTCTTTGGCCTTTACCGTATCTGTGATTTGATAGTACTCTCGGTCTGTGAGTTGTGATTTTCTGTATAGTTTCATTGCGCTATCTTTAATTCGTTGATTATATCGTATAATGTATTGTCTATTGTATTTCGGAGCGATGCTATCTCGGCACTTGTCCGAATGGCTTCGTCTGCTGGTAAATCACCAGAAACTAGATCATCTTCCCACGTCTCAGCCATTCCTTCTAACTTCATGAGGTTTCTAATATGGACATTAAGTCCATCATACACACTCTTGTTCAATACTTTATCGGAATCTCTCGTGTTCTCGATAAACTCATCAATAAACAACTCCTTTAACAATTCGCTATCAGCTCGTTTCGAATCTCTTGCTTTATTTGCAAATTCATACCATTTGCTTCTTAATTTTGCTTTGGGGATTCTGTCGTTCGCTTCCCCCACAGCCGCACCTATGATAGGCACATCAGATAAATCGAAATCGGTAGGTCGTCCTTTTGTTTTTGTCACCAAAGCGTCTACGGCATTGTAGGCTTGCCCGAGAACTCGGAAGAGTCCGGGAACGTAACCGAGATAAAGTTGTTGAAGAACTGCCGGATTGTTGAGTTTCTCCAAGACGGGGATTTGTTCGAGCCAGCCTTTTTCGGCATAGTTTCCACCTGTCATTTCGTTGACAAACTCGCTCCATTTGACTAGTCCTTTCGGAGTACTTCCGTATGCTTTGCGAAATTCAGGAAGATTTTCATTCCATGGGGTTTCTTTGTACAAGGGTCGTCCCATGAAGTTCTCATTGAATGCGATGTGCGCTATCGGTTGTGTCCATGTGGGTGCAGCATTAGTCCAGCTTCCATAGGTTATGGGCACGATGTCTTGCCCTATCACGGCGAAAAAGTCGAGTGGTTTCACGGGGTCACTGATTAATGGGTGTTTTTTATGGTAACCTGTTATTATATCGGCCAGCATTATCCCCCATGCGTGGAATCCTCGCAAACTTTGAGCTAGCGGTATGAATATGAATTTGCCTTCTCCGACAGGTATTACCAAGTTGTTATATCGCTTTGTTTCGGGAAGTGCGTGATAGGCGTCTCCCCAACGATCATCGTCACCCGAGAAAATCGCACAAAGAAGGGAGTCGAGGAAACCGATGGAAATAATCGTTCCTATAACTTTGGCAAAGCCTTTCTTGTATTTCTTGATTCCCCTGTACAGGCGGTCTGTCCCTTGCAGGGAGGCATTGAGGAAGGCGTAATTATCAAATATCCATTGTATTCCTTCGTGGCTTCCCCGCCGGTTGAAGTTTGTGCTAACATTCTTGGCATCGGTGATTGCCGCATCTATTGTCTTTCCTTCCCTTAATGCGGCCACAAATTGATTCAAACGGGTGACGCTTTCCATAAGCCGGGCTGTATCTTGTATGGCTTTTACTCCTGCCATATATCCTTTCTTGATCGCTTTTGCCTGTTTATTCATATCGACAGTACCGTACTTAACCGCATTATCTATCGATTTACGATAATCCTCAACTGTATTCGCACTGATATATCCTGTCTCTCCTCCTCTCGATACAAACAGATAAGCGGCTATATCGTAGTCGGACTTGGAAATTTTACCTTTTCTGCCCATACGATCCAAGAAACTTTCTATTTCTTCAATTGTATATCTCTTGTTTTTCGATTCTCCCCGAATATATCTCCGCATGGCAGCGAATGAATCGGGAGCAAGTGCTGCGATCTGTCGGGCTTCGGCGATCGATTTCTCGGCACTGTTGTAAGCGAACGCCCCACTAAAATCCCTTGCAAAGTTGCTAAACAGGAAAAATGCCGGAGAATAGGTGGTATAGAATTGTGACAAGGCTCGGGTAGTTCTCGCTCCCAATCTGTTCAAATGACGAGATCCGTAAGTGAGCCACCCCGGTATATTATACCATTGGTCGGGTGTTTCTATCTTACGAGGCACATTTTTATCGAGGTTCAACCTCCCGTTTATTGAATTGGAGACAAGCGGGTTGGTAAACAGTATGGATACCTTCTTCCCTGCGACGAATACATCGACCGTGCTTTCTTCCATTTGTGAGGGGGTCTTGTGAACCGTTCCACGATTGGAGGGATAGGCCTTGCTGAATCTGGCCATTCCGCTTTCCAATTGTTCAGCGGAGGGGACTTCGTCTGTTTCCACCCATGTTTTGTTGCCGTGTTCGTCGAGAATGGGATTTCCGTTGGTGTCCAATGCGAGGATTTCGTACTTGGGTATGATCTGATAGATATTGGATATGGTGGTTATCTTTTTTATCTCGTCGGACTGTTTGGGCTTGTATTTGAGAATTTTCTCTTTCCCGTCTTTGTATTCGACCTCATAAGAATACCCGAACTTATTGCGCACGTCTTTACCGGCCAATAGGGTAAGCAGCCTTTGTTTCATTTTGTTCTTGTTGGCTCTCGCTATCTCGGTATTTGCCATAGCCATGATGGATACAAGCGGGTTGTCGGCTCTGCTTGTTCTTCCTTTGGCTTGTTTATTTACTGTTGAGCCGGGATTGATTCTTATATTGGAGTCGTACATCTGATCCATCGTTTCTTCGGAGAATCCTCTGAGCGGGACATAAAACTGGAACCTTTTCTTATAGGTATCGGCATCTTCTTTTGAAACGAGACCGGATTTTACAGATATGTCTAACGTTTTGTTCGTGGCTTTCTTGATTTTGTCCCAAAGGTTAATAACGGTATTTTCGCCTAACAAGGATTCGACCTCGGATATAAAATCTTCTGCCGTGTTATAATTTGGGGCATATTCCTGCTTGAATCTGTCGAAATAACCGGAATAGTCTCTGGTGGATAGTTCCTGTATGTAACCGGTTCTTTTCTTGTCGTAATCTTCGACTCCTTTGTGGGACTCTTCCCATTCTTCAAGTGCTTCCCTCCTCATGACTTGGTTACGTTCTATGCCGTGTTTGATTAGCATATAGTCGACAAGGGTATCTTCATCGACACCGTTTTTCCCATGTATTATCTTCTCATACAATTCGAGAAGCGGAAGGTAATAATCAGCATTGTATTCGTCTGCCTCGGCTTTTATCCTAGAATCCATAAAACCGGTGTATTCCCATGCATTCTCTTTTTCGGATATTTCTTTTCCAAGCGTAGAGGATATGAGTTTTTGAAGAGCTTCCAACGGTTGGTATCGATCAATCCAAACACGTCTTTCCATTCCCCGGCGGAGAGCTGCATCGAATATCATGGCTATATCTTGCGGCAGAGTTCCATTGTCTATCGAGTTTCTTATATCATCGGAAATTATGTCGTTATTGTCGAATATATAAGTCAGACAGTTTTCTGCTTCTTGGTAATCGGGGAAGCTGGCTATGTCGCCCGATATTTTTGCGCCATAGGCTGCTGGTGCACTTTTTCTTATCCTTTGTGATTGATCAGGAGACAATTGAGACAAATCGACGATTCCTTTCCTGTCCATAGATATTTTGATATAGCTCGAAACATCGGGTGCTTCCCTACGGAATCGAGTATTCATCGTTCCATTAGAATTTTCCCCGGTAAGTTTGGGATTCTCGAAGTTTTCTACTATATTTGTGGCAGTAGAAACTTCTGCACTTCCTTGTTTCACCTGTTCATCAGGCAAGACGAAAGCCACGTCAGCGAGATTAGTTCGCTGCTGGTCAAGGAAATGCAGGAGTTTTTCTTTATCTACATTTGTCAACTTCCCTTGATTTATCCATTTTACAATACTTGCTCCATTTTTAGGAAATACATTTCTTATACTATTTACTTCCAATACATTCCCCTTTATTTTCGGACGGATAAACATTCCTACAAGGAAATTTTCCCCATTATGTTCCAACACGGTCAATATGTTTTGCGATTTGACACTGTCTCCATAAGCGAAAGTGGCTATTGGATGGGCTATCGCATTAGGTAGATTTATCACTTCCGACAAATCATAATCATGTTTCCCCGAAGTAGACTTGTATTCCAATTGAGACGCAGGCATCTCTATCGGCAAATCTGGTATTCCAGCATCTCTTAAAAATTCGCTCGGTCTCCCCAATTGATACACATGACCTTTTTCCAATCGTCCCTCTATCTGTTGCTCCAATTCCTCGTTGAACCGTTGGTTCACTTCTTCCATGTCCTCGGCTGTACGGTAGCGTATATCGGCACTAGTCCCTGTATTTAATTTCGCTTTTACCCAGAAATTGTATTGTTCCCGAATATTGTCTATTTCCTGTTGAGCTTCGGTGATTTTGGCTCCTTCGGATACATATTCTTCTGACAAGAATATACCCGATTCTGTTAGCCTCCTCGACCATTCATAGACATATTCTTGAACAATTTGCCGCTTACCTTCTTTTTTATTTATACCGGGAATGGGTATGAAATGGGAGGACATGAGCTTATCGGAAAGCAGTCCATAATCTATCGGGAAAGGTGGTACTATCCGTATCGAGCCGGTGGCTCCGTTGTACCAATATCCTCCACCGACGGCTTTTATCAGCTTGGGGCTTTCCTGTACAAAATCACGGAAGATGGTCTTATATTGTTCTAAAACATATTTGTTTTGTTTTAATTTAGAATCACGAGACTTTGATTCTTGTTTATAAACGTTTTCATTTACACGATATTTATAGTATTCGGCTATTTGAGTATCGAGAGTGCCGGCCATTTCCGTACCTATACAATGGCTTAATTCCTCTATTAGTTGTGGAGAGGCGACATCGGGGAAAGGATCGGTCTTTGCCCCATCTATAAGACGGGAAACCTCTTTTTTCACTTCACTCGATGAATATTCCTTCATACCTTTGATTAGGTCTATTATCTCTTTGGATCGATCGCCGCTCAAACTTATATCTATTTCTACCTCTATATCACCACCGGGGAAGAAGATGATTTCTTTTCCGTTTCCGATGGTATACATATTGTCGGAAGCCTCCATTCGTGGAGTGTGGTTGGCGAACCGTACTTTGAGCGTGTCGTTTCCTATGTTCAATTCTAGGTAACGACTTCCTGTTTTTGCCGTATGTGTAGTGTAGTCTTTTTCATTGAAATTTTCACGAAGGTATTTATCGACTGCTTTATATACCGAGGTGTGGTTTGTACGGACTGTCTCGATTTTAGAGCTGTATCGGGGATTGACAACGATGGTACGGAAGCGAGTATCATATTTGTCGGCAGCTTCATTAAGGATCTGTTTCCTCTGTTCGTTATTGCCTTTTTCATAGATTTCGACAGGGATTTTCATGTTTTGTAGTTGATTCAACAGACCGGAATCCGTATTATCAGGCACAACAGCGAACTTTATTTCATCGAATCCTACGGCACGATAGGGTTTCGCCTCGAAGTATCTGGCACTCATCTGCTGTATATCTTTTACAATATCGGCTATCTCATTGGCTATATCCATTGTCATAGCCGGATATATGTCATGTAGATAATTGTATATTCCTTTGGCTGTGTGGGAATGTCTTACGGAATCAGTTATATTTTCTATCATATCGAATGCATCCCCAATTCCTTTATCTCTCATCGGAATATCTATCTGAGATAGCCTGTCGGTTATTTCGTTACGTCTCCCCTTGATTTCTTCGTTACTCAATTCCCGTATACGCTCTCTCGCAGCCTCTCTTATTTCGCCAATATTCTTGAACTCACTCTGAGCTGCCCCAAAGATACTTCCACCGAATAGACCTTGTCCTCCCTTTGCCGATTGTTTTTTCATGGCTTTGACTACATTATCGAGGGTTATCTCGTCATAAAGCGATTCCCACTTCCTACGGTTCCCCATAGGCGTGAAAGGGTCGGTCTCGTTACGAATTCCTTTTTTCTCGACAACACCGTCAAACAAGTTCCTTAGCCATTCTTCAAATTTCTTTTGGTCTATTCTTTCGTCTATCTTTTTCTTTGTCGCCTCAACGTCAGACTCCGTTTTATTGTTCCCGTTTTCGGCATAATCAACAGCTTGTTTTATGGCATTATCTATACGAATTTTCACTCTGAACGGTTGCAGTTTGTCAAGGTCAACGTTATAATACTTACCGAATATTTGCTTTATCTCGTTTTCAAGCACTGCATAACTCTCTTTTTTTAGCCTTTCAATACCGATTTCTTTCAGCATCTGTTCAAGAAATCCGATTATTTCCGTCGAATACTTCTCTACTTCATGCTCCTCAAATTTCTCAACAGCATTCCCAGTCTCCGCAAGATACAATTGTTTCGCTCCATAGCTGTCCTTAAAATGATTTACAAGGCTATCCGAACCAATCCCATTTATATCGCTTTTGTAATTGTCGGAATGGAAATCAACCGGATTGAACAACGGCAAATTTCTGGCTTTGTTGGCCCTGCGATAAATATCGCTCGTTTTATCTTCGTTCAGCTTGTAACCCACGGTAGGGAATGTGGGTGTCCATGCGTCCTCGCCATATACTTTGTTTCGTCGATCGGTTGGGTTTATGGTCTCTTTGCCAAATACAAGCGAGATGTCCCCGAATGTGGAATGCCCGACTTCTGGTTTGGTAATGGCGATACTTGGCATGGGGAATCCTCCGAGCCCAATGGCTTCTTTCAGTTTATCTTCCGATATATTGTGTATAGCAACGAGGTGACCTCGTCGCTCTACTGGTGTGTTTATACGGAAGCGAGTACTTCCTATGTTTCCCTTTATACGGGTGTCTGCGGCTGATTTACGGATAATATCGGTCGTGGAGTCCTTATCGGTGATACGGTTCTTTGATTTCCACAACAGATAGGCGATGTCGGAATCGGTGAGGCTGAGGTCGATGCCTATCTTGCGGAAGGCTTCCTTGATGAACCGTTTTATCTTGCTCCACAGCGAGGGGGTGGTGATTCCTTCCTCGGCGAAATGTGCTAGATACTCATCGGCGGCGGCTCTCTTGCCAGAGAAGTCGTTGGCCGCATATTGCTTCTTTTCCTCGTTGGTAAGGTCGCCGTATTTCTTGCCTTCTGTGTACGCTCCAAAGTAGGTTCTTTCCCTATCGGTCATGGAATCCCATACTTGGTCGCACAGCTTGTCGAAGTTTTCACGACCGAGCATGGCGGGCAGTCCGTAATGGGCTACGGCCTCGTGCAACAGCGTGCGTTGTGCGTCACGAATGGAGCCGTGGTTGGGAGCAACGATAACGATTTCTCCTGTGGTTTGGTCGTACCAGCCTTGACTCTTCAATTTCCTCGTGTAATTTTTCTCGGAAGGAGATATTTGAGAGACATCTCCCACAATCCGCACAGGGATATTGAGTTTCCCGGCTTCCCGCTCGATATATTCCTGTATCTCTTGCCTTCTCTCTTGTAGCGTTTTTTGCGTGGATAAGCGAGGTTTTTCTTGCTTATTTGAAGCACCTGTATTATCTTTACCTGCGGAAAAGCCGGTTTGGGAGAGAGCTGTGCCACCTCTCAACGAAGTTGTATCAGTGTCTGTCGTCTTGGTACTTGCCGGATTTTCTTTTTCAAATGCCGTCAATAACCAATTCTTTTTATTACCGTCCCATTCCAAACGAATGGTAGCTTTATGAGTGGTGCTTTCTAAATTTATACGGTTGGAGTTCCTTGTGGTAACCTGCATATCATTTAATATATCTTGCAGGTTGTCTAATACTTCGGGGTGATATTTTACCAGTTTTGCCAGACCGAAACCGTCACTATGTCCTGTTCCCTCTTTCCCCCATACTAAATCAATGTCCCCTACGTCTTTGTGGTATAAAGCGCCTATTGCCTCACCACTTTTCTTTTTCATTAGAAAATCAATGGCCTCTCTCGGTTTTCCCTTGAACTGTATATATATTTCTCCAAATGGACCTTCACCAACAGGGTCGTATTCCTCAGCTGCTCTGGCTTCTATTTCTTGTCGGGATAAAGCCGATTGGCTTCCGCCAAATTGTGTCTCATTCGTTCCGCTGCTTTGACTGCGTCGAATGGCTCTTTCCGCTTCTTCCATTCCTCTATCTTTTTGAGCTTCCGTTCCTCGCTCTCTTTGTGGAATTGATTGAAGTATTTCATCTTGGCTGTCGATTTGTTTTTCCTCTTGCGAAGATAATGAATTTTCTTTATTCGAATTACTTTCTCTTTCATTTATTTGAGTTTGCCCAGATGGGGTTTCGCCTGATTCATTGCGTCGAAATGCAATGTCGTTTCTTGGAGCCAAATCATCAGGTAAGGGTTCTTTATCTTTAAGATATTGTTGGTATGTACCCAAACGTTCATTCAAAGATTTGAGCTGTTTTTCTTTGTTTACTCTCTTTACAGGAGAAATTTCTCTCTCTATCTCTTTTTCAAGACGGGCTATTTCGGATTGTGTTTTCTTTGTCCCAGCCTTCGCCACTTCTATCATGGCTTTTACTCCTGCGATTTCTTCTCCATATTCGAACTGCTCTCGCAAAGGCATTTTCTTTTCGTCGACCTCTCCGTTGGACTTGCGATATTTTGCCCAGCGGTCTGTTTCTTCTTTCCCTTCTACATTCTGCTGTATTTCCCGGAGTTTATCTTCCACTCTTTGCGAGACCTCTTGTCGCATAGCTTCTTCCTCTCTGGTAAGTTGTTCTCCATTGGCTATCTTATTTGCTATGCGTAATACTGTACTATCTTCTACTGTGCCATCTTCCACAAAACGGGTATATTCAGAAGTATCGGTAATCTCTGATTGCGGAGCTGTTTGCCTGTTTTCCTCAATTGTAACTGGTAGTTTTTTTTCTTTTCCCTTTACATGGGTAATTTGCTCGGGTTTGATAGAAAGAGGTAAAGGGACACCATCTACTACATCTTCCACATCTACTCCCGAATCATCGATACCGATGATTTTCAATGTTCTTTCCACACCGGGGTTATCCGGGTCGGAATAATCTTTGAAGGTTACTACATCTCCTATCTCTAATTCGGACTTACGGTATAAAGGTTGTTTCTCAACCCCTTCGTCACGGGGTGACAACTCCCCTATCTCGCCACCGCTCATAGTAGAGGAGGGTGTTCGGCTTTGTTCATCGGATTCTACTTCATCAGCTTCGTTCTCTATCTGGCTTGCCATATTTGTTTTTGTGATGTCCTCGGCCATTGCACGTGCTTGTCCTACGGCATCTTCTGTCGACATAATGGATACGCTTCTTATGTCTTTGGGCGATACCATAATGGGAGTATTACCTATTCCTACCGGAACGGCTATAAGAGAGCCAGATTGCGTTGTAGTGGTATATTCTCCGGCTGCATTGGGTTCCAGTGATACGTTTCCTACCGTAAGTATGGCTTCACGACCGTCTAATAAGGTTACGGTTACTTTTCCTCCCATCTCTTTATTGATGAGTCTCATTTCTGCCTCGGCAGCTTTGTCCCCGGCTTCTTCGGCATCGGATTCGATCTTGCCGAGTATAAATTCATATCCGGTACGAGCCATTACAAAATCTTGTAAATCTTTTGCATCTCCTTTCCCTAAATCGTGTGTATTGACCATCGCCATGACATAATCTGCTCGACGGTCTAAGGGTACATTGTCGAGCCCGTGTATTATATCATCGACGGAGAGTCCTTCGCCGAGGTCTTTACTTTCATAACGTTTTTTGGCTTTGCGGTATTTATTGTATGTCAAACCAACTCCAATGGAATTGGCGACTTGAAATCCAAGCGACATGATACCGACAGCCATTACCGTTTGGAATTGCTGTTCCGGGTCGGAGATGTCCTCCCATTCGACGTCGCCGACGGTAGCGGCATTAAGGAGCATGCCCAGTTCTTCCTCGGCTACCTCCGGTATGAATCCGTTAAATCCGGTGAGCTTACCGACTTGCCGGGCGAAACGGGTGGTTTTTCCTATCAATGGTTTTGTGAGGAGCTGTCGCCCCCCCTTGAAACGGGAGAGCAGTTTACCCAGATTGAGCCCCATGTAATTTCCCATGTACTCGGTTCCATTCTCTATAAGGTTAGCGGCGAATCCTTTCAAGAATGATAATCCGAGGCTTTCCTGGTCTTCTACTCCATGATGGGTATAGATTGTCTTTAACTCTCCGCCGGGGTCATTGATTGAATCTAACCGTATATCGTGATTGCCTACCATGCGGCTCATAACGTCCTCGGCCGTGTGACCTGCGCCCGATGTAAGTGCCATTACCGTACCTCCCACAAGGCCGTCAATGGCGGCGTTCCCTAATTTACTTGCTGCTTTGACGGCTACTCTTCCGGCTGCATTTTTACCTGCATTAGCAGCTATGCGAGATACCGCTTTGGAGGCCGACTTACCGATTATTTTCTTAACGGCTGTCTTCGCAGCCGCTTTGGTCGCAGCAGATGCGGCTGCTCCTACACCTCCCGTCAAAGCGAATTGTGCCAAGAATGGAAGAGATTGCATAGTTCCCTGTCCGATATTTTGCCACGTGTCGAGTTGCAGGCTGCCTTGTATCTGGTCTAACAGGGAGAAAGCGGCCATAAGTTGCTGTTCTTCTTTGGTAAGTTTTTCGAAGCCTTCACCATTGTCGCCTATTTTATTGGCGATAGCAAGCAGCCGACCCATATCGATTGCATCTGTGGCTCCAAGCGTTAAAATACCGGAGTCAAATGAACGGGCAAACGCATCGGCAAAATTGGCGAGTCCGTTACCGTCCTTGCGCTTGTACATCTCTATGACATCACGAGCCTCGGATATGTATTTGCGTGTAAGATTCTGAACTGACCTCTTTTGGGACAGCTCCCCTATTTCTTTGGGAACATACCCTTCTCTTTCTAAATCTTCTATGGTATCTTCCGTGATATTTTTGTACCCTTTATAATTTTTTAATATATCTCCCTCGTTTTCAATTTGTTCAGATTCATTCCTCCATTCAGAATTTTCGTTAATATCTTCTTCTATTTTATTCAACATGTTCTCAAATTGAAAAACTACGTCTTTCTCCAAACGTGTTCGAGCGTCGGCAAAACGGTCTTCAAGGGGTTTGTCGAATTGAGATTTATAGGCATCGGAAACAGGGGTATGTGTGGAGGTCGAACCCCTTCGTCCTACGGACACCTCCCCTATCTCGCTATCTCTCGCAGAGGAGGGTGATTGGCTTATCCAATTTTTATCGATTATTCCATCTGCTATTTGCTCGGCGGAATTAGCGGCCTGTCGTACTTTTTGGAACAAGGGCGTATTTCCCGCCCCGTATTTTCCATGACCCAAAGACTCTTCGTAATCGGCAATGCTGTTTTCCAATTCATCTTCGGATACAATTGTGCCCGAGGGATTTTGATTGGAAACAAATGTATTAGGTGATTTCTTTTTTGTTTCTTCCGTCACATACGACCATTTTTCATATCGCTGTTGGAACTTATTCCGCTTTGATAAAGGAATTGCATACTTTTTACCCTCACCATCGTACATTTCTACTTTTGACTCAGGATAGCGTCTCTCAAAATCTTGTATTTTATCATCAGGAATATTGTACCTATTCCCGTTTGCTCTGTATATTGGCATAATATTCTGTTAATCAATTATGTTTTGCGAAAAGTCATCATCTTGCGCATTGAGCTGCTCTATACCTTCTATATATAATCCTATATTTTCTGCGGCTTCCAAAACTTTTTGTTCAATCTGAGGATATTTCCTCATAAGAGAACCTATTTCTTGAATCGCAGTTTTTGCACTATTCGGATTGTTCCTTAACATATCGTCAATTCTTAACAACTGTTCCGTAACCGAAGTCTCAAATTTTCTCCCATATTCGTTCTTCGTCGTTATTTTCTCATCACCTAATCCTGCGTCAATAACAGCTTGTCGAGCTGCTTGAAAAAGGCTTCCAGCAGAAAACGGTAATTCACTCTCGGAGATTTTAATTCGTTTTCCACCAGACAAAGGAATATCAGAACCTTTCTTATATAGATCGCTGCCTTTATTCTTCATAGATGTTACACCGTATTTTGTGTTTCTATTATATTCAGCTAGCCATTTTTTTAGCTCTCGGTCTAAGCGGTCTTTATTATCTTTGTACTTGATTTCTATTTGTTTTATAGCCGTATCGAATGCCATCTGTTCTTGTTTATCCTGTATCTGATTACGTCTATTCCAAATAGCCATTTGGGTTTCATACTCTCTTTGTGCTTCTGCGGCTTGTGCGGCATCACGACCGACCTTGTCTTGGAATGCCGCTTTTAACAGGCCTTGATCGTACAACATCTGCATTTGGTCTCTGCGGTCGAGCAGATTTTGGAGGAAAGCATTATTGACAGCCGTGGACGGTTTCCGGGCGGCGGCATTTCCACCTGCGGCTACTCCTATTATCTCGGCTAATGTGGCTCCTACATCACCAAGTACGGCCAATTTCCTCCGATTCTCCACGATTCGAGGATCAATTTCTTCGGGTCGTTTGAGTATGCGGTTATAAATAGAAACAAAAGATTCGCCGGCTTCTGCGGCTTCTCTCATCTGGGCTGCCTGTTCCGGGGTAACATGGAACACTGGTTTCTCAGAAGTACCATCGGCACTTACACCGTACCCAGTAGTAGCGTCTATATAGGGAACGGGGAGTTTAGAACGATTGGCGGCTACTGTATTTTCCCATGATTGTTGCATATTTTTACCGTCGACCAACGGCGTACCGTCTGTTCTCTTTCCACCGGAGGCAGTATTTTGCCAATTGGAATTTATAATTTTACTAACAGTAGAAACGACGGGTGGAGCAGGTTGTGTCAGATCAATCTTCTCCTCTGGCGTTTTTTCCTTCCATCTGTTTAATAAATCGTCTAATATTTCCATATCTTATCCATTAAATAGCGGGAGTGGTTGCATTTCCCGTTTTCTTATAATAGGGTGTAGTAAACAACGACCCGAGAAGATTTCCCGAATTGGAGGCTATTTGAGTCCAACTGGCTGCGTTTTGGGCATATTGTCCGGCTTTCTGTCCCAAGAGGTAGTTTTTCTGATTCAAATCTGTCTCTTATACACATCTCCGAGCCCACGAGACGGACTCCTA
>ENA-OZXJ01000364-OZXJ01000364.1-human-gut-metagenome-genome-assembly--contig:-NODE-364-length-15621-cov-3.606835_pt1 | contig 15621 bp, 10 predicted proteins | sample MGYA00244854_ERZ654092 | MGnify/ENA primary metagenome ERZ654092 (study PRJEB26926, sample SAMN06165064) | human gut metagenome | biome: ENVO:00009003; feature: ENVO:2100002; material: ENVO:00002003... | reverse complement strand
ACAAGCTGCCCATGCGTCATTTCCACGCCTTCCTGGAGCCCTACGCCAACGAGGAGAAGTAAGACCTTCTTCATGCTATGGGATCTCCCCGGCTTCGGTACCGTGTAAGCCAAGCCGGGGAGCTATAAAAGAGCACAGCGGACGAGCTGTGTGAAAAATGATCAGGCATCTTTGTACAGTCTGCGCCGGTAACGCAGCGAATGACCGCCTGCCTGCCAAGACAAAAGCAAAGTGGCTGTCGAATCCACCCACCCCCGCGTACAACGCTATCTGTGTACTATATGGAGGTTATTTTATGTCAGGAAAAAATACTACTACACTTGCAAAGCAGGATGGGTTCAAATCTCAATGGGGCTTTATCATGGCTGCAGTCGGCTCCTGTGTCGGCATGGCAAACGTTTGGCGGTTTCCCATGCTGGTCTCCCGGTACGGCGGCCTGACGTTCCTGATCCCTTATTTCATCTTTGTATTTGTCATCAGCCAATCCGGCATGATGGAAGAATTCTCTCTGGGCCGCTGGGCAGGCTACGGACCGGTAGGCTCTTTCGGCAAAGCCATGGAAGATGGCGGTAAATCCAAGAAGGTCGGCGAACTCATTGGTGGTGTCCCTGTGTTTGCGTCCCTCTGCCTCGGCATCGGCTACTCCGTCATCATGGGCTGGGTATTCTACTATGCAAAAATGGCATTGACCGGCGAGCTGGTCGCTATGGGCAACGATATGAGTGTCATCGGCGGGACCTTTGGCGCTGTCGCACCGGAAGCAAGCAGCCTGCCGGAGGCCATTAAGATGACCTTTGAAACAGGCGGCGCCAACAATTTCTGGATCATTCTGGCGATTGCCGCGTCCTTCCTTATCATGATTTTAGGTGTTGCGGGCGGCATTGAGAAATCCTGCAAGGTCATGATCCCCGCCCTGTATGTACTGTTCATCGCACTGGCGATCATGATGCCCTTTGTGCCTGGCAGCAGCGAGGGCTATAAGTATATCTTCTCTTTGGATCCCAGAGGTCTGCTGGATGTGAACGTATGGGTGTTTGCCTTTGGTCAGTGCTTCTTCTCTCTGTCTGTGGCTGGTTCCGGTTCCGTTATTTATGGCTCCTATCTCGGCAAGGACGTCAAAATCCGCCAGTCCGCGATTCTCTGCGCACTGTTCGATACCTCTGCGGCACTACTGGCCATGTTCATCGTTATTCCCGCAATGGCCACCACCGGCGCCGACCTTGGCAACGGCGGCCCCGGCCTGATGTTCATTTATCTGATCCCCGTGTTTAACAACATGGGTGGGATCGCTCGGATCATGTTCATCTTCTTCTATGTGGCCGTCCTCTTTGCAGGTGTTTCCTCTATCATCAACTTGTTTGAGACCCCTGTCGCTTTCCTTCAGGAGAAACTGCGATTCAACCGTGTAACGGCCACTGCTGTGATCCACATTGTAGGCGTGGCGGTAGCTTTGACGATCCAGCCCTGGACCTCTCAGTGGATGGACATGGTATCTATTTACCTTTGCCCCTTGGGTGCGCTTACCGCCGGTATCATGTTCTTCTGGATCATGAAGAAGGACACCGCTCTGGCGGCCGTGCAGGAGGGCGATCCGAAGCCCGTCATGAGCTGGTTCCTCCCCTTCGGCAAGTATGTATTTGTACCTCTGTGCGCAGCCTGCTTCATTTTGGGTATTGCCTTCGGTGGCATTGGCTAAGCGCTGCAAGCTCCATAATAAATCGCCGGAATCAAAAGGCACTCCCGCATAAGGACATCAACAGAATACCGTTCATGAGCAAAGCGCAAGGCCACCAGAAAATCTGGTGACCTCGCTTTGCATTATACAGGCTGATGCCCCTTACTTGCCCTGATAAGTGCGGAACAGGAAGGTGACGATCTGAGCGCGGGTGCAGGGATCGTTGGAGCCGAACAGGCCGTTAGCCTTGCCGTTGGTAATGCCCTTCTTCACAGCCCATTCCACTGCCTTGGCATAATAAGCATCGGCGGGAACATCCGCAAAGATGGAAGCCGCCTGTTCCTCGATAAACTCAGCGGAAACAGTGACCTTGCTGCCGGGCATGGTGAAGGTATACTTGCCGTTGCCCTTATCGGTGAGCTTGAGCTTATTGCCGCTGGCGTCCTTGACGGTGAGTTTGTCCAACTCGTAGCCCTTATCAGGGGTCACGGTGACGGTCACCCGGTCGCCCTTGGAGGCGTTCTTGGGGCTGACGGTCACATCGCCGTTCTTGGTGCTGGAGGCGGACACGGCATAACTACCAGAAGAGCCGCTGGAGGAACTGCTACTTCCAGAGGATTTTCGCGTCACAGAGACGGTGCAGGAAGTGCTTGCGGCCGTGTAAGTATCGCTCTGCTCAATGCTCGCAGTAAAGGTGTAGGTCTTCGTGATGTTGGGCAGGGAAACCGTATAGGTTCCACCTCCGTTGTCCTTCACCGCAACAGTGCTGTCATCGCAGGTCACGCTCACAACGGCGTCAGTGGGTGCTTTGGTGGTAGTCAACGTTACCGTACTGCTGCCAACCATGCTCTCTTTGTCGGGCATAATGCTGACGCTGGAAATGGTTCTGCAAACCTGCGTATCGAGCATAACATCGTAAGCACCGAGCACGCCGGAAACATTGTTTGCACTGTCAATAGCATCGACGGCAACACCATAGTTTTCTTTGCTGACTGTATAGCTGTTGCCATTCAGCTCGGTAGGAGCACCGTTGTTGTAGACTGTATCAGCAAGATACTTTACGTATTCCTTAACGGTCTTCAACAGATTTTCCTTGGATGCTTCCAGTGCTGCATTCGCTGCCTCAGCCGTCTTTGCGGCCCAGATATCGGAGTAGCCTTTTGCCAGAGCCGCCTGAATAGCCGGGACCTCGCTGTACTTCATGTCAGAGCCGGGAACCGTGGTGGAGCCGAGCTTGGTGGACTCGATGTAGGAGGTCCACTGCGCCGCAGCATCGCTCGGGGTATAGATCGTTGCAGTGGCTTCGGAATAGCCGTAGCGCAGCGTGATCGCGGCAGTGTTGCCGGAAACGCTGACAGAGGTGACCTCTGCGCCGGCCTTTTCAGACAGCACTTCAGCAGCCTTAGCCGCGATTGCAATTTTGTTCCATTCCGTGTTCGTAAAGTCGGCAGACTCCACCAGCGCCTTGAGATTCTCAATGGGATCCTTGGCATACTCCGTAAGCTCTGTGATCTCCGTTGGATTCTCGATAGCCGCCTTGGCGGAGGCCTTTACGATCTCGGCGATCTCCGGCGTGAATTCACCGGGCCAATCCTGACGAACATTGGAATCCTTGCTATTGGGGTTGTAGGAGAGCACGCTGTAGAAATCAGCGCCTTCTTTAAAGGTAATTTCCTTGCTGAAAATATCCGTGAAGAGCTTAGCTGCAACAGATGTACCGGCGAGATAACGACCGGTCTCATAGCTCATGTGCGTATTGTCACGCCAAACCAGAGAATAATTTGTCGTGACTGCTGCGGTATGCAGCGGCTTGGTATCTTCCAGATTCTTGACTGTGCCGAGATAGCTCGTCATCGCAGTGCGGATAAACGTAGCGCCGGCAACAATGAAATCGGGATTGCCTTCCACATCCTTTTCAGATGCAAGCTTATAGTTTTCCAGAGAATTATTCGTATAATGCGCTGCATCTTCGCTGTGATCCAGCCAATCCATAAACCATGCGACCTGAGCCGTAGGCTGAAGCAAACGGAGGTTCTTGATGGTATTGCGCAGGTGATTGATAAAGATATAATCCTGGTTGCCGTTAAGCTTAGCGTTGTCGCTTCCGCTCAAGCAGGATTCACGGTAGTCCTGAATGATGATCAGGTCCCAAGTGTTGCTTGCAGGGTCCAGATTCTTGAAATAATCGCCATCAACATCGTTGCTGCTCATGGCAGAAGGATCCTTGACCTTGTTAACGACGTCCTGAATACAGCTCTCATGAGAATAGTTCGTTGCCTTGCCATCGCTGTAGGTCTGCGTGATACCGATCTTGCGAGAACCATGCTGGATGAAGCTGAGCTGAACCTTGGTTCCTTCCAGATTGGCATTGACATCGTTCAGGATGCTCTGCATATAGGTGGTGTAGTCATAGGTGTGGCTGTTGCCGATGCAGAGGATGTTCAGTTCCTTGAGCTGGAACTTGATGCTATTCGCCTTTGCATAGCTCTCCAAGGAAGTATTCTGTGCATCAGCGTAGCCGCGGATCAAAATGGTGCCCGCATTGGGGAACACATTCTTACCGTCAGCAACCTTGACGCCGCGGACAGCATCCACCGTCTTAAGGGCAGTCATATTGTTGAGTGCACCGTTTTTGATCGTGATCGCGCTTTCAATCACCAGATTTTCGACACTGCCGACCTTTGCTTCGGTCCAGGCACTATTTGCCATATCCGCACTCAGGATGCCGCTGCCGGTGACCGTCAGGGTCTTGCCATCGCTGGAGATCGTATACTGAATGGTACCGATATCGCCCGCCAGGCCGATCTCCTTGGCCAGCGCCATCAGCTTGCCGGCATATGTATCAGTGCCGTTGCACTTATCTTTCTTCAGCTGTTCCTTCGCTTTGTCGCTCAAAGCCCTGTAGGCGTCCATGGCGCTCTTGATGATGGATGCATTTTCTTCGATGGTCGCATCTGCCGCATTCATCACCCACAGAGCAGTGAACTTATCATTCCGCTCAAAGGCAAGCGCGTCGGTATAGATCAGATTGAAATCAGCCGTGGTGTGGTTCTGGTCAGCATCCGCGCCCTTGTTCAAATCGTCCGCCCAGTTGGCCGCCAGCGTAGAATTGCTGTGGAGATAAATGTTCGGCTTAAACGCGGGGAAGCAGCTGTAGTAGTCGAATGCGTAGCCCGCCAGCTCCACGCCGTCCGGATTTTCAAAATAGAAATCCGTGCAATTGCTGAGATGGATCAGGCCGTATCTGCCGACACCGGTGATACCTTTGCCCAGATAGGTCTTCGTGACCTTGTTTTTGAAGTAAGAACCAAAGCAGTTGTTGTACCAGGGCTGATTGCGGAAATCCGTTGCAGTCGTGTTGATCGTGTTATTGCCGAAATCAGGCAGCGCATCCTTCACGCCCGTATCCGTATCAAAACGCAAGGTCCAGGTATCCGTGCCTTCGCTGTTTTTGGTGAGCGTCCAGTGGATGCCGTCCATATAGGTGAAGCAGCCCTTCTCGTCCACTCCGTTGGGAATACCGCCGGAGATCACCGTCATGTTGTCGAGATCATTTGCGCCAGTGACCTTGAGCAGCTGCGCATAATAAGTCAAACCGCCGTCGATCTTCAGTTCGTTCAGCTGAGCCTTGACGTTGCTGTTCAGATTCTTGTAGGCCTTTACAGCGTTTTCCACCGCTGTGGGCACGTCAGCGTTCAGGAATACGCCATCTTCTTTAATGCCATAACTGGGAACCACGCCGGTCAGCGTCCAGACCTTTGCATAGGTGTCGATAAAGGCCTGCGTCTCAGAATAGATCAGCGTGACGGTCGAGCCCTCCGCATAGTTTTCAGCCAGCGTGGTATTCACAGAGGCATAGACTGTGATATTACCGTGGTTTGCCAGCGCATAAGCGCCAACGCTGGTGATCTTGCTGTCGATCACAACATTCTCGATCTGCACACTGCCCAGCGGTGCTGTATACTGATTATAGTCGGGGATCGTTCCGTTACCGCTGCCGGTATAAGTCAGCGTCAGGGTCTTTGTTGCCTCATCATAGCTGTAGTAGATGTCGGTTGTCCCCGGGAACTTAGCCACAGTCCCGCCTGTGGTCAGGCTGTACAGTTCCAGCAGCTTCGCGCCATAGGTCTGGCCGCCGGAAAGCGTATCCACGTTCATCAGCTGGTTCTGGAACAGCGCATCCATCTTCTGATACTCGCTGTATGCAGCTTTGACCGTTTCCTTCTGATCATCATTCAGTGAAACGCTCAAATTCCAGATGGCTGCATACTTGCTCTCGAAAGCTTCCACTTCCAGGAAGGAATAGCTGAGCGTCGGATCAGGATACTGAGACGCAGTCTTAGATGTAACATTATTCCGCGTATACCAGCCGGAAGGCAGTTTGTCATACGCGCTCTTATAGAGATGCAGCGTCAACTCGTCGTTTTTATCGCCGGCATAGCCGCAGACCGCGCCGTTTACCAGTTCGATCTCCTTGTTGCGCAGATAGATATCATCGCAGTTGTAAAGATTCGTCAGGTTCAGATAATCCAGCTTGGTGATGCCCTCAGCCACATCGACGGATGTGATGGAGTCTCTGTCGCCATACCAGGATGCATGACTAAACCCGAGGTTGCCATCTTTGGCCGAGCTGGAATCATAACCGGTAAGCGGGAACGCGCCGTCGCCGCCCAGCTTCAGCGTGCTACCGTCCAGCAGATACCAGAAGGTATCGCTGGTGCCGATCTTATCCATATTGCTGCCGTTGAAGCCGTCCAGCGCAATGTTGATGCCCTTCGCACCCTTAGGCCAGCCGCGGGATTCAGAAACTTTATCATTCAGTTTCGCAAGAGACTCCCCGACGGAATCATTGAGCTGCGCTTTTACCACGTCCGGAAGAGCCTCATACTCTTCATAGGCAGCAGCAATTGCGCTCCAATTAGCGGAATCGTTTGCATTAAGCTTCAGCACATCAGCATATTTCGCCTCAATCGTTTTCATATCACTGATGTTGAAATAAATTTCGGGGTTCGGTGCTTCATCTTCTCGAGAATCGGATGCGGCTTCAAACCACTTTCCCTTTTCCATCTGGTTCTGCTGGTAAACAGACAGCGGAACGATCATAGTCAGAGTCGGATTCGAATTGTGATTGCCCTGATAATTGTTGACCGCACCGCGTGCCAGTTCAACATTCGTACCCTTGATCTCGATGGATTCAAGGTGCGTCATGTTAGTAATGGCCAGCGTACCAATGCCGGTAATGCCGTCCTCAATTACAACCTTCTTGATAGTATCTTTTTTCTTATACCAATCCGCCTGTGTGAAACGCAGCACTTTGGTCAATTCAGACGTGTTGGAATAATCGGAAATGGCGCCTTTACCGCCAATGGTGAGGGTATCGCCATCGATCTTATACCAAATCGTATCGCTGTGCGTTACATTGGTTGTGTCTTCCTCGTAATCTTTTGCGCTGTACTGCTCCGTCGCAACGGTAATTCCCGTTGCTCCTGCAGGCCAGCCATTACCTGACGAGGTGCTGCCCTCGTCATTCACCGCCCAGACTGCTGTTGGCAGCAAACTGAGCATCATGACAAGCGAAAGCAAGCTTGCCAATATTCGCCGTTTCATTTCATTTACCTCCTAAAAGTTTTCTTTATATTTTGCCCGTCTCCACGGGCTGGGTTTACATCGTTTTGCATTTCGTTCTGCCTGCGCAGATGGGGCAGCCACAGCGCTGCTTACCGGCTCTGGGATAAATGGCTGCTTTCCAGACATGGCCGTTGGCGCACTGCCACCAGACCTTACGATGGCTGCCTGCGGTCACCATCTGCGGGGTAAAGCTGCCATTCAAAGTGGGGTGCCACTGTGCGGCTACCGTTGGTTCCGCAGTGGCCAGGTCATTGAAGCCTGGCAGAACTCTCTTGTTGGCACAATAGGGGCAACCGCTGCCGCGCATTGTGCGGGTGGCGATGACCGCCTGATAGCTGTGGTTCTTTTCGCAGTGCCACCATGCCTTCCGGTTGCTGTAAGCGGAGACGGAATCCGGGGTCAGGGAACCGTTTCTCTCCGTATCCCACTCCTTTGCCAGTTCTGGGTATTGAGAAGCCAAATCGTTGAACCCCGGCAGAATCTGCTTCCCGGCACAGACCGGGCAACCGGCTCCGGAGACCGTCCGGGACGCGACGGCGGCCTGCCATCTGTGCCCCAAAGAGCACCGCCACCAAACCTTGCGGCTCGTTTTAGCCGTGACCTTTTCCGGCGTCAAAGCACCGTTCTTCTCTATATCCCATTCCTTTACCAGCCGTGGGAACTGAGAGGCCAGATCGTTCTCACCGGTCTGCACCAGCCTGCCAGCGCAGACCGGGCAGCCGCAGCCGCCGGAGACCCGGGAATTGATCTGGGCCCGCCAGGAGTGTCCTTTCTCACAAACCCACCACGCAAGGTGGTGGCTTCCCGCCGGGAATTCAGACGGCTTTCGCGGGGCATTTTTCCGCGTATCCCACTGGACAGCAAGATCCGGGTACAGCGATGCAAAGTCATTGCTCTGTCCCAATTTTTTACCGGCGCAGTAAGGACAGCCGCTTCCGGCGGCACGGGTATAGACCGGTGCCTGCCAGGAATGGCCGCATCCGCACCGCCACCAGGCCATGGTATGACTACCGTGGGTCACCCCATCCGGCATCAGAGGGAGATTTTTCTCGCTGTCCCATTCCTCCAGTAAATACTGCCGGTCATACTTCCGGCAGAAATCATACAGGCTTTCGCTCATGTGTCCGCCTCCCATGTCCGGGACAGCATTTCCATTGCGGCCCATGTCAGCGGCTCCGTCTCGGAAAAATCCTTCCCCAACAGATAGGCGCGGAACACTTCAGCAAAGTACTCCTCCACATTCTTTCGACAGTAATCCCTGTGCAGAAATGCGGCCATCAGAACCTGCTCTTTCTGGAACGCGTTCGTTATGGCGGCTTCTTCCTGTGCCGACGCATATTGCTCTTCAAAATGTCCCATCTCATGGAGAACTGTGGTGTTATCCCGCAGGAAAGCGCTGGCACTCACATCCACGCAGATAATTTTCCCGGATGGGATCGTAACACCCAGCCCGCCAGCATAGGACGCGTTCAGCGTTTCCAGACCATAGATCATAAAGCGCAGCTCCCAGTCTCGCTCCGCAAATTCCTCCAGAACGGCCTCCGGCATCGCCGCGAGGTAGACACGGGAACGGAAGGAATGGCGAACAGCGTCCTCATTTTCATATGTAAGGCGGAAACCGGACAGAGAAACTGGCCGCAGCGCGCTTTCGGTATCCTCCGGCACATGGTGGAGGGAGAGGATCATGCTGACGGCCTCAGCCCTTGTCACAGACTGTTCCGGGTGGAACAAGCCTGTGCCGTCATCCGGGATCAGACCCAGCGCGGCGGCACATTCGATCTGATTCCGCTCTTCCGAAGGCAGACTGCCCAGATCGTGAAAGCGTTCCTCTTTCTGCGGCCACGGCGTCGCGGCTGTGGCGGCAAACACAAGACAGACGGCATCTCTTCTTGTCAGGCAGTCTCCCGCAGCATGACCGTTATTGGCGTCCAGATAGGCGTTGATCATCAGCAAAGGACTTTCCAGCCAGTAAGCATCCAGTCCCTCAAAGCGATTCAGATAACGTCCCAGCATCGTGGCAAATCCCAGCATGGTCACAGGGCGGTCCGGTGCGAACTGCCCGTTTCCAATCCCGGACACGATGCCCTCTTCCGTGGCCTCCATAATATCCTCATACCAGATATTTCCCGGGTTCACATCTGTATAACCCTGCGTCTCAATGGCCACGGCGGGTACAGACACAGCTGCTGCAAAAAAGCATACAGAGACGATCGCCGCAGCTAATCGCTGAAAAGCCGGCTTATACAGGATACTTAACTTCCAACAGGGCAAAACACTTCGCTTCATGGAACTTCCTCTTTATACAACGGAATCTATATTCCGTATGTGAACCATGAACAGCCTGACCAGGCTTTCGGCAGGCTGAAACAGGAAATAAGCGCCCATTTCTCCTTTGCAAAAAGGGAAATGGGCGCTTCTTCCAGAAGCCATGCAGATACCTTCTTCATGGCTCATTTCTTTGTGCTTATTTTACCTGTTTTTTCGACAAAATCCTTGCACATTGGATTTTGAAGGAGTAGAATACGGAACGTAGGAATGGGTTTTCCATATCTATTTCAAAATTGCACATACGGAATATAGATTCCGTTTCAGAGCACCAGCTGTAGCCGTTCCAACTGACGCCGGTGTTCCTGTCCTGTGGTCATCAGGTAGATGCGGGTGGTTTCAATGCTGGAATGACCCAAGATGTCCGCCAGCTTTGCGATATCCTTGTAAATCTGATAATAGACCGTGGCAAACAGGTGGCGGAGATTATGGGGGAACACCTTGGAGGGCTCCACACCGGCTTTTTGACAAAGCCGCTTCATCTCCGCCCAGATCTGGCATCGCCCCATGGGCTTTCCGCCTCTGGTGAGAAAAATCTCGCCAGAGGTGATTTTTTGCTTTTTCGCGTATTTCAGCAGCCTCCTGCACAGCTTTCCCGGCAGCAGGATGGTGCGGATCTTGCCCTTCAGAGAGATGGTGGTACGGCCTTCCTTTGCCGCCTCCACGGTGATATAGCGCACCTCGCTGACTCGGATGCCGGTGGCGCAGATTGTTTCCATGACCAGCGCAATCCGCTCCCGTCCTGACTCGCGGGCTGCCGTGATGAGACGCTCATAGTCCTCACGGCCCAATTCCTGCCCGGCATCCCGGAACAGACGGCGCTGGACCTTCAGGTAATGAGCGCGGCAATCTGTCCAACCGAGAAAAGTAAATAGATTATTGATGGCAGCCAGGGATGCGTTGACGGTGGAAGGGGAATAGCCACCCACGCTTTGCAGATGTTCTTTCCAAGCTACGACAGCGTCCTTGGTAACAGGCTGCCCATCCAGGTACAGGAAGAAAGCCCGTACGCTTCGGAGGTATTTTTCAATGGTCGCAGGGGTTCGTTCCGCCCGAACAAGGGAGGACGCAAAGGCGGCGATCTGTTCGTTGGTAAGATAGTGTTGTTCCATGGCGGTTCTCCTTGTGATAAAGCGTGATGGGTTTCATTTTACCGGTTGGAAGATACCCTGTGCAAGAGAAAGCACAACGTATCAATGCGGGCACTTCTCAGGTGGGTGTGATATTAACTCTGTTGGAGCAAAGATTCAAGTCTTTACGGATTCTTTCTGGCCTTTGGATACCGACTTTGGTCAACAGCACAGATTGGCAGTTATGAAGCCAACGCCGCCTGTGGCGGCGCTGGCGCAAGCATCGCATTTTGATGTCAAAATACTGCTTGCTGGGGTAAACCCCAGTCCCCTATGCCGCCTGCGGGCGGGAACTTCTCGGCAGCATTGCCGGAAAGTGAGTGTAAAAATCGGGTTCGGCAATATGGCCGAACCCGATCACAGCGGACTGCTCTAAAGCGCTTCAGACAACATTGTCAAAAGCGGTAGACGCTGAAAACCGGGTTCGGTGAATTCACCGAACCCGGTCAGACCTTTTGACACGCTTGTCTAAAAGTAAGGGTTGGCAATCTTGCCAACCCTTACTTTACCAGATCGTCTCCCGCACCGCTCGAATCAGCGTCACCACCCATGACAGCGCCGCAAGACCCACCAGCACAAGGAAAATGCCGTCCGCCAGAGCGGTATGGGCCAGATACCACGGGCGGAATACCGTGATTACCAGTGCACCGTACAGCAGCGGCGCAGACAACCGTAGCACCTGTGCCAGACGGACGATCCCGCCCAGCAGCGCCAGCCCCAATGATAAAACAGCATACATCATGTTCCGAGCCTCCTTCTTCGATTTGCGGTATGTTACCATCGGCAGACAGACTTTACAAGAGCCTGTCTGCCGATTCTTTTCGCTTTGGGTGTCAATAAGACACCCTTGATTAGACGGCAAGGGTGTCTATTGCACACCCTTGACCTTATATCTTTTACAGGAGCTTTTGATTCCGGGGTATTCACCACGCTGTTTTTTCGGGAGGGGTAGTGAGGGGGTATCTGAAAAAACAGAAAACCGCTTTCGGCAACATTGCCGGAAGCGGTCCGGAGGTAGTTTATGGGCAAACAGACACATCGGACCTGCATCCGCATGAGTGTCGAAGAATACAGTCGGCTCATGGAACGAAGCAAGGCGGCAGGGCTGCCCGCCAACGCATGGCTCATGGAGCAGCTCACCGACAATCGTCCCATCATCAGTCGGGACGGCGTCATGCCGGACTTCCTTCGTCTGCTCAATCAGAGGGGGCGGGAGATCAACACCGTGGCTCGTGCCTTCAACAGCGGATATGGCACGGCAGAGGGGCTCCGGCAAGTGCTTCGCTGCCTGAAGGACATTGCCCAGGCAGCATACGAGGTCAGGAAGGAGGGATTCACCCATGCGCCGTAAGCGCAAAAAGCCGCTTCCCAGAGGGAAACTGCGGGACAACAGCAAAAGCATCTCCGTCAGGATGACAGAGGAACAATTCCTAAGGCTGGAACGCTATCGGGAACTGACCCGTCTGCCAGTCACCACCTACTTCCGCAAGCTCATTGCGGAGAGCGAGATCATGGAAAGACCCAGCCGGATTAGGTTTCGGCTCTACGAGGAAGTCAACAAGATCGACTCCAATATCCGCCAGATTTTGCGGAATCCCCGCGCAAAGGAACTGGACCGGGAGGCGGCGGACAGAATCCGTTTCCTGCTGGAACACATTCTCGAACAGGCCTACCATATAAACGCACACCATGATCTGAGCCACAAGGACGGGCAGTAAATACCCGCCCATTCGCCCTGTGCCGCGCCGTGCGGCGTTCTTTCGCACCGGACAGCGTCCCTGCCCATCCCCTCCGGCAGAGGCCCCCACAGGCGGCGTGTGGGCAAACTCGATCCAAATAACACAAGGAGAGCCTATGGAGCAAAAAGCCAATATCACCATCGACAATCATCATATCACCGTGGAGCGGACGCAGACAGCCTGCGGGCGGGAGATTCGAGTCATCTCCGTGTTTTCCCGGCATGGCAGTGAAACCGTGGAGGACAAGCTGAAAGCCCTGGCAGACCTGGACTTTCAGCAGGGAAAGCTGTGTGCGTAAAGTGCTGGACAATTCAAACCGTTCGGGGTATTGTGGTGTCGCAATGCTCTGAACGGTTTGACAAAGAAAAGGAGGACTGTATGAATCAGTCAAACCAAATCAGGAAAACCGCCCTGTACTGCCGTCTCAGCCAGGATGATGGGATAGAGGGCGATTCGAACTCGATCCAGAATCAAAAAGCTATTTTGCAGAAATTCGCGGAAGATCACCATTTCCCCAGCCCCTGCTTCTATGTGGATGACGGTTTTTCGGGAGGAACCTTCCAAAGACCGGCGTTCCAGCAGATGATCTCAGACATGGAAAACGGCGAGATCGGGATCATTGTGACCAAGGATCTCAGTCGCCTCGGTAGAAATCAGCTTCACACGGGACTCTACATTGAGGAACGCTTCCCCATGTTCGGCGTCCGCTACATTGCCATCAATGACAATGTGGATACCGACAGCAGCGAGAGCAATGACCTCATGCCGTTCAAGAATTTGTTTAACGAGTGGTTTATTCGGGACACCAGCCGGAAGATCCGTGCGGTGCTGAAGGCCAAAGCGGAACGGGGCGAACGGCTGGGGACCAGAGCGCCTTACGGCTACCGAAAGGACCCAGGCACGAAAAAACTAATCGTGGATGAGGAAGCGGCATCCATCGTCCGTAGGATCTTCGCCATGTGCGCCGCTGGCAGTGGCCCCAGCCAAATTGCCCGCATTCTCAAGAAAGAGCAGATCCTGACGCCCACCATGTACGCCTACACCAGGTACGGTATCACGCACACCTGTCTGGATACAGCACATCCGTATAACTGGTCAAACAGTGCCATTGCCAACCTGCTGGAAAACGAAATTTATCTGGGCAACACCGTCAACATGAAGCACAGCAGCAGATCCTACAAGGACAAGCGAAGGGTCGAACATCCAAGAGAGGAATGCCTGGTCTTTGAGAACACCCATCCCGCCCTCATTACGCGGGAGGTCTGGGACGTGGTACAGAGAGTCCGTAAGAACAAGCGCCGTCTGACAAAGATGGAAGAACAGAGCAAGTATTCCGGCCTTGTGTTCTGCGCCGACTGCGGCTCCAACATGGTGCTGCACCGGGCGCATACCATGTCCGCCAGCTACAATCACTTTACCTGTCGCACCTACAAGAAGGATGGCGAAGCCTGTACGGGCCACTACATCCGGGAGTGTGTTCTGGACGAGATCGTACTGGAGGACCTGCGCCGGGTGACGAGCGCGGCGCGGGAACATCCGGAAAAGTTCGCCGCCTACATTGGCAGCAAGCAGTCCACCGAGCTTCAGCGGGAGATCCGCAGGCAGGAGAAGGAACTGGCAGCCATGCGGAAACGGAAAGCGGAACTGGACGCGATCTTCAAAAAGCTGTATGAGGACAGTGTGCTGGGCCGCATCACAACAGAGCAGTTTCAGATGCTCTCCGGCAGCTACACGGAAGAACAGAACCGTATCACCGCCGGCATCCCACAGAAAGAGAGTGAGATCCAGCGTCTGCGTGAAACCGTGAACGGGACGGACAGCTTCCTCGACAAAGCGAAGCGGTATACGGATATCACGGAGCTGACGCCGGAGCTGCTGCGGCTGTTTATTGAGAAGATCGTGGTTCACGAAAAAGAGGTAAAGTGGTCTAAGCACGCGCCCCAGACCGTGGAGATCTACTACAACGGCATTGGCTATGTCGGCAGCGGTCAGCAGGACGCGGAAGAAACACCGGAAGCACCGGACCCCCTACAAACCCAGGACACAGAGAAGCCCCGGCAGGCATCGTAAACACGATGACCTGCCGGGGTATCCCAGGAATTACTTGTTACCCCTGTGAGGGGGGAACGCAAGTGTCGGAGCAGTTTTGCTTACCGGAAAAACCCAGATAGACGGGCTTTTTGCTATGCAAAAGCATAGAAAAATAAGAAATGTGCCATTTCCTCGCCCCTGCGGGGCAGCCGGAAATGATGAAGAAAAACTATTTGTACATGTTCGCGGTGCGCTGTTCATGCAGGAAGCTTTATGGAGAATGAGGCGGTATATTGAGATCCCGGCCCCATCTATCGCTCACGCCTTTTCTTCTTCCCGGATGAACATGATGAAAAAGCTGACGGCCAGCAGTACACAGGAGACCCAGATGCCCCGTTCGGCCATGTGCGCCGACAACAGCGCCCCCAGTCCCGCGCCTATGGCAAACAGGCCGATGACGCCGAAATATGTCAGGGCATTGCGCAGGGCCTCCGGCTCATGGGTGTGGAAATAGGCGCACAGGGCCTCTGTGCCGCTGCGCATGTTGCCGATGCACATGGTGCTGGCGTAGGCGTGGCCCCGGACCTTGCGGAAGGTCTGCAGCTGCATGGCGCAGGAGAAGGACACCAGGGAGTTGGCCACAGTGTTCAGTGACTGGGGCATAAAGCCCACCGCAAACAGCACGGCGATCTCCGCCAGGATAATCAGCTGACGCCAGTGGACCTTTTCCATGTGCTTGAAGCGGCGGTGGATGCATTCCGCCGCGAAAATTCCCGTCATAAAGGACAGAACGGGGATCAGATACCGCAGGCAGTGGTCCCAGGCCCCCTCAAACAGATAGGCGCTGAACAGCACAATGTTGCCGGTCTGGGCGTTGGCAAAAACGCCGCCCCGGCAGAGATAGGTATAGGCGTCCTGAAGGCCGCCGGATACGATGATGAAGGAGGCTGTCAGCATGGATTCGGACATCTGGCCCCGCAGTCGATGGATAAACACAGCTTGCACCAGGCTTTCTGAGAATTGACCGCCCTTCGGCGGCCCACTGATTATACGACAGGGGAGGGGATCCGTCAAGAGTACGCCGGGGGAGGGG
>ENA-OZXJ01000363-OZXJ01000363.1-human-gut-metagenome-genome-assembly--contig:-NODE-363-length-15622-cov-4.673990_pt1 | contig 15622 bp, 17 predicted proteins | sample MGYA00244854_ERZ654092 | MGnify/ENA primary metagenome ERZ654092 (study PRJEB26926, sample SAMN06165064) | human gut metagenome | biome: ENVO:00009003; feature: ENVO:2100002; material: ENVO:00002003... | reverse complement strand
CGAGATAGGAGTCCGTCTCGTGGGCTCGGAGATGTGTATAAGAGACAGCTGTAATGTCTTCTGAATGGAGTCGTTGATAACACCTGATTCATGTGCCATCTTACCAAACTCATGCGCAACAACGGTGAATCCGCGTCCGGCTTCGCCTGCACGTGCAGCCTCAATCGAAGCGTTCAGTGCAAGGATATTCTGCTTATTCTCAATCTTCTTTAATCCCTGCGATTTTCCGGCAAGCTCCTTGATCAGGGCAGCAGCACCAGCAATCTCTTCATTGAAAGAAGCGATTGCTTCCTCGTATTTCTTCTTGCGGTAGCCAGCCTCTAAGAGATTCTGGATAGCGGCAACCAGAATGGCAGCAGCAGCTTCGACAACTTCTTCGTCTGTATCCTCATCCAAAGGACCGCCAACAACCGTTGCAACCTCGACGTCATCGACTTCGATGCTCTCGCCAAATGCTTCTACATTATTTCTGGAAAATCCGAGCTTGTTGGAAAGGAAGTTACCTTCATCATCGAGAACAACGGCGATCATGTGTGTTGCAGCCGCCCACTGCTCTAGGATGTTATCAAGTGCTTCCATATCTAAATAATCATTTATAGTCATAAAATGCTCCTCCTTGTGCGTAACATATACCTAATCTTCATTTTACCGAATTTACAGAGGGATTTCAATAGCGGAACCAAATAAATTCTCGAATATTGTGGCGAATTTATGCAGGACGGAGGATAGATGCACAGATATTTACGACTGGGGTTGCACGAACATCTGGTGTAGGGTAAAATAAACGCAATTATTATGGTAAGGCAAGGATAAATGAAATGATTCAGATATTTGATACACATGCACATTATGATGATGAGAGTTTTGATGACGATCGCGAGCGGCTTCTGGCTGGATTTCCGGCACAGGGCGTACACGCGGTGACGAACATCGGAACGAATATCAGGGCGAGTGAAGAGACGGTTCGGATGACAGAAAAATACGAGAATCTGTACGGTGTGGTTGGTATATTCCCATCGGAAGTTGCGGAACTGGAGAATCCTGATAATGTCAAGCGTCTGAAGGAGCTTGCAAAGCATGACAAGATCGTGGCGATTGGTGAAATCGGACTCGATTATCATTATGAAGAAACGGACAAGGCATTGCAGCACAAATGGTTCGCCGGACAGATGGATATTGCACGCGAGTTAAAGTTGCCAATCGCGATCCACAGCCGGGATGCGGCGCAGGACACAATTCAGATCATGCGGGCTTCCCGCGCAGAGGAGATTGGCGGTGTGATCCATTGTTATTCGTATTCGAAGGAGAGTGCACGAGACTTCCTGAATATGGGATTTTATTTTGGCATTGGTGGCGTGGTGACATTTAAGAATGCGAAGAAATTAAAGGAAGCAGTGGCATATATTCCGCTGTCAAATATCGTACTTGAGACGGATGCACCATACCTGACACCGGAGCCATTCCGCGGCAAGCGCAATGATTCATCGAAGCTTACTTATGTGGCACAGGCGATTGCTGATATCAAGCATATTCCGGTGGATGAGGTGTATGCAGAGACATGGAAAAATGCGCACCAGATGTATAAAATTCAGAAGTAGAGAAATGGAGATAGAATGGAAAAGCTTAGCAATCCAAAGGTTACAATAGAGATCATACAGAAATATAATTTCGCGTTCCAGAAGCGGTTTGGTCAGAATTTCCTGATCGACGGGCATGTGATTGAGAAGATCATCCGGGCAGCAGAGATCACAAAGGACGATGTCGTGCTGGAGATTGGTCCGGGTATCGGCACGATGACACAGTATTTAGCCGAGGCGGCAGGGGAAGTATTCGCGGTCGAAATCGACAAGAATCTGCTCCCGATCCTTGCCGAGACACTTGCGGAGTATGATAACGTGACGGTCGTAAATGAAGATATCCTGAAGGTGGATATCGCGGCATTAACCGGCGGCAGACCGGTAAAGGTCGTGGCGAATCTTCCGTATTATATTACGACGCCGATCATCATGGGACTGTTCGAGAATCATATCCCTGCAACATCAATCACGGTCATGGTGCAAAAGGAGGTTGCCGAGCGGATGCAGGCAGGTCCGGGCGGCAAGGACTATGGTGCGTTGTCGCTTGCGGTGCAGTATTATGCGGAGCCGTATATCGTGGCAAATGTGCCGCCAAACTGTTTTATGCCGCGTCCGAATGTTGGTTCTGCGGTAATCCGGCTGACGAGACACATGGAGCCGAAGATTGTTGTAAAGGATGAGAAATTCATGTTTAAGCTGATCCGTGCGTCGTTCAATCAGCGCCGGAAAACACTGCAAAACGGCATCAACAATTCAGCAGAGCTCTCAATTGGCAAGGATGCGGTTGTAGAAGCGCTCCGGAAGATGGGACTTTCCGAGAGTATCCGCGGCGAGGCACTGACACTTGCGCAGTTCGCAGAGCTTTCTGATCTGTTGTGTGAGTAGCGTAGATCACAGTTATAGCGGTATTCGCGTAGGGGATACTGTGGGTGTGTGGCGTCGTATAAATGTATATTATGTCGTAAAAAATTTGTGATAAACAGACAACCCTCTGCATACATATATAGTACGTATTAATGCATGAAGGGGGAGCGTGGTCTGTGATGCAGCAGAGGAGATGGGTGTCTTATATTTACCGGTATCGCGAGTTCGTGCGATGCGAGATTGCCGGATTCATCAAGGTACAGAGAATCAGCAACAAAGATACGGATGTGACGAGAATACGAATGGGGATGAAAATGTACAAGGAATATGCGTGTACGTGTTATGCGTATCTGCTGTGGCATGGACAGGCGAAGCCATTTACAGCGGTGCAGTTCGCGGCGGGAGAACGCGATACGATCCTGACAAGTGTGGAGCTTCCGTGGAGCAACCCGCTAGGAGATGGTGTAGCATTTCCTGAATACGATGGTGTGTATTTCGTGTGTGACGACGGTGAGATTTTAGCCGGTATCTGGTCGACGGAGCGGTATGATCTGCGGCAGGTGCAGGTGGCGGACAGGCAGGACGAGCTTGCGGAAGAGGAGGAACCGGTGCTGGAATATGCAGGTGCCGGGACAAAGCCGCAAGAGGAACCTGTCGAGGAAATCCCACAGATTCCACTTCCTTCGGACATGGCAAATGGGTATGAGGAAATGCTTACGACATATCCAAAGTTACCGCTTTTTGCAGGAAGTCAGATTGTTGATGGCGTGAAGATTGCACCGCAGGATATCGGGAAGCTGGATATGGCGAACTGGAAGCTGGGCGTGAACAGTTTTCTTGCACATGGGTATTACAAATATCAGTATCTGATGCTTGGAAAGGTGAAGATGAATAAGGCAGAATTGCATGTGATCGGAGTTCCTGGAATCTTCACGAACAAAGAACGGTATCTGGCGAATATGTTTGGATTCCGTGTGTTTATTCCGGTGAGGAAAACGAAGATTCTGACCGGGAATTTTGGTTATTGGGTATCTGAAATTGTAGAATCAGAGAAGCTTCGTGTACCGCATCAGGTCAACGTAGTGTCCTAAGATGTTTGCACTTTGCGGCTCAAACTGTAATGGACGGAAGCCAAGCTTCGTCGCGAGTGTGATGGACGCAATATTTTCCGGGTGGATGCGGGCATCGACGCGGTGAATCTGGTAGTCATGTTCAAGTACATAGAGCGCCGCTTCGCAGGCTTCATATGCGATGCCGCGGTTCTGATAGAGGGCGTCAATTTTGTAGCCGATCTCAGCGTATGGTTCGCGGGAGGTGCGAAAAATATTGAAATTGATAGCGCCGATGATCTTATCCGGGCGGTCTTTTAAATAGATGTAATAACGCAGGAAGGTTCCCATCGTGTAAGCGATGTATTCGCGGTGCAGGGAAGACCAGTGGTAGTCCTGCGTGTAAAAGGATGCCGGACGCGTTGGCTCGTACTGCTCGAATGGGAGACGATTGCGCAGATAGAGATCTAAGACTTGTTTGGCTTTTGATTCATTTTCTACGCGCAGGATTAAGCGATTTGTATATTTTATCAGTGGTCCCATGAGCGTCTCCTTTCTGACGTTTGTGACTGTGGAATACAGGAACGATTCTTGTATCATGCAGCCATGAGGTCAGTATAGTACATTTTATGGGAACAGACAATAAAATGATACGGAAATGAGGTACAATATGAGGAAATTGAGTGAGGATGAGCGATATATGCGGCAGGCAATCACGCTTGCGAAGAAGGCGGCAGCAAACGGTGATGTGCCGATCGGATGTGTGATCGTCTATGAAGGAAAGGTGATCGCGCGTGGTTACAACCGGCGGAACGTGGACAAGACGACACTTGCGCATGCAGAAATCATGGCAATCAAAAAAGCGTCCAAGGTGCTGGGTGACTGGCGGCTGGAGGATTGCACAATGTATGTGACGTTGGAGCCTTGCCAGATGTGTGCCGGGGCGATCGTGCAGGCGCGGATTCCGAAGGTCGTGATCGGATGTATGAATCCGAAGGCAGGATGTGCCGGTTCCATTTTAAATCTGCTTGATATGAAGCAGTTTAATCATCAGGTGGAAGTAACACGGGGAATCATGGAAACAGAATGTTCAGCGATGATGTCCGGTTTTTTCGCGGAGCTGCGTGCAAAAAAGAAGGCAGCCGCGTTAAAAGAAAATAATGGGATGTCTTGACTTTACATAATTATTTTTATATACTAAAGAGGTATCTGTCGATATGGGGTTTATAAGAAACAGACTTTTCGATGGATATGCGTGGACTTGTTATAAAATTTCCGTGCAGCCGGGGAGATAGCGGTGCCCTGTACCCTCAATCCGCTACAGAGGGGGTGATGGCTGGTTTCGGGTTGTCTTCTTGTGAGGCTGCCCATGGTAAGTGGCGTTGATGTTTTGGTCTTGCGCGACAGGAATCTATGAACCGTGTCAGGTCGGGAACGAAGCAGCACTAAGTAGAACCTTCTGTGCGCCGCGAGGCAGCCGGGACTGAGTTAACTGCCGTGGTAACGCTCATGAGAGCTTCACAACACCAGCCGCACGGTTAAAAAAATATAAAATACATGTGGTATTTTTGGTAAAAAAATGGTATCATTTTAGAGATAGGTAAATGATACCTAACTTTGGGAAGAACAAAAGAATCGGGTGGCAAAAACAACGGCATGAGTGTAAATTATGCAGAAGTAATTGAATATGTGAAGAAGATGACTTCTGAGAACGGCAGGCCTTCGAACTATCCATTCCGTAGCCGGTTTGAGCACACGATGCGTGTGTATCGATGGGCGATCAAGCTGCAGTCAAAGCTTGGCGGAGATCTGGATGTGATCGTACTTGCAGCTTTGCTTCATGATATTGGATGGGATGATGAACGTCCACATGGAGAAGTTGGTGCAGAGCTTGCTGTAGAATACATGGATAGCATTGGAATTGATCCGGAGACGATCCGACGCGTGGGAGAGATTATTATGATTCACGAGGACAAGGATTCGGATGTTGATCTGTCGCTGGAATGTAAGATTGTGATGGATGCCGATCTGCTCGATGAAGTTGGAGCAATCAGTGTGCTGTGGGATTCGATGGCGACAGCATGTGAGGATGAGGCAAGTTACAAGAAAGCCTATTACAGGATCAAGAATTATTATAGAAATAACAAACCAAAGATTCGAAGATGCAAGACAGATGCAGCCAGAGCAGAATATACGAAGCGTATGCAACTGCTTGACAGTTTCATCTTCCAGTTGGAAAAGGAATTATTTTAAAAAAAGCTGTTACGTTTTATGTGACAGCTTTTCTTTTTTATAGAGATTGATGATAGGGGAAATATTAAGTTGGAAAAGAAGCGATCCTTAGGTGTTAATTTCATATTTAATATGATGCGGACGATGATGGGTGTGATCATACCGCTCATTACATTCCCGTATTCTTCCAGAGTTTTAGGACCGGAGGCACTCGGTAAGGTCGATTATGCGCAGGCGAACATGACATACTTCACGTTGTTGCAGGCGTTTGGCATTGGCGGCTATGCAATCCGGGAGGGTGCCCGTATTCGGGATGACCGAAAGAAGATGGATGAGTTTGCCAGTGATATGTTGTCAATCAATCTGATCACATCCGCGATTGCATATATTCTTTTCTTTGCAGCACTTGCGATTCCCAAACTTGCGGGATATCGGACGTTGATGCTGCTTTTTTCGACGACGATTATCTTGTCTGCGATCGGCGTGGAATGGCTCTTTACCATCTATGAGGAATATCAGTATATTACGATTCGTTCGTTTGTCATGCAGATCGTATCGGTCGTGTTGCTTTTCACATGTGTGAAATCCGAAGAAGACTATATGATTTACGCATTAACATTGGTGATTTCAAGTGTTGGATCAAATGTGATGAATTTCATCCGGGCAAGAAAATACGTGAAGTTCAAGTTGCGGATCAGTAAGAAGCTGCGGATTCATTTGAAGCCGATGTCGTATATTTTCCTGTTGGATGTTGCGTCGGCGGTGTATCTGGTTATGGATCGTTCTATGCTTGGTTATATTACCGGGGATGATACCGAGGTCGGACTTTACGCGGCAGCGATTAAGATTGCATCTGTGTTAACGTCATTCTTCAGTGCGTTATATGCGGTAATTCGTCCACGCGTCGCGTACATGATGGAGCGGGATGAGGAACAGGCGGAGAATCTGAATGATCTGACCGCGCGGCTTATATTGCTCTTTAATATTCCGATGGCGATTGGCATGTTCTGTCTGAGTCGGCAGGTGCTGCATTTGTTTGCGGGCAGCAAATATCTGGGTGTAACATCTACGATGCAGGTGTTGATGTTGAATGTTATCGTTGCAACCTTTAACAGCTTCCTGATCAATCAGTTGTTTATCATACACCGGAAAGACCGGTGGGCGTCCATGGGTGTTGTGATTGGTGCAGTCACAAATGTCTGTTTAAATGCGTTGACCATTCCGGTATATGGGAAATTCGGTGCCGCAGCCAGTACGGTTGCAGCGGAACTGGCAATCTTCATTTATGCAAGTATCAAAGCCCGGCATATGTATCCGATCACAAAGCTTGGCCGGCAGCTCGGTCAAAGCTTGATTGCATGTATTCCGATTGTGTGTTGCTATAACTGGTGTGCACATAGTCAGTATTCGGATCTTCTGACGATTGCGTTGACTGTTTCAATTGGTGCAATTGGATATTTCGCGATTATGATATTGTTCCGAAATCGTCTGGTGATAGATGGAATTGAGAAGATAAAAGAGCGTTTTTCAAGAACGCCGGTATAAAAGAGTGAGAAAAATAAATCCCCTGAGTCGGGGTCTGACTGTAACAGATCAGAGCGCCATTCAGGGGACTTTTGTTTTTATTTGTTTGCTAACTCATCAATCATATCACAGATCATCGTGATGGCGTCGGACTTCGTGGAAAGTTCCATTGCCTTGATGTAATGATCGTGATTTTCGTACACTTCATTGACTGCGGCAAGCAGTGACTCGTTTGTCAGGTCTTCCTCTAACAACAGCTTGGCGTAGCCGCGCTTGTCGAAGGACTGTGCATTTAAGATCTGGTCGCCCCGGCTCGCTGCAAGCGATAATGGAATCAGAACGCTTGGTTTGCGGAGTGCCAGAAGTTCGCAGATTGCATTGGCACCGGCACGGGAGACAACGATATCTGCTAATGCGAGCAAGTCAGCAAGCTCCTGCTTGATGTAGTCGAACTGGACATAATGCGCAGTTCCGTTATAGCTTTCGTCGATATTTCCTTTTCCGCAGAGGTGAATGACGTTATATTTCTTCGTCAGTTCCGGGAGACATGAACGGATCGCTTCATTGACACGTACGCTGCCAGAGCTTCCGCCGATTACCAGAAGAGTTGGACGAACCTCTGTAAAGCCACAGAAGGTCATCGCTTTTACAGCGTCACCGGCAAATAATTCCTGACGGATCGGTGTACCAGTTACAACTGCTTTTCCTGCAGGAAGATTCTCCATTGTCTCTGCGAAGTTGCAGCACACCTTGGATGCCTTTGGAATACTGATCTTGTTTGCAAGTCCCGGCGTCATATCAGATTCATGGATAATACATGGAATCTTCTTCGCACTTGCGGCGAGAACAACAGGGACAGAGACAAAGCCGCCTTTGGAAAATACAACATCCGGCTTTAACTCCTTCATCAGTTTTTTCGCTTCGTTGAAACCTTTGATCACGCGAAATGGATCAGAGAAGTTGCGCAGATCGAAATAGCGGCGCAGCTTTCCGGTTGCAATTCCGTGATATGGAATGCCCATATCTTCAATCAGTTTTTTCTCCATTCCATCATAAGAGCCGATATATTGAATATCATATCCGCGCTCCTTTAAGGTTGGAACGAGAGCCATATTGGGTGTTACATGACCAGCGGTTCCGCCACCGGTTAATATAATACGCTTCATGAATGGTTGATCCTCCTACTTATACCTTTAACCTATGCGTGAAGTGCCTGCTTTAATGCCTGTGCAAGCTGATCCGGGCAGGATGTGCTCTTGAATCCGCACGTTGTGCCTTCCAGCCGCTTGATAACTTCCTCTGCATCCATGCCCTCCACAAGCTGTCCGATGCCCTTTAAGTTACCATTACAGCCGCCCGTGAATTTCACATTATGCACCTTGCCATCTGTAATCTCAAACTCAATCATCTGGGAACAGGTTCCCTTTGTCTTATATGTCATTGTGTATCATCCTTTCTCGTGTGTAATAATAAACGCTTCTCTGTTTAGCTTTCCTATTATAGCATAAATATAAAGTTCCTTAAACCCATATTTTCTGTCACATTTACAAGGATTTTTACGACCGAACAGGGGTTGCATTCTGAAGTTCACCTTCTCTATAATCGCCATCAGACAGTGAGGAGAAAAAAAGGCTGTCGGTCCAAAAAATCTTAATGGAGGGATTTTGTATGCTGCAAAAAATCATGGAAGTTTCAACCGGGGTCTACATACTATGGGGGTTAGGCGTGTTAGGAGTGCTTATGAAGATACTGGCAAATGCTTACATGAGTAAAATGGTGCGAGCATCGACAAATCTGGGAGAGACAAAACGAAAGAAGCTTCGCAATATGTGCCGGCAATATGAAAACAAAAAAGGCTTTGGACTGTGCGGAGGCGATGAGGAGGCGTATGCAGAAAGCTTTGTGAGGGGGTTAAAATTCCTGACGCGCCCGATGGAATTCTGGAACCGGAGCGGAACCGTGTTGTCGCTCGTCGTCTGTGGCACGATGGCAGGAGCGTATCTGTATTACGATCCAAGCTGGAGAGGCAGTCCGGACATGCAGTTTTTCTTAGCGAATAGTATTTTAGTATGTGCATGTTTGCTCGTGCTTGATCATATATTGGTTATAAATAATAAAGTGGAAATCCTGAAAGCGAATATCCGCGGGTACCTGGAACGGATTCCGAAACCGCGAGAGCAGACAGCGGCTGCGGTACGTCCCTTTGTAGTGAAGCAGGAGATGTCGGCGGAGAAAGGGGAACATGCCGACAACGATGGATCACCGCAGACAGATGCATCCGGGGAAGAGGCCGAAGGCGGGACAATGCAGGAGAAAGAGAGTGCCGCCAGTGAGGAGACGCTCAATCGCTTTTTGGCAGAGTTCTTTTCTTGATGGGAAACTATAATGTAGGAAATGAAACAAAAAATGGTTCGCGTTGTGTTTGTAAATGGAAAGGAGTGGTTTGCCTTGCAGGGATTCTGATCTCTCTGGTAGTTGGTAGTTTTTGTGTTGTTACATATGGAGCATCCGCGGGGGAGGCGGATGGAAGTGAATCAGAGCAAGTGGATACATCCGGGAATCCGACGAGTGATGTGGAAGATGGGTTGACTGGTACAACCGGAGGATATGCGGAGCAGGAGGATGGAGATTTGCCGATTCATAGTATGTTTGACCAATGCAGGAAGGTTTTCTGCCGGTATCAGACATACCCGATTGAAAATCATTTGAAAGAAAAAGAGGCGTACCAAAGCCTTGATAACACCAAGCTTTCATGGTGGTTCCGGCGGGATATGAACCACGGACCAAGCGGCTGTGATGACACAATCGATATCTCCGAATATGACGCGTACTATTTGGATCAGAATGCTTCAAAGAAGAATGAAAAAGTCGTCTATCTGACATTTGACTGCGGGTATGAGAATGGATATACCGAGCAGATGCTGGATATCCTGAAGAAGGAAGATGTTCCGGCGTGCTTTTTCGTGACACAGACCTACATCCGGGATAATGTTGCCATAGCAAAACGAATGAAGGAGGAAGGACATCAGGTGGGAAATCATACCATCTACCATATATGCATGCCGGATAAGTCCTATGAGGAGATTGTGCAGGAGGTCAATGGATGCGCGGATTATATGAAAGAAGCAACGGGATATGCGATGGACCCGTACCTAAGGCCGCCATGCGGTGAGTATAGCGCACGGACACTGGCAATCACCCAGGACCTTGGTTTCAAAACTATTTTTTGGAGCATGGCATATATGGATTTCGATGTGAACAACCAGCCGGGTGTTGATTTCGTGATCGACCATTTCAATAAATATCATCACAGCGGGGCAATCATTCTGATGCACAACGTATCGTCATCGAATGCTGGGGCGCTGGAAAAGGTGATTGCAAACCTGAAGGCAGAGGGGTATCGGTTTGCAAGTTTGAATGAATTGCAATAAATGTGATTCGCATAGGGAATACAGTGGTAAAGAGATGTCTATGATATCAATAGACATCTCTTTTTACGTTGGGTGAAGGAGAATCATATATGCAATTATTTTTACTTGGTGTTCCAACGACATGAGTATTGCAAAAAGTATTGCAAAAAGTATTGCAATAATGAAAAAAGCTAGTATAATATGCGTATATAAATTTTTCTTAATATGTGGGAGGTACATATGAATAACATTACTTACATGACGGGATTACTTACGTTTTATCTGAAAGGGAATATATCGGCTGATCAGAATTTTGTCAGACTAAAAATTCCAAATACGATTCTTTCCTTAATTCCATTAGGCGCACAAAAAGAGAATATACCAGTCAATCAGGTTGCCTCGGTATCTTCAAATTTCCGGTTACAATTTAAAAATCTGATTGTAGGGATTGTTGAAGTAATTCTGGCATTTGCGCTGTTTCGTTCATCTGCATTATGGGGACTTATATTATTGATTATTGGAGCTTCTACAGTTATTACTTCGTTTGTTACAGAATTATACATTACAACAACAGGCGGTCAGACGTTTTATGTTCCTTTTCTGATATTTGAGAAGGCAAAAGCTGGTCAGGCAGAGTCTATGATTAACAGCATAATCTGTGGACGTTTGGATGATACCAATTATCGTCAGGTTAGTGAGACATCTACAAATGCAATTGTAAATGCAATTAATAACAGACATTAAATACTGAATGTTTATTTGAAATCGTTTGAATAGTATCGTGGAAACTGGGTATACTTCTCTATGTAGCAATTACAAATGCAGGGAAACCTGCAAAGCAAAAAGGAGATTAGTTATGGCAGAAAAAAATTATCAGTCAAACGAGCAGAAGAACAAGCAGACAAATTATACAGGAAGCAATCAGACAAACAAGGAAACAGCTTCAAACAGCAAGATGAAGAATAGTCAGAAGAACAGCCAGAAAAACAATTCAAGTAACAGTACAGACTGTTACTAAAAACCCCCTCCGAGAGGACCGTTTAGCGGTCCTCTTTCTTTGTAATAAACCATCTAGCAGAAAGCAATCACAGACACAAATCCGCACGCTCCGCATATCCTATTAGTAAGAAGAAAGGAGGCGGAGCGATGCGATTTCATAATATAAATATTCGGAACATCCTGAGTGAGGCTCTTAACTATGGAGGAATCATCGTTGACGTTCGAACGAGCGAAGAATTTGCGAAAAGTCACATTCCGATGGCGATAAATCTGCCTCTGGAAGAAATACAGGCAGGCAATATTTCTCTTCCGAAAGGAAAAGTGATATTGGTTTATTGCGCAAACGGGGGAGGCAGCACACTGGCTGCAAAAATATTGACAGAGAAAGGGTATAAGGTCATCAACACGGTTGGGGGAATCTCCGGGTATCGTGGGGCGCTGACAAAAACCCGGCATTAGCAGGATTTGGTAAAATTTACATGTGCAAAATGTAAGAATAAATTGTTCGATTTTGTTGACTTCGTACAAAGATAAATTTACAATACAACTAAGTATGTTCAAAAATCGGAACAGGGGAAGAAAGGGTAGAAATACAAGCATGGAAAATATGTATGAATTGATCGCACCGTGCCATTTTGGTTTGGAGTCGGTGCTAAAGCGTGAGATATTAGATCTGGGCTATGAGATCGTGACCGTGGAGGATGGAAGAATCACATTTCGTGGGGACGTGACCGCGATTGCCCGTGCGAATATATTTATCCGAACAGCAGAGCGTATCCTGCTGAAGATGGGTAGCTTTCAGGCTACGGATTTTGATGAACTGTTTGAAGGGACAAAGGCAATTCCGTGGGAGGAGTTTCTTCCGCGGGATGCAAAGTTCTGGGTGACGAAAGCGACAACGAATAAGAGTGCGCTTTTTTCTGCGAGTGCGATCCAGTCTATCGTGAAGAAGGCGATTGTGGAGCGCATGAAGCAGACATACCGCGTGGAGCGGTTCGAGGAAGATGGGGACGAGTATCCGATCCGTGTGTTTATTTTCAAGGATCAGGTGTCGATTGGTTTGGATACATCGGGAACGTCGCTGCATAAGCGTGGATACCGTACACTTGTTGGAAAGGCGCCGATTTCGGAGACACTGGCAGCAGCGCTTCTGATGCTGACGCCGTGGAACAAGGATCGTGTGCTGGTCGATCCATTCTGCGGCAGCGGTACATTTCCAATCGAGGCGGCGATGATCGGTGCCAATATCGCGCCGGGCATGATGCGGGAGTTCACCGCTGATTGCTGGGGCAAGGTCGTGCCGAAGAAGGTGTGGTATAACGCGTACGATGAGGCGGAGGATATGATCCGCCGCGATGTGCAGATGAATATTCAGGGTTATGATTTAGACCCGGAGATCGTGAAATGTGCGATGGCGAATGCGAAGGCAGCCGGTGTCGGAGATTATATTCATTTTCAGGCGCGTGACGTGAAGGATCTGCGCCATCCGAAGCATTATGGATTTATCATTACGAATCCGCCATATGGCGAGCGGTTGGAGGAAAAGGAAGCGTTACCGGCACTGTACAAGACAATCGGCGAGAGCTTCGCGAACCTTCCAGACTGGTCAATGTACTTGATTACTTCGTATGAGGATGCGGAGAAATATATTGGAAGAAAGGCAGATCGAAACCGTAAGATCTATAATGGCATGATTAAGTCCTATTTCTATCAGTTTATGGGACCGAAGCCGCCTAAGAATAAGGAGCCGAAAGAACAGTAGAAAAGAGCGTTAAGCATTGAAACGATTTTGGATTTTCCCGGTGCTGGTTGCAGTGCTGGTGACAATTACATTTTTTTTAGGAAGGAATCCGGTCAAGACGATTGATGAGTCGGATGCGCTCGCGACGTGCAGCGATGCATTTGCGGCAAATATCCGTTCCCGCATGAATGGGGATGATGTGATCATCACGGTTGGCGGCGGAAGCACGGAGGAATTTGGCTACACATTTTACGTGAGTGACAACATGCACTTGATGGTGGAAGGCGAGTTCCTGCGCAGTCTGCTTTTGTGTTCCGTGCAGCGATACCCGGATGGAACGGTCCTGATCATGAAGGGCGACAACAGCATTTCACTTGCCGTGGGTTCGGACAAGGCAACGGTCAATAAGAAAACCGAGGTGGAGTTGGGCGATGCCGTCTATGTGGATGAGGCAGAGGACAAGCTGATGGTGCCGATTGACAAGATCGCAGAGTATTTGAGCTACGAGGTTGATTATTATGTCGATCAGAAATGGGTTGATCTGGCGCGGCTGCCGGATGAGACGCCATTGCCGGAGAAATACGATATGCGTGATTATGGGCGCGTGTCACCGGTGCGTGATCAGGGACGGTATGGCACATGCTGGGCATTTGCATCGCTTGGCGCGCTGGAGACAACGCTGCTTCCGATGGAGGAGGATATTTTCTCAGTCGATCACATGTCGATGTGTAACAGTTATGCACTGGATGTGAACAGTGGCGGCGAGCATACGATGAGTATCGCGTATCTGGCGGCTTGGCAGGGACCGGTGCTGGAGAAGGATGATCCGTATGGCGATGGCATGAGTGATCCGAATCTTACCGCGGAGAAGCATCTGGAGGAGGCTCTGATCATCAACGGGCGTGAGGACGAGACGATCAAGAGTGCGATTTTCCGGTATGGCGCGATCGAGACATCGATTTATTCGGCGCTGGAATATGTGGACAGTTATTCCATGTATTATTCGAGTGAGTATGCGGCGTATTATTATGATGGTGATGAGACGCCGAACCATGATGTCGTTGTCGTTGGCTGGGATGATAATTTCCCGAAGGAGAATTTCACGATCCAGCCGGAGGGCGACGGTGCCTTTATCTGCAAGAACAGCTGGGGCGAGGAATTCGGCGATGATGGATATTTCTATGTATCCTATTATGATACGAAGATCTGCCGGAAATCGGTTGTTTACACGCGGATTGGAGATAAGGATAATTATGATAAGATCTACCAGACGGATAAGCTTGGCTGGGTTGGACAGCTTGGTTTCTCCAAGGAGGATGCGTATTTTTCCAATGTCTACGAGGCAGGAAAAAATGAGAATCTGGCAGCCGTTTCTTTCTATGCGACGGATAAGGATACGGAGTTTGAAGTGTATGTTGTGCGGCATTTTGATGGTGTGGACTCGTTTAAGAACCGGGAGCTTGTGACGTCCGGCAGCATGCAGTATGCCGGGTATTACACGGTGGATTTCCCGGAGGAAATCGAACTCGATGACAATGAACGTTATGCGGTTGTGGTGAAGATCAAGACGCCGGGCGCAGTGCATCCGATCGCGATTGAGTACAATGCGGATGAGCGGACGGCAAGCTTTGATATCAGTGACGGCGAGGGCTACATCAGTTTGTATGGAGAGATGTGGCACCGGGCGGAGACGAGTGAGAAATGCAATGTGTGCTTGAAGGCGTTTACGAACAAGAGGGTGCAGTGATTATGCAAACCGCCGCTATAGTGTTTGATGCAAGTATCTTCCAGTCGGTACATTCCTATATAATGTATTGAAACTAAGAAGTAGTAAGTGTTCTGATTTGCGTTATCGAAGACACACGCAATCGCTGCCAATTCGCCATCCGTGGCTCAGTGGCAGCTTGCCTGAACATCGTGTTCAGGCATTGCTGATGAAGTACAGAACACTAACGACTTCTAAGTTCCAAACATATCATATAGTTCATGTACAGATTGGAAGATACATGCATCTACATATTTTTGCGGTTTGCATGAATGCTGGCTGCAGGCTTTGGTGTTCGTGACCTTCAAGGTGTGCTTGGTGAAATGAAGTAGGAGTAAAGCGAGCAGGATAAGGATGTTTGCTCCAAACAGGAAAGTAGTTGGAAAAATGAAGTTGGAGTAAAGCGAGCAGGAAATGACGATTAGCTCCAATCAGAGATAAATAATAGAAGAAAAATAAGA
>ENA-OZXJ01000347-OZXJ01000347.1-human-gut-metagenome-genome-assembly--contig:-NODE-347-length-16118-cov-8.767105_pt1 | contig 16118 bp, 10 predicted proteins | sample MGYA00244854_ERZ654092 | MGnify/ENA primary metagenome ERZ654092 (study PRJEB26926, sample SAMN06165064) | human gut metagenome | biome: ENVO:00009003; feature: ENVO:2100002; material: ENVO:00002003... | reverse complement strand
AAAGCGGACTTCCGCAAGACTTCTTGATAAAGTGGCAGGCAATGATTAAACAACTATTGACATTTTGTTACTGGAGTAGTGGAAAATACTTCAATGTAAGCAGATTTTAACACACTTTCAGATGGAAGAATCGCATGAATATAGCGAAAGAGTAAGAAAAAGCGACCGGCACATGGGGATTGGCCCGCCCGGCAGAGGTGCTCCCGAAAGAGCGGCTAGCGCAGCAGCTTAGATACTGTAGAATTATGCCCATGAAACGCAGAAATGCCCCGGCATGGACGTCGGGGCAAGGAGAAACCGCGCCATGGACGGCGCGTTTCGACGGTTTCGTCAAGCATAGAAACCATAAAAAGCATAATTCGTACAGTACCTTAGCTGCGTAGCGTTAGCTCGTCGGGAGCACCTCTGCCGGGCGGGCCAATATTATTAATTATTGTGCAGCATCAGGAGCCACATACGAGTATGCATTGGACATCTTTGCAGCATTGTTTGTCAGAGTGACAGCCTCTCTGTAGTAGGCAACAACAGGAGTGCCCTTATCCACAGCGTTGAACAGCTGCTCTGCAAAAGCAGGCGGCACATTGATACATCCGTGTGAGCCGGAGGTTTTGTAAATAGTTCCTCCGAAGGTATCACGCCAGCTGGCATCATGGATACCTATATTGTAGGCAAACGGCATGAAATAGCTGACAGGAGAAGAGTATCCCTCGCCGACAAGAGTAGCATTTCTCTGCTTGTAAACAATCTTGTATACACCATCTACGGAACCATTCTGACGGGCGAGATTACCTGATACGAAATCAGACTCCATCTGGAGAGCACCATCCTTGTAATACCACATGTGCTGCTTTGTGTAGTCAATCTCTATGTATGTATTACCTATGTCGTCAGCGCCTCGGTAGAGTGCTGTCTGCTCGTAAACAGGCTCTCTTTCCACTGGCTTGCCTCCCTCTAAATCTGAAAGGAGCTGGGCTTTCTCATTTTTCTTGCTGACTACCCATCCGTAGTCTCCACCACCTATTTCAATAGTATCACCGGACGATGTCTTGAATGAGCGTTTGCGGCCGAAGGTATTGTACTTGGAAGCAAGCTGCTGGACATATTTAGTGACCTTGGCATCATCTATGCTTACGCTGCCGTCATCTGAGATGCTTAGCATATCAAGGATTTTGGCTGAGTCAAGCTTCTCGTCGGCACCTTCAATTTTGTAAGTGACGGTTGAAGCGGTGTATTTGTCGAGGGCTTCTTTTTCATTTTTGATAGTATCACTGTTTTTTGTGATTTTTGGAGCTTCATAACAGTCATCACTTAAGGTAAGCTTTGGGAGCTCGTTGTCCAGGGCGTCCTTTACCTCGGCAAGGATGCTGTCATATATCGGTTTGCAGCCATTTTTCTCTTCAATCACATCGTATTTGCCGTCTTTTATCTCGATGTGGGCATCCTCCGGATTTTCAATGTAGTCATCACTGAAAATATCAAGAGCCTTGAGCTTTTCAGCCAAAGTGGCATCGTCATATTTGGACGAACCCTTTAGAGTATAGTTTTGAGCTTTGAAGAGACTGACAGGCCATGTAAAAGCATTCTGGCTTTTTAGGATTTGCTCCTCGTCACCGTTTGAGACATATTCATAGGAAAAATCAGGTCCCTTAAGTGAAAAGATGTTGCCTTTTCTATCAGTGATTGTGAGCAGATAGTCGCGGCTTAGGGCTGTATTTTTTTCTAATGCCTCTTTTGCAGTTTTCCCTGCGTATTTTACAGAGTTAATCTTTGTGTTGAACAGATAGTGGCTGCTAAAATAAAAGGCAAAGCCAAGATAAACAGCCAAAAGCACACCAAGCACAACGGCGCAGGTTATAAGCACTTTTTTCTTCATGTAAATCGACCTCCTTGGAGATATGCTGTTGCTGCCTACACCAGGGTGTAGGCGGCAGCTAAAATCAGTTACATTTGTGAAGATGTGACACATCCATATAGTCAGGCAGACCATTCTTGTAGGCTACAGCGGTTTCTCCCTGAATAAGTGGTTTTAAGTATTCGATAAGTTCAGGCTTCACATCATTGCCCGCATCATTGATCCACTCTCTTGGCACAGACTTGGCCTCGTTTGCGATATCCTTGATAGCAGAATATGTGTATTCCACCTGATAAGGATTATTTGAGATGCGTTTCAGGCATACCATTGATGCGGTCACACCCTCTGCTGCAATAGTGACACCCTTTTTACCCTGAGCAAAAGATTCCTCGATATCGGTTAATGATGCAAGGTGTGAGGCACAGCGCTGGAGCACATTTACCTCTACAGAGCGCACCTTGACACCGATGTTTTCCTTTACGATGAACTCAAGAGCTTTTCCGGCACCGCTTAGCTGCTGGTGTCCGAACTGGTCACATGCGGCCTTTGATGATGTAATGTATGAGCCGTCTGCGTCATGTATTCCTTCGGATACGGCAACTATTACATTGTTAGTGTGCGTAAGGGCTTCTTTTATATCGGCAACAAATTTGTCCTTGTCGAAATCCACCTCAGGCAGATATATGAACTGAGGCGCTGTATTGTACTCATTACGTGCGAGAGCGGAAGCAGCAGTGAGCCATCCTGCGTCACGTCCCATAATTTCAACGATTGTCACACTCTTAACAGCATAGATAAAGGTGTCATGGGCTATCTCAAGCATGCTTGATGCGATATATTTGGCTGCAGAGCCAAATCCCGGAGTATGGTCTGTCATGCACAGATCATTGTCGATGGTTTTTGGAATTCCTATAATTTTCACATCACTGTTGATTTTTTTTGCATAATCGGATAACTTTAATACGGTATCCATTGAATCATTTCCACCGATGTAAAAGAAAGCTTTTATAGAAAGCTTATCGAACTGGTGGAAGATGTATACATATGGTGAATCATCATCCTTGTAATCAGGGAGCTTGTGGCGGCATGAGCCAAGATACATGGCAGGTGTGGTCTTAAGCTTTTCAAGATTAGCATCATCTGCAAAAATATCTGACAGATTGAGATAATTCTCATTTAATATGCCGAGTATTCCGTTTACGGCGCCATAGCAGATATCGTATTTCTCAGAGCTTTTTACTCCTGCGATGACTCCTGCAAGGCTTGCGTTGATTGCAACAGTTGGGCCGCCTGACTGGGCGACGATACAGTTTGACTGATTCATTGTAATCTCCTTATTGTGTATTTTAACTATTCTCTGCTGTAAGAATAGTTATGGTATAGTTTAAAATGATTACTAAAGGCGCATGGCATATGCACCGCATAATCATATAGATTGTAGTATCAAACATTATTTTTAGCAAGGGTTAAAATGAAAAATATGAATAAATACGAGAATTGCTTATTGTGTCCAAGAAAATGTGGCATAAACAGAAGAACCGGACAAACAGGCATATGTGGCGTTTCATCTGAAATAAAGGTGGCGCGAGCAGCACTTCATTATTGGGAGGAGCCGTGCATATCAGGAAAAAGAGGAAGCGGGGCAGTTTTTTTCTCAGGCTGCAGCCTGCACTGCGTGTTCTGCCAGAACAGGGAGATTTCTGACGGAAAAGAGGGAAAGGTAATCAGTAAAGAGAGGCTGAGTGATATCTTCATGGAACTTGCTGACAAAGGCGCAAATAATATCAATCTGGTCACACCGGGGCAGTATATCCCTGATATAGTGTGGGCGGTAAACGATGCAAAAAGCCGCGGCATGAAGCTTCCTATTATATACAATACGAGCGGATATGAAAATGTGACAGAGCTAAAGCTGCTTGAGGGTATAGTGGATGTGTATCTTCCGGATTTTAAATATATGGACAGTACGCTTTCGGCAAGGTATTCAAGGGCAAAAGATTATCCGTCTATCGCAAAGCAGGCGCTTTCAGAGATGGTCAGGCAGCAGCCGGATGTCGTGATTGACAATGCGACAAGACTCATACAAAAGGGAGTTATTGTGCGGCAGCTTCTACTGCCGGGACATGTGAATGATGCAAAGGCTGTACTTAAGTACCTGTATGATACATATCATGATCACGTATATATAAGCATGATGAGCCAGTTTACGCCGATTGCACTAAAGGATTATCCTGAGATAAATCGCACAGTGACAAGGAGAGAGTATGAAAGGCTTGTTGACTATGCCCTCGAAATAGGAATCACGAATGCATTTATACAGGAGGGTGACGTGGCAAAGGACAGCTTCATTCCGGCATTTGACTGTGAGGAAGTATAATATTTACCGTTTTTCTTAATAAAATAGTAAGAATTGGCAGGCAAAAATGACTGGATTTTGTGACATCGGTGTAGTACTATGGTTATGTGATATTTTTTAACTGTGAAGGCACTGAACAGTTACGATATTTTGTTATTACTCACATCCCGGTGTGGCAGACGATAATGTTTTTAATCACACAGGATACATTATTCAATAGAGGATACAGTGATGAAAAATATAGAAGAACAGCAGATAATAATTGAATGTCCGAATACTATCTTTCATCTATACATTGACAGTGAGGATGAGCTTTCAAAGGTTAAGGTGTTTATGAACAATATGAAGAATGTTGATTCGATAAGTCTGCATGATATATACAACTGGTGCAACAGACAGCATGTGCAGTACACGACGACATTTAATTATGACAGTAAAATGACCTTGACAGAAATGATAAAATCCTACATATTTTACTTCAGACAGAAGCTTAGATATGTAAATAATAGTGATAGGATGATAGAAACATGAGATACCCTGAATTTCTAAAGGATAGAGGAACAATAGGCTTTGTGGCGCCTTCGATGGGCTGTACAACAGAGCCGTACAGGAGTGCCTTTGACAATGCCATTAAAAGGTTTCACAGCATGGGTTATAAGACGATAGAGGGACCTAACTGCAGGTGCGACAGTGGCATAGGTATCAGCAATACACCTAAGAAGTGCGCAGAAGAGCTGAACGAGAGCTATGCTTCTGCTGATAGTGATGTGCTTATATCCTGTGGTGGTGGCGAGCTGATGTGCGAGGTAGTGCCTTATATTGATTTTGAGCGCGTGAAGCAGTCAAAGCCGAAATGGTACATGGGCTATTCCGACAACACGAATTTCACATTTTTGGAGGCTACTATTGCAGATACAGCAGGTATTTACGGGCCGTGTGCGGGCAGCTTTGGCATGGAGGTGTGGCATGAGTCACTTACCGATGCGTTTGATCTGCTTTGTGGCAGGAAGCTTTCATTTACCAATTACCCTATGTGGGAGAAGGAATCGATAAAGGATGAGAATGCTCCGTTTGTGGGCTACAACCTGACTGAAAAGTCGTGCATCAGCTCTATTCCTGCGGTGGCAAAGGAAAGCAGGCTTACCATGAGAGGCAGGCTGCTTGGTGGCTGCATGGATTGTCTTATCAATCTGCTTGGCACATCGTTTGACCATGTAATGGAATTTAATGAGCGCTACAGTGATGATGGTATCATATGGTTCCTTGAGGCCTGTGACCTTAATGTGATGGGCATGAGAAGGGCTATGTGGCAGATGAAAAATGCAGGATGGTTTTCAAATGTAAAGGGCTTTCTTATCGGACGCCCGGCGCACTTTGGAGAGGAAATGTTTGGCATAGACCACAGACAGGCGCTTTCATCACTGCTTAGAGAGTTTAATGTGCCAATCATCATGGATCTGGATATAGGTCATATGTCACCAATGATGCCTGTGGTATGCGGAAGCATGGCAGATGTCAGCTTCGACGGAAGCAACTTTACAATTTCGTATGATATAGAGCAGTAGATTGGAGGAAAAATGATTAGATTAATAAAGAAAAAAGCAAAGAGTATTGTATGTAGCGTGCTTGCTGCGGTGACATTGTTTACAATGAATCCGGCTGTATTTGCAACAGAGACAGCTACGCAGACTGATACAGTTTCAAGCGTTGATGTATCAGGTAGTGACAGCAGTGACGCAGCTGATAAGAGTAACACAGACAGTACTGCAGACAGCACAACGACAGCCGGCAGTGAGGCAAACGACAAGGTGACCATCAGCAATAATGATAAGCCATACTTAAGTCTTGGAGCAGACCTCACACCGGATCAGAGAGCGACAGTGCTTGGATTTATGGGAATCGAGCTCACCGATCTGGACAAATACGATGTGGTCTATGTAAATAATGATGAGGAGCACAAGTACCTCGATTCATACATCAGCAAGAGCGAGATTGGCACAAGGTCACTTTCATCAGTACTCATTACAGAGGATAAAAAGGGTGCGGGTCTTAGTGTTTCCACGCACAATATCAATTACTGTACGGTAGGAATGTACAAGAATGCGCTTGCCACAGCAGGCATAGCTGATGCTAAAATCATAGTCGCAGGCCCTTTCCCTATTTCCGGAACGGCAGCACTTGTAGGCACACTAAAGGCATACGAGGAGATGACAGGCAAGAAGCTTGACGACAAGGTGACAGACGCAGCGATGGATGAGCTTGTCACAACAGGAGAGCTCAACAAGAGCATTGACGGCGATTCGCAGGATATCGAGGCAATGATTGCTGACCTAAAGAAGCAGCTTGCCGATGGAAAGCTCAAGGATGAGAGCCAGATAAAGGATGCGATAAAGGAGGCTGCAAAGGATTACGACCTGAAGCTTTCTGATGATGATATTGCAAAGCTTACATCTCTTTTAATGAAGCTAAAGGATGCCAATATCGACTGGGATTCAGTCATCAACCAGGCACAGGACTGGGCATCAAAGCTTGGCGATAAGATAAATGACCCGGGCTTCTGGGAAAAGATTGGTAACTTTTTCATGGATTTATGGGATAAGATAAAATCCCTGTTCAGCTAGAAAAGCTACAGGAGACAGTAAGAATAAGCAGAATATGAATCAGGCAACTCCCTGAAACGTAAGCATGAGCTGCACGTTGAAGGGAGTTTTTTTATCATTAATAAAAAAATAATAAATTTCTGCCGAATACATTGATACAAAGGTCATATTCTATTATAATTAAATGGATAATGGATTAATGTAAACAATGCACATAAGAAAGATGGGATTTGATGATAAAGATAAATAAATTTCTGGCAGCCTCTGTCGTTACATTGTCATTAGCCGCATGTGACCTGGCACCATACAGCAGCATAGCAGTCTATGCGGATCAGGCGGCTAAGGTTGTGTGTGATGAGAGATACTGGGTAGCGGCGAGAAGCGGACCGGGCACAGAGTATGAGCTGGAGCACAAGCTTTCAAACGGTAAGGATATTATTATTCTTGAGCAGACTACAGGTGCAGACGGCAAGGTGTGGTACAAGGCAAAGTACAATCTGGCAGCAAATAATGAGGAGTGTGTAAGCTATATCAGGTCTGATTTTGTATCAGCAGGTACCGGCACAGCTGCATCAGACAATGCGCAGACAGGGGATGCTTCGGCAGACACCGGCAATGCGGATGCCATACAGCAGAATAATGAGGAACAGCTTGCCCTTGCAACCGCATCGGGAGTATATGCTACAGGTACGATTACAGGTGGCAATGTGTATGTCCGCAATGCAGCAGGCACATCCGGCACTACCAAGGTTGTCTCACTCAACTGGAACCATCAGGTTGACATAATTGGAGAGACCAGGGTAAACGGTGTGGTCTGGTATAATGTCAAGGGTACTTTAAACGGCAAGGCATTTACGGGCTGGACTATCAGTACATACATAAAGGTGACATACAATAATAGCGGAGACAATACTGATTTTGTCACGGCTATGAAGAATGCAGGCTTTCCTGACAGCTATATTCCAAACCTTACAGCTCTTCACAATAAGTATCCAAGCTGGACATTTGAGGCTGTAAATACAGGGCTGGACTGGAATACGGTGATTAAAAATGAGAGTATCAATGGACTTAATCTGGTGTCTAAATCAGCAGACAATGCCAAGAAATCGACAGCTGCCGGAGCCTATAACTGGTCAACAAATACGTGGGTTGAGTACGAACCGGGATGGGTGTCAGCAAGCAGTGCCTATATTGCTTATCTCATGGATCCAAGGAATTTTCTTGATGAGACCAATATTTTTCAGTTTCAGAGTCTGGCATACAGTCCGAATGAGGCACTTGAAGGTGTCAAGTCCATAGTAAAAGGCACATTTATGGAGGGAACAAAGACCTATTCCAACAATGGCGAGAAAATCAATTATGCAAGCACATTCATGGATGTGGCAAAGAGCAGTGGAGTAAGTGCATACCATATAGCATCGCGTATAAAGCAGGAGCAGGGACAAAAGGGAACGAGCCCTCTTATTTCGGGTACATATTCCGGATACGAAGGATATTATAATTATTTTAATTTTAGTGCAACCGGAAACACGAAGGATAAGATTTATAAAAATGGTCTGTCTTTTGCCAAGAAGCAGGGCTGGAATACAAGAGTAAAGTCCATAAGCGGCGGAGCTGTAAAGGTGGGCAGCAATTATATAAATAAGGGTCAAAATACACTGTATTTTGAGAAGTTTAATGTAGTAAATACAAGCTCGCTGTATTTCCATCAGTACATGGGCAATGCCACAGCGGCTCTTACTGAGGGACAGAGTCTGGCTAAAGGATATTCAGACAAGAATCAGGCTTTTGTATTTAAAATACCTGTATACAACAATATGCCATCGTCAGCAGTGGGCTTCGATAAAGCTGGCGATACCAATAACTATCTGCAGTCGCTTGCGATAAGTGGTGTAACACTCACACCGGCCTTTAATGGAGCGACAACAAGCTATTCAGCAGTTGTTTCAAATGCTATAAGCTCAGTGACTGTTTCGGCAGATGCTGTTTCAGGAAACAGTGGTGTTTCAGGCACAGGAAGCTATTCGCTTGCTGTCGGAAATAATACAATTAAGGTAAAATGCAAGTCGCAAAGCGGTGATACAAGAACATACACTATCAATATAAACAGGCAGGCGGCATCTGCAAATAATGCAGGTGGCAATAATAATCAGAACAATAATAACCAAAATAATACAGATGTAAACATAACATCAGGTAAATACAGTATAGGTACTTATATTACAGGCATTGAGCCTGGAACCGGTGCAGCTGATTTTGTGAAGAATATAGCAGTATCAGCATCAGGTACTGTAAAGCTTCTGACAAGCTCAGGCTCAGAAAACAGCGGAAAGATTGCAACAGGCAATAAAGTGGCTGTTTATGATGCTTCAGGTAATCTGAAAAAGACATACGATATTGTTATATATGGAGATATCAATGGTGATGGTGCTGTAAATGCTCTTGATATGATTAAGCTCAACAGACATATTTTAGGAAAGGGAACACTCACAGGTGCTTATCTGGAGGCAGCTGATGCTAACAGAAAGCGTGATGGTGGAAATGCCCTTGATATGATAATCATGAACAGACACATACTGGGCAAATCAAAGATATCGCAGAATTAGAAATGTGAGGAAAATATGAAGAAATTATTTGGATGTATATTATCACTTGTTGTGGCGGTGATGCTTGTTTTCACACCTGCCGAGCATGTATATGCGCAGGGACTTGGTCTCAGTGTCAGCTCAAGCTCTGTAGCTGTTGGAAAAACAGTCAAGGTGACGGTTTCTATGCCGTCAGGATATTTTGGTACAGTAGTTATCAAAAGCTCTGACGAGAAAGTGCTGAGTAACGGAGGCGATGGTGTGGCCAATATTGGTGATGCTGTTGAGGGATATCCGACATCACAGTCATTTTCATTTACGGCGAAGGCTGCAGGAAGCTGCACTATAAAGGCATATTGTACAGTTGTAGGAGATGCAGAGGGCAACGATGCCGGAGGTATAATTACCGGTGCCAGCACGAAGGTGACGGTAACAAGTGCTTCATCAAACAATGATTCAAACAGCAACAAGGATAACAAGGACAATTCCGGCAGCAATACCGGCAATGACAACAATGCAAATAAAGATAATGAAAACAAAGAGGAAAAGAAATCCTCAAACGCATCTCTTGGTTCGCTTGTTATCTCAGCAGGTACGCTTTCCCCTGAGTTTTCTGCTGCGACAAAGGATTATACAGCTACAGTAGATTACAGCTGTTCAAGCCTTGCGGTTACAGCAAATCCGGCTGATTCCAAGGCGAGTGTGACATCGGTCACAGGCAATGATTCACTTGAGGTTGGAGAGAATACGGTCAGCGTCGTTGTGACAGCTGAGGATGGCAGCACAAGTACATACAATATAGTTGTTACCAGAAGAGCCGAGGATGATCCGGAGAATGCAGATAAGCAGGATAACTGGAAGAAGTTCGATATAAATGGCACAGAGTGGACTATGGTAAATGACATTCCGGAGGATGTTGTTCCTGAAGGCTTTGAGCACTCAAAGACAGTGATTGACGGACTTGAATACAATACCCTTCATGGCACCTTTGGTGATATCACGCTTGTGTATTTACAGTCGGAAAGCGGCAATGGGCTTTTTGTATATGATGCAGCACAGAATGCAGCATATGAGTTTGTCCGTATCAATTCAGAGTCACATTTTATAGTGGTTTTACTGCCTAAGGTGGATGATGTGCCTGAGGGATATAATGAGATATCGCTCTCCATAGAGGGCAAGGGTGTGGCAACAGCCTACCAGACTAAAGCCGAAAAAAAAGATGATCAGACGAAGGATTTTTACCTCGTATACGCTATGAATGACAATGGTGAGAGTGGCTGGTACACATATGATAGCGTAGATGGCACATATATGAGAACTGAGCTTGGTACACCTACAGTGGCACAGAAGGAAAACGATACAACAAAGAGTGAGCTTGTCCCGGGAATTGCCAATAAATATCTTGTTTTAGCTGCAATACTGGTTCTTATTATCTTTATTTTATTACTGTTGCTTATTGTATCAGCTGTGAAAAACAGAAGGTATAAAGCAGTAGACGATGAAGAAGATGATGATAGTGATGCAGAAGATGTATCAAATGTTGCTTTGGACGAAGCAACTGATGAAACCGCGGACGAAATAGCAGAAGAAGCTGTAGAAGAGCCGGCAGGTGAAGTGGCAGAAGAAACAGCAGAAGAAGCTGTAGAAGAGCCGACAGGTGAAGCCGCAGAAGAAACAGCAGATGAAGCTGTAGAAGAGCCGGCAGATGAAGTCGCAGAAGAAACAGCGGAAGGTGCTGCAGATGAGCAAAAGATGGCTACGGATGAAAATATATCAAATGCATCCTATGTCGGAAGAACCGTAGAAATTACACCTGATTCTAAGAAAGCTGTTGAGAATGAAAACTCTGAGTTTGATTTAAAAGACGATTCAAGGCAGGAAAACGTTTCTGACACAGAAAACGATGCTGATGAGGATGCTTTAAAGAATCAGCTTCAAATGGCACTTGATGGCTTTGTCAATGAGGGAAATAAGCTGTCTGAGACTATAGACCGCAGTGTAAAGGATGACAATGAAGATGACAGCGAGGATGATGATTTGCAGTTCATCGACTTAAATTAGTGAATATGACTGGAGGATATGACTTGAAACCATATACAAGTAAGGCTAAAAAAGCAATAGATTTGGCTGTACGTATATCAAAGAAAATGAATTACAGCTATGTTGGAACAGAGCACATACTGGCTGGCCTTATAAAAGAGGGCACCGGTGTGGCAGCTGAGGTTCTAACAGCCTGCAATGTGGAATATGATAAGCTTATTTCGATGATTGAAGACCTGATTTCGCCGGGGGATAACATCGAAGTGATGGACAGGGATGGCTATTCACCAAGGACACAGAGAGTATTGGAGCGTGCATCGGAGGAAGCCGATAGATTTGAGTGCAATGAGATAGGTACAGAACACTTGCTGATGGCTATAGTACTGCAGGGAGACTGTGCAGCTGCAAGACTTTTAAACACCATGGGTGTTAACAGTCAGAAGATGTTTATAGATATTCTTGGTGCGATGGGTGAGGATCCGTCTGCATACAGGGATCTGATGAAAAGCTATGGTACATCATACAATTCTGCGACTCCTGTATTAGATCAGTATTCCAGAGATTTGACAGATATGGCAGAGGCAGGGCTTCTTGACCCTGTTATAGGCAGAAAAAAGGAGATGGAGCGCGTTATCCAGATACTTTGCCGCCGTGGCAAAAACAATCCATGTCTGATTGGAGAGCCGGGAGTGGGCAAGACCGCTATAGTAGAAGGACTTGCGCAGGATATAGTCAGTGGCAATGTTCCGGATATTCTTTTGGGAAAGAGACTGGTTTCACTTGATATGTCCGGGCTTGTAGCCAAATCAAAGTATCGTGGTGAGTTTGAGGAGCGTATCAAGAAGGTGATAAGCGAGGTTTCAAATGCCAAAAATGTACTGCTTTTCATTGATGAGCTTCACACTATAATAGGTGCAGGAGGAGCAGAAGGTTCGTTAGATGCATCTAACATATTAAAGCCTGCGCTTGCCAGAGGCGAGGTACAGGTAATCGGCGCCACTACCATAGAGGAGTACCGCAAATACGTGGAAAAGGATGCTGCGCTTGAGCGCCGTTTCCAGCCGGTGATGGTTGAGGAGCCGGGTGCGGATGAGACAATAGAGATACTCACAGGATTAAAGGGACTCTATGAGAAGCATCATGGTGTCATCATAACAGATGAGGGTGTGAAAGCAGCAGTAAACCTTTCTGCACGATATATAAATGACAGATTTTTACCTGATAAGGCGATAGACCTGATGGATGAAGCGGCAGCCAGGATAAGGCTTAAGAATCTGACATCATCTGACGAGTTGCTTGCTCTGAAAAAAGAGATAACAGATAAGCAGAACCAGGTGGAAAATGCTTTATCGAATGGAGATCTCGCAGCTGCCGGCGCGCTTATGTCAGAAAAGGAAGTACTTGAAAATAAACAGCAGAAGCTTATGAGAAAGAACCGTCGCACAGGAGCCAAAAATCAGCCTGTAGTCGGCGAAAATGAGATAGCGGATGTAGTATCGGGATGGACCAAAATACCTGTAAATAAGCTTACAGAGTCAGAGGCAGGACGACTTGCAAAGCTTGAACAGATACTTCACAAGCGTGTAATAGGACAGGAGGAGGCTGTTTCTGCTGTCGCAAAGGCAGTCAGACGAGGCCGTGTTGGTTTAAAGGATCCTAAGAAGCCGATTGGCTCATTCCTGTTTTTGGGACCGACAGGAGTAGGTAAGACGGAGGTGTCAAAGGCGCTTGCTGAGGCTGTCTTTGGCAAAGAAGATGCCATGATACGTGTTGACATGTCAGAGTACATGGAAAAGCATAGTGTTTCAAAGATGATTGGTTCACCACCGGGATATGTGGGACATGAGGAGGGCGGACAGCTCTCAGAGAAGGTCAGACGCAATCCTTTTTCTGTTATACTGTTTGATGAGATAGAAAAAGCACATCCTGATGTGTTCAATATACTTTTACAGGTGCTTGATGATGGTAGAATCACTGATTCACAGGGGCGCACGGTTGATTTCAAGAATACAATAATCATCATGACATCAAATGCAGGAGCTTCTTCTATTATAGAACCAAAGCGCCTTGGCTTTGGCGCTGGTGAGGATGAAAAGCAGGATCACGAGCGTATGAAGAACAGTGTCATGGAGGAGGTCCGCCGTATATTTAAACCTGAGTTTTTGAACCGAATCGACGAGACTATTGTATTTAGAGCTCTCAACAAGGATGACATGAAGCATATAGTGACACTTCTTGTAAAGGAGCTTAAGAAACGCTGTAAAGAACAGCTTGATATAGAGCTCACAGTGCGTGACAGTGCAAAATCCTTTATCGTGGACAAAGCCTATGACAGAAAATATGGCGCAAGACCTCTTAAACGAAAACTTCAGGAGGAGATTGAAGACCGTATGTCAGAGGATATTATTACCGGCAAAATTAAGCGCGGCAATAAGGTAATAATTTCTACGAAAAACAAACAAATTTCATTGACTGTTGAGTAGAATTGGATTTATAATTAATATATCAATATAGCTACGGGAGGATAAAAATGGCTGTAATAAGTGAATTAATCCGTACTGAGGAAAACGGAAAGCTCAGCTTCGGAGATTATACATTGGCTGCAAAGGCAAAGCTTGACAATTTTGAGAAGGATGGAGATATCTACAAGGTAAAGACCTTTAAGGAGATTACAAAGCTCGAAAGAAACGGACTCTTTGTATACGAGTCTGTTCCGGGAACAGCGGTTATGGATTTCGAGGAGACTGCTGATACAGTGACATTTACTGTGGAGGGACCTGAGGATGCTCAGATTACTCTTGGCCTTGAAGAGGAGACAGAGTACGAAATTGATATAGCTGGAGCTGTTGCAGGTACTATGAAGACAAATCTCGGCGGCAAGCTCAGCTTAAGCGTAGAGCTTGAGGGTGTTGATTCAGTCGATATCAAAGTATCAAGAAAATAGAGCATATTTTTAGCCCGGTGAAAGCCGGGCTTTTTGTATTTTATAAAGGAGAACAATATGGCAAAAGGAAAGACCTCTGTATTTTTCTGCCAGGAATGTGGTTATGAATCGGCAAAATGGATGGGACAGTGCCCGGCCTGTAAGGAATGGAATACATTTGTAGAGGAAACCGTAGATAAAAAGTCGATAAGCTCGTCGGGAAAAGTAAAAAAAGAATCAAAGGCGGCACAGGTTCTGCCTCTTTCGGCAGTAAAAAGCGAGAAAGAGGAGCGTATAGTGACAGGTATAGCTGAGTTTGACAGAGTACTTGGTGGAGGAATTGTGAGGGGGTCACTTGTGCTTGTGGGAGGAGATCCGGGTATAGGAAAATCCACACTTCTACTTCAGGTATGCAGGGAACTTTCACAAAAAAAGGTGCCATTACTTTATGTGTCAGGTGAGGAATCTCTGCATCAGATAAAGATGCGTGCCGACAGACTTGGCGATTTTACGGATTCACTGGAGCTTTTATGTGAGACAAGTCTTGATATAGCAAAAGACGTGATTCAACGCAAAAAACCGGAGGTTGTTGTAATAGATTCCATCCAGACTATGTACAATGAGGAGATAGCGTCGGCACCGGGCAGTGTCTCACAGGTCAGGGAGACAACCGGAGTGCTTATGCAGCTTGCAAAGACTCTGGGGATTTCTGTTTTTATAGTAGGACATGTGACAAAGGATGGTGCGGTTGCGGGGCCGAGGACGTTAGAGCATATGGTTGATACTGTGCTTTATTTTGAGGGTGACAGGTATGAGTCGTACAGGATACTTAGAGGTGTTAAGAACAGATTTGGTTCGACCAATGAGATAGGCGTATTTGAAATGAAGGCGGAGGGACTTGTTGAGGTGGAAAATCCGTCGGAGTATATGCTTAGCGGTAAGCCCGAGGGAGCATCAGGATCAATTGTCACATGTTCCATAGAGGGAAGCCGCCCGATACTTCTCGAGATACAGGCTCTTGTATGTCACAGTTTTTTTAATAATCCAAGGCGTACAGCAAATGGTACAGATTATAATAAAGTAAATCTACTCATGGCGGTCCTTGAAAAAAGAGCCAACCTGTCACTGTCAGACTGTGACGCTTATGTGAATATAGCAGGCGGTATAAGGATGAACGAACCGGCGATAGACCTTGGGATAGTGCTTGCAATCGCATCAAGCAAAAAGGATATTATAGTGCGTGAGGATACCATATGCTTTGGAGAGGTGGGCTTAAGCGGAGAGGTGCGCGGAGTTACCATGTCCGAGCAGCGTGTTGCTGAGGCAAAGAAGCTTGGCTTTAAAAAGTGTATTGTTCCAAAAGTGTGTCTTGCAGGAGTGTCGCATATTAGTGGAATTGAGATTGTTGGTGTGGCAAATATCAAGGAAGCGATAGAGGCTGTCAGATAGTAATTGTGAGAATTGCATATAATAAACAGACAATTTAGAAAATTTGTGTTTTTTAAGATAGTTTTACTACTTTAATTAATTGCAGTAAATCCGTTGACATATGTGTGCCGGGATGATATTATATCAAAGCTGACTCGCGGGACACATTGAGTTGTAGAGCTTGTGAGTTACATTTTACAGACATGACTTTATAGATACTGCTTTGAAAATAAGTTGAAAAAGTCATGAAAAAAGTTCTTGACAAATGAAAAACATTTTGATAGAATGAACAAGCTGTTGCAAGACAGAGAACTTAAAACAGCTGTCTCTTATA